>Ga0192278_1064_pt1 | contig 23260 bp, 16 predicted proteins | sample Koala_Koa24_K3_FD_131271 | JGI IMG/M metagenome (GOLD analysis project Ga0192278, IMG submission 131271) | Enriched cells from koala feces incubated with labeled cellulose particles, San Francisco Zoo, California, United States - Koala_Koa2-4_K3 ...
AAATAATAGCATAAAACGTGTTTGTAACATAGTAACGCAAGCTGAACGACCTACGGTAATGCGGCATGTAAAACCGTTGGCATTGCTTGAAAACGAGCAGTTGCGAATGCAACTGCAATGTTTTCACGCAAAATCGGAGATTTTGCTAAAAACGAAATTGTTACCATATTTTAAGCTTTATCCGACAAGCAACGGAGTTTTTATATAGTCGGGATTGGGAGGAGATGAAAATATTACTTGTCAGTTAAAAGAAAAGCATTTCAAAAGTAAAGTAATATATCTTGTAATTCTTGCTTCTCAATTCTAATCCTCTTGCCTATAATAGAATCGGTTAAATTTCGGTTACAGTTTGGTACAGTTATAGATTTTTAAAAAAATATGTTGTATAATGTGGTTACGGGTAATAAAAGCTTTTCAAAAATAAAGTAACTGTTCATTACTCCTCTATTTTCTTGCTTCTATTTTCTATCCTCTAATAGAGCATTTCAAGTATAAAGTCGCGTTTTATTTTTCTATCCTCAATCTTCAATTATCCATTCTCCAAAAGGGTGTCTTATTATGAGCGTCAAAAAGAAAAAAATGCCTGAGAGCAGACAAAAAACAAAAAGAAAGCCTTCGGTGCTGACCAATACAAATACTCTTTTTGCAAGAGCATCCATTGTACCCAGTATTCTCGGTGTGCTTATCTTTTATATAGTACCCTTCGGAATAGTCATATATTATTCCCTTGTGGATAATCCTATCAGTAAGAGCTTTGTGGGGCTTGACAACTACAAAAGGCTTATGGATAACAGCGCCTTTAATATAGCTGCTAAAAATACCCTTATTCTTTCGGTGGTGGCTGTACCCCTTGCGGTGCTGCTTTCCTTGGGACTGGCGGCGCTGCTTGACTCGAAAATTCCCGGGAAAAGCTTTTTCAGAACTGCATTTCTCTGCCCTATGATGGTTCCCGTTGCGTCCATTGTCCTTATATGGCAGGTGATATTCCACTACAACGGTACGGCAAACGAATTTTTGGTAAACTACCTATCTGCGCAGCCTGTGGACTGGTTTAAATCGGGCTACAGTATTTTTGTTGTGGTGCTGCTGTTTTTATGGAAAAACTTAGGATATAATATGATACTGTTTTTGGCTGCACTTAACAATATACCCGCTACTCTGATTGAGGTTGCGGAGCTTGAGGGCGCGGGCACTTTTTACAGACTTATACATATTAAGCTAAGGTATCTTTCTCCCACTATATTTTTTGTGGGGCTTCTTTCGCTGATAAATTCCTTTAAGCTGTTCCGTGAGGTATATTTGCTCACAGGGGATTACCCCTACGAGGATCTGTATTTATTGCAGCATTTCATGAACAACACCTTTGCAAGTCTTGATTATCAGAAGCTTTCAAGCGCCGCAATTATAATGGCACTGTTTATGATAGTGGTTATCGGTGTGCTTTATGCGGCGGAAAATAAGTTCGGGGGTGAGGTTGAGGAATGATTACCCGCAAGCCTGCTCTCCACCATGCGGCAAGAAGCCTGCTGATGGCATTTTTAACGGTAATAGCGGCTGTGTCTGCGGTAATTTTCCTGATACCCACAGTGCTTACCATTGTCAATTCCTTTATGTCACAGGCGGAAATAAATGCCGATTACGGTGTGGTATTCTCCTCCGTATCCGACTCAAAAGCCTATATAAGCGATACGGTCAATCTGAAGTTTATTCCCGATATGGTTTCCTTTGACCAATATTCCACCGTGCTGATAAAAAGTCCGGAATATCTCATTAAATTCTGGAATTCCGTAAAGCTTACCGTCCCCATAGTTATATTTCAGACAGCTGTGGCGGTTTTTGCGGCATATGGTTTTTCACGGCTTACGGGAAAGCTTGTAAAGATAATGTTTTTTGTCTACATTGTGCTTATGCTTATGCCCTACCAGGTAACACTCGTTCCCAACTACCTTGTGGCGGATAAGCTGAATTTGATTGATACCTATTGGTCGATAATACTGCCGGCGGTTTTTTCACCCTTTGCGGTGTTTATCCTTACCAAGGCAATGCGCAGGATACCGAACACATACTATGAAGCCGCAAGGCTTGACGGCGCAAGCGAATTTAGGATATTTACCGATATATGCTTTCCCTTGGTTCGCAGCTCCGTGTTTTCGGTTGTAATACTCATATTTATCGATTACTGGAATATGGTTGAACAGCCTCTTATACTTCTCTCCGATTCCGAAACGCACCCCCTGTCGGTATTTCTCTCAAAGATAAATTCCGGCGATACGGGAATTGCCTTTGCTGTGGCGGTTATTTACATGATACCGTCCCTGCTGCTTTTCCTGTACGGCGAGGAGTATTTGGTGGAGGGTATAACCTATTCGGGCGGAATAAAGGAATAAGGGTGAAAGGACGGTTATTATGGACGAAAATAAATCCAAAAGAAAAGATATAATCAAAACCATTGCCATTATATTTTTGGCGGCAATGCTTGTACTTACATTTTTCTCAAATACAATAATGAATTACTCACTTCCCGAGGTCAGCGCAGTCTATGTGTCACAGGGTACTATTTCCGAGCAGATAAGGGGAAGCGGAACAGTTACCGTTCAGCAGGAATATGAGGTTGTCCTCGATCAAACCAGGGAGATTAAAAGCGTTCTTGTAAAGGAGGGCAATACGGTTTCGGCGGGCGATACGCTTTTTGAGCTTGAGGACGAGGAGTCCGAGGAGCTTGAGGAAGCCAAATCAACCTTGACTACACTGGAGCTGGAGTATAATAAGGCTCTTATCGAATATTCCGCACAGCAGGGATATTCGGCGGAGCTTGCGGAAATAAGCGATGCCGAGGAAACACTTGAAAAGCTTAAGGAGCGCTATGAAGCCGCGTTGGCTGGAACGGATGACCTGAGTGTGTCAACCGCCGCTTACAAGGCTGCAAAGAAAGATGTTGACGCTCTTACGGCGGAGCAGACCAAAATAAGCGAAGCTCTTTCGGCTGTTGACACGGACGATATGCTTGACCTGACGGGGGATTATTACACCCGTCTTAGGACGGCAAAGGATAATCTGACGGCGGCACAAAGCGCATATGACACCGCGCAGGATGATTATGACGATGTTCTCGATGAATACAGCTCACAGACCGATTACAGCGATGAAATAACCGCAAAGCGCAGAGAGATAGAAACCTTACAGAATAAAATAAATCAGTATTACATAGAGATGTTTAATCTTGACCCCACCGAGGATACATCAAGCCTTAATGCGGCGATAAACGAGGAAAATCTTAATCTGAAATATTTAAAGCAGGATCTGTCCACATTGACACAGAAAGCGTCAAGCAGCTCTATGGCAAAGCTGAAAATACAGCTTGCCGAGGAAAAGGTAACAAAAACCAAAAAGGCGCTGAACGCCGCAAAGGAAACACTTACCGAGGAAACCCGCTCCGTAAAGCTGTCGCTGAGAGATGAGCTTAACGATGTGGAGGAGAAGCTGTACGCCGCCAATGAAGCCCTTTCGGAAGCGGAGGAGGCTAAGAGCGATGCAACGGCGGCGGGCGGACTGAGTGCCTCTGAGCTTTCCGTGAAAATTGAGGAACAGGAAGCTGCTATAAGAGATTTGCAGACGGCTCTTGAAACAAAGCAGCTTACCGACAGCACAAGTGCGCAGACCGTAAAGCTGGATTTGGACAATATGGAGCAGAGCATAGAAGCTCAAAAGGAAAAGATAGAGAAGCTGGAAGCGGAAACTATTGATGCCGTTGTGACAGCGAAGGTCGGGGGACTGATAAAGAGCGTTTCCGTGACAGCGGGCGAATCTACCACAGCCGGCTCTGCCGTCATGGTTATATCTATGGTTGACAAGGGATATACCCTAAGCTTCAGCGTTAAAACGGAGCAGGCAAAAAAGGTTTCCATAGGGGATAAGGCGGAAATCACCAACTGGTATTGGGGAGATGATTTGCAGGCAACACTTGTGGCTATAAATCCCGATTCCTCCGACCCACAGAGCAGTAGGATACTTGAATTTAGGATTACAGGCTCGGATATAACCGAGGGACAGTCGCTTTCCCTGTCAATGGGAAGCAAGGGTCAGCAATACGCGGTGGCTATACCCAATTCCGCTGTAAGGGAGGATTCCAATGGAAAATTTGTGCTGGCAATGGAAGCGAAAAGCAGCCCGTTGGGAAATCGCTATGTGGCGGTGCGCTATGACGTGGAGGTTATAGCGAAGGATGATAACAATTCCGCTGTAAACGGACTTTTGGGAAGCGAATTTATCATAATCACATCCACAACTCCCATTGAGGCGGGAAATCAGGTTCGTCCTGCGAACTAAGGGCGTTAAGGCGGTGAATAATTTGCGCAGGAAGATAAATATTGCCGTGCTTATCATAAATATTCTGATACTTGTCGTTTTCGGTTTGTCATATGCAGCGGTTGAATCACTGCGCAGCGATTACGGCTGCGACAATGCCAAAAGGCAGTGGGACGGCGGTAAGTATGAATATGCCGAGATAGCTGTGTATTACTCCGAAAGCAGCGGTATAGGCACGGATGATATACGAACGGCACAGTCGGCAATTGACACGGCTCTCAGCGACAATTCCCTTTCCCTTGACGAGGATTCCGACGGAAGACTGTGGATTGACAGCTATTATTCTGAGGGAGATACCTTTACCCTTAACGGCACATCGGGAAGCTGTACGGCGGCTGTTTCCGCAACAAGCGGCGACTTCTTTGTATTTCACCCGTTGACGGTGCTTTACGGGAGCTATTACAGTGACGAGGATTTGAACTTTGACAGGATAATTATAGACCGCGAATGCTCATGGCAGCTGTTCGGCGCGCTGGACACCGTGGGAATGACTGTAACCGTGGGGGATAAGACCCTTTATGTGGCGGCTGTGGTAGCGTCTGCGGATGATGACCTTGAAAAGGCGGCATACGGCACGACACCTAAGGCGTATGTTCCGTATGACTGCATGAAAATGCTGAACGGCGGTGCTGTGCCAATAACGGCGTATGAGGTATGTATTCCGGAGCCTGTTTCGGATTTTGCCCTTGGTGTAATGGAGGACTGTGCGCCCGGCAGTGAATCCGACCGAATAATGGTAGATCGGAGCGGAAGATTTGACATAGCGGAATTATCGGAGAAATACAAGACAGTATTTGAGGACATGATGGTGCAGAATGCGATAAAGCTGCCATGGTTTGAGAATACAGCAAGAGCGGCTCAGTTTAAGGCAGTGCTGATAATGGGACCGTCGGTTCGTATGCTTATAGCGGTGCTGATATCGGCAATATACGGGATTTATCTTTTGGTAAAGCATATAGGGCGTGCAGTGACGGCGATCATCACATCAGAGGCAAGAAAATAGAAGTAAGAAGATAGAAATTAGTCGGGCGGGGTGTCCCCGCAGCCACCGCCTCCCGCCGCCCTACAATGTTCTTGAATTGCCCTGATTCTTATGCCGACAGTTAGCTGTCGGTCGGTTTACTTGCGCTATTCAAGAACGGAAAAAGTCGGCGGGAGGCGGTGCGTGCAGGCTCAGCCTGCCGAGGATTCTTAAGGGCGAGTAGCCCTTAAGTGGGTGTGGGCGACGCCCATTTGTGCCGTAGGCACAAATAAACATAGGAGCGTAAACGAACGCTTTTGTGAAGTGTAAAGAGTAACAAGTAACTAAGGTGATATAGAATATAGTAACGCATATTATAAGTGCCGCACATGTAAATGAACTCAATCAGCTAAAGTGATATAGAACACAGTTAAGCAAGCTGAACGTGTAACTTAGTGCGGCACTGTGAATACGAGCTGCTGCGAATGCAGCGGCAATGTATTCACGCAAAATCGGAGATTTTGCCGAAAACACACCGGTACCCGTATTTCAAGCTTTAGCCGACAAATAACGGGAATAGGGATTGAACCGTTCTACTTGAGAATAGAAAATCGAGGATAGAAAATGGAAGCTTACTCGTTCACGATATTAGAAGTGCTTCAAAAATAAGGTAATGTATCTTAATTCTTCTATCCTCTTGCTTCTATTTTCTATCTTCTAAAAGCCTATCACCTTGGTAGGTCAGTTTTGCTCCAAACAAGGCGAAAAAATGCTCCAATGAGAGCAAAATTTAGTTGTTTAAAAAGGTAATAACAGGTACAGGTGTAAAGAATATTTTAAATGCACTTTAGTGCTTTAAATCACTAGGGAGCAAAAATGAGTTCAAATAGCAGATTCAGAGCAAAAAAATTTCAAAAATGCTCCCACCTCAAATCCGCTTGTAGAAAGGGTTTGAGGGCATTTGGAAGCAAAAGAGCAAAAAAATCTAACTCATAAGTAGGTCATAGAAAAAATAAAAAACCAATTTTTTTTTTTTTTTTTGAAACATATAGGGAGAAGTCAGAAAAAAATGCTCTTTTGCTCCCAAAGTACAATTGATATACGAAACGCTTTATTTCCCCGGCATTACAAAAAAGTCATCACACAACAACTACTATCCGCTAATCACTCCCCACTCTATTCTCAAACAGCGATTTCCATATAAAAATATACCGCATAAAACTATTTATATACAATTATTACGTTAAAAAGGTGAATAAATTTTAAAAATATGCAAATACTACTTGACTTTTCCTGCAAAGGGTGTATAATAGTTGAGGATAGAGGATGGGACAAGGAAAATGAATTTTCACATTTTCATTGCATTAAAAGCAAATCCTGTCCATAGTTGGCTGTCGGGCAGGGACAAATCGCCGGCGGATGATAGCGGTCACAGGCCGCTCGATTCTCAAATTTGGAGGTAATTAAAAATGGCAAAAATAAACAAGGAAAAGATTAAAAAGGTTGTTCTCGCTTATTCGGGAGGTTTGGATACCTCTATCATTATTCCGTGGCTTAAGGAAAATTACAATAACTGTGAGGTTATCGCCGTTTCCGCCGATGTGGGTCAGGGTACAGAGCTTGACGGACTTGAGGAAAAGGCTAAGAAAACAGGCGCTTCCAAGCTGTATATAGAGGATCTCAAAGAGGAATTTATCCAGGATTATGTTTACCCTACCGTTAAGGCGGGCGCTGTTTACGAGGGAAAATATCTTCTCGGTACTTCCTTTGCTCGTCCCATTATCGCTAAGCGCATCGCGGAAATTGCTATTGCCGAGGGCGCTGACGCTATCTGCCACGGCTGCACAGGCAAGGGCAACGACCAGGTAAGATTTGAGCTTGCTATAAAGGCTTTTGCACCAGATATGGCTATAATTGCTCCTTGGAGAGAGTGGGACATCAAGTCCAGAGATGAGGAAATAGATTACGCCGAGGCGCATAATATTCCCTTGAGAATAACAAGAGAAACCAATTATTCCAAGGATAAGAACATTTGGCACCTTTCCCACGAGGGACTTGACCTTGAGGATCCCGCAAACGAGCCTCAATACAACAAGGAGGGCTTCTTAGAGCTGGGTGTTTCTCCCGAAAAGGCTCCGGATAAGGCTACTTACGTTACCATTCACTTTGAAAAGGGTATTCCCACCGCTGTTGACGGCGTTGAGATGAACGGTGTGGAGCTTGTTACCGCGCTGAATAAGCTGGGCGGCGAAAACGGCATAGGTCTTATGGATCTTGTGGAGAACCGTCTTGTGGGTATGAAGTCAAGAGGCGTTTACGAAACCCCCGGCGGAACTATTCTTTACAAGGCTCATGACGCTCTTGAAACCCTCTGCCTTGACAAGGAAACCATGAGAATGAAATCCTATCTCGGCATTAAGTTTGCCGATATCGTATACAACGGTCTGTGGTTCTCTCCTTTGAGAGAGGCTCTCAGCGCATTCGTTGACGAAACACAGAAAACCGTTACAGGTGATGTTAAGCTTAAGCTTTACAAGGGCAATATTATCCTTGCAAGCACCACATCACCCTACACCCTTTACGATGAAGAAGTTGCTACCTTTGACGAGGATCATGTTTATGATCAGTCCGATGCGGGCGGATTTATCAACATATTCGGTCTTCCCACTCACGTAAAGGCTAAGCTTGACCAGAAGAGGGGCAAGTAATCGGAAATTATGCGGAATATTGCCGCGTAATACGGGAAAAATATGCGAAGAACCTGTTCTCATAGCTGCTGTCGGTTCGTTGAGAGCAGGTTCTCATTCATTTATGTGATGTGAAAGGAAAACGAAAGACTATGAAAATATTGAAGCCGTTTAAAAGGATAGGGGCGGTTCTGCTTTCGGTATTGTTTGCAATGACTGCGCTTACGGCGTGCGGTGATGACGAATACGCAAGCTACAGCGAGGATATAGTCGGTATATGGTCGGCGGCCGAGGGAATCGAGGTTTATTACAGCGAAAGCGGCGGTTATGCATACAGATTTTACGAGTTTACAAGCGACGGAAAGCTTTATTATCATTCTGTGTCGGAGTCGCTGGGAGATGTTGTAAGCAGTGCCGTTGAGTTCACCATTAACGAAAATTATTTTATCGTAGATGGTTCAAGGGCGCTTATTTCCATAGACGGGGATAATATGACCATGACCAACAGCAGCGGAGATCAGAGCTATACCCGCATTCCCATGGAAACGGTTACCAAGTTTGGCGTATATTACGTTGACAGCGAGCTTTATAATGAACAGGCGAATTATATAATTCAGCTTGAGGAGGGTACATTGGAGGACAGCGAGTCCGATACCTCCGTGAGTGAGGATACCGAAAATACGGAAGATACCGAAAATACGGAAGAATAAAGGAATGGTGCAGTGCAATGGCTGAAATGATGTGGGCGGGACGCTCGTCCAAGGAAGTGGACAAAAGAGTAAATGACTTTAACTCATCCATCCGCTTTGATTCAAGAATGTATAAGCAGGATATAAAAGGCTCTCAGGCTCATGCGAAAATGCTGGGCAAGCAGGGAATTATCGAGGAGAGCGAAAGTGAAAAGATAGTCGCTGGACTTGAAGGGATTCTTTCCGATATTGAAAGCGGAAAGCTGGAGTTTGACCCGGAGGCGGAGGATATCCATATGTTCGTGGAGAAAATCCTCACCGAAAGACTGGGAGCAACGGGAAAGCGCCTGCATACCGCAAGGAGCAGAAACGACCAGGTTGCCCTTGATATAAAGCTGTACCTAAAGGACGCTTGCGATGAGATTTCCGCACTTACCTTTGAACTCGCCGAAACCATACTGGATATAGCGCAGGAGCATTACAACACGGTTATGCCGGGGTATACTCATATGCAGAGGGCACAGCCCGTTACCCTTGCACATCACCTTTGCGCATACGGCTGGATGCTTGAAAGAGATTTGGGGAGAATTGCCGACTGCAAGGCACGTATGGACAGAATGCCCTTAGGCTCATGCGCACTGGCGGGAACAACCTATCCCCTTGACAGACGGTATACAGCGGAGCTTTTGGGCTTTGGAGGAATTACCGAAAACAGTCTTGACGGCGTTTCCGACAGGGATTATTGCTGTGAGATGGCGGCGGCACTGTCTGTACTTATGATGCACCTTTCAAGGCTTTCGGAGGAAATAATCATGTGGTGCAGCTGGGAGTTTAAGTTTGTGGAGCTTGACGATGCGTATTCCACGGGGTCGTCCATTATGCCGCAAAAGAAAAACCCCGATGTCACCGAGCTTATAAGGGGTAAGACGGGAAGAGTTTACGGCGACCTTATGACCCTGCTCAGCATGATGAAAAACCTGCCCTTGGCATACAACAAGGATATGCAGGAGGACAAGGAAGCGATATTTGACGCAATAGACACGGTTAAGCTGTGTATCACCACGTTTATTCCCATGCTTCGCACCATGACTGTCAATAAGGAAAATATGCGGGCGGCGGCGGCAAAGGGATTTATCAACGCAACCGACTGTGCCGACTATCTTGTTAAAAAGGGCGTGCCTTTCAGAGATGCCTACAAGATCACAGGAACGCTTGTTGCCCTGTGCATTAAAAAGAACACCACTTTAGAGGAGCTGGATATTTCCGAATACAAGCGGCTTAGCGGAGTGTTTGATGATGACGTTTACGAGGCTATTAACCTTGACACCTGCGTAATGCAGCGAAACGTTGAGGGAGGTCCTGCGCCCGAGGCTGTGGCTGTTCAGGTGGAAAGGCTGAAGTCGGCTCTTAACAAATATTGTCCCTCGGAGGTAAATGTGTAAAATGGCTTACAAGGTTTTCATAGACGGAAAAGAGGGTACAACAGGGCTTAAAATAGCCGAGCGTTTTGCGGGGAGAACAGACGTGGAGCTGTTGGAAATTCCCGACGAATGGCGTAAGGATACCCAAATCAGAAAGCATTATATAAACGAGTCGGATTATACTTTCCTTTGCCTGCCCGACAATGCGGCGAGGGAAGCGGTTTCGCTGGTAACAAATCCCGATGTGAAAATAATAGACGCGTCCACCGCCCACAGAACGGAATCAGGCTGGACATACGGATTTCCCGAGCTTTCACGGGAGTATAGAGATGCGATAGCGCAGTCAAAGAGAACGGCGGTACCGGGCTGCTATGCCAGTGGGTTCAACTCAATAGTATACCCTTTGGTAAAAGTGGGGATACTTGCACCCTATCACCCTGTAATATGCCATGCGGTATCAGGTTACAGCGGAGGCGGAAAAAAGCTGATAGCGGAGTACGAGGCAGGACACAGGGAGGAGAAATACGACTCCACCCGTCATTACTCCATGGGAAAGACCCACAAGCACATCAAGGAAATGATGTATATATCGGGGCTTAGCTATCCGCCCACATTCTGTCCTATAGTGGGAGATTTTTATGCGGGAATGGTAGTAACCGTACCGCTTCCGCTGAGAACCATAGCGAAAAAAGCGACGGCGACCGATATGTGGGAGATATTGTCCGCGAACTATGAGGGACAGCGTTTTGTCAAGGTAATGCCCTTTGGCGGCGAGGGGTTGGAGGAAGAGAATGTAATGTTCTCCAACACGCTAGCGGGGACGAATATGCTGGAGCTGTTTGTATACGGCAATGATGACTATGCGCTAATATCTGCAAGGCTTGACAACTTGGGAAAGGGAGCAAGCGGAGCGGCGGTACAGTGCATGAATATAATGATGGGAATAGATGAAAGCACAGAGTTGGAGTAAGTGGTTAGTGGCGGTCTGTGACCGCAGCCACCGCCTTGAGGTGTCGGTGAAGTTTGTTAGTGAGTTGACCGACAGTTATCGGCGGGCAATAAAGCAGGGCAATTCAAAAAAATCTAAAGGCGGCGGAAGGCAGTGCGTGCAGACTCAGCCTGCCGAGGATTCCAAAGGGCGAGTAGCCCTTTGGTGGGTGTGGGCAACGCCCACTTGTGCCGTAGGCACAAATGAACATAGGAGCGTAAATTAACGCTTATGTATAAGTGCCGCACTTATAAAGAGTAACAAGTAACTAAAGCAGTTATGACGTAGCAATGCAAGCTGAACAAGTAACTTAGTGCGGCACTTGTGAAAACGAGCTGTTGCGAATGCAACAGCAATGTTTTCACGCAAAATCTTTGATTTTGCTGAAAATGTACTCGTCACCGTATAAAAGGTGTATGCTATGTAATCCAAGGCGGTTGACTTGCTAAAGCTTTTCATGGAATAATATGTTTATTTTCGGCAAAATTCCCGTTGTTTGTTGGCTAAAGCTTGAAATACGTATACGAGTGAGTTTTCGGCAAAATCCCGTTTTCCGTTAGATAACGCTTTTTATGGAATAATATGTGTGTTTTCGGCAAAATCAAAGATTTTGCGTGAAAACATTGCATTGCCATTCGGCAATGCTCGTTTTCACAGTGCCGCACTAAGTTACTTGTTCAACTCGCTTGACTTTATTCTATATCGCTTTAGTTGCTCGATTTTATTTACATGTGCGGCACTTATAATATGCGTTTGTTTGTTTCGCTATGCTTTTTGTGCCTACGGCACAAGTGGGCTCTGCCCATACCCGCCAAAGGCTACTCGCCTTTGGAAACTCGGCAGGACCGCGGCCCTGCACCCGGCTTCCTTATGCCGCCCTTTTGTGTGGGTGAAATGCGTTAGCAAGCTGAACGCCCCAAATCTATTCTCTATTTTCTATTCTCGAAACTCGAAAAAAGGATCTGCTATTATGAAAAATTTTATGACTGTTGACGGCGGCGTTTGTGCCGCTAAAGGATTCCGTGCAAGCGGTATGTATTGCGGAATTAAGAAAAGTATTATCCCCGACGGCAACGAAAGCCCCCTCAAGGGCAACAAAAACGATATCGCTATGGTCGTTTCCGATGTCACCTGCAACGGCGCCGGGGTCTATACCCAAAATAAGGTCAAGGGCGCGCCTGTTACCGTCACTAAAGCTAATCTGGAAAAATCAGGCGGAAAGGTCAGGGCGATTATCGTCAATTCAAAGAACGCCAATACCTGTAATGCCGACGGTATCCAAAAGGCGGAGGAAATGTGTCGGCTCACGGGCGATGCACTGGGTATCCCTGCCGAACAGGTCATTGTTGCCTCTACCGGTGTTATCGGTCAGATTCTCCCTATTGAACCTATAAGGACAGCCGTTCCTCTCCTTGCACAAAACCTCTCCTATACGGGAAATATCGAAGCGGCAACCGCTATCATGACTACCGATACGGTGAAAAAGGAGTACGCTGTTCAGTTTGAAGTCGGCGGAAAAATTTGCCGTATGGGCGGAATGGCTAAGGGCAGCGGTATGATTCATCCGAATATGGCTACTACTCTTAACTTTATCACTACCGACTGTGCCGTTTCATCGGAAATGCTCCAAAAGGCTCTCTCGGAAATTGTTAAGGTTACATATAACTGCCTTTCCGTTGACGGCGACCAGTCCACCAACGATATGTGTATGCTCATGGCTGGCGGCCTTGCGGGAAATGCCGAAATTACCGAAGAGGGCGAGGACTTTGACCTGTTTAAGGCGGCTCTCTATCAAGTGATGGCAAGCCTTACAAGAATGTTAGCCAAGGACGGCGAGGGCGCGACAAAGCTGCTTACCTGCATTTGTTCCTCTGCACCAAGCCTTGATACGGCGATAATCGTTGCAAAAAGCGTTATCCGTTCGCCGCTGTTCAAGTGTGCTATGTTCGGTGCGGACGCAAACTGGGGTCGTGTCCTCTGTGCCATAGGCTATGCCGATGCCGAGTTCGATATCGATAAGGTCGATGTTTACTTAGGCTCAAGGGCAGGGAAAATTCAGGTTTGCCGAAACGGTGCGGGTGTGGATTTCTCCGAGGAGGAGGCTAAGAAAATCCTTACCGAGGACGAGATCAATATTTACGTTGAGTTGAATATCGGAAACGCTCAGGCTACCGCTTGGGGCTGTGACCTTACCTACGATTATGTGAAAATAAACGGGGATTACAGAAGTTGAGTTGAGGGTGTGTAAAATGGAAATATCTAACGACATAAGGGCAAAGGTGCTTACTGACGCGCTTCCCTATATCCGCAAATATAACAGTAAAATTGTGGTAATAAAGTACGGCGGAAACGCTATGACCAACGAGGAGCTTAAGGACGCTGTTATGAGTGACATTGTCCTGCTTAATTTGGTGGGAATAAAAACTGTCCTCGTACACGGCGGAGGTCCCGAGATAAACGATATGCTGAAAAGAGTTGGTATCGAAAGTAAGTTTATTAACGGCTTGCGTTACACCGATGAAGCTACCGTGGATATAGTCAAGATGGTGCTTGCGGGAAAGGTCAACAAGGAGCTTGTTTCCCATTTGGCGGGAAACGGCGGAAAAGCCTTGGGTATGTGCGGAATTGACGGCGGTATGCTTATGTGCAAAAAGCTGGAGGGCGAGGTCGATCTTGGCTATGTGGGCGAGATTGTCAACGTGAATACAGCTCCCATAACCGATGCGCTTGAAAACGGTTATATACCCGTAATCGCCACCGTAGCGGCGGACGAAAAGGGTCAGACCTACAACGTAAATGCCGACACCGCCGCCGCAAGAATAGCTGCACAGCTTGGCGCCGAAAACCTTATACTTATGACTGATATTGTGGGACTTTTGCAGGATAAGGACAATACCGACACGCTGATACCCAGAGTTCAGGTGAGCGAGGTTCCCTTTATGAAACGTCAAGGAATTATCAGCGGCGGTATGATACCGAAAATAGATTGCTGTGTTGAGGCGGTAAGGCGAGGTGTCAAGAAAACCTGCATTATCGACGGAAGAGTAAAGCATTCCATACTTATTGAGCTGCTCTCAAACGAGGGAATAGGCACTCAATTTGTGTGATTTTTCCACGGAAAGGATTGATATATATGTCGGAAACCATAGAAAAATTTGACAAGCATATAATGCACACCTATGGCAGACTCCCCATTGTTATCGAAAAGGGCAGCGGGGACGAGGCTGTTGATGAAAATTCCAAGCATTATATTGATTTTGGCAGCGGAATAGGTACAAATTCTCTGGGCTACTGCAACGATAAGTGGGCGGAGGCTGTATGTAACCAGGTACATTCCGTTCAGCATACCTCAAACTATTTCTACACCAAGGTGCAGGCGGATTTCGCCGAAAAGCTCTGTGACCTTACCGGGTACAGTACCGTGTTTTTTGGCAATTCGGGTGCTGAGGCGAACGAGTGCGCAATCAAGATGGCAAGGAAATATTCCTTTGATAAGTACGGCAAGGGCAGACATACCATAGTTACCCTTGTAAACTCTTTCCACGGAAGAACCCTTGCAACTCTCGCCGCAACGGGGCAGGAGGTTTTCCACAACTACTTTTTCCCTTTTCCCGAGGGCTTTGTCGCTACTCCCGCAAACGATATTGACGCTCTGAAAAAGCTGATTTCGGAGGATAATACCATTTGCGCTGTTATGTTTGAGTTTGTGCAGGGCGAGGGAGGAGTTATTCCCTTGGAGCAGAATTTTGTCAACGAGATTTTCGCTCTTTGTGCCGAAAAGGATATACTTACCGTAGCGGACGAGGTTCAGACAGGACTGGGAAGAACAGGAGCAATACTTACCTCTGTGCGTTACGGAGTAAAGCCTGATATTACCACTCTTGCCAAGGGAATAGCCGGAGGAATACCAATGGGCGCTTGCCTTGCAGGTGAAAAATGCGCCGATGTGCTGTCCAAGGGAACGCACGGTTCTACTTTCGGGGGAAATCCTATCGCCTGTGCAGGGGGAAACGTTGTGCTTGACACGGTTTCCGCCGACGGCTTCTGCGACGAGATTAACCGCAAGGGATATTATCTTGTAAAGAAAATGCTGGATATACCCGAGGTTGAGAGCGTTGACGGCATGGGACTTATGATAGGTGTGCGTCTGAAAACCAAAAAAGCGGCGGATATACTTTCATCTGCTGCCGAAAAGGGACTGTTGATACTTACCGCAAAGGATAAGCTGAGATTCCTGCCTCCACTTACCATAACATATGAGGATATAGATAAGGGCGTGGAGATACTTGAGGAGCTTCTTAATTGAGTAAAATCAGACACTCGTTCCTGCATTTTGACTTAGCATAATAAAATAGAGTTGACAATAGAGCGTTATTAACCATATTATGTTTTTTTATAAGCTATCGAAAAAATGGATTGCCGCTGATACTAATGCTAAAGAAAAATAGTTGAATACATATATTTGGAGAGGAGAATTTATATGAAACACTTACTTAAAATGTCGGATTTAAGCAAAATCGAGATAATCGAGATACTTAATTTGGCGGATCAGCTTAAATACGAGCTGAAGCACAAAATCCCCCACAAGCACCTTGAGGGGAAAACACTGGGAATGATTTTCCAGAAGTCGTCAACACGTACAAGGGTTTCCTTTGAAACGGGTATGTACCAGCTTGGGGGAAATGCGCTTTTCCTGTCGTCAAGGGATTTGCAGATAGGCAGGGGAGAGCCTGTGGAGGACACAGCGAGGGTGCTTTCCCGTTATCTTGACGGAATAATGATACGAACCTTTGAGCAAAAGGAGGTTGAATCCCTTGCGGAGTACGGCAACATACCGATTATAAACGGTCTTACGGACTACTGTCACCCCTGTCAGGTGCTTGCCGACCTTATGACGATAAGGGAATACAAGGGGCAGTTTGACGGTTTGAAAATGACCTTTATCGGTGACGGCAACAACATGGCGAACTCCCTTATTGTAGGTGGACTTACAGTAGGCATGGAGGTATCCGTAGCGTGTCCCGAGGGTTATCACCCGGATAAGACGGTGCTTGAATTTGCGGAGAAGTACGGCGATAAGTTTACCCTTACCGATTCCCCCGTTGAGGCGGCACAGAACTCCGATGTAATTTTCACGGACGTATGGGCATCAATGGGTCAGGAGGAAGAAGCTGAACAGCGCTGCAAGGCATTCAAGGGCTACTGCATAGATGACAGCATAATAGCGGCGGCACACAGGGACGCAATAGTACAGCACTGTCTGCCGGCACACAGGGGAGAAGAGATAACGGCGAAGGTGTTTGAGGAACACGCAGATGAGATATTTGAGGAAGCGGAAAACCGTTTGCACGCTCAGAAGGCGGTTATGGTAAAGTTAATGAAGTAAATTGCACAAGCAAAATGCCCGACAGTTAGCTGTCGGGGCGGGGTGTCCCCGCAGCCACCGTCTCCCGCCGACCTTAAGTGTAATGAATTGCGCAAGCAAGTTGCCCGACAGTTAGCTGTCGGGCATTTTTTTAACGTATTATTGCCCACACCTAAGGGCGGCGTAAGGAAGATGGGTGCAGGGCTCTCAACCCTGCCGAGGATTCTTAAGGGCGAGTAGTCCTTAAGTGGGTGTGGGCGACGCCCACTTGTGCCGTAGGCACAAATGAACATAGGAACGTAAAGTAAAGCTTCTGTGAAGTGTAAAGAGCGACAAGTAACTAAGGTGATATAGAATATAGTAACGCATATTATAAGTGCCGCACATGTAAATGAACTCAAGAAACTAAAGCGATATAGAACACAGTTAAGCAAGCTGAACAAGTAACTTAGTAATGCGGCATGCAAAACCGTTGGTATTGCTTGAATACGAGCTGCTGCGAATGCAGCGGCAATGTATTCACGCAAAATCTTTGATTTTGCCGAAAACGTACTGGTATACGTGTTTTAAGCTTTGTCTAACGAGAAACGGGAGCTTGCCGAAAACTCACAGTTACCCGTATTTCAAGCTTTAGCCCACAAACATATTATTCCATGAAGAGCGTTAGCAAGTCAACCGCCTAAAACTATATAACATACGCCTTTTATACGATAACGAGTACGTTTTCAGCAAAATCAAAGATTTTGCGTGAAAACATTGCATTGCCATTCGGCAATGCTCGTTTTCACAGTGCCGCACTATAAGCCATACAGCTTGCGTTACTGTTTCACAAACACGTTAGTAACTTGTTATTTCGGAGTGCGGCACTTTCACATAAGCTTTAATTTATTGTCCTATGTTTATTTGTGCCTACGGCACAAGTGGGCTTTGCCCACACCCACCAAAGGGCTACTCGCCCTTTGGAAACCTCGGCAGGACCGCGGCCCTGCACCCAACGTCTCCCGCCGCCCTACAACGTCCTTGAATTGCCCTACTTTACTGACCGACAGCTAACTATTCTATCCTCCTACTTCTAATCTCTATCCCTCCAAAAGATATTCCCTCTGTTCGGGCGTAAGCGTGTCAATTTCAATTCCCCATGCTTTCAGCTTTCTCCGTGCAATTTCCATATCTACCTCCCTCGGTACGCTGATAAGCTTCTCCGTCAGCTTGCCCCTATTCTTTACCAAATAAAGGGCAGACATCGCCTGAACAGCAAAGGACATATCCATAATCTCTGCAGGATGACCGTCACCCGCCGCAAGATTTACCAAACGTCCCTCGGCTATGATATAGATGCTCCTGCCGTTTTTCAGACGATATCCCATGATATTGTTTCGTGCTATCCATGAATCAACAGCCATTTTCCTAAGAGCCGCTACATCTACCTCACAGTCAAAATGCCCCGCATTACAGCATATTGCTCCGTCTTTCATTAGGTTAAAGCAGTTTTCTGTGATTACACTGTTACAGCCCGTGACAGTAATGAAAATATCGCCGATTTTAGCGGCTTCTTCCATTTTCATCACCTTAAAGCCGTCCATAACAGCTTCCATAGCCTTGATAGGGTCAATTTCCGTGACAATGACGGAAGCACCCATGCCCTTGGCACGCATAGCAACTCCCTTGCCGCACCAGCCATAGCCTGCCACAACCACGTTTTTCCCCGCCACAATAAGGTTTGTGGTGCGGTTAATGCCGTCCCAAACGGATTGTCCCGTGCCGTAACGGTTGTCGAAAAGGTGCTTGCAGTCGGCATCATTTACCATAACCATGGGGAAACGGAGCTTGCCCGCTTTGTCCATAGCTTTCAGTCGGATAATTCCGGTGGTGGTTTCCTCACAGCCGCCGATTACATCGGGGATTTTGTCGGTATATTCCGTGTGAATAAGGTGAACCAAATCGCCGCCGTCATCGATAATTATATTGGGGCTTGGCTCGATAACACGGGAAATATGCCTGTGATATTCCTCGTCAGTTGCGCCGTGCCAAGCAAAGACCTTTAAACCGTCATGAACGAGAGCAGCCGCCACATCGTCCTGCGTAGAAAGGGGATTGGAGCCTGTGACATACATATCCGCACCGCCTGCGGCAAGAACCTTGCATAGGTAAGCGGTTTTCGCTTCAAGGTGGACGGAAAGGGCAATTTTCAAGCCGTCTAAAGGCTTTTCCTGTTCAAACTCCTTTTCAATGGAGTTGAGCAGGGGCATATTTTGTTTAACCCACTGAATTTTTCGTGAGCCGCTTTCCCAAAGGTCAGCGTTTCTTATTTCGCATACAGACATAATAAAACTCCTTAATGTTTGAGAGTAGAGAATAGAGGAAAGAGGATAGAAGAAATAAGCTATTCGAGGATAGAGAATAGAAGCAAGAGGATAGAAGAATTAAGATACTGTCTTTATTTTTGAAGTGCTTTCAATATCGTGAACGAGTAAGTTTCTATCTTCTTTCCTCCATTTCCTATTTTCGAGTAGAGCAGGTAATATTTCCATTTTCTATTCTCAATTTTCTATTTTCCAAAAGGACAATATTTCCATTCTCTATTCTCCATTTTCTATTCTCTATTATAATATATTCTATGGAATAATGCAAGAGTTTTTTGGTGCCGGAGAATAGGCAGGCTGAGCCTGCACCCGCCGCCTTAACCAACCTGTGTTGCGCAGCAACTCCCTACATTGTTCACTATAGCCCTGCTTTATTGCCCGCCTTTAACTGTCGGTCGGCTTGCTACCGCTATTCATTACATTCGACTGTCGGCGGGAGACGGTGGCTGCGGGGACACCCCGCCCATTTTCAAATAGGCTACCCTTTTTGATGCGATTATCATAAAAATCAATGCGATAATTTCCGCCGGTATAAATGCATACCACACATAGTTAATTCCCATAGCAGATGCGAGAATATATGCCACAGGGAGAAGCAGTGCAAACTGTCGAATGAGCGTGCCAATCATAAGTACAATACTGTTTCCAAGTCCCGATACGGCGTACCCTAAGATTATCGTTACAGAGGTAAATACAAACGTGGTGGATATAATCCGCAAGCCGGGAACACCTATGGAAAGCATTTCTTCTCCCGCCGAAAAGAGGCCCAACAGCACCTGCGGTACGGCGATAAATATTGCTGTTGCAATAAGGGAAATTACAGCTGCAACGGGAATACTGCACTTAAATACCTTTTTAATTCTGTCAAAATTACCTGTTCCGTAATTATATGAAATAATGGGCAGACAGGCTTGTCCCATGCCGTTAATGGGCATTAGCAGGAAGTTTTGCAGCTTGTAATATACACCGAAAAATGCGATTGCTGAGGAGGATAAGGGCATTAGGATAGCGTTCATGACCGCCACCATAACCGAGGGCATACCGTTTGTTATCATAGTCGGCGCGCCTATTTTATATATCCTCGCCACCGCCGATCTGGTCATTTTATAATTTTTAAGGGATAATTTCACTTCACTGTTCAGAAAGGTATTCAGCAGACAGGCAACGGCTGAACCGAGCCATTGCCCTATAACCGTTGCAATTGCCGCACCCCGTATACCCATTGCGGGAAAACCGAAATAACCGAATATCATAATGGGATCCAGTACAATATTTGCCGCTGCGCCTACAACCAATGAAATCATGCTTAAAAAGGTTTTACCTGTCGCCTGCAAAAAGCGCTGGAACATCATTTCAATAAAAATTCCCGAACAAAGCATCATGCATATATGAAGATATTGGCTGCAAAGAGTGTTGATTTCCGCATCCTTTGACAAGACAGAAGCTATCTGATTCGGAAAAAATGCACCGGCTACAGCAAAAACAAGAGAGCTTGCCACGGTTAAAATCAGTCCTGTTACGGCTATATTGGTTACATCGTTGAATTTCTTCTCCCCCAGAAGTCGGGAAAGCAGCGCATTTACACCAATCGCCGTTCCCACCGATACGGTAATCATCACAACCTGCAGCGGATATACCAGCGATGTTGCCGTTAAAGCATTCTCACTGAGCTTTGCCACAAATATTCCGTCAACAATATTATACAGGCTTTGAATAAGCAATGAGAACATCAGCGGAATTGACATACCTGCCAGCAGCCTTGGTATGGGCATTACTGCCATTTTATTTACCGCTTTAATATTTTCCGAACTTTCGTTTTTTATCGCCGTTTCCATGGCAATTCCTCCAAACATCATATTAACCGATTGGCTTTTGACTTCCTTAAGGATATATTTGTATTACTTGTATATATTATATACTTTATTTATGAATAAACACAGTCGAATTATTTTGCTTTTTGATTTTTCCCACTGAATTTTCTGTAAAATATGGGGTTAGCCTGCCTGTATTTTTCATATTTTATTAAAAAAACAGGTTCGGTACAGACCCACTGCGCCAAACCTGTTTTTATCTTGAATGTTTTTTCCGAAAACATTATTCGCTCCCCTAAAATTACCTCGTCACCTCATGTATTGCCCTTTCCACGGCGGCGACCTCACTGTGAAATTCCTCTGCTGAAATTCGCACCGCACCGCTTCCCGAAACCATAAGCTGTTCAAGGTTATCGGAGGAGGCTACTCGAATACGATAATCCTTATTTTTGTCGGCAAGCTCATAAACAGCCTTTTGTATATAGGTGTCCGCCGTTTCCCCCTCTTTTGTGTAAATAACGGTAATATTATGGGGATATTCCTCGCTGCCTACGCCGCCTTTAACTCTGTACCCGTCAAAGATAAGGGTAAGCACGTACTGCCTGAAGCCCTGATAGCTGCAAAGACGGTTTACAAGCTGTGAACGGGCTAAATCGAGATTTTTCGCCGCCGAGGATTTCAGCTCGTCCCATGCAAATATCATGTTATAGCCGTCCACAAAAATATGCTCATCGCCCTTGGGAACAGGCTTTGCCTTGATTTTTGGCTGATAATCCATTTCCTTTGGCGTATAAAGTGCCGTCCGTTTATCACGGTTTATTTTGCCGTAGGTTCTCTCAAAGATAGCCATCAGTTCCTCATCGTTGTAGAATGAACCTGTATAAGCCGTATGTGCCGTATAATTTTCACTGCCTTTCTGCTTTTGAGCAGTGCTTCTCTCGCTTGACACATGGGCGCAGCTTTCGACTTCATTCCATTTAACGGTATAGCCTGCACCGTTGGCGCAGAAAATCGAATCCGCACTGTTGGCAAGGTCGCTGTCTGCGTCATAGCCAATTTCGGCTATTACCCTTTCGCTGTTGGCACATTCCGCATATTTTCCTGCTCTGCAAACAAGGCTTCCTCTGCCCGATGTATAGGCACTCACACTTTTTTGATATTCCCCCAAAAGTAAAGCGGGCGCATTTCCCTTGATAACAGCGTATTCCTCCCATATTTCGGGAGGAGAAAATTCCCCGTGCATAAGCTGTATATCCGTTACGGCGCGTCCCACACATTCGGTGGGTATTTTAAGGGAAAAATCATATTGCGGTTCAAGGAGAATACACTCCGCCGAGCGCAGTCCCTGACGCAATGCTCTGTATGCAGCCTCACGGAAATCGCCGCCCTCGGTATGCTTGGGGTGCGACCGCCCTGCTATAAGGGTAATCTTCATATCGGTTATGGGCGAGTCTGTCAGAACGCCTATATGCTGCTTCGCCTTTAATTGGGATATAATCGCCCTTTCAAAGCTTTTATCAAGCATTCCCTCGGGGCAATCGCTTTCAAACACAAGTCCACTGCCCCTTTCAAGGGGTTCAAGCAGCAAATGCACCTCCGCATAATGACGTAAAGGTTCGTAGTGACCTATACCTATGACGGTTGATTTTATGGTTTCACGGTATGCGGGACGGCTTTCTCCAAAGGAAATATTCAGTCCAAATCGGTCATGCGCCAGCTTTACAAGCACCTCCTGCTGAATTTCCCCCATACATTGCATACGTATCTGCCTGTTTTGTTCGTCAAGGGTAATTTGCAGGCGTGGCTCCTCCTGCTCCAAAGCTTTCAGTGAAATAAGCGCAGTGTCTATGTCTGTACCGTCTTCGATAATCACTCCACAGCTAACTGTGGGCTCTAACAGCGGAAGCGGTGCATCGTTTTCCGCACCCAGCCCTTGACCCGCAAAGCTGTGCTTCAGTCCGAGAGCGGCGCAGACAGTGCCTGATGCGGCTTGATTTACGGGAGTAAATTTCTTTCCGGAATAAATCCTAATCTGTGACACCTTTTCTTCAACGGCTTCTCCGCCGCTTTGCAGGGACAGCGTGTCCCTTGCTTTCAGCATACCGCCCGTTATCTTCATATGGGTAAGGCGGTTTCCCGCACCGTCATCGGAAATCTTAAAGACCCTTGCCCCAAAATCGTCACCGTACTCTATTTTCGGTGGAAAGCGGTCAATGCAGGAAATAAGCTCCTCCACGCCCTCATTTTTCAGCGCAGAACCGAAAATACAGGGAAACAGTATTCGCCTTGAAACGGCACGGGATATACTGTCATCGGATAAGCTTCCCGTGTCCAGATATTCATCCAAAAGCTCTTCATCGCAGGCGGCGACATTCTCACAAAAATCCCCTTGAAAGGGGTAGGAAAAATCAATACAGTTACCTATTTCCTCGTTAAGCTCCCGAAGCCTTGCCGCCTTATCCGTGCCCGACATATCCATTTTGTTCACGAAAATAAACGTAGGCAGTCGGTAATTATCCAAAAGCTTATTCAGCACCTTGGTATGGCTCTGAACGCCGTCCGTACCGCTTATTACAAGTACAGCCACATCGGCGGCATAAAGGCTTCTCT
>Ga0192278_1067_pt1 | contig 22720 bp, 21 predicted proteins | sample Koala_Koa24_K3_FD_131271 | JGI IMG/M metagenome (GOLD analysis project Ga0192278, IMG submission 131271) | Enriched cells from koala feces incubated with labeled cellulose particles, San Francisco Zoo, California, United States - Koala_Koa2-4_K3 ...
TTGTCCAAAAAAGATATTGCCATGTCGCCGCAGAGGTGTCGGGAGTTGTTCCGAGAATTTCAAGCATTTGTGTATGGAAAGCGGCAAAAGCAAGGGAAAATACAGCCGAAAATCCCAAGGCACAGTAAAAGCTTACAGTGGAGCTTTTTTTCACCTCCGCATATTTTTTCTGCCCAAGGTAACGGCTCATCAGGCTTGAACCGCCAACGCCGAATAGGTTTATAACGGCGTTAAAAGCCAAAAGCACAGGTGCAGCCAGGGTGACAGCCGCATTTTCTATGGAATTGTTCAGCATACCCACAAAGTAAGTATCGGCTAAATTATAGATAACCATTACGAGGGAGCTTAATACCGTGGGGACAGCCATTTTCATGACAGCTTTTGGAATTGGTATACGTTCAAACAGCTCTGTTCTTTGCAATATAGATGTTTCTTTTTCCTTTGACATTGGCAATTCTCTTTTCTGATTGGTTTGTTTTAAGGAAGTGCTGATTAATGCGTCAGCAATCGTTTCCAACCCTCGAAAAGCCCTTACTGAGAGGGTTGAGAAACGATTTAATCAGCGATTCCTTAAAGCACTTTACCTCCCTATGGTGGCAAAACCTTGCCTTTCTGTCAAGAATGAAAGGTGATTTTGATACATTAATTTTGCCATAGTATCGATAATTTCGGTACTATGGCAGGTTTTATTCGTAAATAAATTCGATTGCCCGTTCCATGCATTTCCGATTTACTTCCTCCGAAAATCCATGCCCCTCATTTTCGTATACAATAAGGTCGGAGTTGTCGTAAAGTGACTTGCATTTTTCGGCAACGGTAAGAGGGACTATATTATCACAATTACCCTGAAAAATGATAACGGTTTTTTTGAAGCCCCCTATTTTTCCGAATGGGTCGAAGTCGTGAATTGATGTAACATAATTCTTACCCAATTTCACGCCCCAAAAGTCAATGGTGTCGGGGACGGTATGGGGATTAGGATATCTGACGCGCCAATCATTCGGTATATTCAGCGCGGGGTAATAGAGAATAAGCCCCTTGATAAAACCTACACGCTCCTCGGCGGCAAGGGCGGTAACAAGTCCCCCTTGGCTTGCACCGAGAAGGAATATATTATCCTTATCAACCCTATCAAGATTTCTTATGCTGTCAAAAACGGTCAGCAGATCGTCCTTTTCGGTGAACACAGTCATATCCGTGCTGCTGCCGCCGCTTGACGAATGGTTTGAACCACCTTGAAAGTCAAATGCATAAGCGTTGCACCCGTGAGCGGCAAGGTATATACATTCCTTTTCAAAATCGGAATAACCGCCGTTAAATCCATGACTTAAAATAACTGTGGGAAGCTTCCCGTTACCAAGGGGGAGAATACATTACACCGTAAATCATGCTGTCGGATTTTTCTTTTTGGATAATATATTCGGAAACGACTGTTTTGTTTGGATAGATATTCGCGCTTTCAGCTTCTAACATAATATTCCTCCATAGGAAAACTTTATTTATTAAAGTATATACAGCTGTACCAAAAAAGTCAAGTTAAATTACAACTATCCAATATTATATTACAATTTGTTAAAAACCCTTGCTTATTTTTTTGTTATGTGTTATGATAGAACTATGGAAATGAGGCAGCTGCAGGCAGCGCTGCTTTTCCGCAGACACCGAACGGAGAGGTGCCTAATAAGCTTTGATTTTTTTTGATTAGGAGGGAAAAACCATGAAGAAAAGAATAATGTCGGATATGGCGGCTGTGGCAGCCGCAGTGATGATGGTCAGCGTATTTTCGCCCTTCAGCAATGTCAGTGCTATTGATACGGGCTGGCAGACAGATAAGACAACGGGGCAAACCTATTACATAAAAACCAACGGTTTTCCTATAACGGGCACGGCAATTATCAATGATATCGCCTATAGCTTTAATTCCGAGGGCGTTCTGCAGGGAGTTTATACAGGTACTCTTACCGTCAACGGTAATCTTTATTATTACGAGAACGGAAGTAAATATACCAATGGCTGGTACAGAAGTGAGGGCTCCTATTACTATTTTGGTGAGGACGGTGCCGCTGTTGTCGGAACGCAGGTAATAGACGGTATAGCATATACATTTGATTCCGCAGGCAGACTGGTTGTGAATGGTCATGTGCTTACGTCCTCGCCCGATTCCATAACCATAGAGTGTCTTAATTCTGTCACTACCATAGGGCAAAATAACGATATAAGCTTTGTCGTTTCTGCGTCGGGTCATCAAGGCTCGGTGAGCTTTGGCGAAATAAGCGAGATACATAGATATAAGGACGGTAAGTGGTATAAGGTTACTGCCGATAGTGATTTCCATGTGGGAACATCGGGCTACAACATAATAAACGGCAGTCCGTCATCCGTAACCCTTACCTTTAATCCTACAAGCTATAAGGAGAATATTTCGGGCGGTCATTACCGTATTGCATTAACTATGTACGTTAACGGAACTCAAGTGAAAAAATACTGTGAATTTGACTTAGAGGATCCATATACAATTTCTACACCGTACAGCAGCTACAGCGCTGCCGATACCAAGCAGATAGTATTCACATCCACAGCAGGCTCGGAAAATATATCCGTCTACAGCAATGTTGTCGATCTTTTCCGTTACAACAGTACGACAAACGGCTGGGAATTGGTAAGCACAAAGAGCAGCGCAGATGAAATATCAACCAATTCCCGTTATATTACCTCAGGGCAGAGCGCACAGTCGGTTTTGGATTTAACGAGATACTCGTCTATGGTGCTGACAAGTGGGCAGTATAGGGCTATTGTAGGTGACGGTCTTTATTGCGACTTCAAGCTTACCGTTCCTCTCACGGTGACAGCTGATCAGATAACCCTTGAAAACAGCAGAAAGAAGCAAATTTCAGTTACCGCGTCCAACTACCTGTATACGTCAGCCAATGTAGAGGGCAAGCTCTATTACTACAAAAACGGCAAGGCAACTGCAGTTTCCCTGAAATCGGGGAAAACCTCCCCATTTAGTCGGGAAATTGCCGCGAGAATGTCCAATACCTATACTATTATGCTGACGGATTACTACAGTAACGTTACCGCAGGCAAGTATATAGTAATTTATCCGATAAATGATGACTATAATGTTTACTGTGTATTTGATATAGAATAGCTTTAAGAAAACACCGAACAGCAGCCTTTCAAAGCCTTTTGGGCAGAGCTTTTCGAGGGCTTGAAGGGCTGCGGAAATGAGTGGCATTTTTACCTTAAGCAGACAAAATTACGAGGCAGGAGGATTGACATAACCTCCTGCCTCGCTGCTTTGATGAAGGAGATTTATTTTTATGAGCAGAACATTCAGCACTCTTGACATAGTACACAGGGTCTTGTCCGAAAGGATTTCAAAGGGGGGTATTTGCATTGACGCCACTGCGGGACGAGGGTATGACACCGCTTTTTTGGCGGAGCTTGCAGGGGAGAACGGTCGGGTAATTGCCTTTGACATACAGCAAGAGGCTATTGACAGCACGGAAAGACTGCTTGTGGAAAGGGGACTTTCCGCCGAGCTGTATTTGGAAAGCCATGAAAACATGGGGCATTATGCCGATGAGGAAAGCGTTTCCGCAATTACCTTCAATCTTGGCTGGCTGCCCGGCGGCGACCATTCCGTTCATACGCAAAGGGACAGCAGCATAGCCGCCATAGAATCGGGGGCTGAAGCTGCTGAAAAAGGACGGTATTATGGTGGTTGTGCTTTACTACGGCAGAGATACGGGGTTTGAGGAAAAAGATGCGGTGCTGGAGTATATCAGGGGGATAGACAGCTCTATGTACACGGTAATAACGGCAGATTTTGCAAATCGTCCCAATTGTCCCCCAATACCTGTTTTTATAGTGCGAGATGAGAAGTGACAAGGGGCATTATTACTCCAAATCCCACTATTCCGATTACCAGAGAGAGAAGTAATCCAAACAGAACGTCAAGGGGGAAATGCACACCCATTATAGGGCGTAGAAAGGCGATTATTACCGCTAAAATCGTTATTACTATTCCCACGGGAGGATAAATGTAAATCCATGCAATAGCTATTATAAGGGAGCAGGCACTGTGTCTGCTGGGACAGGATTTACCTGTGGTTGATTTCGGAACGACAGCCTTTATGTCGGGACGTTCATAAGGTCTGGGAGCATTTATTTTGCTGCGAAAAGCGGTAACTATGAAGAATGCAGACATTGTAACGGCTATAACGCCGATTAAACGTACAAAATCCATCTTAACGGCAAGTATAATCAGCAGTGCAGTATATCCGACGTATACGGCATAGGTAGTGATTTTGCTTATGACCTTAATCGCTTTCGGACGGCAGGGCTTTTCAAAAAACCAATCATATATTTTTCGGTAAATAGGAATCCAATGTTCGCAATGGTTCTTGTAGAAATTCGTAATAAACAACTCACTTTCTGAAAGGATGTAGAAAAATGCCCGTGCCTACAGCAGTTTCCGAGAAAAAACGTTCCCCCGATAGTCCCCAAAATTCCGCGAGGTCATATTTCCCCAAAAAGAATGTTACGGTCATGTCGATTATAACCGCTTTGATGATTATAATGAATATTGCCGCATGGCTTATAGACGGTTTTGCGGATTTTTATATGGAAAATGTGTTTCATGCCATAAGCTCTTTCAGCGCAATTACATCCGCAGTACCCTTTTCCGTAGGAGAAGTGCTTATAGCTATAGGAATACTGCTTATAACGGTTGGTCTTGCCGCATTCATCATTGCCCTTATTCTGCTGAAAGACAACAAGGCAGGCAGGGCAAGATGCGCAAGGGTAATGATTTTGGTCTACGGTTGGGCGATAGTGTACATACTTGTTACCGAAACCATGAACTGCTTTGTAAATTATTATACCACCGAATTTTCGGAGAAATACCATAACAGTGCAGGCGCTGATGGCTTTACCCTTGAACAGCTTGAGGAGCTTTGCAGAATTTCCATAGAAAAAGCCAACGAGTATGCGGAGCTTGTGGAGAGAGATTCGGAGGGCAGCATGGTAGTGCCCGACAAAATTAATGATCTTGCCGAGGAGGCGATGCAGGCACTTTCCGAGGAATATGAGCCACTTTCGGGGGCATATCCCACGCCTAAGAAAATTCGTTCATCGGTGCTTATGACCCAGTTTAATTTGCAGGGGATATATTTTCCCTTTACCTTAGAGGCTAACTACAGCAGCGAGCTGATGCCCGCAAGAGTGCCATGTACAATATGCCATGAAATGAGCCATGTAAAGGGGTTTATCAGGGAGGATGAGGCCTGCTTTATCGCTTTCAGAGCCTGTGAAAGCTCCGATATACCGGAGATGTGTTACAGCGGCTGGATTTCCGCAATGAATTATCTTTATTCGGCGGTAAAGTCCAACGCAGATTCATCGGTTACCCATGAACTTTATACGCTTATATCCGATAAGGTTTTAGCGGATAATCAATTTGTCAGTGAGGAATTTAGGGAAACCGTTGAGGAGAAAGCTGTTATATCCTCGGAAACCGCAGCTAAGGTATCAGATACCGCAATGGATACGACCCTTAAGCTTAACGGAGTTACCGATGGAAAGCAAAGCTATGGAAGAATGGTTGACCTGCTGCTGGAGTATTACTACTCCCTGTGATAGGCGGGCTTTATCATGCCAATCAGCATTACAATCGGGAATATAATCCCGCACAGCAGACCCATATTAAAGCTGCCGCTGATGTCGGAAACAATTCCTACGGTGGACGGTCCCAAAGAGCAGCCTAAATCTCCCGCGAGGGCAAGGAGTGCAAACATGGCATTTCCGCCAAGGGGACAGGCTTTTGCGGCGGTGGAATATGTGCCCGGCCACAACACTCCCACGGAAAAGCCGCAGACGGCGCAGGAAATAAGGGACAAAATAGGCAGCGGTGAGAATACAGCGCCCAGATATGCCGCAATACACAGTACGCAGCTTGCCGTTATGGCACGGTGTGTACTGATTTTTTTGCCCTTTGTGGCGAAAAATGCCCGTGCCGTACCCATGAACAGGGCAAAGCCGCAGGGACCCAGCAGGTCGCCCATGGTTTTCGATACACCCAATCCCGTTTCGGCAAAATATGATGTCCATTGGCTCATTGCCTGTTCGGCAGCGCCCGCGCAAACCATCAGCATAAGGAAAAGCCATAAGGCTTTGCTTTTCAGAAGCTCCCTAAGCGGCATACTGCAGCCCTCCTCACAGAGGGTATTTAGGGGAACAGTCATAAACAGGAGCATATTTACAAAGGGGACTATCGCCCATATAATCGGTATATACCGCCAATTATCAGCACCTGCAAGGAGCAGCATAACCGTAGTAATTATCACAACAGCCATATGCCCCCAACAGTAAAAGGAGTGAAGCAGGCTCATTGCCGATGCCTTTTCGTCCCCGGGAATAGCCTCCACAATCGGACTGATAATGACCTCGATTAATCCGCCGCCTACGGCATTCACTGTCATAGCCACAGCCAGTCCCGCAAAGGGAGAGGATACCGCAAAGGGGAGTATTCCCATGAGTATTAACCCCACCGTGCAGAGCAGATGGGAGATAACAACCGCCGTCCGGTACCCTATTTTGTCCAACAGCTTTACGGAAACGGCATCGGTCAAAAGCTGAACGGTAAAGTTAATGGTAATCAGTGAGGACAGCATAACCGTATTTAGTCCCAAATCACGGCTGAATGCGGTGAAAAGCAGTGCAGGGAGATTATTTACAATTGCTTGTACTATGTAGCCTATATAGCAGGCAGCGAGTGTGTGACGGTAATTAACCTTTTTTTCGGGCAAATTTAATACCCCCATATGAAACTGAATTTAATACACATAAACTTCATTAAGGATAGCATAAAGAGGTGGAGTGTTCAAAGGCAGAGAAGCAAATAAACTGTTAATAAAATGTAAAATATGTATTGTAACCCTTGATTTTTCAGCTATAAAGGTATATACTTACATTAGCACTCAAATTAAATAAGTGCTAACACTTATATTTGATAAGTGCTAAGAGCTGATATATTACTTATGTTTTAAGGAAGTGTTTGTATAATGGCTGAAACAAAAGAGTTCAGAGCGGAATCCAAGCGTTTGCTGGATATGATGATCAATTCGATTTATACTCATAAGGAGATTTTCCTGAGGGAGCTTATTTCCAATGCCAGCGATGCTATAGATAAGCTGTATTTCAAGTCCTTGACAGATGATAAGGTAGGGCTGTCAAAGGAAGATTTCGCAATAAATATTTACACGGATAAGGAAAAGGGTACTCTTACAATTTCCGATAACGGTATAGGTATGACCGATGAGGAGCTGGAAAACAATCTTGGTGTTATTGCAAACAGCGGCTCGCTGAAATTCAAGTCGGAAAACGAAAGCACCGATGATGTGGATATTATCGGGCAGTTCGGCGTCGGCTTTTACAGTGCCTTTATGGTAGCCAAGGAGGTAGGGGTTCGCTCCAAAGCATACGGTTCGGATAAGGCATATGTTTGGAAATCCACAGGCGTTGACGGCTATACCATAGAGGAATGTGAAAAGGATACCGTCGGTACGGATATTATCCTTACAATGAAGGAGGATACCGAGGACGAGTGCTATGACGAATATCTTGAACCCTCTAAAATCAAGGAGCTTGTAAAGAAATATTCCGACTATATCCGCTGCCCCATTAAAATGGATATGGAGCATACCCACCGTAAAGCGGATGCCAAGGAGGACGATTACTCCGATGAGGCTTATGAAACACATATCGTAAACGAAACCCTTAACAGCATGGTTCCTCTTTGGAGAAAGAACAAGAACGAGCTGAAGCCTGAGGATTACAATAATTTCTATAAGGAGAAGTTTTACGATTACAGCGATCCCGCTAAATACATTCACTCCAAAACAGAGGGTACAACTACCTACGATGCACTTTTGTTTATTCCGTCAAGAGCGCCGTACAACTATTATTCCAAGGACTATGAAAAGGGACTTGCCCTTTACTCCAGCGGAGTGCTTATCATGGATAAATGTGCGGATTTGCTGCCGGATTATTTCTCCTTTGTAAGAGGACTTGTGGATTCCGCAGATTTGTCACTGAACATTTCCAGGGAAATGCTGCAGCATGACAGACAGCTTAAAATTATTGCGAAGTCCATAGAAAAGACTATCCGCAGCGAGCTGAAAAAGATGCTGAACAACGAAAGGGAGAAGTACGAGGAATTCTGGAAGAATTTCGGTATTCAGCTTAAATTCGGTATATATGATAATTATGGTCAGGACAGAGAGGCTGTTCAGGATCTTGTACTGTTCACTTCCTCATTTGAAAAGAAGCTTGCTACACTTGACGAGTATGTTTCGAGAATGAAAGAGGATCAGAAGTACATTTACTATGCTGCAGGTGACAGTGTAGAAAAGGTTGAGCTTCTCCCGCAGACAGAGCTGCTTAGGGATAAGGGCTATGAGATACTCTATCTTACGGATAACGTTGACGAGTTTGCTGTTAAGGCTCTTATGAATTATAAGGAGAAATCCTTTAAATCGGTTTCCGAGGGTGATCTTGAAATAGAGTCCGAGGAGGAAAAGGAGCAGACCCAAAAGCTTGCCGAGGAAAATAAGGATATGCTTGAATATCTGGGAACAGCCCTTGATGGCAAGGTAAAGAGCGTAAAAATTTCCGAAAAGCTGAAATCCCACCCTGTCTGCATTTCCACAGAGGGACAGATTTCCGTTGAAATGGAAAAGGTTCTTAATCAGAACCCCACCAATGAAAGGGTAAAGTCTGAAAAGGTTCTGGAGCTTAATCCCGAGCATCCTATCTTTGAAACACTGAAATCCCTTTACGGCAAGGATAATGACAAGCTGAGCAGCTATGCGGATATACTTTATAATCAGGCATTGCTGATTGAGGGCTTGCAGATAGACGATCCTGTGTCCTTTGCGAATAAGGTATGCGCGCTGATGAGTCAGTCTAATTGAGATTGCAGTCTTGAATAGCAATGTCACCGCCGAGGAGCTGTCATTCCTCGGCGGTGATTTTTTTACTTTCTCTCGTTTAAAAAGGTGTTAATTCCCGTAAACAGCGTAAATGCAACGCTTTGCTGATAGCTTTCATCGGTAAGCTTAGCCGCCTCGTCGGGATTGGAAAGAAATCCGCACTCCGCCATAACAGCGGGATTGTCGCAGTAGTAGCACAGGTAAAGCTCATCGCCGCAAAGCTTGGTTTCACGGGTGTTATCGGGTTGAAGATTTTGTACAAAGGCGGATTGTATTATAGCCGCAAAGCGTTCGCTTTCACTGTTTGCCCCGCTGTAAAACATCTGTGCGCCGCTGTATTTCGGGTCGGTATAATTATTTTGGTGAATAGACAGGCAGACAGCATCGGGATAACGGTTAAAAAGTTCCAGACGGTTTTCCATATCGGAAATTTTCTGATTGCGTATTCCCGTGACGCCGCTGTCATATATGGAAACATCGCTTTCGCGGGTACATACCACATCATAGCCGTAAAGCCTGCACATATCCCGCAGGGAAAGCATAATGGACAGGTTAATACCTTTTTCGGGAATACCGTCTGCGGTGCTGCAGCCCCCGTCCATACCGCCGTGACCGCTGTCAAGAACGATGATTTGGGAATTATCATCCGATTGCGAAGCAGAAACGTATACCGCATCATCTATCTGCGCCATTGAATATTTTATCATAGCTGCGGAGGCTGCAACAGCCAGTGCCGAAAAAATAAGGTTTCTGTATTTTTTGTAATTGAATTTCATGCAATTTGCTCCCTTCATACAGCATTGTCCACAGTAAATATATATGCCGCTTCACAAAAAAATTCTCTTTTTCCGCAGGGAAAAAAGAGAATGAAGCTTTATGCGTTTTTAATTATGTTGAGGGCATTAAGGGTTCGCGGATAGCCGATAAAAGGTACGCATTGGGATATAATTTTTATGAGGAATGTCTTATCGTTGCCGATTCTTATATTTGCGGCGGTATGGCTTGCAAGCTGGGGTTCGCAGCCGCCCTGGGCTGCAAGGAAGCAGAATGTGATAAGCTCCCGTTCTTTGTAATCAAGCGTCTTTCTTGTATAATATCCCCCAAAGCAATTTTCCGCAAGCCAACGATTTATGTGTACCGTTTCAGGGGGACCGCTTTTGTAAAAATCTCTCATGCCCTCGCCGAAAATATCGACCTGTGCGGCAATTCCGCTTTCAAGGGCATTTGTATTTTTCTCGCTTTTTTTCGGTAAAGGAATGTTATTTTCGGAGAAATATTCATTGGCGGCGGCGAAAAAGGGGAGTGCCTTTGCAAAGCCTATATAGGCGACAGACTGGTATATTACCTCCCGTATCTCATCGGCAGTCAGACCGCCCTCAATAGCAGCGGGGAGCATTACCTTGAAGCAGTCTAACCCTTGAGTTCCCAACAAAACCGCAAGTAGGGAAAGAAATCTGCTCTTTTGGTCGTCATTCCCGAAAGCGGCAGCTTCTTCAAAGGCAAAGTCAAAGAAGATATCCGCAAAGTCCGGGTCGGTTTCGTTCAAGGGAAAACCGTTTTCCGCAAAAAGCTCCTTATAGCTGTTCGGGTTCATGCTTAATCCTCCAATCCTACAGTGATGCCCTTATAATATCGGCAATATCCTTTTCGGTCAGCGGCGCATATGCGTTTTCAAGTCCCTCGTTTACAGCGATATGATGAGCCATTTCGTCAATGCGGCTTTCGTCAATTCCAACGTCCCTTAGGTGCATGGGAATGCCGATGGATTCAAAGAAATTGTAGGTTTCATCTATAGCTCTTTGGGCAATTTCGTATTCATCGAGTGTGTCGTCAATATTGAACACGTTCACGCCGTATTTAACAAATCGCGGAAGAGTTTTATCGTTCAGAATGTGTTTCATCCATCTCGGGGTAATAATAGCAAGCCCCTCGCCGTGAGTTATGTCGTAATAAGCGCTTAATGCGTGTTCTATTCCGTGGCAGGGCCAGCCTGACGGACTGTTGCCCAAAGCGAGTATGCCGTTGCAGCCATAGGTACAGCACAGCATAAGCTCCGCCCTCGCACGATAATCATTGGGATCAAGCAGTGCAGCTATAGTGTTATACATAAGACTTTTCAGCTCCGCCTCGCAGAAGCCGTCATTTAGCAATGTGGTGTCCTCGGTGAAATACTGCTCCATAACATGATTCATAGCATCCGCACAGCCTGCCGCCGTTTGTTTCTTTGAAACGGTAAAGGTGTAGGTAGGGTCAAGGATAGAGCATACGGGGAAAAGGTGGGAGTCCATATATCCTATCTTATCGTTGGTTTCTGTCCTTGAAATAACACCGCCGCAGTCGTATTCACTCCCCGTTGCTGCAAGGGTAAGAACGTCAACGATTGGGAGAGCCGCTTTTGCAAAAGCCTTTCCTGAGATAAGATCCCAAGTGTCACCCTCATAGAGAGCGCCTGCCGCAATAGCCTTGGAGCAGTCCAAAACACTTCCCCCGCCCACTGCAAGAATTACGTCAATGTTATTTTCCTTGCAAATGCGTACACCGTCCAGTACACTGGGGTCATACTTGGGATTTGGCTGAATATCCGAAAGCTCATAGATGTCAAAATCCGTCAGCAGCTCCTTTACCTTGTCATAAAGACCGATTTTCTTTATGCTTCCGCCGCCATAGGTCAGCAGTATTTTCCTGCCGATAGGTTTCATAACATCGGGAAGATTCGAGATTACACCCTCGCCGAAAATCAGTCTTGTAGGGGTCTGATAATCAAAATTCTGCATACCGTTTACCTCCATATACTCATTATTTACTTATATTACAGCTTATTGTATTCCTCGTCTGTAACAGGCTCAAGCCATTCGTTTGATGTGTTTTCGCCGGGCACTTCAACGGAAATGTGGGAAAACCAGCTGTCGGATTTTGCACCGTGCCAATGCTTTACATTCGGGGGAATACAGATAACCGTTCCGGGAGTAAGGCTGACAGCCGCCTTTCCCTCCTCCATGTACCAACCCTCGCCCGCAGTACAGATAAGTATCTGACCGCCGCCGCTTGTGGCATGATGTATGTGCCAGTTATTGCGGCATTTCGGCTCAAAGGTTACATTTGCCAGAAAGAGGGAGGGTTTTTGTGGGTCGGTAAGGGGATTGAGAAAGGAATCACCCTTAAAATACTGTGCAAACGCACTGTTGGGCATACCCGTGCCAAAAACATTCACCTTTTCAAATTCCTGCTTATCGGAATATTTCATAAACTGTACCTCCTTAGTTTAACCATTTATCAACAAGTGCTTCTGCGCGGTCAAGCCTTGAACCGTGAATGGCAAGACCGCTTTTTACATTTGAGTTGGGACATAGTTTTTTGATGTCGCTTTCGCTGCTTCCCAGTCCACTGCCCTCGTGAGTGCAAAAGGGCATTATGGTTTTTCCGCCTAAATCGCAGCTTTCCAAAAGTGTGAACATGGGCATAGGCATTGTTCCCCAATAATTGGGATAACCCAAGTATATGGTGTCGTAATCGCTTAAATTTTGGGGCAATGCTTTCAATGCGGGACGAGCATTTCTCTGCTGCTCCGCCTTTGCCTGTGCTATACATTCGTTGTAATCCTCGGGGTAATCGTTTATGGGTTCAACCTTGAAAATATCGGAATTTGAAGCCTTTGCAACAATACCCGCAGCTATTTCCGTATTCCCCACATCAAGCCGCTTTATTGTCCCGCTGACATAGTTTTCGTCAGCTCTTGAAAAGAAAATTACAATGCTTTTCATATCAGCACTCCCTTTCATAGCTTTTTATATACTTATTATACAGGAAAATTTCTTGACATGGAATACCCAATATGTTATAATGGTATCAACTAAAAATTCATACGAGGGGATAATATGTATAATCATACGCTGAAAGCATTTGTCTGCGCCGCTGACTGCGGAAGCTTTACCAAGGCTGCGGAAAAGCTGTATATATCGCCCACAGCTGTTATGAAGCAGATAAATACCCTTGAGGGGGAGCTGGGAGTAAAGCTGTTCTATCGCACAAATCAAGGGATAATTCTCACTCGTGCTGGTGAATCCGTTTACAAGGACGCAAGGTATCTGTTTGATTTTTCCCAAAAGGCAATAGAAAGGGCAAGGGAGATTGATGGCAGTACGGAGCGTACATTCTGTATCGGTACATCGCTGCTTAATCCCTGTAAGCCCTTTATGGATCTGTGGCAATCGGTGGGGAAGTATTTTGACGGATATAAGCTGCATATTATCCCCTTTGAGGATAATCATATGTCCATTGTTTCGGAAATAGCCTTGCTGGGAATAAAGTTTGATTTTCTGATAGGTGTTTGTGATTCTGCACAGTGGTTAAGCAAATGCAGCTTTAAGCCCTTGGGAAAATATAAAAAATGCGTAGCTGTTCCCACATACCACAGGCTTGCGGGGAGAAAGAGCATTACCCTTAAGGACCTTTACGGTGAAAATCTTATGATGGTAAAAAAGGGAGATTCGCCCCTCAATGACAGGATAAGGGATGATATAGAAAAAAATCATCCCCTTATACATCTGGTTGATACGCCCCAATATTACGACATAAACGTTTTTAATCGGTGCAGCGAAACGGGGGACGTGCTTTTGACAATAGAGTGTTGGCGGGACGTTCATCCGCTGCTTGTTACAATTCCGGTTGAGTGGGATTATTCAATGCCATATGGACTGCTGTATGCAAAAAATCCTCCGTCAGATGTCCAAAGGCTTGTGGATATTGCTGCGGGAGCATAATAAAATGGGCGGAACACTTATGTTCCGCCCATAATGTTTATCTTCTGACGCAAATCAATCGCATAGCCGTTCTCTCGGTATCGTTAATAACAACACTTGAGAATTCCGGTATGCACACTAAATCTATACCCACAGGCGCAAGATAATTTCGCGCCACAGCGATTGATTTAATGGCTTGGTTTGTAGCGCCTGCGCCTACCGCTTGGATTTCCATACTTTCGCAGTCTCTGATTATGCTGGCAATAGCACCCGCAACATTGTTGGGGATTGACCTTGACGATACCCTTAGTACATCCATAATTCATACTCCTTTGTATTTACAGAAGTGCCGCAGAACAGCGGCATTTCCTATATATTTTAGGATACGCACTATCTTATAATAAGCCGTTCAATACCTTGTGCCTTGCCGGTTCGACTGTCAAAGTCCACGGTAACTGCGTTTATAAAGGGGGAATTATCCGATTCGGTAAACTGAACGGGGCACTTTGTAAGCTGCTTGTAAATCGCCTGTTCGGTTTTTACTCCCAGCACGGAAAGCTCCGCGCCGCACATTCCCACATCGGTAATATATGCGGTATGACCGCCTAAAACCAGCTCGTCCGACGTCTGCACATGGGTGTGAGTACCCACCACAGCCGTTACTCTCCCGGTGAGATAATGGCCAAGGGCTTTTTTTTCAGAGGTTGCCTCGGCATGAAAATCCACAAGGATATTCGGTGTAGATATTTCCTCCAAAATACGGTCAATGCAGTGAAAAGGGTTTTCCAAGGATTCCATGAACGCCGTACCCATAAGGTTTACCACTGCCAATGAAAAGCTGCCCATATCAACGGTGCAGACACCGTGTCCCACTGCCCCTTGTGGGAAATTAGCAGGCCGCAGCAGCATTTCATAATCATCGTAAAGCGACATAGCCTGTTTTCGGCGAAAGCAATGGTTGCCTGTGGTTATAACATCGGCAAAGGTGAAAAGCCAATTCATAGATTTCCTTGTCAGTCCATTGCCATCGGCGGAATTTTCACCGTTGACTATCACAAGCCCTATGTCATGCTGACGTTTTATTTCATGGATTTTTTTTTCAAGGAAAGCACATCCTCTGCTTCCCACTACATCTCCCACAAATAGGAGCTTCATCTTAATCACTCATTCTATTTATAGTCGGCAGTCGGTCAAAGCTTGCGCAATGCCGACTGCGTTAAAACAGGTGTAAAACCGCTTATTTAGTAAGCTTGTTACCGCATTCGGCGCAGAATTTAGCGCTTTCGCTTTCTATCTTTGCACCGCATTGATCGCAATACCTAGGCTTCGGCGCATCGGCAGTCTTAGTATCCTCAGTCTTTTTGGGTTCTTCGGGCTTCTTAGCCTCCTCGGCTTTCTTAGGTTCGGTGCTGTCTGCGGTCTCACTCTTTGACTTGCTGTCTGACTTTGCGGTTTCTCCGCTTACAGGCTTGATTGACTTCACCTCAGAGATAGGGGAGATAACGACATCAATAGGCTTAATTGGCTTGATCTCCTTAACCGGTTCGGCAGCCTTTTCAGGCTCTGCAGCCTTTTCAGGCTCTGCAGCCTTTTTGGGTTCAGGCTTAGCATTGAGAACATCATCCACAGCCTTCTTTGCTTTTTCGCGGGCAGCGGCAAGAGCCTTCTCCTCCTCCTCATGTTCGCGCTGCTTTATTTCAGCCATTCGTTTCAGATCCTCGGCTTCCTTGAGCTTAGCCTCGGTTCTGTCGCTCTTGACCACGAGAATAATATCATTGAGTATAGTTGCCAAACCCTCTGCGGTCTTCTTATCATTCTTAACAGGCATCTGCTCCTGCTTGTCGTCCGTTTCGGTGACGGCGATTACAGCCGATCCAAATACGGGTTTCTTTCCCTCAAATCGGTCAAGGTTGTCAATGGAAACTCTTCCGAAGCCGTTTCTGCCCTTGAAATAGAGATAGTCACAGGTAAGCATAAACGCTTCATCGGCTTTGCCGGCGATAACCTCATGAATTATGATAGGCTGTTCAAATTGTTCAACGCTTGCAAAGGCTTTGCATACGGCAAGGAATTGTGAATCAAAGGACTTGGAAATTCCGGGAGCATAAAGGTCAGCTTCAAGGAACGGCATATTCTTGAGGTGTCTTTTGATTATCCCAACATAACCGTCTCTTTCCGTACTCTTGATATGGGTAATATGAAGCTCCGCTTGATTGATATACTTCTTTCTTGCGGCATCGTCAATATCCATTGAGTTAATATCCTTGATAAGCTCATAGGTCATGCGCTCCGAGTAGTCTGAAAGGTTCTTGCACTTTGCGTTCAGCGCTAAATCATCGGCTTCCCTGATCTTACTCTGAACACGTCCCACATATCTTTGGAGCATATCCTCGGAGCATCCCACTTCATTTTCCTTGATTTTCTCAAGCAATACAATAAGGTCTGCTCTTGACAGGGAATTGATATTTGCGGTTATCTTTGAGAAGTATGCAACGTGTCTGTCTGTAATGGTCTGATTAATCTTCTTAAGGAATGAGTAGGTGTATTCGGGAGTAAAGCTGCCGTCACTTATGGTATCTCTGACCTCGATAAGCTCGGCAATGGACTTTTTATCCAAATCCGCGCAAAGCTCGGTGAGCTTGGCATTTTCCAGATCCCTGTTCCTGCTATGGCATTTTTCCATGCTGGTTTCATAAAGCTTGGCATCCATGGAGGATTTACGGCTTTCAAGCTCTTCCACAAAGCTTTCAAGCTCATCGGCATTGAGGGCTTCAATGGACTTAAGCTGCTTATCAAATTCTTCCTTTTCAATGGCTTTCAGCCGTGCAGCAATCTGTTCCGCATAAGGCTTGCCGGCAGTTTCGTATTCCGGAGTTTCCTCAATGGTTTTCTTCATGGTGAGAAGCTTATCCTTGGGCACAGAGGATATGTTCTTGCAGAGATCCGCAAGCTCCTTTTTGATAAGCTCCTCAATTCTCTTGTCAATTTGATCAATGTATGTCTTGGAAAGCTCGGCATCAAATTCTCCGCCGGAGAGTGCTTCTTTCAGCTTGGAAAGCTCATTCCTCGGAGTAGAGGGGATATTTGCGCAAAGCTTTTTAAGCTCCGACTTCATCTGCTTGATTTCAAGACCGCGGATTTTTTCAAGGTACTCCTCTGTCAAAGCCTCGCTGAACTTGCCTTCCTTGACATCCTTAGCCAGTTTTTCAAGCTGAGCCTTGTTCATGGTATCCATACCCTTGCAAAGCTTTTCAATCTCAGCCTTTTCCAAAGCCTTTTCTCTTTCGGCAATAGCTTCAAAATGCTTTTTGGTATATTCCTCGGGGTAATTTTCCTTTGTCAGCTCATCTTTAAGCTTGGAAAGAGCGGCGCTGTCAAGCTTTGCAACATTCTTGCATTTTTCATCGATCTGCGCAATGGTGAGAGCCTTTCTCCTTGCCGCAACAGCTTCAAAATGGGGGTTGGTAAGCTCCTCGGGATATTTCCTGTCACCCAGCTTGGTGATAAGCTCGTCAAGCTGTGCAAATCCCATCATAGGAATATCCTTGCAAAGTGCCGCAAGCTCTTCTTTCAGCAGCACGTTGTCGCGCTCGTCAGCCATAGCGGTGTATTTCTTGACAGTTTCTTCGGGGTAATCGCCCTTGGTAAGTCTTTCGCGAATTTTGTCAAGCGCAGCCTTATCCAATTTGGGAATATTGTCACACTCGGTGCAGAATTCGTCAAATGCGATTTTCTTTTCTCTTTCCTCAATTGCAGCGGTATAGGGTTCTGTGAGGGACTTGCGATATTTTCCCGAAAGGATAATATCCTTAAGCTCCTTAATTTTATCCTTGCTTGCCACAGCAATATCGGAGAAGGTCTTTTTAACCTCCTCAAGCTCAAGAGCCGCAAAGCGTTTTTCGATTTCCTTAAGGTAAGGCGCTTTCAGGGAGTCCCTGCACTTAAATTCGGAAAGCTTATCCTTAATTGTAAAGAGTGCGTCCTTACCGGATTTCGATATGTCGGCACAAATTTTAGCAAGCTCCGACATAGCGGTCTTATCGCGCATGGAGTTGATTTTTTCGGTAAAGTGCTTCTTGAAAATATCGTCATATTTTCCGCTGTTAAGAGTTTTTTCCAGTTCATCGGGGTTATCGGATTTCTTGAAAGCATCGGTAAGCTCTTCAAGCTGTGCGCTCAGCATAAAGCCGTTCAAGTGCTTAACATAGGGCTTCTTAACAGTATCGTCAAACTCGGATTCGCTGATTTTCTTAATAAGTGCGGATATTTCCTCCGGCTTTTTAGCAGCAGCACCCAGGCACATATTTTCAAGCTGATTTTGCTCGGCGTCGTTCATGGCCACCTTAATTCTTACCAGCTGCTTTGCAGCGGTCTTCTTGTCAAGTCCCATGTCATATATGTATTTGCGCAGCTTAACAAGCTCATCTCTGCTCATAGCGGAAAGGTCGGCACACAGCTCATTTACCTCAATCTCTTTTTTCATAGCCGCAGCCATTTCCTCTTTGGTGGCAAATACCGTGCCGTTATATGTGCGTTCAGCCTTGTCAGCCTCGGCAATATAGTCCGCAAGCTGAGCGGATACGGGAATATTCTTTAACTTGTATTTCGCAGCAGCTGTCGTTAAGTTTTCCGAAAGAATTTTAGCCTCGGCAACGGAGCAGGTAAATCCGCCCTTTTCGTCCCTTGAATTATCGGGGATATAGCTTGATGTCAGATACTCGGTAAGCTGCTCCTGTGTCATAATATCACAGCCCCAGTATTCGGCGATTTTTTTGATATCATCGTCAGAAGCCTGCGCAGAGGCTTTAAGAAGCGAGAACACAGCACCGTTTGCGGGTCTTGACTTAATAAGCTCGGCAGCCTGTGCGGCAAGCTCCGCACCTGAAAGCGCGGAAAGCTCCACGGCATGAATCTTTTCGGCATATGTTTTTTTATCCACAGGCTCATACTTGAAGCCGTATCCGTTTTTATCGGAAAGTGCTTTTCTGAAAGCGTCCTTAAGGTATTCGGTATCGGGAGAATCGGATTTTACGTACTCGGAACGGAATTCGCCTGCATTAAGCTTTACGCCGCATTTATCCGCAGCCTTGACAAGAAGTCTGATTGTAAGACCGACAGTGTTGGCTTTATACTCGGCTGAAGCAAAAGCATCCCCATTGTCCGCAAGCTTTTTCGCAAGCTCGTCAACAGCTTTCAGGGATTTATCAAGCTCAATGCATCTCGATTCGTTGGTATCGGTAGCAATGGCAGATGAACCGAGGGGAAATTCGGTGGATAACATAAGCTCTATGTTTGAAAAGTCGGAAAGCAGCTCGGTAATGTAATCATTGAGTTTTTCGGCAATGTCGTCCCGGGTCACAACAGCAGGCTCTTCCAAAGAACCCTCGCCGTACAGAAAATCGTTGGAGAATTTCTTAAAGGGTATGCGAACATTGGTAAGCGGCGTAACGGGGGCATAAGGCTTGCCCTCCTTTTTCATATGCTCCTCACTGACAATAACGGTATCGTGCTGACCGTCTATCATCCAGCTTGCAACTCTGAATGCCTTGTTATACAAAAGGGTGGAAATCCATACCTCGCCATTATCCTCGGCAATTTTCCTTGCCTCGGCAAGAACAAAGGGCTTAAATTCCACGCAATCCTCCGACATAAGCATAACATCATGCAGACGGCAGATATTGACGGCATTGCTTTTAGCTTCCTCCTCGGTACAAGGTGCAAGAATCATTCCGGCTGTAAGGGGATGACAAAAAAGTCCCCCATCGGAAAAATATTTTTCCGTAAAGTCATCTTTGAAGCTGTTGCACAGCTCCTTAAAGCTTGCATAATCGGTTATTTTTTTCCAAAACGCTTCCCTCTCCTCTGTATCCAAGCTCCAGTTCAGCAATGCTCAGGACGGTATTTCTAATACCTTCACTATTATCCCCGATGCTCTCGGAAAGGATGCTACCGTATTCGTTGGCGATTTGGACATTGATCTTGATTGTCCTACCTGCGCCAATATTCCCAATACAAGCGACAACGACAGAGATTAATCGCTCTCGTGCCGCTAACTGATGAAAGGAGATTTTATTATGGCAATTGCTAATGCACAGCGGGTTTCAAACCTGGTTTCACTTCTTGACGGTTACGCTGAAAAGGGTGGTCATCACCTCAACGTAAACGTTCTCAACAAGGACACGCTGCTTGACGCACAGCAGCACCCCGAGAATTATCCTCAGCTCACTATCCGCGTTTCGGGATACGCAGTGAACTTCATCAAGCTCACAAAGGAACAGCAGGACGATGTTATTTCCAGAACGTTCCACGCTGCTCTCTAAGGCTAAAAATGTACGGATATATCCATTCAACTGAATCTTTCGGTACAGTCGACGGACCTGGAATCAGGTTCGTCGTTTTTATGCAGGGATGTCCCATGCGATGCCTGTACTGCCATAATCCCGATACATGGCACATAGGCTGCGAGCCGAAGGACGGAAAAGACGGTGTGGGCACGAAAATGACCGCCGATGAAATATTGGAGCATTACGAAAGCCTGAAGGACTTTTTCAAGGGCGGCGGTATTACCGCCACAGGGGGAGAACCCCTTATGCAGATTGATTTCATCATCGAGCTTTTCACAAAAGCCAAGGCAAAGGGAATACACACCTGCCTTGACAGCTCCGGTATAACCTTTACGCCGAACCACACAGATAAATTCGACAAGCTGCTGGAGGTTACCGACCTCATCATGCTTGATATAAAGCATATCAACGATGAGGAACACAAAAAGCTTACGGGACACAGCAACAAGAATATTCTCGCCTTTGCGGAATATATAAGCAAGCACAATGTGGAATTGTGGATAAGACACGTTGTTGTCCCCGGTATCACCGACAATGAAAAATACCTTTTTGAACTGGGTGAATTTATTTCAACTCTCCACTCGGTAAAAGCCCTTGATGTACTCCCCTACCATGACATGGGCAAGGTTAAGTACGAAAACTTGGGTATCGATTACCCTCTTGCCGATGTAAAGCCACTTTCCAAAGCCGATGCCATAAAGGCAAAGGACGTGATTATGTCCGGTATTCGCAAGGGCCGCGGGGAGCATGGTACACAGCTAAGCTGACATTAAGGAACCGCTGATTAAATCGTTTCTCAACCCTCTCAGTAAGGGCTTTTCGAGGGTTGGAAACGATTGCTGACGCATTAATCAGTACTTCCTTAATCAAGCACAAAACAGCCTTTCCCACCGGAAACGTGGAATAAGGCTGTTTTTCCCGAAAAAAATAATATTGTTCTATCACCAAAAATAACTCCGTGCATAATATGAAGTATGAAGCAAAGCAAGCGAGCTTAAGTCAATGACCGAAAATCGCCTGCGGTTTCAAATACATCAATTATGTGAAGGAGTTTTTTCTATGAACAACTGTGGTTTTGGCGGCGGCAACTGCTGCTGGATTATCATTATCCTTATTGTCCTCTGGTGCTGCTGCGGCAGCGGAAACAGCGGCTGCGGATGTGGGTGCAACAGCTGCTCTAACTGCTAAAAAAATACCGCATTCCGAGAGAAGGACGCCTGTCGCAAAGGTACTGCGGCAGGCGTCCTTTATTTAACTACATTCCGTAATGCACTGCGTTGGGAAGCTTTGCGGGATCGGTGTCCGCCGCAAAAAAGTCGTCAAGATTTTTAAGCGTCACCTGCGCTATGGCACTCAGTGCCTCCTCGGTAAGGAATGCCTGATGTGAAGTGATTATAACATTAGGCATACTTACCAGCAGCGAAAGAATATCATCGTTGATTATCTCCCCCGATTTATCCTCATAGAAAATATCCGTTTCTTCCTCGTAAACATCAAGCCCCGCCGCACCTATACGTTTTTCGCGAAGTGCCTTTAGAAGTGCCTCACTGTCAATAAGCTGTCCCCTTGAGGTATTGATTATAGTGACAGTCTTTTTCATCAGCTGTAGGCTTTCCTCGTTGATAATATATCTTGTGTCCTTGGTTAAAGGGCAATGTAGGGAAATAATATCGCTCCGCGAGAACAGTTCCTCCTTGCCCACATAGGTTATTCCCCTATCAGCCGCAAATTTTTCATTGGGGTAAGGGTCATAGGCCACAACAGTCATTCCAAATCCCAGACAAATATCGATAAATACCTGTCCTATCTTTCCCGTACCTATAACTCCCGCTGTTTTTCCGTGGAGATCAAAGCCGGTAAGTCCGTTTATGCTGAAGTTAAAATCCCTTGTTCTGATGTAGGATTTGTGAACCTTTCGGTTAAGCAGCAGCAGCAGTGCCATTGCATGCTCCGCAACCGCATAGGGAGAATAGGCAGGCACTCTGAATATGGGCAGCTTCCCCTCGGCATAACGCAGGTCAATGTTATTGTATCCGGCACAACGCATCGCAAGCACCTCAACACCGTTATCCAGAAGAGAATCGATAACAGGCGCATCGATAGTATCGTTGACAAAGGCGCATACTGCGCGGCAGCCCTTGGCAAGGGCGGCTGTCCGTGCCGTGAGCTTATCCTCAAAGTATTGGATTTTGTAATTTGTATTAAATCTGTCAAAGCTTTCCTTATCGTAAGGCTTGGTGTCAAAAAAAGCTATCTTTTCCATATTGTTACTCCTTTGTTGAGAATTTATTCAAAATTATCCCTATATTGAGTGAAACGACAGTGAAAAAATCACTGCCGCTTATGGGAAATGTAAATAATCACGCCTTAGTCTCGTCGCTGTTTTCGGCAGCGTCAGACTTTTCAACGCCATCAAGCTTTTCAAGCTCCTCGGTATCGCTTACGGTTTCATCATCGGAATCATCGCAGCAGGAACAGCAGTCACAGTCGTCAAAATAAATTTCATCGTCATCATCGAAATCATAGTCAAACTGCTCCAGCTCTTCACGCTTCTTGATTGTATAAACCGCAGCAACAGCGCCGGCAGCACCGGCGATGAGTGCCAGCAATGCAACTCCAAATGCACTTCTCATAAAAATCA
>Ga0192278_1068_pt1 | contig 22619 bp, 14 predicted proteins | sample Koala_Koa24_K3_FD_131271 | JGI IMG/M metagenome (GOLD analysis project Ga0192278, IMG submission 131271) | Enriched cells from koala feces incubated with labeled cellulose particles, San Francisco Zoo, California, United States - Koala_Koa2-4_K3 ...
AATCAGTATCTGGAGAGGAGTAAAATCGCGAGAGCAAACTATTTCAAGACGAATCCGGATATGGTAATGAGAGAGTAAAAGTGGTAACTGTGAAGGTACTGAGCAGTTAAGTTACAAAAGAGGAAGGGGAGTTTCTGATGCAGCAGGATCACAATCGTCAGAAGAAGATTGCAGTTATTAATGATTTTACCGGATTTGGGCGGTGCTCGCTTACTGTGTCGATTCCGATTATTTCCGCTATGAAGGTGCAGTGCTGTCCGGTGCCGACTTCCATTTTTTCGAACCACACGGCGTACGAGAGCTGTTATTTTGAGGATTATACGGACCGGATGCAGCTTTATATTGATGAATGGAAGAAGCTGAGGCTTACTTTTAACGGCATCAGCACCGGATTTCTCGGGTCTAAGGAACAGATTCAGATTGTTCTGCGTTTTCTGGATGATTTTGCGGGTGAGGATACGGTGGTGATTGTAGACCCGGTGATGGGGGACGACGGTGTGCCGTATTCGACTTATACGCCGGAAATGTGCTCGGAGATGAAGAAGCTGGCTGTGCGCGCGGATATCCTGACGCCGAATCTGACGGAGGCCTGCATTTTGACGGGACAGGAGTATCACGATGGAAAGTGGAGGACGGAGCAGGTGATCTCCCTGGCGCGGGAGCTCTCTGAAATGGGGCCGGACCGGGTCGTGATTACCGGGATTTTGCAGGGGGAATTTATTGCGAATCTCTGCTATGAGAAGGGCGTTGAGCCGAGATTTGTGCGCACGCATCGGGTTGGCACGCAGCGCTGCGGCACGGGGGATGTGTTTGCTGCCATGATTGCCGCGGACGCGGTGAATGGCGTGGAATTTCAGCAGTCTGTACACAAGGCTTCCCAGTTTATCAAGCGGTGTATCCAGAAGTCTATTGAGTTGGATCTGCCGCTGGAGGATGGCGTGTGCTTTGAGGAGCTGATGGGGCTGCTGTGTAAATAGGAAGAACGGAAGACCGGAAAAATCGCGGAAAACAGCGCAAAAAACCGGAGAAAAAGCGGAGAATATTAAAAAAGTAATTGACAAAGGAGCCGAAACATATTACAATAACCCTGTCATCAAGATTTAACAAATATGTAATAATTTTTAATAAAAACGTAGCAAGGTATTGGAGGTACTATTTTATGAAGAAAAGGACAGTCGGGGTTGCCCTTGGAATGACAGCGGTCATGTGTATCGCTTCCGTGACTGGCGCTCTGGTGATGGCGAACGGCGAGACGGTTGCGGCCAGTGCAGAGCTGTCGTCGGAGGAGGCGGAGGTATCCGAAGCCACTGTTTCTGAGACGGACGCAGCGGAGACTGAGGCGGCTGAGACGGAAGCCGCAGATGCGGCGTCTGTTGAGAGTGAGACAGAGACGGAGACCGAGACGGAAGAGGACGAAGAGCCCCTTTATCTCGCGGTGGCGTATCAGGAGGAAGACGCCTGGGCGCAGGTCGCGATTACGAACAGTGATTATGTAGACACCGGTGTGATTATCCGGAGTTCTGCGGATGTAGAGAGCGAAGTTCTTGGCTATCTTTACAAGGGCACAGCAGTATGGGTGCTTGAGCGGGGAGAGACCTGGACGGAGTTTTATTCAAATGGGATCACCGGATATGTGATGACCCAGTACTTGCTTTTTGACGCAGATGTGGCAGAGATTGCGGAGTATTACGGAGCGGAAGGCGTTCGCGCCGAGTGGGATGATGTGAATATTTACACGTCCGACGATGCGGCTACCGTGATGGATACGATGGATACCGGTGAAGTCTATCAGGTGGTGAATGATTATGGCCACTGGATTGAGATCTGGTACAGCGAAGACACGACCGCGTACGTTTCGAGTGAAGATGTGACGAGCGTCATGCTGTTTGAGTCCGCGACGCCGAAGGATGGCGAGCGGGTAGAGCTGGTAGACATCTACGGTGAAACCGATTACGCGGAAGAGACAGACACGGATACATATACTTATACAGAGACAGAGGCAGCTTCCTCGAGCGGAACCACTTCGAGCAGCAGTTCTTCTTCGACGGGCAGCTCTTCCTCAAGTTCGTCCTCGAGCGGATCGAAGCCATCGAGCTCATCCTCTTCGAGCAGTTCCTCGAGTGGCAGTTCCTCTTCGAGCAGTTCCTCGAGCAGCAGCTCCTCCTCGAGTTCGTCATCAAGCAGCAGTTCGTCCTCGAGCAGTTCCTCGAGCAGCAGCTCTTCTTCAAGTAGCAGTTCATCCTCGAGCAGCTCTTCGTCGACGCAGACAGAAGCTGCTCAGACCGAGACAACGGCTACAGAGGCTGTACAGACGGAGACGACGGCTACCGAAGCGACGCAGACGGAGACAAGCTCTTCCTCGAGCAGCAGTTCTTCTTCTTCGGATGACGAAGGATATTATGACGCGGATACAGATACCTATTATGACGCGGATGGTAATGCGATTTCGACTGCTTCCTATGAGGTGTCTGAGACAGCAGCTGCGGCTTCCGTAGAGTCGGAGACTGTTTACACAGAGGCTGAGACGACCGCGTCGACCGAGGCAGAGACGGTATACACAGAAGCAGAGACCGTATATACGGAGACCGAGACGGTCTATACAGAAGCGGAGACGACGGCTTCGACCGAGACCGAAGCTGCGGCAGCAAGCTCCTCCGCCAGCGTGGATGACACGACACTCCTTGCTGCATTGATTTACTGTGAGGCAGGGAATCAGAGCTATGAAGGAATGGTTGCAGTCGGCGCGGTTGTGATGAACCGCGTGAGCAGCTCCTCTTTCCCGAATACGATCAGCGAAGTGATTTATCAGAGCGGCCAATTCTCCCCAGCTTCCAGCGGCGCTCTGGCTACGGCATTAGCGAATGGTGCCCCCAGCACCTGCTATACCGCGGCGGCAGCAGCGATCGCCGGAGAGGATCCGACAGGTGGTGCCCTTTACTTTAACACCACCGCGAACAAAGGCATTCAGATAGGAGACCACTGGTTCTATTAAGACTCTATGACAACTACAGATGAAAACAAAGCGGGCTGCCGGAAGGCAGCCTGTTTTGTGCGCAGGGCTGCGAATAGTATTTTCCGGCTGTCGCCGGACGCAGCCCGCGCGGGCGAGCAGGAGGCATAAGACCGCCCCTGCTCGATTCTGTTTTGCTGAGAAATTTCATGTACTTTTGAAACGGGTTATGGTAAGATGGGTGTAACTGTGAGGAAGAGGAAATGTATATTTACAGGATTGAGAGGTTTGTGGAATGGAAGATTTTAAGAAGACCCCTTTGTGGGATTCGCGTTTGCCGATAGAAGAACGGCTGGATTATTTGTTAGCGGAGATGACGATTGAGGAAAAGCTTTCCTGTCTGGGGACAGGGACGCCTGCGCTGCCGCGGTTTGGCATCGGGGAACAGTTTATCGGCTCTGAGGCGGCGCATGGGGTAGAGGCGCGTCATGATCAGGGACAGCATAAAAGAGAGCCGGAGCCGACGACTTCGTTTCCGCAGCCGATCGGGATGAGCGCGTCCTGGGATCCGGAGCTCCTGCGCGAGGCGGGCGAAGTGGTTGGTAAGGAGGCGCGGGTGCTGTATCAGCGCAATCCGGTGGGCGGCCTGTTTCGCTGGGCGCCGACGGTGGATATGGAGCGTGACCCGCGGTGGGGCCGGACAGAGGAAGGCTATGGGGAAGACCCGTATCTGACCGGAAAAATGGCGGGCGCGTATGTGCGCGGGATGCAGGGTGACCGGCAGCATTTGCTGATTCCTTCCGCTTTGAAGCATTTTGAGGCGAATAACGTAGAGGAGGGCAGGGGTATAAAGTCTTCTGGCCTGGATGCGGCGAACCGGCATGATTATTACTATGAACCGTTCCGGCGCGTGATTGAGGAGGCTGGGGCGACCTCGCTGATGACTTCCTACAATGCGGTGAACGGAGTGACGTCGATCCTGGATCACCGTGTAAATGAACTGATACGGGAAAAATGGGGGCTGAGCGGACATGTAGTCAGCGATGGCGGCGCTCTGGGGATGGAGCTGAATGCCCGCCATGAGACGAAGTCGCACGCCGAGTCGCTGGCATTGGCGCTGAAAGCCGGTGTGGACTGTATGACTGATGAGCGGGAGCTGGTGGAGCCGGCGGCGCGTGAGGCTTACGCGGCCGGTATGATTACGGAGGAAGAGATTGACCGGGCGCTTCGCCATTCGTTTGGGACAAAGCTTCGTCTGGGCCTGTATGACGCCTGGGATGCGAATCCGTGGAACCATGTGGATGAGTCGGTGTTGCGTTCCCAGGAGCACAACCGTGTCAGCCTTCAGCTGGCAGAGGAGTCTCTGGTGCTTCTGAAAAATGACGGCCTTCTGCCGCTTTCTGAGGAGACCAAGGTCTGCGTGATCGGTCCGGTGGCGGATCAGTGGTTCCAGGACTGGTACGGCGGAGAACCAAACTGGCGGACGACGGTTCTGGATGGCGTGCGGGCTGTGGCCGGAAGCGAAGTACCGACGGAGCGCGGATTGGACTTGGTATTGCTGCGGGTGAAGGGAAGCGGAGCGGGGAATACCTGGCGTCCGGTTTCGCAGAAGGAGACAGGTGCAGAGAAAAGCGCTTTGTCGGGGGACGCGGCAGTCTGGAAATCGATGCTGCCGCAGGAAGAGGCATTGTATGTGTCTTTTAATGCGGAAAATCAGCTTGCCGTGACCGCCAGCCGTGACCAGGCGGAGCCGATTTACATTCAGGACTGGGGCGACAACAGTATTACATTTTATGTGCCGCGCCTTGGAAAATATATCTGTGTACGTGACGATGGACTGCTCTCGGCGGAGCAGGAGATTCCGTTTGGGTGGTTTGTGCATGAGTGTTTTCATTGGAGTGACAGTGAGACGGCTTCGGCGGAGGGAAAATCAGAGGCAGGAAGCCACTCGAATGCAGAGAGCAGCTGTCACGGCGCGTCAGGAAGGGAAATTGTGACCTGGTATGGCGCGAAGCTCGCGGTGCGTCCGGATGGCTTGCTTTCTGCGGCTATGACCGTATACGAGCATGGGATCGGCGTTCCGCAGACGGAAGCACTGGAAGGCGAAGAGAATCGCGAAGCCGGAGGCGGTGCGGTTTGTTTTGAGGCGGAGGTGCTGGAAAGCGGCATCGCGCGTGCCGCGAAGCTGGCCGCGGAGTCGGAGGTGGCGATACTGACGCTGGGGAATTGCCCGGTGATCAACGGGAAAGAGGACGCGGATCGTCCGTCGATTCAGTTCCCGCCGCAGCAGTGGGAGCTGGCACAGGCTGTTTTTGCCGCAAATCCCAATACGGTGCTGGTGCTTTACGCGAATTATCCGTACGCGATTGATTGGGAGCAGGCGAACCTGCCGGCGATTCTGCAGACCGCGACGGGCAGCCAGGATTTCGGAACGGCGGTGGCAAATGCCCTGTTTGGGCGCTGCGCACCGGCGGGGCGCCTGAATATGACCTGGTATAAGGGCGACACTGTTTTGCCGGACAAGGATGATTATGATATCCGCAAGACCTGCCGCACCTATCGTTTTTATGATCAGAAGCCGCTGTATCCGTTTGGGCATGGGCTGACCTACGGCGCATTTACTTATGAGGATTTGTCGGTGGAACTGCTGTCATTGAATGAGATAGGACAGCCGGGTGTGGAAAAGACAGGTGAAGCGCTAGTGCATACGGAAAAGACGGGCGAAACGGCAGCGTGTGTGGAAGAGCCGTCAGCTGTGCCAGAGAATGAAAGAATGGCAGCCTCGGAGCTTATCATACAGTTGAGGATTACGAATCAAGGTATCCGCACCAGCGATGAGGTGGTGCAGATTTATCTGCGCGATCCCGAAAGCCGGATTCACAAGCCGATTCGCAGGCTGATCGCTTTCCGGCGGGAGCGCGATGTGCGTCCGGGGGAGACGAGGCAGCTTACTTTTACAGTACCGCGCTCGGATTTGCGCGTGTATGATGTGGCGCGGGCGGATTTTATCGTAGAGGAAGGCCTTTACTGCATCGAGGCGGGCGCGTCGAGCGGCGATATTCGACTGCAGGAGGAGATTTTTATCCCGGGAGATCGGCTGCAGCCGAGGCAGAGAGGAACGTTTGTGAGCGTCGATCACTGGGATGAGTATGAGAACCTGATTCTGGGAAAAGGGCCGGATACCGGCAAGCGGGGCGGAAGCGAGTCCTGCAGCGCCTCCGTGAAAACCAGTGCTTCAGAAAGAACGTGTTCTCAGGCTGCGCTGCCGGAGCAAGGCTGGGCGCGCTATGAGGGCATAGACGCTGTCGGGGAGAAGATTTACCTGTCGGTGGTGTTTGCGGTAGAAAAAGAAGGCGGTTTCCGTGTGGTCAGCGGAGGGCGTGAGGCGGCTCGCTGGGACAGCAAAATGTCAGCGGAGAGAACGAAGTCCTATGTGAACATGAATACGGGCTGTGCGGATGCGGAACCGGCAGCTGCCGGAGCGGCATCCGCGGATGCGGGAACTGCGCGCTGCGCATTTACCGACGCATTTTCCGCGGAATATTGGGGGCGGTTTACATCCGGATTTGAGACAATCTCTTTGGAACTTGTGCCGTCCGGGGACGATCTGACCTTTTATATCGAGGGAGACCTGCGGCTGGCCGGGTTTACACTATTGTAACAAAATTGAAATCTACCTGTATGAAGGTGTGCGGTATTACGTATCCTTGGGGCAGGTAAAGCTGTAATACACCGGGCTGGCGATGCACGATGGCGCCCGATACGTAATTTACGTATCGGGCGCCGATCCTTTACAATCAGACAAGAATAGCGGCCTCTGCCAGAAGCTTTTTGGCTTTTTCGTATTCATCTACGGTAGAATCCAGAACACTGCAGGCGCGTTCCTTTGAGTAACCTTCATTTTTCATTAACGAATCAACGCATTTTACAAATTTTTCGAGGCCGGTCTGCATACCTTTCTCAATACCTTTCTGCATACCCTTTTCCATACCGTCTTTCATACCTTTTTCTGTTGCCGTGTCCAATGCTTTCGTTAACCAGTCTTCCATTTTCGTGATCCTCCTTTCTTCGGGTTCATTTTGTGTGATTTGAAATCTCTGGTCTCCTGACACAGCCGCCAGGAGATTCATTACATCCTCTACGTGTTTCATTTCCAGTACAGAGGGAATATATTGGTGATTTTTCCTCATCTGCACAAAATAATCTGCGACGATTCGGAAATCGCTTTTAAACTTTGCAACGGTTTCATCGTCAAGCCATGCGATCTCAAATATATTTGCTTTGTAGTCGTGAACGTATCGACCCAGTTCTTCATCTGGTGCGCCGACCACGCTGTAAAGACTGCGGGATTTCTGTCCCCAGCGGTGGTCTGTCCCGAAGTACAGGACAAGGGTCACGACAGGATATCTCGCGTCTCCCTGCTTCAACTCGTCACGGTACGCTGCACCATCATAGCCAATTACGCGCAGCGCGATGTCCGGATCCCGGGACGACTGGTTTTCCAGACCAAGCAGGCCAATGCGCACCTGGCCTTTCGTCCAGTACTTAGCAACATCCCGATCCTGTCCGTGAATGATGTTTGCCGCCTTATACTGGCTTAGCGTACCGGACATTTCGAGATCACCTGCTTTCACGATATCTTTGCCATCGTAAATAAGGACATTCACGATGTCGGCAAAGACGTCTGGGTAATCTTCCAGAAGTTTTTCTGTGATATCTTTTTCTGCCATATGTTTTCCTCCTGATTTTAACATGTAATGCGAAAAATGAAAAGTCCCTGATCGCGTATGTACGTCATCGTCATACCTGCTGGGTGAGCATCTGATGGCTCTTTTTTGATAGTGAAACTACAATATCATAAAATGGTAGATGCGTCAATCACAAATTTATTGGAATGAATAAAAAAGGTCATACAAAGACATATAATATATATAATAAAGATTTTGTCTATGGGTAAAGGTAAAGGAAAAGTATAGAAACGCATATTGACAAGAAATCGTGCACCAGTTAGAATATGGTATATTGTATACAAAAGAAAACATTCGCGCAGCGAAGCGTGTGCGCGGAAATGGAGCGGAGAATGGATCAGCTGACATGGAAAGCAAGGGCGAAAATGAATCTTGGACTGGATGTGCTGCGGAAGCGCCCGGACGGATACCACGATTTGCGCATGGTGATGCAGACCATAGATCTATATGATGAGATTACTTTGCGGGTGACGGATTTTGGCGCGGCAGGCGCCGATGTGACCGGAGACGGCGCGGCGATCCGCCTTCGGGTGCAGGGCGGAGGCGGCCTCGTGACAGCGGATTCGCAGAATCTGGCTTATCGGGCGGCGGAGCTTTTGATGAAGGAGTTTGGCATTCGGCAGGGGCTGGATATCACGCTGACGAAAAAGATTCCGGTGGCCGCGGGCCTGGCGGGCGGCAGCACGGACGCGGCGGCGGTATTGATAGCGGTGAACCAGCTGTTTGACCTGGGGCTTGATGAGCGGGAACTGATGGAGCGCGGCGTAAAGATTGGGGCGGATGTTCCCTACTGTATCATGGGAGGAACGGCTCTCGCGGAGGGCATCGGTGAGCAGCTGACGCGTCTGCCTTCGGTTCCGCAGGCTCATGTGCTTCTCGCGAAGCCGCCGATTCAGGTCTCGACAAAGTTTGTGTATTCGAATCTGCGGCTGGGTGACGGTGACGCCCAGAGCATCCGGCATCCGGATATTGACGCGCAGGTGCAGGCGATTCGGGAGGGAGATCTGTACCGGATGGCGGAATTGATGGGAAATGTGCTGGAAACGGTGACGATTCCCGCTTTTCCGGTCATTGGGGAAATCCGGGACCGGATGATGCGCTGCGGCGCGGTGAATGCCATGATGAGCGGGAGCGGTCCAACGGTGTTTGGGTTGTTTGATGATCCGGAAAAGGCCAGGGAAGCTTACGCGGAGTTTTCAAAGGGTGAATTGGCAGGAGAGGTGTATCTCACGGAATTTTATACACCGGAAACGGTGGCGTAAGATTGCAGACATGGAAGTTACCTGGTAACTATTCAGAACACTGCCTCGCACTAGCGGTGAAGGTAGGGGACAGCTACGTAATCCGGAAGACAGGAGAAAAACGATATGATTGAGACATTACATTTGGAAATGAATGAGTACCTTCCTCTTCGGGATGTCGTGTTTCAGACATTGCGGCAGGCGATTCTGAGAGGCGAGATCCGGCCGGGAGAGCGCCTGATGGAGATTCATCTGGCCAAGAAGCTCGGCGTCAGCCGGACGCCGGTGCGGGAGGCGCTTCGGATGCTGGAGCTGGAAGGGCTGGTTACCACGATTCCGCGAAAGGGCGCGGTGGTTGCGGAGATTACGGTTTCTGACCTGGAGGATGTGCTGGAGGTTCGCCTGGCTCTGGAGGAACTGGCGGTGCAGATTGTCTGCAAAAAGCTGACAAAAGAGCAGCTGGATGAACTGAAGGCGCTGGCCGCGGAATTTTGTGAAACACTCAACGGGGATGATGTGGTGGCGTGCGCGGAGGCCGATATGAAATTCCATGACGCCATTTATAACGCGACCGGGAATAAGCGTCTTATTCAGATTTTAAATAACCTGCGGGAGCAGATGTACCGCTACCGCATGGAATACCTGAAGGATAAGGAGTCGCATCAGGTCCTGGCGCAGGAGCATGAGGAGATTTTGCAGGCGCTGGAGGCGTGTGATGAGCAGAAAGCGCTGGAGGCGACGAGCCGCCATATCGCGCGGCAGAGGGAGCATATTATTGCGGAGCTGAGCCGCAAGGAAAGCAGAGAATAAAAATGGGGGCTTCTTAATGGAGAAGCGTACCGACCCGTTATGGCGGGTTTTTGTGAAACAGGTCGGATAAAGGGAACCGGAAGTTGTGAAAGTATCAATAGACGAGGAGTAAGATCATGAAAAAATTTCTGGATTTAATCAGCCGCGAGGTATCGGCGGCGTTTGAGGCGTGCGGCTATGAGGCCGCGTATGGCAAGACGGGCATTTCGAACCGCCCGGATCTGTGCGAGTATCAGTGCAATGGCGCGATGGCGGCGAAGAAGAAATATCAGAAGGCGCCGATTCTTATCGCGAAGGAAGTAGTGGAAAAGCTGGCGGGAAATCCGGTATTTGAGAGCGTGGAAGCGGTCAATCCCGGATTTATCAACCTGCGGGTGTCGGGCAGCTATCTGGCCGGCTATCTGGATCAGATGGCGGCCGATTCGGATCTGTCCGTGGAAAAAGCGGAGCAGCCGAAGACGATTATCATCGATTTTGGCGGGGCGAATGTTGCGAAGCCGCTCCACGTGGGACATTTGCGCTCGGCCATTATCGGAGAGAGTGTGAAACGCATCTGCCGTTTTGCGGGACATCAGGTGATCGGGGATGTACATCTGGGCGACTGGGGACTGCAGATGGGACTGATTATCACGGAGGTGCGTCACCGCAATCCGTCTCTGCCGTATTTTGATGAATCATTTGAGGGCGAATACCCCGAAGAAGCTCCATTTACGATCTCGGAGCTGGAGGAGATTTATCCGTTTGCCAGCGGAAAATCGAAAGAGGATGAGGCTTATAAAAACGAGGCTTTGGAAGCGACGGCAAAGCTGCAGGACGGCGAGCGCGGTTACCGTGCGCTGTGGCAGCACATCCTGAATGTGTCAATTGCCGATCTGAAAAAGAATTATGATAATCTGAATGTAGAATTTGACCTCTGGAAAAAGGAGTCGGACGCGCAGCCCTTTATCCCGGATATGGTGGAGGCTATGAAACGGGACGGGTACGCATACGAAGATCAGGGTGCGCTGATCGTGGATATCAAGGAGGAGAGCGACACGAAAGAGGTTCCTCCCTGCATGATTCTGAAATCGGACGGAGCCGCGCTTTATACAACGACAGATCTGGCAACAATCATCGACCGTATGCAGACGTATCATCCCGATGAGATCATTTACGTGGTGGATAAGCGTCAGGAGATGCACTTTACGCAGGTCTTCCGCTGCGCGCGCAAGACCGGACTGGTAAATGAGGATACCGAATTGAAGTTCCTTGGTTTCGGCACCATGAACGGCAGGGACGGCAAGCCGTTCAAGACCCGTGAGGGCGGCGTGATGCGTCTGGAGCGCCTGATTTCCGAGATTGACGAAGAAATGTACAAAAAAATCATGGAGAACCATGAGGCAGATCCCGAAGAGGCGCGGGAAACGGCCGCGCTGGTCGGACTTTCTGCGATCAAATATGGAGACCTTTCGAACCAGGCGTCCAAGGATTATGTGTTTGATGTGGACAAGTTTACGTCCTTCGAGGGCAACACCGGACCGTATATTCTTTATACGATTGTGCGGATTAAGTCCATTTTGAGCAAATATCGCGCGCAGGCGGCTGCTTCGGTGAACGGTGCCTCCGAGAATGGAAATGTGAATGTGACGGATGCGCAGGCGGGCGCAACGCAGAAACCGAACGGCGGAGTAACACTGCCGAGGGAAATCCTTGCCCCGGTCAGCGAGAGTGAGAAAGCTCTGATGCTGGAGCTTGCGAAGCTGAACAGTGTCATCGAGCAGGCCTCCGAGGAGCTGGCGCCGCACAAGATCTGTTCCTTTATCTATGATCTCTCGAACGCGCTGAATCGTTTCTACCATGAGACGAAAATCTTGGCCTGTGAAGACGAAGCACAGAAATGCGGCTGGATTGCTCTGCTTGACCTGACAAAGCGCGTGCTGGAGACCGGCATTGACCTGCTGGGCTTTGAGGCGCCGGAGCGGATGTAAATGAGTATCTTATTTTGAAATATACGTTTTCATATGTACCTCGCAGCAGGTGCGAGGTACTGTCCTTAATAGTTACAAAGAATCACCATATACCATATTGGGAGGTGTGATAGCAGATGGCAAAAACATTTAATGTTACGGGGGCATGTAATCCGGTAAGGCATTATATGGTTGATCTGGAATCCAGACTGAAAGAAATCAAAAAGATGGTAGATGCCGGAGATTATTTTTCCATTAACCGGGCCAGGCAATATGGAAAGACAACAACACTGCGCGCACTTGCGAAATATCTGGAAGGTGATTATGTGGTGATAAGTCTTGATTTTCAGAAAATGAGTACTGCGGATTTTGCAAGCGAGTCTGATTTTGTGAATGGGCTGGCAAGAGAGGTTTACAGAGTGATCCGGCGAATGACTGGAATACCGAATGAATCTTTCCAGGAAATAAAGCGGCTGGCTGGAATTGAGCAAAACGAACAGCCAGGCAGAGCGTTTAAACTGGGAGACCTGTTCTTTTGCTTCAGCGACTGGTGTGAATTTTCTGACAAACCGTTGGTTTTGATTATTGATGAAGTGGATACTGCGTCCAATAATCAGGTGTTTTTGGATTTTCTGGCGCAGCTGAGGGCATATTATCTTGACCGGGATACGATGCCTACTTTTCAGTCTGTAATTCTGGCGGGACTCTATGACATCCGCAATTTGAAAGGGAAAATTCGTCCAGATTCTGAGCATAAACAGAACAGCCCGTGGAATATAGCGGCTAAGTTTGATGTAGGGATGAGCTTTTCAAAAGAAGATATCGCTGGAATGCTTAGACAATATGAGATGGATTACCATGCAGGGATGGATGTCAATGGTATAGCAGAGTTGATTTTTGGTTATACATCAGGATATCCTTTTCTGGTTTCTCGCTTATGCAAACTTATGGATGAAAAAGTAGCAGAGACCGGAGCATTTCAGAACATTTCTGATGTATGGACGAAAAGTGGTCTTCTGGAAGCAGTAAAGCTTCTGCTGAATGAATCCAACGCACTGTTCCAGTCTCTGACTGGCAAAGTGAGAGATTATCCCATGCTTCGGACAACCCTGTATGAATTGCTTTTTACGGGAAAGCAGGTACAGTATAATGAACTAAATGAGTATATTGAAATGGCAGCCATGTTTGGATTTGTCAAGAATGCAAATGGGTCTGCTGTTATATCCAACCGGATTTTTGAAACGGTATTATATAATTGGTTCATTTCAGAAGAATACATGGACAGTAAGATGTACGACGTTGGTGTTCAGGAGAAAAACAAATTTGTTGCAGGCGGACATCTGAATATTAGACTAGTACTGGAACGGTTCGTAGAAAGCTTTGATTATCTCTATGGAGATCAGGATGCGACTTTTCTGGAGGATGTCGGAAGACGCTATTTTATGCTGTATTTGAAGCCGATTATTAATGGCGTGGGAAATTGCTATGTAGAAGCGGAAACAAGAAACCGGGAAAGAACAGACCTTATTATTGATTATCGCGGGGAACAATTTATCATAGAGTTAAAAATCTGGCGGGGAAATGCTTATAATCAGCGGGGAGAAGACCAGCTGGCTGAGTATCTGGATTATTTTCACTTAAACAAAGGATATATGTTGAGTTTTTGTTTCAATAAAAATAAACAGATCGGTATAAAAGAAATTGTTTTCGGAGATAAGACACTGGTGGAAGCGGTAGTTTAAACCTCTGTAATAGAAAGATAGAAGACATAGGAAATTGTATGATTGACGTAATATTAGACAGCCTCATTGATAGCTTAAAGCTTCTGCCATTTTTATTTTTGTCGTATCTGGCGGTGGAATATATTGAGCACCGCATGAGCGACAGCGCGAAAGCCTGGATTTACGGGGCGGGTTGGGCCGGCCCGATTTTGGGCAGCCTGATTGGAATTATCCCGCAGTGCGGATTTTCCGCAGCGGCAGCGGGGTTATTTGCCGCGCGGGTAATTTCGCCGGGAACGCTTCTGGCGGTGTTTTTGTCGACTTCGGATGAAATGCTCCCGCTGATGCTTTCGCAGGGGATTGGTGCGGATATTATTATTCGGGTTTTATTCGTGAAAGTAATTGCCGGAGCCGTGCTTGGACTGCTGGCGGATTTCGCGGCGGTACGGCTGAAGCTTTGGAAACCGGCTGTCGTAAAACCTGCGAAAATTAGCCGTACGTTTCGGCGAAATACCTCGAACGGAGTGGAAAAAAAGCTGCATCAAAGGGGAGAGACGGACTCGGATTTGCGTGAGAGTGAGAATCGGAATTACAAACGGAATAAAAATACGGAAAGAGATTTACAGGGTATTGATAGCGAAGACGCAATTCACCACATGTGCGAGCATGGCCACTGTCAGTGCGAGAAACAGGGCATTTTACGGGCTTCGCTTCACCATACCGCGCAGACGGCTGTGTTTCTTTTCCTGATCTCTCTGGTGCTGGGCTTTGGGATGGACTGGTTCCAGGGGACGGCGTTCTCCAGAGGTATTTTTGCGGTGCCGGGCATCCAGGCCGCTCTGGCGGGGCTGATCGGCATGATTCCGAACTGTGCCGCATCGGTGTTGATTACGCAGCTTTATCTGGAAGGCGTCCTTGCGAGCGGCGCGCTCTTTGCCGGACTGCTCTGCGGAGCCGGTACCGGGCTGCTGGTTTTGTTCCGGGAAAATGGGAACCAGCGGCAGAATCTGCTGTTTACGCTGGTTCTCTATGTGAGCGGGACGCTGGCGGGGATGCTGGCAGGAGCGATGGGTTTTCTTTCATAATGTGATCGTTTATATCAGAATACAAAAAACGTGGTAAAAAGGTGTGGGTGTATTCAGGATGTTCCATGCATTAGAAGAAAAATTAAATGATCTGAACTTTAAAAAGAAGCTGCTCCTCTTTTATCTTTTCTGTGTTCTGGTGCCGCTTTTCCTGACGGACGGAATTATTCTGTTTCTTTTCCAGAGAAGTGAGACGGCAGAGCTGCAGACCAGAATGGAGAATATGGCAAGCGCCGTGCAGTATGACCTTTCTTATACGCTGGAGGAAGCGGCCAGCGAAATTACCAGTGTTTATCTTAACCGCACGTTAAACGAGTTCCTGGAACAGAATTATGAGTCGGCGCTGGATTTCTGGGAAGCGAGCCTGGAAATTACGGACATGGCTTATTTTGGGAGCGGAAGCTCGGCTTCCAGGGACGGCTGGATGGTGCTGTATGGGGATAATGAAACGATCGTCAATGGCGGCCATTTTTACAGCCTGTCGGACGCGAAGAATACCGAGTGGTACCAGCAGCTGGAGAATTCGGATCTGGATATGGTTTTGTGTTATTATTATGTGGGCGAGAGCGACCCTTCCGCTACCTCGCAGAGGAGAATCTCTCTGGTGCGCTGGCTGAATTATTACAAAGATCTTCAGAGTGATAAGCTGATGCGGCTGGATCTGGATTACAGTACACTGGTGCGCAGGCTTACGAACATGAATTATGATCTGTCTGTTTATATTTGTTCCGGAGATACGATTTTGTACGCAAACGATGGTCATTCCGCTACAAAAACGGATTTTGAGAGCCTCTCCGGAGAGGAAAAAATAGGCTGCGAGCTGGACTATACCGTTTACGGGATGACTCTTCGCATTCTGGTGATGGAACCGGAGAGTTCCATTCCGGCCTTTCTCTTGGAACATTTACCATGGATTTTGCTGATGATCGCCGCGAATCTGATGCTTCCCATGTTTCTGACGTTCGCGATTAACCGTTCACTGACCACCCGCATCCAGGAACTGAGCGGGGCTTTTGAACAGGTGAATTCGGACAGCTTAAAGGAAATTGAGAATGTCCGGGGAACGGATGAGATCGGCGGCCTGATGAGAAATTATAATCGGATGGTCCGGCGGCAGCAGGAACTGATTCAGACGGTTTATAAGGATAAGCTGGAACGCCAGGAAATGGCGCTTGCCCGGCAGAGGGCGGAGCTTCTGGCTCTGCACAGCCAGATCAATCCACATTTTCTCTTTAATGTACTGGAGAGTATCCGGATGCACAGCATTTTGAAAAAAGAGGACGAGACGGCGGAGATGATTGAACGGTTGGCGCTTCTGCAGAGGCAAAATGTAAACTGGTCGGAGGATTCCATACCTGTGAGTGAGGAGCTTCGGTTTGTAGATGCGTATCTGAAGCTGCAGCAGTATCGTTTTGGCGAACGTTTTTCTTATGAAATTGAGATGGAAAAGGAATGTGAGGATCTTTACATCCCACGGCTGACGATCGCGACCTTTGTGGAGAATGCCTGCGTACATGGGATCGAGAAAAAACCTTCCCAGGTATGGATTTACATACGTGTATATTGCAAGGAAGACTGGGTATACATGGAAGTGGAGGATACCGGCGTGGGGATGGAAGAGGATCAGGTCTCTTCTATTCTGGAAAAACTGCGGACCTGTGAGATGGATGAGCTGATGAACAGCAAACACGTTGGTATGATCAATGCCTGTCTGCGGATGCGGATGTGGACAAAAGGTATGGTGGAATTTGAACTGGAGAGCGAAAAAGGCGTAGGCACCTTTTTCCTGCTTCGGGCGCCGATGAGTGTACTTGAAAAGAAAGAGGATACGTATGAAAATGAAGGTAATGCTGGTGGATGATGAGCCGGTCATTCTACAGGGGCTGTCTGTGTTGATTGACTGGGAAGCGGAGGGGTATGAGATTGTTCAGATGTGCGCGAATGGGAAAGACGCGCTCACGTATCTGGAAACGCACCCGGTTGATCTGATTATCGCGGATATCAAGATGCCGGTCATGTCGGGGCTGGAGCTTCTGAAAACCATCCGGGAGCAGAAAATTTCGGACGCGTATTTTATCATTCTGAGCGGGTACAATGATTTTCATTATGCGCAGAGCGCCATTCGCTACTCCTGTATGGATTATATCCTGAAGCCGGTTCAGAAGAACTGGCTGCTTGAATCCCTGCGGAACGCGGCGAGTGACCGCGCGAGATCCAATCAACACGCGGAGGATGCGAGGAAAATGCGGCAGGCTTATCTTGCTCAGAGCCTGGTCGCCCTGATCCGCGGAAAATATACGGAAAATCAGTTACAGTTTGTGCTGGAGAATATGGAACTGACCGGCGGACTCCGCTATGTCCATATTTGTATGGGAAACATTGCCATGCTGGAGGAGATGACGGATCAGGAGGTGGCTGACTTAAGAGAGCGCCTGGCGGAGAACTGTGAGCGATTTCTATTCCTGTGTGGGGGCATGAAAGAGTACTGTATTCGCGATATCACGGACTGTGAGGAGGAAAATGAGGTTGGTTTTCTCTGCTGTGACCATATGTTTCTGGACAGAAAGGAAACGATGGAAGAATTTATGGAGGAGATGCTGGGAGAGCTTTCAAAAAATATGGAGATACCGGTCTTTCTCCTTGTGGGAAAAAGGGTGGAGTCGATTTCCAGAATTTCCACTTCCTATGCGTCTGCCTGTACCCTGCGCCACTTTGTGCGGTTTGGCACGCTCCAGAAAATCTATTATTACGAAGAAGAGATACAGATTCCGGAATCCGGAGCTTTTTTTCTGTGCAAGGATCATCTGGACCGGCTGCTGCAGGCAATTGAGCAGAATGACCGGTCGGCAATCTATAAAAGCGTGGATGAGTTTTACGATGAGATGAGCAAAGCGGTTTTTTCGGAAAAGATGATATCCATGAATACGAATTACCTGTTATTTCAGCTGCTGCACCTCGCTACCCGGCAGGATGAGACGGTCCGGCAGGATGAAATTATGTTTTATATGAATGAGCATATCAGCGAGACGGAGCTCTCGAAAGGCAATCGGGCATATCTGCGGAAATTTGCCTGCGAATACGCGGAATATCTGGTTCAGCTTCGGCAGAATGTTTCCTTCGGGGTACTCGCGAAAGTGGAGAAAGAGATTTGCGAGCACTATGCGGAAAATCTGACCCTGCGGGAGCTGGGGCAGAAATATTATGTAAACAGCTCTTACCTCGGACAGATTTTTCGAAAGCAGTACGGGCAGTCTTTCAAAGACTATCTGTCGAATTATCGGGTCTGCAAGGCGGCGGAGCTTTTGCTGAAGACCGATAAAAAAATCAGCCAGATCGCGGAGGAGGTCGGGTATCTCGACACGGACTATTTTGTCAATAAATTCATTGAACGGAAGGGCTGTACGCCTTCAAAGTACAGGAAGAACCGCGGCTGAGAGAACCAGGAGAAGCATAGACGGGATTTTCAATGGACGGACGCCGCTGCGGGCCTCATCTATAGTGGCAGAAACAACGCAGATTTGGTCGTGGTGTGACCAGTATTAGCCGGACAAACTGAAGTTTGTCCGGTTTTTTTGTGGGATTTCTCCGGTTACAGAAGGAGGAAAAAACGGATAAAATACGCTTATCTAAAAAAGTTTAAGGAGGATTGAAGTATGTCACAGAAAAAGATATCCAGAAAAGAATTTCTGCAGGGGACAGCAGCCAGCGCCGCGGGAATGATGGTGGCCGGAAGTCTGGGCGGAATGATGGGGCAGTTCACAACGCTGACCGCGATGGCGGATGAAGAGACGGTCGAGTTCAGTGCCTTTTTTGCAATGTCCGGTTCAGAAATCAACAGTGATAATGAGATTGCCGCGATGATCGCGGAGCAGACGGGTGCGTCGTGTGATGAGACCTGGCTGACCGGTCAGACGGATTCAGAAGCAATCGGTACGATTATTGCCGGCGGAGAGTATCCGGATTTCATCAACGGCGGCGATTCCATGGTATCACTGTATGAAGCGGGCGCTCTGGTAGCCTGGGATGATTATCTGGATCAGTATCCGAATCTGAAAGAAATGTATTCGGATGAAGAGTGGGATAAATTCCGCCAGGACGACGGCAAGATTTACTGGGCGAATGTATTCCAGAATTCCTATGGCGAAGACAAAACGACGACCCACAATGACGAGGCATTCTGGATTCAGGCAAAGGTTCTTGAGTGGGCTGGCTATCCGGAGATCAAGACGCTGGATCAGTATTTTGACCTGATCGAAAGCTATGTAGCGGAGAATCCGACGATGGACGACGGCACAGAGTATATTCCTTACACCATTCTTTGCTATGACTGGTATTATTACTGCCTGGAGAACGCTCCGCAGTTCCTGGATGGATATCCAAACGATGGTTCTGTAATTGTAGATACGGATACGCTGACGATTGTTGATTACAATACGACGGATACCGCGGTTCGCTATTTCCGCAAGCTGAATGAAGAGTATAACAAGGGCATGATCGATCCGGAATTTGCAACGCAGACGACGGATGAGTATACCGCAAAGCTTTCTACGGGCCGTGTGCTGGGTATGTGTGACCAGTGGTGGAACTTTGCCTATACCGTAAATGATGTGTTTACACAGACCGGACTGGATGAGCAGGGCTGCAATTATATTCCGCTTGGCCTTACGATTGACGAGGGCATGGAAAACCAGTGGCATTCCTATGGCGATACACTGAACAATTCCAGTGGAATCGCTGTTACCACGAGCTGCAAGAATGTGGATGCTGCTTTTAAGTTTATGAGTGATTTGCTGGATCAGGATATTCACAACCTGCGCTTCTGGGGCGTTGAGGGTGTTGATTATCTGGTAGATGAAGACGGACTGTTCTACCGGACGGATGAGATGAGAGCGAACGCGAGTGATTCCGAGTATCAGGCATCCCATCTGTGCTCCTACTCTTACTTCCCACAGTGGCTGGGAACCAGCAGAGATGGAATCAACGCGATGCAGCCGAGCCAGCAGACCTCTGAGTTCTTCAACGGCCTGGCAGAGCCGCTTGTAGCCTGCTTCGAGGCATATGGCGCAGGAAACTATGTAGATATGCTGGGCTCCGCAAAGGTAGAGACCGGCCCGTGGTATCCGATGTATTCTTATTCAAACGCGATGACGACAGCGACCGCCGGCGGCGTTGCCTGGAATAAGATGGGTGAAGTAAAGCACGAGTGGCTGCCGAAGGTTGTTATGTCGGATGACTTTGACACATTGTGGGAGCAGTATATGGAGGCCTATGAGGGCTGCAATCCGCAGGATTTCCTGGATGAGATGCAGGAAGAACTGGATCGCCGGATCGCGGCAGCGGAAGGCTGATGTTCGTGTAATGTTCGCGATGGATTTGCGGTTTTTCAAAGCAGGCAGATGTGTGCTTGAAATGCCGACATTGTGAAATTGGATAATGAATGAATGAGTGAAAAAGGGCAGTTGCGGTGTGCATCAGTATCTGTGACTGCTCTTTTTTGTCAAAAAGTTCAGAATATCAAGCCTCAGACATATGACGCGCAAGCGGCATATAGCCTTCGAAGAAGGCGGTCTGTGGCCTGCTGTTCAGAACAGCATCGAAATGAAAAGACAGGCGTAATAGAACAAGAGGAGGGGAAAATGGCTCGTAAACCCAAAAAACAAAAATCAGGCACAAAAATTACGGTAAAAGAGTTAAAACGGCAAAAATTTCTCCTGATCTGGGCGGGGATTTTTGTGGTATACGGTTTTATTTTTTACTATCTGCCGCTGGGCGGATGGATTATGGCTTTTCAGAATTATAAGCCCAAGGATGGCTTTTTGCACTCACAGTTTGTCGGACTCGCAAAGTTTCAGATGCTTTTTTCGGACAGTACCTTTATTCGCGTTATCCGCAATACGCTGGCGATGGGTGTCCTGAATCTGGTTTCCACTTTTGTCATGGCGATTTTGTTCGCGATTCTGTTAAACGAGATTCGTTCCAAATGGGGAAAACGGATTGTACAGACGATTTCTTATCTCCCGCATTTCCTGTCATGGATTATTGTTACCGGTATTTTACATGACATGTTATCTACGTCCGGCATTGTAAATGAAGTGCTGGTAAAATTAGGTATTCTGAAGCAAAGTATTAACTTTTTCGCTTATCCGGCTTTTTTCTGGCCAATCGTGGCGTTTGCCAATGTGTGGAAGGAAACAGGCTGGAACGCGATTGTATACCTCGCCGCGATTACTGCGATTGACCCCAGCCTTTATGAGGCGGCCGCCATTGACGGCGCAGGGCGCTGGGGGAAGATTAAGTATATTACACTTCCGGGGATCCGCCCGACGATTATGATTTTGCTTTTGATCAATATTGGTAATGTGTTAAACGCAGGCTTTGAAATACAGTATTTGCTCACCAATGGCCTGGTGCAGAAAGTGTCTCAGACGATTGATATTTACGTGCTGAACTGGGGCATCAGCCAGATGGATTACTCTCTGGGTACGGCAGCCGGTATTTTCAAGAGCGTCGTCAGCATCATTCTGATCGTGGCGGCGAATGAAATTGCCAAGAGAACCGGTGACGAACGGTTGTTCTAAGGAGGAAATACGGATGGATAAAGAAAAATTGAAATCAATCGTATCGAACAGAGCTTTTGTCATATTTAATACTTTGTTCATGGCGGCGTTTGTGGTGATCACACTCTACCCGGTGTTAAATACGCTGGCGGTTGCGTTTAATGACGGAACCGACGCGCTCCGGGGCGGGATTTACCTGTGGCCCAGAGTATTCACATTAAAGAATTTTATTACTGTTTTGCATAAGGAGAGCATTGTAACTGGAGCGTACATCACCGTTCTGAGAACCGTGCTCGGTACGTTTGCGTCGCTCGCTACGAACGCTTTGCTGGCGTTTATTGTGAGCCGGAAACGCTTCCTGTTTCGCTCGCAACTTTCCCTGTTTTGGGTCATTACCATGTATGTGAACGGAGGACTGATACCGACGTTCCTGCTCTACAAAAATCTGGGATTGACAAACTCCTTCTGGGTATATGTGATTCCTGGCATGATCAGCGCCTTTAATATGCTTGTGCTGCGCACCTATATGGAAGGCCTTCCGGACGCTCTCGAGGAATCCGCGCAGCTGGATGGCGCAGGTTATATGACCATATTTGTGAGAATTATTTCTCCGCTGTGCAAGCCGGTATACGCGACGATCGCGCTGTTTGTGGCGGTCGGTCACTGGAATTCCTGGTTTGACGCCATGCTGTACAACCGCATGAGTGAACAGTATACCACCCTTCAGTATGAGCTGATGAAGCTGCTGTCATCGGTTATGTCGCAGACGACCAGTCTGGAGAGTGCAAAGAATTCCGCTACCTCCGGGGCGGTCACGCCGAACTCGATCCGTGCGGCGGCGACAATCCTTACCATGCTTCCGATCATCTGCCTGTATCCGTTCCTGCAGCGGTACTTCGTGACAGGTCTTACCATCGGCGGTGTGAAAGAATAAAAAGAGGACAGCCCTGGTTTGATTATGGAGGATTGCAAGATAATCAGTATGAATGTGGTTGAGCAGGTGTGTGTGATATAAATATGCACAAAAATAGGAATAAATATATCCTGGTTTTGACAGATACGGCAAAAAATGAGCAATTTCTGACTGCTATTAAGCAATAAATACGGAGAGGAAAAGGGGATTTTTTTGCTATATTCTAAACAGTTCAGAACAGCATCGAAATGAAAAGACAGGTGCTGATCTAATAGAAATAATTAAGAACGAAAACAGGATGACAGGAGGCACGGGGCGATATGAAAAGAGAAGAGGCAAGAAGTAAGGCACAAGCGCTTGTTTCGAAGATGACATTAGAGGAAAAGGCCAGCCAGCTTCGCTATGACGCACCCGCGATTGAGAGACTGGGGATTCCGGCCTATAACTGGTGGAATGAGGCGCTCCACGGAGTGGCCCGCGCAGGACAGGCGACCGTGTTCCCGCAGGCGATCGGGCTCGGCGCGACGTTTGATACCGAACTGATCGGTGAGATCGCAGACACGATTTCGACAGAAGGGCGAGCGAAGTACAACGCGTTCTCTTCTGAAGGGGACAGAGATATCTATAAAGGGCTGACCTTCTGGTCGC
>Ga0192278_1071_pt1 | contig 20837 bp, 17 predicted proteins | sample Koala_Koa24_K3_FD_131271 | JGI IMG/M metagenome (GOLD analysis project Ga0192278, IMG submission 131271) | Enriched cells from koala feces incubated with labeled cellulose particles, San Francisco Zoo, California, United States - Koala_Koa2-4_K3 ...
GGAATCAGATGATATATCCTCCTCGGCAGGGAATGAAACGCTCTCCGTCACATCCTCATCCTCGTAAGCGCTGTCCGCGGGCGTTAGATCTGCCGACTTGCCGCTGCCTGACGGCAATGCACCGGTAAAGGAGAAATTCATCTTGCTTTCGCCGAGACTGCTTAACGAATTGTTTTTCAGCTCCTCAAAGCTGCTGCCGAAGTCCTCCGCAATAACCGCGCTCTCGCCTATATCCCGAACGCGTCGGGGCTGTCTTTGGGGCTGAGGCTGTACAGGGTTAGCTGTCTGTTCGGTGCGCACGGCGGGCTTTACCGATTTCGGCGCAGTATCATTCTTGGTATTCCCCGCATCGTCATAGGAAAACAGGGGTGCGGAGCGTTTCGGGGAAACGGGCACATCGGTTTCGGGGACATCGGTATTTACCTTGGGGCTGCTGATAGTAAATCCTCCCTTGTCCGCCTCGTCCATAATATCCTCCAAATCGTCAAGGCTTTTGGAGTCCTCCTCCATACGCTTTATATTTACAATTTTCACAACCTGAATGAGTATAATTATAAAGCTGGGTATGATAATCACAAGCATTATGCCAAATGTGGACGTAACAAAGGTGAGCAGACTGCCAAGGCCGCTGCTGTACCAAATTGCCTTTGCTATGACATTTTCTCTGGGAATAAGAAAGGTATCGTTTTCGGCGGCGGTGTCAAAGCGTACCACGTAAGAAACCTCGCCGTATTCGGAAACTATCTGCACAACCCTTGTAAGAATGGTATCATCGCCTATTTTGCAAAGAATTGCACTGCCTACCTTGATATTCTCTATCTCGGACGCCTTTGCGATAATAGCTGTATTGGCAGGCACCTCCGGCGCCATATTAACCGCCTTTGTCTGATAGATAGTATAGCCGAATATACTCGGTGCCGAACCGCTCTTACTGAAAGAGAAATAGAGGAACAGCATTACGGCAATCAGCAGTACAAGCACCGCAACAACCACTATTTCAACCACATTGACAGAACCGTTGTTTCTTCTTCTTCTCTTCTTAGCAGACATAATTTACCTCCAATATATACGCCGATCGAATCCGATCGGAAATAGCAATCTTTAAGAAAAACGATGATTTCAAGCCGCATTAGACAGGCTGCAAAAGCATATGTATACATTATAACATATAATTTGTGAAAATTCAAATATTTTTTGAAAATTTCACTTGACTTTTTTCTTTCCTCGGTGTATAATGTAACACGGACGTTGAAAATGCTTGTGTAGCACAGTTGGTAGTGCAGCTCATTCGTAATGAGCAGGTCGCAGGTTCGAGTCCCGTCACAAGCTTAAAGCCAAAACCCGTTTGAATGCCGCAAATACAGTATTCAAGCGGGTTTGCTGTTGTTATGGGGTTGCACGAAAGTAATCCGAAATTTCCATACAAGCATAAATGGGATCTGTCAAATCCCAATAAACCAGCAAGGTTAAAATGATATGTTGCTGACTGTTTAGAGGATAATTTGGGATATTATTGCTACAGGTTTTATCGATACCGCGAAAAAGCTGCACCTGCAAATTATTTGACGGAGGATGATAATATGATAATGAATTTCCGAATTTTGTCTTTAAATGATTACAACGATTACAGCAGGGATTTCGATTTGTTGAAAATTGAAAAGGATGAATCCTTCGGGTGGGAAGAAAAGTATAAATTTCTTGCCGTATGCAAAGGGTGCTGGTATTCTATATCACCTACGGTAATCAAGGAAGATGATTATGAAGAATATATTTTAAAAATGGACGAGTTTTGCGATGTAATCATGGGGGGAAGAAGAATATGGTAATATTTATCCGCGAGGGGCAGAGTCCTATGAAAAAGAGTACGGAAATATTTACCCAATATGGACAGACACTTATGCAAAAGAATATTGTCTTTATCCGTTGATAATCCATAAGAAATATTTTAATGAGTTCTATCGTGTCTTGTATCATATGCTTAACAGCTGTTCTTCGCATACAATTATTTTCCTGACAAGACTTGAGTATTATGAAATAATTGAGGGAGTTATCCCATTAAAGAAGTTTATAACTATGCCGGAAGACAGAAAAGTAATTGCGGGAATGAGTTATATTTTGACACTTTGATATTCGGATAAAGGCGTCATATAATAGGTCAATATTAAGGCTCACGTTTTCGTGAAAATGACCTCAATGAATGATGGTTGATTTCAAGTTTTGAAGACGCAAAAACAATTCAAAATAAACAACGGGAACATATCCCGATGAAGAACACGCATATTGCGCGGTATTCGCAATTTTGAGAAAGACGGGCGGCGGCAGTATCTCCTTTAACAGTGAGGACAAGGCTATTACCGATTGGTGAATTTTTTGTTAGATTCGGCGCATAATTCTCTCTACCGCCGGTGTCTGTTCCACTATTTCTTGGCTTTTCTAATCCTTTTAACTTGGAAGCATCTAATTCTTCCTCTTATTTCTTGACTGCTATTCCCTCACTTAACATTTTTATGCATATTTCACTGATATATTTTTTAATTTTAGATGTTTAGACGAATTTTAAAAACCAACTGTTCTCCTCTTGACAAATACACTTTTTTTCAATATAATATGACAAACTAAATTCAGTTAGGAGGTAATCTGCAATGGGATTCAAGGAAGATTACTTAAAAAAATAGACAATGTTATAGCATCAGGGAAATACAAGGACACTTGGAAGCCACTCTCTCAATATACCGTTCCAAAGTGGTATCAAGATGCAAAGTTCGGAATATTTATTCACTGGGGATTATTCAGCGTTCCTGCATTCGGCAATGAATGGTATTCGAGAAATATGTATATACAGGATTCCCCTGAGTATAAGCATCACATCGCTACCTACGGCAGCCACAAGGATTTCGGCTACAAAGACTTTATCCCCATGTTTAAAGCGGAGAATTTCAATTCGGACGAATGGGCGGAGCTTTTTAAAAATGCAGGCGCAGAGTATGTTGTTCTTGTTGCCGAGCATCATGACGGCTTTCAACTGTATAAGAGCAGTATTTCACATTGGAATTCATATGAAATGGGTCCTCAGATAGATATTCTTGGCGAAATATCGAAAAGTACGAATTCACTTGGGTTAGTGAACGGCGCCTCTTCTCACCGTGTGGAACACTGGTTTTTTATGGGACATGGCAGGGAATTTGAGAGCGACATTACCGACAACGAAAAAGAGGGCGATTTCTACTATCCCGCTATGCCTGAACGAGAGCTTCATGACCTGTTTTCCACTCCGACACCGACTAAAAGCTTCCTTGAAGATTGGCTTGTCAGATGCTGCGAGATTGTGGACAACTATAATCCCAAAATTTTCTATTTTGACTGGTGGATTCAGCATAGTGCAGTTAAACCGTACTTACGGAAATTTGCGGCTTACTACTATAATCGTGCCATAGAGAGAGGCACTGAGGTCGTAATCAACTACAAGCACGATGCTTTCATGTTCGGTACTGCAGTTGTAGATATTGAACGAGGACAATTTGCCGATGCAAAGCCCTATATTTGGCAAACCGACACATCGGTAGCCAGAAATTCATGGTGCTATACAGAAAATAACAGCTATAAGACAGCGAATGAGATTATTTGCAATCTAATTGACGTTGTCAGCAAAAACGGAAGATTACTTCTGAACATCGGTCCGAAAGCGGACGGAACTATACCTGATGAGGACAGATCAATCCTTTTGGAAATAGGGCGCTGGCTTAGAACCAACGGTGAGGGAATTTACGGCTCCTCAGTCTGGAGGTACTCCGAGGAGGGACCGACACAAACCAAGGAAGGTCAGTTTAGCGATGGAGCGGAAACAGAATACACAGATAAGGACTTCAGATTCACTGTAAATGGCGACAACATCTACATTTTCGCTATGAATCCGGCTAAAAGCGGCAGTATCACAGTTAAATCACTTGCCGATGTCGATGCGAGCGTAAAGCCTCTCTTTAACGGAATTATAAATGATGTTGATCTTTTGGGTTATGACGGAAAAATTTCCTACAAACGTGACGGCGATGGGCTTCATATGAATATTCCGAAAGAAATTGAAACCGAATATCCGATTGTATTCAGAATTAATTTGGCATAATGCGATTTAATTTCTTCACGGAACAAACCGTCTCGTTGCGGAGCTTTACCAAACCGTAGAGTACACCTATGACAATCCTTACTGAATGCAGGCAAAATCATTACCAATGGGGAGATGTCACTGTCTGCAGCTATGCTTATGACATCATTCCAACAGCAGTTTTGGCATTAATTCTTTAGCTGCAATCACTCACATTTGTTTTGAAATAGGCTCTCGGTACGTTCCAAGAGCCTACTTCTGTAAATCATAAGAAGTGCAAAAATCCAAATTATAGGGGTGGTTAATATTATGTTCGATGAACAAATTAATTTAATGATTTTAAGCAAAGTTTCCGGTGAAAAATTTTCGGCGACGGTTACTTTATATGATGAAGACCCATGCAATCGTGACAATATTAAAATGGCTGTTACATTCAAAGGGCAAGAATATAATTTCAGTGAAGAAAACTATTTTAAGGCACTGTTAATGTTCAGGGAATACTTGCAAAGAAAGTCTATGCAATTGCTATGTAACGGGGCAATGAAAGAAGTCTATCCTTCTCCCATGCAAATGTCTATGGGCTGCTGCAAAACAGGTTATATACAAGAGATAGGAAAGCAGGCATCAAATGATAATATTGTAGATTTGTTTGAATATGAACCGTACCTAACTCCTGCAACAATAGAGGAACAGCTTGAATACCATAATTTATGGTTATCGAGTTTTAAATCGGGAAATTTGTAATTGCAATCTTAACATATTTGTTTAATCAATTATTTGCAGGATACAGTTGACAGTGGCAGCAATGCTGTGATACAATTTACCTATACCTTTGGTATGACAGGTTAAAAAGCTTACGCTACGATGCAGGATTCTGAAAATTATACCAATGCTATGATACCATTTAAAAATAAATAGTGTGAGGGATTAATCATGGAATTTATAAGTAAGGAAAAAATAGTGGAATTATCTAATCCCGGTGTTGTTTCACGACAGCTTCTCAATTCGGATAATCCACAAAGCAAACGTGTAACAATTACAGAAGTACATCTTGAAATAGGAGCAACCCAGCCAAGACATACTCATGATACCTCCGAACAGATATGGTATGCCACAAAGGGCGTTGGAAAGCTGCTTCTCGCCGATAACAAGGAAATGACATTTAAGGCAGGAGATGTTGTAAGATTTGCTGATAAAGATATACACGGACTGTTAAATAACGGCGACACTAAATTTGTTTATATTTCTGTCACTGCGCCACCTATTCACTTTGGTTATGCATACAATAATAAGCAGATATAGATTAACGTTAATGAAAATAATGACAACCGTACATTACCCCCTCTCCGCACCATTCAGAAAAGGCACAATAATGTCACGTTTATGAAAGTTCATTTGCAGGTGAGGCAGTATATTAAAGATTTTTGACGACACTTTGACGACAAAAAATCATAGAAAAAGGTCAAAAAAGCGGAAAAAACGGCAAATTATCGTTATCCGGAACAAAAACAAAAAGTCCCGCAAACGCTTTGTTTGCGGGACTTTGAATGGCAGGGGCAGTAAGAATCGAACTCACGACACGCGGTTTTGGAGACCGCTGCTCTACCTGCTGAGCTATACCCCTAAAATGGGCCATCGGGGACTCGAACCCAGGACCGACCGGTTATGAGCCGGTTGCTCTGACCAACTGAGCTAATGGCCCTTATGAAACAAGCAGTTAAGTTAATTACTTAACTGCTTGCTAAGGATGTCGGCGCAGACCTATCTTCCCGGGCCGTCACCAGCCAAGTATTTTCGGCGTTTATGAGCTTAACTTCTGTGTTCGGAATGGGAACAGGTGGATCCTCATAGCTATTTGTACCGACTTTTCCCGTGAAAACGGTTTTAACCCGTTCTCTTTGGTGACCCGTAGGAGATTCGAACTCCTGAAGCCGCCGTGAGAGGGCGGAGTCTTAACCACTTGACCAACGGGCCTTTTGGTGCACCATCAGGGACTCGAACCCGGGACCCACTGATTAAGAGTCAGTTGCTCTACCAACTGAGCTAATGGTGCAGTGTTGAGGACTCTAAAGCATCCTCAAAATTGAACAAAGCAAAGGAGAAAAGCAAGAATAAAGAAAAGCAGGTCAAGCCCTCGACCGATTAGTACCTCCGGGCTGAACACGTCACCGTGCTTACACCCTAGGCCTATCTACCTCATAGTCCTTGAGGGGTCTTACTCTTTTCAGATGGGATATCTTATCTTAAGGGCGGTTTCACGCTTAGATGCTTTCAGCGTTTATCCGTTCCGCACTTAGCTGCCCGGCCGTGCCATTGGCATGACAACCGGTTCACCAGTGGTGCGTCCATCCCGGTCCTCTCGTACTAGGGACAGCTCCTTTCAAATATCCTTCGCCCACGACAGATAGGGACCGAACTGTCTCACGACGTTCTGAACCCAGCTCGCGTACCGCTTTAATTGGCGAACAGCCAAACCCTTGGGACCGAATTCAGCCCCAGGATGCGATGAGCCGACATCGAGGTGCCAAACCTCCCCGTCGATGTGGACTCTTGGGGGAGATCAGCCTGTTATCCCCAGGGTAGCTTTTATCCGTTGAGCGACGGCATTTCCACTCACATACCGCCGGATCACTAACTCCAACTTTCGTTCCTGCTCGACCCGTCAGTCTCGCAGTCAGGCTAGCTTTTGCGTTTACACTCACTTGCATGGTTTCCATCCATGCTGAGCTAACCTTTGAGCGCCTCCGTTACTCTTTTGGAGGTGACCGCCCCAGTCAAACTGCCCGCCTAACGATGTCCCCCGACTTGTTTCAAAGCCGCAGGTTAGAATTCCAGCATCTCAAGAGTGGTATCCCAACGTCGACTCCACAAATGCTGACGCACTTGCTTCTTAGTCTCCCACCTATCCTGTACATGAAATACCGAAATTCAACATTAAGCTGCAGTAAAGCTCCATGGGGTCTTTCCGTCTAGTCGCGGGTAACCGGCATCTTCACCGATACTACAATTTCGCCGGGCGGGTTGTTGAGACAGTGCCCAGATCATTACACCATTCGTGCGGGTCAGAACTTACCTGACAAGGAATTTCGCTACCTTAGGACCGTTATAGTTACGGCCGCCGTTTACCGGGGCTTCAATTCAAAGCTCTCACTTCTCCTCTTAACCTTCCGGCACCGGGCAGGTGTCACCCCATATACGTCATCTTTCGATTTAGCATAGAGCTGTGTTTTTGCTAAACAGTTGCCTGGGCCTATTCTCTGCGGCTCCTTCTTCAGGAGCACCCCTTATTCCGAAGTTACGGGGTCAACTTGCCGAGTTCCTTAACAACCCTTCTCCCGTTGGCCTTAGAATCCTCTTCCTGTCTACCTGTGTCGGTTTGCGGTACGGGCTCTTTGTATATACACAGAACTTTTCTCGCCTGCTTCCATGGTGACTTCCCTACTATCTTTCAGTCCCTTTCGACCGGGTCAACCATCGCCCGGCTTCACCACTTCTTCAGTGTCCTTCTGCTTAAATACTTCAGAGGCTACGGATTTTCTACCGTATGTGCATCGGCTACGCCTTTCGGCCTCGCCTTAGCTCCCGGCTTACTAGGAGCGGACGAACCTTCCTCCTAAAACCTTAGACTTTCGGCCATTATGATTCTCACATAATTCTCGCTACTCATTCCGGCATTCTCTCTCGTGTATCATCCACCATCGCTTCCGCTATGACTTCTCCTTCTACACGACGCTCTCCTACCCTGCTAGAAACAAGAAATCAGATGCAAGATGCAAGACTTTATTCCCATCGCTCACGCAGTGCCATGAGCATTCGTCCTATCTCATCGTACCCCTGCTCATACCTCTTATGTGCCGCTTCGTTTATAAAGCTCAAGTCCTTACAAATATCCATAAGAACCTTCATCTCATCACATGAACCTATCGCCATCAGCAGAAATCTCTTAAACTCATCCACATTCACTCGTTTCGCATACCCTTCAGCTATGTTCAACGGTATACTCGTAGATGCCCTTTTCAACTGACTCGTCAGTCCATACAATTCTTCTCTTGGTAATCGAGATGTCATTCGATACACGCTTATTGCCGCTCTGTATGAACGTTGGTATACATCTAAATCTCTGTAACTCTGTATCATTCTTCTTCCATCTCTCTTGCCTCTTGCCTCTCATTTCTTGCCTCTAGCAGCCCAAGCTTCGGTGTATATTTTAGCCCCGTTGAATTTTCGGCGCAGGGTCACTCGATCGGTGAGCTATTACGCACTCTTTTAATGTTTGGCTGCTTCTAAGCCAACATCCCGATTGTTTTCGCAACCCCACATCCTTTCCCACTTAAATATACTTGGGGACCTTAGCTGTGGATCTGGGCTGTTTCCCTTTCGACTATGAAACTTATCTCACACAGTCTGACTGCCGCAGATCAATTTTCCGGCATTCTTAGTTTGATAGGGCTTGGTAAGCTCTCACCCCCTTACCCATTCAGTGCTTTACCTCCGGTAATCTTCTGCAACGCTAGCCCTAAAGCTATTTCGGAGAGAACCAGCTATATCCGAGTTCGATTGGAATTTCTCCGCTAGCCACACCTCATCCGCCGCCTTTTCAACGGAGGTCGGTTCGGCCCTCCATGGAGCTTTACCTCCACTTCAGCCTGGACATGGCTAGGTCACTCGGTTTCGGGTCTATGACATACAACTTATCGCCCTATTCAGACTCGCTCTCGCTTCGGCTCCATACCTTAAGTACTTAACCTTGCTGCATATCATAACTCGCCGGACCATTCTACAATAGGTACCTGATCACTCCTTGACGAGCTCTCAGTGCTTGTAAGCACAGGGTTTCAGGCTCTTTTTCACTCCCCTCCCGGGGTGCTTTTCACCTTTCCTTCACAGTACTATTCGCTATCGGTCATTGGGTAGTATTTAGGCTTGGAGGGTGGTCCCCCCGACTTTCCACGGGATTCCTCGTGTCCCGCGGTACTCCGGATACTGCCTGTTCTCCGCCGTTTTCATGTACGTGACTCTCACACTCTTCGGTTCCGTTTCCCACCGGATTCTATTAACAGCTTCGAATGCTTTCTGCAGTCCTTTACCCCATATCCGTTTCCGGTTATGGTTTAGCCTCTTCCGATTTCGCTCGCCACTACTTTCGGAATCTCGGTTGATTTCTTTTCCTCGCCCTACTTAGATGTTTCAGTTCAGGCGGTTCCCCTCATATGACTATTTTATTCACCATATGATGATAAGCTCTTCGCTTACCGGATTGCTCCATTCGGACACCTGCGGATCGATACTTGCTTGCAATTCCCCGCAGCTTTTCGCAGCTTACCGCGTCCTTCATCGGCTCCCAATGCCAAGGCATCCTCCCTGCGCTCTTTGTAGCTTGACCTTCTTTTTTGGTCTTTATTATGCTTTCCTCTTACGCTTGAAGTTTTTGAAATTGTAGTTCCCTCTAACCTTTTTTATTTGGGTTATCTGAAACTTATTTTCATTTTTCCTCATTGCATTTACTTTGCTTTATTCAATTTTCAAGATGCTTTTCTCTGCGGCTTTTCGCCGCTTGGTGGGCACAAGTGGACTCGAACCACCGACCTCCCGCTTATCAGGCGGGTGCTCTAACCGGCTGAGCTATGAGCCCTTCTCAGTTAGTCTCCTCAGTTCGTTCTTCCTTCTTGCACCTTTGGTGGAGATGAGGAGGATCGAACTCCTGACCCCCTGCTTGCAAAGCAGGTGCTCTCCCAGCTGAGCTACACCCCCGTTTGGGTTATGCTTAGTCAGTTGCCTTTTACACTAACCCGGGATTCTTCTTTCAAGAATCCTCAAAATTGAACAATGTCCTCTTTACTTGCCTTGTGACCTGAAGATTTTTGTTGCAAAGTTTTCTTTACAACTCTTTCTCCTTAGAAAGGAGGTGATCCAGCCGCACCTTCCGATACGGCTACCTTGTTACGACTTCACCCCAGTCATCAATCCCACCTTCGGCGCCGTCCTCCTTGCGGTTAGACCAGCGACTTCGGGTGTTACCGACTCCCATGGTGTGACGGGCGGTGTGTACAAGGCCCGGGAACGTATTCACCGCAGCATGCTGATCTGCGATTACTAGCAATTCCGACTTCGTGCAGGCGAGTTGCAGCCTGCAGTCTGAACTGAGACGTTTTTTAGGGGTTTGCTTCACCTCACAGTGTTGCCTCCCTCTGTTGAACGCCATTGTAGTACGTGTGTAGCCCGGGTCATAAGGGGCATGATGATTTGACGTCATCCCCACCTTCCTCCGTTTTGTCAACGGCAGTCTCATTAGAGTGCTCTTGCGTAGCAACTAATCATAAGGGTTGCGCTCGTTGCGGGACTTAACCCAACATCTCACGACACGAGCTGACGACAACCATGCACCACCTGTCTCACAGCTCCCCAAAGGGCACTACTGCATCTCTGCTGTATTCTGTGGATGTCAAGACCCGGTAAGGTTTTTCGCGTTGCGTCGAATTAAACCACATACTCCACTGCTTGTGCGGGCCCCCGTCAATTCCTTTGAGTTTCAACCTTGCGGCCGTACTCCCCAGGTGGATTACTTATTGTGTTAACTGCGGCACGGAAAGGGTCAATCCCCCCACACCTAGTAATCATCGTTTACAGCGTGGACTACCAGGGTATCTAATCCTGTTTGCTCCCCACGCTTTCGAGCCTCAGCGTCAGTTAAAGCCCAGCAAGCCGCCTTCGCCACTGGTGTTCCTCCTAATATCTACGCATTTCACCGCTACACTAGGAATTCCGCTTGCCTCTACTTCACTCAAGAACCTCAGTTTCAAGTGCAGTTCACGGGTTGAGCCCGTACCTTTCACACCTGACTTAAAGTCCCACCTACTCTCCCTTTACACCCAGTAATTCCGGACAACGCTCGCTCCCTACGTATTACCGCGGCTGCTGGCACGTAGTTAGCCGGAGCTTCCTCCTCAGGTACCGTCCTTTTTCGTCCCTGAAGACAGAGGTTTACAATCCGAAAACCTTCTTCCCTCACGCGGCATCGCTGCATCAGAGTTCCCTCCATTGTGCAATATTCCCCACTGCTGCCTCCCGTAGGAGTCTGGGCCGTGTCTCAGTCCCAATGTGGCCGTTCTACCTCTCAGTACGGCTACTGATCGTCGACTTGGTGAGCCGTTACCTCACCAACTATCTAATCAGACGCGAGCCCATCTCTAAGCGGATTTCTCCTTTGATACTTTTACCATGCGATAAACGTATTTTATGCGGTATTAGTGTTCGTTTCCAAACATTATCCCCCTCTTATAGGTAGGTTGCTCACGTGTTACTCACCCGTCCGCCACTATGTTTAAAAGCAAGCTCTTAAACATCGTTCGACTTGCATGTGTTAAGCGTGCCGCCAGCGTTCGTCCTGAGCCAGGATCAAACTCTTTAGTTTGTTGTATCTATAAAGCTCGCTTCCGTAAGCCCCATAAATCTTATCCTGTCCAGTATTCTCTACTGACTTCGGTTTTTTAGTCTTTTCCTTGACCTTACTCTTTTACCTCGCATAGGCTTTCACCTATACTCGGAATTTCAAGGGTTTCTTTTGGTACATTGTTCAATTTTCAAGATTCTTACTCGCTTTCCGCTCGTCCCAGCCTCTCGGCTTTCCGTGTCGGACAGCTTTATTATTCTATCACTTTATTTCCGGATTGTCAAGCACCTTTTTGCAAAATCGGCAATTTGTACAAATATCGTTTGAACATTTGTGCAATATAGCCATGTGTCGGCCATATATAAGCTGCTTTATTCTTAATTATACGACTATTATATCACAAAATCATGCAAATTATCCTTTTCTTCTAATGAAACACCGCCGAGGGTTGGAATGTTGCCTGCGGCATCATTCAGTACTTCCTTAATGCCTTATTCAACGTCAAATTCGCAAGCGACATATATTGTATCGTCCTGTTTCATCTCGTTAAAGAAGTATTCCTTAACTACTCTGTAATGACCGTTCGGCAGTTCTCCGTAACTGTTGTCCCACTGCATTTCTATGCTTCTTGTTTCGCCGCTCTCAAGAAACTCCAAGCTATTTGTCCATACTCTTTTTATATTAGCGGATTTAAGATCATCTAAATTTGGAAGCAGCACCTCGAACCATTCGTTGTTTTCCTCTTTTTCAAGGACATACCAAGATCCCCGGTATAACGTTCTCTCGGAATTGTTTGAAACCTTAATTTCAACGCCGAGCGGAGAAACATTCTCCGCAGTCATCGTAAAGTCGTCTGTATCCGATATTTCCAAAGTGCTTTTATCTCCAAGCTCCAAGGTGACACATCCGCTCATCAAAAGCTCAACCGCCGTGCCTGTATATTCGGAAAGCTTCTTTTCAAATGCATTCTTGGCATCGTCCGTTAAAGGCAAAGCGGAATACAGCTCCACCCTTGATAAAATATCCTGTGAAGATATTCCTGCCGCTTTATAATCGGAAATGCTGTGGGTGTATACCCTATACGGGTTGTAGATATGTTCTCCCACAACTATCGAATAGTCTGATGCAAAGGTAATTGTTATCTGTTCAATATCATTGGAAAAAATTATATCAAGCTGTTCTTCCGTTATCCTTATCTGCTCGTCATCGCTTTCCAAATAATAAGCTAATGCCGATTTTGCCGCGTCCTTTGAAATATCAAACTCCTTAATAAATGAATAAATATTTGCGTAACCACATATGCTGTCGGGCGCAGTTGTCAATGTAGAAAATGAATCTATGTAGGCAGTCCGCTCGTCACTGTCAACCAAATTCATTAGTTCTACCGGTATATCATCAAGAGTTCCGACACATGGCTGATAAAAGGCGAAGTGCTCATCTACTCCGCAGCTTGTATCAAACGGGCTTGGCATTTCCAAATCAATAAATTCTCCCATACTCTCCAAACTAACGTTTTGGTGGCTATAATCGGATTGTTCGGTGAGTCCAGCTTCGGATTTTACCGAAAGCAGAATGTCGCTGTCCTCGGAAATTTCATACGTACTTTCCTCATCGGCAGCTGCTTCATTCTCCAGCTGATATACTTTTTCTCCCTCAAACCATATGCTTCCGTCCTCCGAAACAAAAACCCATGAAAAGGGTTCGCTGTCGCCAAATACCTCATGCAGCTCATAAAACCTTGGGCTATCAATATCAATCAGATATGTAAAATTACTGCCGTTTTCACTGTCTGAACAGTTAATGCAAATATATTCTCCCACCGCGCAGCAGCCGTACAGAGTTCCGTCTGTTTCGTCATTATCAATGGTGTAGGTGTTCTTTTCATAAATATCGTAAATATAGACGGTTTGTTCGGTATAATTATCGGCAGCAGGTGTTTCAACCCATACTATATATCTTTCATTGTTGGACCAATAAGCGCATTTCTCGCCCGATGTCGGTGCTGTGACGACAACATCATCTATTTCAAAGCCGCTCTCTGTAAGTACGCACTTACTTTCACCAACAGAAATATATCTTGTATAAGGATTATTACATATAACATTTTCATACGCAGCATTTACGGTTTCATTCTTCGGATTATAGCACATTACAGAATAAACGCCGTCCTGTGCCGCATACCAATAAACAAAATCGGAATCGCAGGAAAGCACGGGAATTATCTCTGAACTGTCGGCAGTGCTTTCGGAAATCACCGAAAACTCATTTGAATTTAGGTCGGCGGTGCATATTCTCCATGAAACGGGAATGGATTCTTCATCAATGCCCTCGTCAATTTCATAAAAATCGTAAATATACTCGCTCCAATAAAGGGTTTCGCCGATTATTACACCGGAAACAATATCCCTTGACAAATCCATATACCCTGATTCATATACGCACACATCTGTGTCGGTTTCCTTGTTGTAGGCATATATTTTGAAAATATTCGTTCCTAACTGGGTCATAATATCAGAGCATACAAAGCTGCAAATATAATCCTCCGAATTGACCGTCAAGGAGATTGTAGGACTTGATACGTCCGATATTACGTCCTGAGGAGTTCCGATTTCTTTAAGATATTCCTCATCAAGAGGGTAATCTTCGATTTCCCATGAATCCGCTTTAATATCCCCGGGCAAACTGTCGGTTTTTGAAAAATCGGATAATTTAAGCTGTGTCACATCGTCCGATTTATCCGATTCGCAGGCGGACATACCGACCGCAAAAATCATAAGCGCCGTGAGTATCGAAATAATTCTCTTTGCTGTTTTCATAATCTACATCCCTTTCATTCTGTGCTATGCTGCATTAAAACCTTATTCAACGTCAAATTTGCAGGCGACATATATTATCTCGCCGAAGCGTTCGTCCTGACGCACATCCGTAAAAAATTCTTTGACTATTCTGTAATGCCCCTCGGAAAGTCTGCCGTAATAATCTATCCAATTTTCATTTTCCTCGGTTGTGCCTTCACCCTCCAGTTTATAGAGAATATCCTCCCATGCAAAAAACTCATCCTCTTCTAACTCTATTTCTTTAAGCCGATACCACGAGCCGCCTTGACTTTGTTCAATAACATACCGTTGTCCCCAATATATAGGCTCTGAGGAATTATTGTAAATTCCCAGCACAAGGCTGTCATCGGATGCGGATTTTACCGAAAGCAGAATGTCGCTGTCCTCAGAAATTTCAAATGTACTTTCTTCATCGACTGCTGTTTCATTTTGTTCTGTATTCGTTTCACTACACCCGCCGCAAAAAAAACGCTGTCAATATCAATACCATCAATATTCTAAGTGCTTTCATTTATCTGCACTCCTTCATATCCGGGAAAACACTGCACAATCACTTTTCGCAGTGCTTTCAAGGATTGGAATGTTGCCTGCGGCATTTTTCGTTGCCCTCAAGAAACGCTACGTTACCTGTCCATACTCTTTTTATACCAAAAGTGGCAATTTAAAATCCCGCTGATTTCTGTACTTTATTTTATTATACCATAAAGCTACAGCCCGTCAATCGTAATTTTAGTTACAAATTATTACAAAGCATTGACAGGTGAAAAGCCATATACCGTATTATCACATGCCGCAAACAGAAGGCTCTGTTCCATACAAATCCTCATGCCCCTATCCTTTGCAGCACACACAAATCCGCCAATATCCCGAAAATCACATAAATATCCTTATTATCCCAAGCAGAAGTATATGCAGCGGATAGTATATGTAAAAAAACGCCCTTGATTTCTTCCGCAGCTTCCCTTTTCACCGTTGTAAGCAAGAATTACAGGAAGCGCAAATATCATCATCCATTGATAATTTACGTTGAAAAGCGACTGCGTAAAATCTGCGGCAGCACTCCAACGCAATGTGGGAATATGAAACAGCCCAAAGGGAACCGACATTATCTGTATCACGATGTTTGGCACTCCCCGCACCTCCAGATAACCGAATAGCCTGATTGGCAGCTGCGGCACGGTCAGCAGGAAAAATGCCGCACAATACAGAGCATATCTCACTGCAATTTTTCTTTTATCACCCCTGCAGAAATAAAGCAGCGGTATCAGCAGGGCTGCCTGAAATCCGCCGTCAGCAGCTCCGATACAACACAGCAGGGATAACAGTATGCTCTGCCAATCCTCTAAAATCGGCACATTGTACACATTTCCCACACCGCTTAACAAAACATCTGCGATAATCAGTGCAAGCTGATACGCTATATAAAGCATAATGTGCCTGTTTCTGCATTTCCCCTCGGTTTCCTCCGCAAGGTACACCAACAGCGCGCCGTTGAAAATGGTGTTGAATATATTCGTAGAGGTTGATTTCACCGATAATCCAAAATAAACCTCCAAAAAAGCGGGTACAATCTGAAACGCCGCCACAGTTACGGCATTTGCCGTTATCAGCCTTTTTAAATAGTTTTTTCTGTCGTGGGTGTGTACCATTGATTCAGCCGCACAAAACATAAAAACAGGTGACGCAAGTCTGCCGATATACCGCAGCCACAGGGGAAAACCCGTCAGTTCTTCCCCCATGTGATCCGCAGTCATTAAAATTACCGCCAGTATTTTCAGTGCAAAATGTGTCATGGTATGCGCCTGCACTCCCCTCAATGCTCTTTAATATACGCAAAGCTTGCCATAGTTCCGTTTAATTAGTATCGGCATTTCCGTCGGTGTAGTGTACCTTGCTTCCATCGGGAAATAACGCTGTTCCCGAATATTTTCCCGTACACACTCCATTGAAATTGAACAAATACGCACTATTGTCTATTATGCCTACGCCGGAACAGGCAGCCGCACCGCTTTCTGCCATAAAATAATAGGTGTGATCGTCCACAGTTACCCAGCCCTTTAGTTTATTTCCGTCTGAATTTATACAGTAAAGCTCTCCATCATCTTCAACAAGTCTGCCGTCACGATAAAGCCTTGTGATTGGACTTGCACTAAGTGAGATATTTTCCGAAAGTGCAAAGCGCTGATTTTTGTATGAAAAATAGTTCAGCCTTTCTCCCAAGCTCTCACTGTCTGTTTCAAATCCGTTGGAATAGCTATATACGGTTATATCGTTTACGACAGTGTATTTCCCATGTTCGACCTTTTCCTCAAGCTCTTTCGTTTCATCAAGTCTAAATTGGTGATAAATCTTATATTCCTCGCCGTCAATCACGTAGGTTACCTTAATCCAATTAGGAGTAATGTATATCTGCGTGATACAGTCGGTATAATCAACAAGGGACGTCGGTACAGATATGTAGTCATAGCCTTTCAGATACGTTGATGCTCTCTCCGCTTTTGGCGCATACTCCGCATAGTCGTCAAACGAGTCAAAAATAACCGCCGCCATACTGCTTTCAACGGAATAGCCCTCATAATTTGTCAAATTATAACCGCCTATAATATCCTCATCATCTGCAAATGCTTTGCTCTCCGCTGACAATGTTATAACAGCTATTGCCAAAATCAATGCCAAAAATCCCTTAAATCCTACTATTCTCATACTATTTCCCTACTTTGCATTTTTATTTTATCTTAAATATGTAAAATACTTACCGCTATTTCCCTTAGGTTGTCTCTCTCACTATTTTCCCGTCTGAAATTTCGATTATACGGCTGCATTGCTCCGCCACGGAATTATCATGGGTGACTATTATAACAGTCTTTCCCATATTATTCAGCGTGCGGAAAACCGACATTATTTCTGCGGATGTTTTTGTGTCCAAAGCGCCCGTTGGTTCATCCGCAAGAATTATCGCAGGATCGTTTACTATCGCCCTCGCAATAGCAACTCTCTGCTTCTGACCTCCGGACAGCTTGTTCGCCTGCTTTTTAGCCATGCTGTCCATCCCCACGGAACGAAGTGCATTAAGCGCAATTTCTCCTCTGTTTTTCCGTTTCTTTAATGCAAAATCCAACGGCAGCATAACATTTTCAATGCATGAAAAGTCCTCCACCAACGCAAAATCCTGCATAACAAGCCCTATTTTCCTGTTGCGTATTTCCGCTGCCTGCCTTTCGGAAAGATTTTTAACCAATGCTTCATCGATATAATATTCGCCCTCCTCATAGCTGTCAATGCAGGCGAGGATGTGCATGAGGGTTGATTTCCCCGCGCCGGACTTGCCGATTACCGCAATCATCTCACCGTCGCTGATTTTCAGGTTTATCCCCTTTAGCGCCGTAAATTCGTTTGCCCTGCCCTTATTGTAGGTCTTTCCTACATTTCTCAATTCTATCATTGCAAAAATCTCCTTAATTGTCCTTTAATATCTTATTCGGTGTGTTTTTACTGATTATTCCGAGGGGAAGAAGCACCGAAAGCAGGCTGAAGAACAAAACCAACACCATACATACGAGCATCTCCCAATGAGTAAATTCTATAACGGAATCAGCGAAAATCGCCATACCTTTCAGCAGGGGCAGACAAGCCACACAAAATATCAGCGATGTAACGGAAATTATTCCGTGTGATATAAAGTTTATAGCCGCACACTGCTTCCATTTCAATCCGCATATAAAATATATCGCATAGTTTTTCAGCTGCCTTTTTGTTGTAAGCGCGCTTACGCGCAGCGTGCTTATAGTTGTCAAAATCAAAACGCATATCAATATGGGCAAAAGGGTATTAAGCTGCTCAAAAATGTATTCTAAGCTGTTTTCCTTAATTACATCTCCCCTATAGGCGGCAAGGGTTATATTAGTTTTTATAAGGTCGTCATTGGCGGCAATAACCGCCTCATCGGTATTATCGGGATAGGTTACAATAAAACCTCCGTTAAGCTGCGTACAGGTTTGGCTTTCATAAAAGTATTTTACCGGCATAATAAAAAGCGTCTTTTCATCTATCTCCGTGTAATAATTTGCGTACATATTTGAACAATTGAAGCTTTCACCCGCCGATGGAGCCGTAAGCTCGAAAACGGCGGCACCCTCCTTTAGAACGCCTATTACCAGCACCGATTTTTCTTCAAAGCTTTCCACACCGTCTGTTCCCACTGTTTCTATAATATCTCCCACATTGTATTCACCCTTGGAAACCACAACGGGAATATATTCACCGTAATCAAGGCTTGTATCGAACCACTCCCCCTCGTCCATATCCGGCGTATATATTTCAAGGAACTTATCGTCATAACCCACATTTTTACCGTCAATAAGCTGTCCGTTTTTTGAAATATACGAAATCCAGACGTTATACGTTGCATATACATCCTCCTCCGAATCCAAAATCGTTTTCATGGTTTCGGTATCCATATAAACCGCTCCGCTAACGGGATTCAGACCGTATCCTATGTAATAGTAACAGCTATTCTCGTTCAACAGCTCCTTTATGGGAGTGTAGTATCTGAAACGGGAAACAACTACCGATGTCATGCTTATGGCAATAATAAAAATAATTGCGATCTGCACAAAAAACAAGCACACTCATAACGGGATTTCGTTTGATATTTTTCAATCCTAATTTAAACATAGCTTCAACCCCCGTTCACGGCACTCTGATAAAGTGTTTTTCCGAAAAATGCTCGCGCAAGCATTATGCAAAGAACAAGCACCGTAGACACCGCCCATATCAGAAAAATGACAGCATAAGCCCTCACACTGTAAACCTCGTTGATATAATCAAGGTATTCCCCCACCCTTGGCAAAATCAGCTTATCATAGCAGATGGCTGAAATTATATAGATCGGCAGGGACATTATGACACATTCCGAAAGAAAAATTGTAAAGGCCTTCATTTTTCTGCATCCGCATATAGCGAAAATCGCAATGCTTTTCTGCCTTTTTTCGAGAATATATTTATACAAGACCGCAAAATTAACGGCAGACAACACAGCTATCAAAACCGCAATAATTATTATAGTATTGTAAAGATAAATATCCCCCGCATCGGTTATATCCGGTTCGGGAACAATAATAGCATCCCCGAAAGCGCTCTCAAAGACCTCCCTGACCTCGTTATACTCGCTTCGGGTAAAGGAGCTTTCAAAGCCCAAGTATATTTCCCCGTCAAACTGTGTATCATCGTCAAGGGATTCAAACGGTACAAAGGGTGTATTTCCCATTTTGTGCAAAGCGATTACCTCATATTCCTTCCCTTGAATTTCAAAGTAAACTGTCCCGTTTTCAGTACGTGAGGTTATTGCTTCGGAGCAGCTGTCAATGTCCCCAAAATCATCGCCTGCAATCGCGACAAACGCCCCCTGCGTTTCCTGAATATGTGTAAAATATTCCCCTTTATATATAGTTCCGTTCTTCTCCAGGTTGTTTTTAAACAAATCGCAAACGGTAATCTGACCGCCCTTTACCGAAAAGCACACCGCCATAGTACCCCACCCTATTTCCCTGCCGCTGTAAAAAGGCTCGATAATCGGGGTAAGATAGTACATCTCTATGTCATTGTTTGTCCCATCCGACAGTGAAAGCGCACATTCCTTTAATTTGTCCTTTGTAACGGCAGTGCTGTCAACAGTCTCCATTTCAATTGTCTTTGCAGCGCTTTCCGACTCGATTTTTTCTCTTTGGTAATTCCCGTAAAGTCCGTATGAAAAGTTAATCACCACAGATGAAGATATTACGCAAAGCAGCATCAGCACAAAAATTATTTTCTCCGTCCGTATCAGTGAAATAAGGTTTTTTATTGTATATTTCATTCTGAAATTCCCCCGCCCCAAATAAATGCGCATAGCATAAACGACATGATATGCGCATTTATCTTAATTTTACAAAATTGCTGCGAATCCATCCTATTTCCGAATTAGGCTGAACGTGTCCAACTGGATAGCGGTGTGCCGGTGGCAGATGTAGATGAGTATAGATAGCCGTGAAAAACCATAGAAGATGCGCCGGCAATTTGTCCTGATTTTGAAAGTTTTCCATTGTCCGCCAGGTTGTTTTGTTGACTGGTGATATGCGCAACGTAATTTCCGCTTGTATCATATCCGTATGCATTCACAACACCACACCGTGCTGCGCCGGACGTATTGGTTATGGACACAGTTGCCGTTGTTCCGCTGCGATTCCATGTGAACACAGAATAACTGTCAGATGTCGTGCTATTAACATCGTATACATCAATTACGTCAGAATCCAGATTAGAGCCTCCTGTTTCTTCCGTTTCCATATCAGCGCTTGCAGTCATCCCAAGCATACTCACCGAAAGTACAACCGATGCCAAAGCAATTAGCGATTTTTTTAAAATTTTCATACAAACATCCTTTCCGACCGTGATATCGATCTATAAATTTAAAGCTGAAAGCCATTACTCAAATATATCCCCACATCACCCCAACACTTCTAATATTTGTAAT
>Ga0192278_1073_pt1 | contig 20151 bp, 20 predicted proteins | sample Koala_Koa24_K3_FD_131271 | JGI IMG/M metagenome (GOLD analysis project Ga0192278, IMG submission 131271) | Enriched cells from koala feces incubated with labeled cellulose particles, San Francisco Zoo, California, United States - Koala_Koa2-4_K3 ...
TGTGAAGCAATGAACGTTTAACCAAAACTAACCAAAACTTAAGAAAACACGAAGCAGTTAACCCTTGCGGACTTCGCGTAAAATGGGTATAATCGAAAAAAGCGGGGATTTATACTGATCATTAAAAACAAGGAGACCGAGAACTATGGACTATCATTTTACGACCGTAAAAGAGCTGTACCGAGACCGTGACAGCTATATGAACAAAGAGGTTACCGTCGGCGGATGGGTGCGCAGCATCCGGGATTCGAAGACATTTGGATTTATTGTACTGCATGACGGCACTTTTTTTGAAACACTGCAGATTGTCTATTCCGATCAGCTGCCGAATTTTGCAGAGATTTCGAAGCTGAATGTCGGCGCTGCTGTGATTGTCACTGGCACACTGGTGGCGACGCCGAATGCGAAGCAGCCGTTTGAGATTCAGGCTTCCGCTCTTGAAGTGGAGGGCACTTCGACGCCGGATTATCCGATGCAGAAGAAGCGTCATTCGATGGAGTATCTGCGGACTGTACCGCATCTGCGTCCGCGGACAAATACCTTTCAGGCGGTGTTCCGTGTGCGTTCGCTGATTGCGTACGCGATTCACACCTTTTTCCAGGAACGCGGCTTTGTTTACGTACACACGCCGCTGATTACAGCGAGCGACTGTGAGGGCGCGGGCGAGATGTTCCAGGTGACGACGCTTGACCTGAATAATCTCCCGCGGGACGATAAGGGTGCCATTGATTATACGAAAGATTTCTTCGGAACGACGACGAATCTGACCGTGAGCGGCCAGCTGGATGTGGAAGCCTTCGCACAGGCATTCCGGAATGTTTATACGTTCGGTCCGACGTTCCGCGCGGAGAATTCAAATACAGCGCGCCATGCGGCGGAGTTCTGGATGATTGAGCCGGAGATTGCCTTTGCCGATCTGGATGACAATATGGCACTCGCGGAATCTATGATTAAATTCATCATCCGCTATGTCTTGGAGAATGCGCCGGAAGAGATGAATTTCTTCAATTCCTTTGTTGATAAAGGGCTGCTGGACCGCCTGAATCATGTCCTGAATTCCGAGTTCGGGCATGTCACCTACACCGAAGCGGTGGAGATTCTTGAAAAACACAACGACAAGTTTGAATACAAGGTTTCCTGGGGCTGCGATCTGCAGACTGAGCATGAGCGTTACCTGACCGAGCAGATTTATAAGCGTCCGCTCTTTGTCACGGATTACCCGAAGGAGATCAAGGCATTTTATATGAAGCTGAACGAGGATGGCAAGACCGTCCGCGCGATGGACTGCCTGGTGCCGGGCATCGGTGAGATCATCGGCGGCAGCCAGAGAGAGGACGACCTGGATATCCTGACCTCCCGTATCGCCGAGCTTGGCATGAAGCCGGAGGATTACGCGTATTACGTAGACCTGCGCAAATACGGCTCAACCCGTCATTCCGGATTTGGTCTGGGCTTCGAGCGCTGTGTGATGTACCTGACAGGAATGTCCAATATCCGCGACGTCCTTCCCTACCCGCGGACCGTCGGAAACCTATCGTAAAAGCGTCGTCAATGGAACAACAATTATGAGGATGGCATGAGCAAGATTCTGGTTTTAGACAATGAAAAAGAGATCGCGGATGTAATCGGTCTCTACCTGCGCAACGAAGGCTATGAGGTAGAGCTGGCTTATTCCGGACGGGAGGCGCTGCGCAAAGTGGAGCAATCCCCGCCTGATCTGGCGCTGCTGGATGTGATGCTTCCGGATATTGACGGATTTCGTGTCCTGCAGAAGATCAGGGAAAATCATAAGTTTCCGGTGATTATGCTGACGGCGAAGACGGAATACACGGATAAGATTACCGGCCTTACACTGGGGGCGGATGATTACATTCCAAAGCCGTTTAACCCTCTGGAGATGGTGGCGCGAGTGAAAGCGCAGCTCCGCCGCTATACGAAGTATAATGGGGGCGGGGAGCAGGCGTCGGATAATGTGATCGATTTTCCGGCCTGCTGCTGAACCGTGATACGCATGAATGCTTTTTCAATGAGCGGGAGCTGACCCTGACGCCGATTGAGTTCGACATCCTCTGGCTTTTGTGTGAGAACCGTGGGAAGGTGATCAGCTCGGAGCAGCTGTTTGAGCAGATCTGGAAGGAAAAATACTTTAAAAACAGCAACAATACAGTAATGGTACATATTCGCCATCTGCGCGAGAAGATGGGCGACGGCACCCGAAAAAGTGATTTCATAAAGACGGTTTGGGGAGTAGGTTACAAGATTGAAAAATAAATATGGAAAATTAACACGAAAAATCATTCTTTTTGCCGTTTTGATCAGTATATTGATCGTTGCGGCCGGCTATGGTTTTCTGACGTTTCTGACGGATGGCGCCCTGCAGGAAGTTTTTCAGAAAGGGGTTGTCCACATTCTGCAGAGCCTTGGGTTTTCAGCGGAGCGCGCAGCGGCGGGGTATAACCGGCTGTTTGTAGAAGGAAAGCTGCTGTTTGTCTTTGCGGGTTTCTTTGTTTTGTTCCTGCTGTTCTTTCTTCTGACCGCCCGGAAGATAAACCGTTACCTCAGCCGGATTGACGATGCGCTGGAAGGCATCCTGGCGGACTCGCCGGAGCCGATTGTACTTCCTCCGGAGCTGGAGCCGATGACGGAGCAGCTGAACGCGCTGCAGCATAAGCTTTTGTACCGGACACAGCAGGCGGCTCAGAGTGAACAGCGCAAGAACGAGCTGGTGGTCTGTCTGGCACATGACCTGAAGACGCCGCTGACTTCGGTGACTGCGTACCTGACCATGCTGAATGAACATCCGGAGATGTCAGCGGAGGAACGCGCGAAGTATACGCGGATCACACTGGAAAAAGCAATCCGCCTGGAAGAATTGCTCAACGAATTCTTTGAGATTACCAGGTTTAACGCGCAGGATATTGTGCTGGAGAAGCGGGAGATCAATCTTTCCATTATGCTGGAACAGCTGGAGGATGAAAATGTCGGTCTTCTGAATAAAAAGAATATGACCTGCGTCGTAGATGTACAGGAAGGGCTGATTATGCGGGGAGACCCGGAGCAGCTGGCGCGCGTTTTCGATAATCTTCTGAAAAATGCGGCTGCTTACGGGAACGCTGGTTCGCAGATTCTGATCCAGGCCCGCGGCGGCAGGGATGGGATTACCATTGTCTTTACGAATGAAGGACCGCAGATTCCGCAGAAAAAGCTGGAAATGATTTTTGAAAAATTTTATCGGGTGGATGACGGACGCTCCAGCAAGACTGGCGGTGCAGGTCTGGGGCTTGCGATTGCGAAACAGATCGTAGAACTGCACGGCGGGGTGATTTCAGCAGTCAGTGACAGCAGAAACACACGCTTCATAGTGAATATGCCCGCGGAGACGAGGACCAGGGAGGGGGAGAATCATGGGACGAAAGGGTGGGAACACCGGAAAGAATAACGGTAAAAACTACGAATCCGGCGGGTATTATGGCGGCCCGACCGAGAATTGGAATGTAAATGGGAGCGAAGCAGGAAAGCCTCCTAAAAAGAAGAAAAGCCACGTGGGCGACGTGATCAGTATCATTGTGATGGTGGTGGCTTTCGGCGTGTTTGTATTTGCGGGCTATAAGCTCTATGGTTATTACCAGGAGTATAAAAAAGCAGACGACGAATACGCAAACCTCGCGACCTATACGGTGGATGAGACGGAGACCGAGGATCTGGATGAGCTGGAATCGGAAGTGGAGGCTGCCCTGCAAAGCGGAACGTCCACTGTGGGCAATATCCAGAGCATCAGCGGGCGCGAAGTTAAAACGGTAGAAGTGGGGGAAGAGGAAGTAACGCTTCCCGTCATGGTGAACCCGATCGACTTTGAGTCATTGAAGGAGGTCAATTCGGATATTGTCGGCTGGCTGAAAATCCGGGCGATTGACCTGAGCTACCCGGTTGTGCAGGGGGAGGACAATGACTACTATCTTCACCAGTCGTTTGAACAGGAGTACCTGTTCGCAGGCTGTCTGTTCGTTAATTATGAGAATAAAAGTGACTTCAGCGATCAGAACACGGTTATTTACGGGCATAACATGAAAAATGGCTCCATGTTCGGCTCTCTGAAAAAACTCAGGGATGAAGATGTCTTTTCAAAGAGCAAATATTTCTGGATCTTTACAGAAGACATCATTTATCAGTACCGCATTTTCTCAGCGAGAGTGGTGAACAGTGTGGGGCAGACCTACCAGATTGTTTTTTCTGAGGATGAATTTGAAGAATTCCTGACGACCGCGATGGAAAATTCTGAGGTGGACAACAGCACGGTATCGGTGACGACGGAGGATAAGGTCGTGACGCTCTCTACCTGTACCGGAGATTCTTCGACCCGCTTTGTTGTTCAGGGCAAGCTTGTGCAGATGTACGCGTCAAAGTAGCTGCTCTCCTGGATGGAGTACCGTTTTCAATTGCCTGGGCGCCAACTAAGTGTTGTTTCCGGCAGGTATTGCAAAGTAAAAAAGATCACGCGTAACTGTGAAGGTACTGAACAGTTACGATCACGCAAAGAAAGAGGGGGTATTATGACCGGCATTGAACAGCTGCAGCAAATCATTGATCAGACGGATAACATTGTATTTTTCGGGGGCGCGGGGGTTTCCACCGAGAGCGGGATCCCGGACTTTCGAAGCGTGGACGGGCTTTACCATCAAAAATACGATTATCCGCCGGAAACGATTCTAAGCCATACCTTTTTTGTACGGCAGACGAAAGAATTCTATCGGTTTTACCGGGATAAGATGCTGGTCCTGGATGCGGAGCCAAACGCGGCGCACAGAAAGCTTGCCGAGCTTGAAGCGTGCGGAAAGCTGAAAGCGGTCGTGACGCAGAACATTGACGGCCTGCACCAGAGGGCAGGAAGCAAAAAAGTGCTGGAGCTGCACGGCAGCATTCACCGCAATTACTGTCAGCGCTGCCATAAAAGCTACAGCGGGGAAGATCTGCAGAAGCTTTTTGACGAGGGGCAGGAGGAGCCGCGCTGCACCTGCGGAGGAGTGATCAAGCCGGATGTTGTGTTGTATGAGGAAGGCCTTGATTCATGGACGATGCGGGAATCCATTTCCTGTATTTCAGATGCAGATGTACTGATCATCGGAGGCACTTCACTGGCGGTTTATCCGGCGGCAGGGCTGATTGATTATTTCCGCGGAAGTCATCTGGTTGTGATCAATATGGCGCCGACCCCGCGCGACCGGCAGGCTGATCTGCTGATTCAGGAAAAGATCGGGACGGGACTTGGCGCGCTGCGTGTCTGATGTATCCGGCGTGACTCTGGTTTCGGCCTTTCAGGATGAGAGGCGGAATGAAAAAGAAAGTGTTCGGACTGAGGGAGCGGAAGATGGATTTTGAAGTAGGCGATATCGTAAAATTAAAAAAGAAGCACCCCTGCGGCAGTCAGGAATGGGAAGTCCTGCGTGTGGGCGCGGATTTCCGCCTGAAATGTGCCGGCTGCGGTCATCAGATTATGGTTCCGAGGAAACTTGTGGGAAAAAATGTCAGAGCTGTAAAAAAAGCTTGAATTTGTACGGATCCTGTGGTAAAATCAGCAGCTGTGATATATTTCCTTGCTCCCTGCAAATCTGGCAGGTTATGCCATGGTCAGGGGGCCAAAAGACCATAAGGAGGTGCGAAAAGCATGAACAAGTATGAATTAGCAGTAGTTGTCAGCGCAAAACTTGAAGACGAGGACAGAGCTGCCACGATCGAGAAAGTGAAAGAAGTGATCGCTCGTTTCGGCGGGACAGTGACGGAAGTAGAAGAGTGGGGCAAGAAAAAGCTCGCTTACGAGATCAAAAAGATGCGTGAAGGATTTTACTACTTCGTTCGCTTTGAGGCTGATGCAACATGTCCGGCGGAAGTTGAAAAACGTGTCCGCATCATGGAAGATGTCATCAGATATTTATGCGTTAGACAGGATGCATAGATAAAAGAGAGGTATGTATTATGAATAAAGTCATCTTAATGGGACGATTGACCAGAGATCCGGAAGTACGTTATTCCGCAGGGGAGAATTCCTCCGCATACGCGAGATATACGCTCGCGGTAGACCGCAGATATCGCCGTGAGGGGAATAATGACCAGCAGACCGCAGATTTTATCAGCTGTGTTGTGTTTGGCAGAGGCGCCGAGTTCGCGGAGAAGTATCTCCGCCAGGGTACGAAGATTGTCGTGACGGGTCGGATTCAGACGGGCAGTTACACGAACAGAGATGGCCAGAAAGTCTATACCACGGACGTAGTCGTTGAGGAGCAGGAGTTTGCCGAGAGTAAGGCGGCGGCTTCCGGAGCTTCCGCAGGCGGATATCAGAGACCGGCTCCACAGGCCGCAGCTCCGATGCCATCTGAGGCGTCCGCAGGCGACGGATTCATGAATATTCCGGACGGGATTGACGAAGAACTCCCGTTCAGCTGATAAGCCGGTGCAGCCGTGTGTGTAGAAGCGGCCGCAGGCAGAATAAGGAGGAATAAAGCAATGGCTTATAATAAAGAGAGAAGCGATGCGCCGATGAAGAGACGCGGCGGCGCAGTTCGCAGAAGGAAAAAAGTTTGTGTTTTCTGCGGAAAAGACAATGAGATCGATTACAAGGATGTCAATAAACTGAAAAGATATGTATCTGAGAGAGGTAAGATCCTCCCGAGAAGAATCACAGGCAACTGCGCAAAGCATCAGCGTGCGCTGACAGTAGCGATTAAGCGCGCACGCCATGTGGCTCTGATGCCGTACGTTCAGGATTGATTTCCGTGAGAATCAAATATCCGGCTGACGGCAGCGGAATATTTGAGTAAATTGTCAGGCATGATAAGAGAAAGTGACCCGCATATCTGAGATGGTATGCGGGTTTTTCACTTTTTTCTTCCACTGCGCGCGACTTTGTGGTAAACTGTCCATATGTCATTTACAGATCCGAGTGCATTTTCCTTCGAGATCCTTAGAATACGCAGCAAAGATTCTTTGCGGCAGTGAGAATACGGAACAACCGGGATGCGTTTTCACACAGAAAGGGTCGTTTCAGAGGGAATGGATAGAAAGGGACGGATGATATGAAAGATGAAAAAGCGCGCAGCAAGGTTCAGCTGCGATATAGTGGTAAGCTTCTGAGACACTGGTATTGGTGTGTATTGCTGTGCCTGCTTTTGTTATGTCTGACGGCAGGCATACTGTACGTGGACACGGTGGCCGGGTGCATTGTCGGGGGCTTTTCGATTGTGCTTTACCTGACCATTGTGCTGCTGGACATTTACTATCGGCCGAAGGTTCTCCTGGAGCTGCTCGATTTTTCTCAGCGCTTTGGCGGTGTGGAGAAAGAGCTGCTGGACGGGATGATGATCCCGTACGGATTCGTACTGCCGGATGGGCGGCTCGCCTGGATGAATGAAATGCTGTGTGAGATGACGAAGCGCGGCAGCGACTGCCACAAAAACATCTCTTCTGTTTTCCCGGAACTGACAGCGGCGGTCTTTCCGCAGGAAGGCGAGGAAACAGAGAAAGAGATTGATTACGAGAACCGGAAATATCGGGTTGTGATGAAGCGAATCCTGCTGCATGATGTTTTGGATGGCATGGATGTCGCCGAACTGGAAGAGAAAAACTGCAGCGTGATCGGGCTTCATTTTATAGATATCACAGAGCTGGCCCGCCTGCAGCAGGAAAATTATGAGCAGAAAGCGGCGGTTGGCCTTTTATATGTGGACAATTATGACGAGGCGATGGATAGCGTCGAGGATGTGCGGCGCTCGATGCTCGGCGCCCTGGTCGAGCGGCGGATTACGAAATATGTGATTTCTGCCGGCGGCCTGATTAAAAATCTGGAAAAGGACAAATACATCCTGGTGATGAACCGGGTGAGCCTGCAGTCACTGATGGAAGATCGTTTTTCTCTGTTGGAGGATGTCAAGACGGTCAACCTGGGCAACTCCATGGGTGTGACGGTGAGCATTGGCATCGGAACAGACAATGGCAACTATACGGGAAACTATGAAGCGGCGCATGTGGCGATTGAAATGGCGCTGGCCCGCGGCGGAGATCAGGCGGTAGTCAAAGATCAGGATAAGATCTCGTATTATGGCGGCAAAACGCAGCGTTCGGAGAGCAATGTCCGGGTACGCGCACGCGTCAAAGCGCAGGCATTGCGTGAACTGATCGGTGCGCGGGAGCGGGTCATTGTCATGGGACACAAAAATACAGACATTGATTCGCTGGGGGCCTGTGTCGGTGTCTGCTGCGCGGCGATACATTCGGACAAGCCGGTACACATTGTGCTGGGGGATGTTACGGCGAGTATTCGCCCCTGGGTGAATTCCCTGAAAGAAAATATTGAATATTCAGAGGGGGTCTTTGTGAATCACGAGCAGGCGATTCAGCTGACCAATGAGAACACGGTGGTGGTCGTGGTGGATACCAACCGCCCCAGTATGGTAGAGTGTGAGGAGCTGCTGTATCTGACCAGGAATATTGTTGTACTGGATCATCATCGGCAGGGTACCGATAAAATTGAAAATGCGGCGCTCTCCTATATTGATCCAGCAGTATCATCTGCCTGCGAGATGGTTACCGAGATTCTGCAATACTATGAGAATGGCATTAGGCCGAAGCCATATGAGGCGGACTGTATTTACGCGGGCATCATCATAGATACGAACAACTTTTTGACAAAGACTGGTATGCGTACCTTTGAAGCGGCCGCGTACCTGCGCCGTTATGGTGCGGATGTGACACGAGTACGGAAAGTGTTCCGCAATGACATGGATACCTATAAGGCCCGTGCGGAGGCAGTGCGGCATGCGGAGCTGTTTATGGACAGCTACGCGATCAGCGTCTGCCCGAGCCAGGGGATTGAGAGCCCGACGGTTGTCGGCGCGCAGGCAGCGAACGAGCTGCTGAATATTATCGGCGTCAAGGCATCCTTTGTATTGACCGATTACAGCGATAAAATCTTCATCAGTGCCCGCGCGATTGATGAGGTGAACGTGCAGATTATCATGGAGCGTATGGGCGGAGGCGGTCATATGAATATTGCGGGTGCACAGCTCACGGGCGTGGATGTGGATCAGGCGCGTGTGATGCTCAAAGAGGTGCTGACGCAGATGACCAAAGAGGGCGCGATCTAGTACCAGTGAAAAAGCCGCCGGTGGCCGGTTTGTAAAACAGAGTTGTTTTTCTGGAAGACTGTCAGTCGGATGGGTTGGCAGATATAAATAAGAAACAGCAGAAAGGAAAAGCATTATGAAAGTTATTTTATTACAGGATGTAAAATCACTTGGCAAAAAAGGACAGGTGGTAGAGGCGAATGAGAGCTACGCGAGGAATGTACTTCTGAAAAAAGGGCAGGCCAAAGAGGCAACGGGCGTGAATCTGAATGACCTCAAGCTTCAGAAAGCGAACGAAGAGAAGCTTGCGAAGGAGGCACTGGAGAAGGCTCAGAAGATCGGAGAGGAGATCAGGGGCAAAGAGATCCGGGTGGCAGTTAAGGCAGGAGAAGGAGGCCGGGTATTTGGCTCTGTTTCCTCAAAAGAAATCGCGGAGGAAGTGCAGAAGCAGCTTGGATATGAAATTGACAAAAAGAAAATCGTTCTGGATGCGCCGATTAAGGCACTCGGTGTGACTCAGGTGCCGATTCGTCTGCACACGAAGGTGACGACAGAGATACTGGTGCATGTAGTAGAAAAACAGTAACGCTTCAGAAATCGGGCCGCTCAGAACGTTGAATCAGCCCGGTCGGAAAAGAAGGCGTTGCCGTACAGGAGCAGATAGCATCAGGAAGGAGACTGCATTGGAGGAGACAGAGGCTTTATTAAAAAGAGTAATGCCGCACAGTACAGAGGCGGAGCAGTCGGTAATCGGCGCCATGTTGATGGATCGTGAAGCCGTGACTACGGCCTCGGAAATGCTGACAGCTGAAGATTTTTATCAGAAGCAGTATGGTATCCTCTTCGGTGCGATGGTGGAGCTGTATGAGGAGAATCAGCCCATTGATCTGATCACCCTGCAGAATCGTCTCAGAGAAAAGGATGTGCCTCCGGAGATCAGCAGCATGGAGTTTGTGCAGGGGTTGGTGAATCTGACCTATACCTCCGCGAATGTCAAAGGGTACGCACAGATTGTCGCGGAAAAAGCGCAGATGCGCCGGCTGATCCGGACAAGCGAGGAGATTGCCGCCACCTGCTATGCCGGGAAAGAAAATGTAGAAGTTATCATGGAGGACACAGAAAAGAAGATTTTCCAGGTCCTTCAGCGAAAATCCGGTGACGATTATACGCCGATCAAAGAGATTGTGCTGAATGCCCTTGATAAAATCGAGGCGGCGAGCCGCACCAAGGGGAGCGTCACAGGACTGGCGACCGGGTTTATTGATCTGGATTATAAGACCTCCGGCTTTCAGCCCTCGGATCTGCTGCTGATCGCGGCCAGACCGTCCATGGGTAAGACCGCGTTTGTGCTGAATATTGCGGAATATATGGCCTTTCATAACAATCTGACGGTAGCTGTCTTCAGCCTGGAGATGTCGAAGGAGCAGCTGGTGAACCGTCTCTTTGCGATGGAGTCCCGGGTGGAATCTCAGGCGCTTCGCACGGGAAACCTGAGCGACAGTGAATGGGCAAATCTGATCGAAGCCGCCGGGACAATCGGCCGCTCCAATCTGATCATCGACGACACACCCGGCATCTCTGTATCCGAGCTGCGGAGCAAGTGCCGTAAATATAAGCTGGAACACAACCTTGATATCATCATGATAGACTATCTGCAGTTGATGACAGGCAGCAGACGCGCGGACTCCAGACAGCAGGAGATTTCCGATATTTCCCGTTCTCTGAAGGAGATTGCCAGAGAGCTGCAGGTGCCGGTCGTGGCGCTCTCACAGCTGTCCCGTGCGGTAGAGCAGAGACCGGATCACCGGCCGATGCTTTCCGACCTGAGAGAGTCCGGCGCAATCGAGCAGGATGCGGACGTCGTGATGTTTATTTATCGAGATGATTATTACAATCATGATACGCAGAAAAAGGATGTCGCGGAGATCATCATCGCCAAGCAGAGAAACGGCCCGATCGGGACCGTCGAGCTGGCGTGGCTGCCGCGGTTTACGAAGTTTGCGAATATGAAGAAATAGGAGTGACGCCACGCCCCGCACAGGACGTCTTCGGACACGCTTTCGCTTGGAAAACAGCGTAGCGGTACTAAGCTCGGTCTGCGCCTGACGGCTTGACCTTGCTAAGGACCGACGCTGTTTTAACAGTCCTCAGCCGCCCTGTGCGGGGCGCGGCTGGGTTTCACGATGCCCGGGCGCACTATGTCTATTGTTTTTCTTGTTATGGTTTTGAGCACTTCTTTTATGTAAAATTTCCTTGAAGATTTGCAAGATTTTGTTTTTGGTTTGATTTTTAATTGTTCTATTGTTATTCCCCTGTGCATATAATGATTATAATGATGGCTACGGCGATGACGAAGAAGAGAGTTTGAAAAACGGAGTCATCGGCTTTTGCGTGTTTGCAATATTTACATTGTGGACAAGATGGATTGGGTGTGCGGCTGGTATGCCGGAATATGCGAGGAGTGTGTTTTTAATGAGGGATTATGAAGAAGGTACGGGACGGAAGTATTATACGGTTTCGGAGGCGGTGCAGCGGTGTGGGGTGCCGTCGCATGTGCTGCGGTATTGGGAGGATGAGCTGGGGTTGCTGATTGAGAGGACGGCGCAGGGGCATCGTGTTTACAGTGAGGAGGATCTCGCGGTTTTTGAGAAGGTGAAGGAGCTGAAGGAGAAGGGGATTCAGCTTAAGGCTATCCGGCTGCTGCTGGAGGACTCGGAGGAAGGCCGTTGGCTGGGAAAGCTGCTGGGGGAAGAGATGACTGGGGATAAAGGCCTGGGTGCGGATGAGGAGTGCATGGGTTCGGATGAAGCAGTGTGGGAGGAAGCGGATTATGAGATTATTCCGGCTGCTGAGGCGGATAATTATCGGCGGTTTGAGGAAATGCTTCGCTGTCTGATTGGCGAGGTGGTTGCAGAGCAGAATGAGAGGCTGGAACGGACGCTTTCGGAGCGGATTCATGAGGAGATGGAGGATCTTTACATACAATTGCAGCAGGAGGAGGCGCGGCGCGAGGCTGCTTCAGCAGGAGAGCGGAAGGGTTATCGTGTGCCGGGAGAGGGCATTCTGCGGCGTATCCGAAGAATTTTAAACTCTTAGGGGCGGAATCTTTGTCCTCCGGACGGGATAAATGATCAAAAAGAGAGCTCCCGCTTCAAAGGAAACGAAAGCTCTCTTTGATTTCTTATGTATCCCGATAACAGCCTCGTCTTGCGAACGTTGGCTGTGTCCAGTGGAGTCTTACTCAGCGGAGATGGCTCCTGTCGGACAGACGGACTCGCAGGTACCGCATTCAAGACAAGCATCCGGATCGATTACATACTTGCCGTCTCCCTCAGAAATAGCTTCAGCCGGGCATTCACCTGCGCAGGTGCCGCAAGCTACACACTCATCAGAAATTACGTATGCCATGTTTTTTTCCTCCTTTTAGAATAATGGATAATGATCAAGATTCTATACCGAACCTTTGCTCTATTCTAATACAAAACAGCAAAATAGACAAGCCTAATCTGAAATTTGCTGTGTTTTTTTACGAGGACATGAAAACAGGGAGGAAAAAACAAGAGGATTCTTACGGAAGAACGCCTTGCATAATTCCCTGTTTCATATTATAATGGCGCTGTCAGAGGAGAGAATACTGACGGCGCGGATGGAGTCTGCAGGAGAGCAGAGCGCGTTACAGGTTGCACCTGTGGTGGTTAAGATAACGTAGGGTGGTCGTAACTGTGAAGGTACTGTACAGTTACGATTGGCCATGGGGGACCTGCAGCAAGAGCGCAGCGAGGAACATCGTTCGTCCGCACCAAAAGAGAAGGAGGAAATGAATTATGCCGGATACAATTACGAAGGACATGACGATTGGAGAGGTTCTTGAGATTAATTCAGGGCTTGCACCGGTGCTGATGGCCGGGGGTATGCATTGCATCGGATGTCCGGCTTCTCAGATGGAATCCCTGGAGGAGGCAGCTATGGTACATGGGATTGACCTGGATTTGCTGCTGACCAGACTGAATGCTTATCTGCAGGCAATGCAGAGCTGATGGGAGAGGATTCGAGATAAAGACTCGTAGCTGTGAAGCTACGGAGCGGTTATGAAAGCATTCCGGGGGCGAAGGCTTCGCTTCTGAGGATCTTTAGGTGGGAAAGAATTCCCGGCGGAAGGCTGGCGCGGATGGCGGCGGCCTTTTCCTTATACGATGCACAGAGCCGGGCAAAGTGTTTTGCGGCTGCTGCCGCACCCGGCTTGTGCGGCGAATAGCACATGGAAAGGACGGTAGAAGATGCGTGTATTTGATGCGTTCGCAGCGATAGCACCGGGTAAGGCCAGACAGAGTGTTCATAATACCCTGACGACCCCATGGGGGGGGAGGCCTTTGATCCGGGACATGTGTTATGCGAATATCCCCGTCCTCAGCTTCGCAGGAAGGACTGGATCTGCCTCAATGGCGCCTGGCAGTACACGATTTCGAAGACCGGAAAGCGACCGAAACACACCGATGGCGATATCGTGGTGCCTTTTTCTCCGGAGAGCAGGCTTTCCGGGGTGAACCGGAAGCTGAAGCCGGGGGAGTACCTGTGGTATCAGCGCAGTGTGGAGCTGGCAGAGCTGCCGGATGGAAAGCGTCTTCTGCTGCATTTTGGAGCGGTGGATCAGAGCTGTACCGTCTGGTGGAACGGACATCTGGCCGGGAGAAATGAGAATGGGTATCTGCCATTTTCCATTGATGTGACGGACTTTTTGAAGGCAGGGAAAAATGTTCTGCGTGTACGCGTCCGTGATGATACGGATGAAAACCGGCGCAGCCGGGGCAAGCAGTCCATTCATCCGGGCGGGATGTTTTACACGGCGCAGAGCGGGATCTGGCAGACCGTCTGGATGGAATGGGTGCCGGATAATTACCTGAAAAATCTGAAAATTACGCCGCTGTTTGATGACGGGAAGGTGCGGCTGGAAATGGCGCTGGGGAGCCCGGCGGACATTCAGATTCGCCTGAGCTGGGAGAAGGATTCTTTTACACATTGCGTGCGTGCGCGTGATTTTGCGCAGGGCAGCAGCCAGATTACGGTCGAGCTTTCGCTGCCGGGAATCCGTCCGTGGACTCCAGAGCAGCCGTTCCTTTATCCGCTGTATATCCAGGCGGGGGATGACGCGGTAGAGAGTTATTTCGCGATGCGCAAGTTTTCCGTCGGGATGGATGACAAGCGCCATCCCAGGCTGTTTCTGAATAATGAGCCTTATTTTTTCAATGGAGTGCTGGATCAGGGCTACTGGCCGGAGAGCCTGTATACGCCGCCGTCGGATGAAGCCATGCGCGCGGATATACAGAACATGAAGGCGCTGGGATTTAATACGATCCGCAAGCATTTAAAAATCGAGCCGCTGCGCTGGTATTATTATTGCGATCGATATGGTATGGTGGTGTGGCAGGATATGGTAAATGGCGGAGGAAAATATCGTCCGCTTTTAAGCTGTTATTTACCGACCGCGTTTCCCGCTGTGACGGAGCATATTCGGGATGACCAGGGCTGGGCGCACTCCCTGCACGGACGGCCGAACGCAGCCAACCGCCGGCAGTGGGAGAAGGAATGCAAAGAAACGATAGAGCTGCTCTACAATTGTCCGTGCATTGCGCTGTGGACGCTCTTTAACGAAGGATGGGGGGCAGTTTGACGCGCTGCGTCTGGAAAAGCAGGTGCGCACGCTTGACCCGACCCGGCTGATCGATCACGCGAGCGGCTGGTTCGACCAGGGCGGCGGAGATATCAAGAGTGTACACAATTATTTCCGCTCTCTGAAAGTGAAGAACGACCGACGGCCGTTTGTGCTGTCGGAATATGGAGGCTACACGTTTTCTGAGCCGGGACATGTGTACAGCGACGTCCCTTACGGCTACCGCTCGTATTCCTCGAAAGAGGCGTTTACGGATGCATTAAAAGCCCTGCAGGAAACGATCCGTGAACTGCGCGAAAAAGGACTGTCCGGGGCGATTTATACGCAGCTGTCGGATATAGAGGAGGAAACGAACGGACTGTACACCTGGGATCGGAAAGTCTGTAAGGTGACCAGGATGGAATAGTTGGGAATATTGAATGATAAAGAAGTGTTTTTCTTCCGGATAAGTGCACGATACTGACAATGAACTTGCCATGTTTGCGGTAAAATTTCATAAAAGTTAGCAATAATTTGCTTGTGAATCCATTTCTTGCGTAGTAAAATAAAGGTGATATTTGAATGAAAAAAATGTTGTTGGTTTACAACCCGAAGTCAGGGAAAGGGCAGATACGCTTCAGCCTTTCCAGGATCATCGAACGGTTTTCCGCGGCGGATTATGATGTGACGGTTTATCCGACCAAGGCGGCGATGGACGCCACGGATATTACGCGTGCGCGCGCTGCCGACTTTGACATGATCGTCTGCAGCGGCGGAGACGGGACACTGGATGAAGTGGTGACTGGTCTGATGGAGAGCGGCGTCCGCCGTCCGATTGGCTATATCCCTGCCGGCAGCACGAATGATTTTGCGGCCAGTGTCGGGATCCCGCGCCAGATGGAGCGGGCTGCGGATACGGTGGTGGAAGGCAGAGTGTTTCAGTCGGACATCGGGAGATTCAACGGCAGCGATTACTTCGTCTACGTGGCGGCGTTTGGCCTGCTGACAGACGTATCCTATCAGACTAAGCAGGAGCTGAAAAATGTGCTGGGGCATGCCGCCTACATCATCGAGGGTGTAAAGCGGCTCGGCAGCTGGCGCTCTTATTCGATTCAGTTTGAGAGCGAAGAGATGTCCGGCAGCGGCGATTTTATTTACGGTATGGTGGCGAATTCCCACTCCGTTGGCGGATTCAAAGGGCTTCCAGGTACGGATATTGAGCTGGACGACGGTCTGTTTGAGGTTTTGCTGGTGCGTACGCCGGGGGATTTGCTGGACTGGCAGAAGATGCTCAGCGCGCTTCTTATCAGTGAAGAGAGCAATGAACATGTGATTCGCTTTAAGACCCGCCGCCTGGTGGTTCGCTCGGAAGAGCCGCTTGCGTGGACACGCGACGGGGAAGACGGCGGAGAGCATCTGGAGGTAGAGCTGGAGAATCTACCAAGGACGCTGGACATCATGACCGGAGATCATCCGGAAGCGGCCGACGCGCAGATCGCAGAGGAGGCACAGGAGCCGGAAATGATCGAACCGGAGGCGCGGGAGGTAGAGCCTGAGCTTGCGTCTCTGGTGGAATATCTGGGGAATCTGTTCCGACCGGAAGTCTGATGCGCTTGCGCGTTTGCCTGGAGCGGGAGCTTCCGGCAAGCCTGCTAAGAGGACTGGACGGGAATTGCTGCGGGGTACCGCCGCCTGGCGGGTATTATTGAGAAAGGAGAGTCCACCGAAGGAAAACGCCGGGAAGACAGATACCGGAGGTTTTTCTCTTTGTGTGGCGGTAAATGTTTCATGTTGTACATAGGTGTAGACCTTGGAACGTCAGCGGTAAAGCTTCTGCTGATGGATGGAGACGGGAAAATTCAGAACATTGTCTCCAAAGAATATCCACTGTATTTTCCACATCCGGGCTGGTCTGAGCAGAATCCGGAGGACTGGTACGAGCAGACGATGGCAGGACTGAAAGAGCTGCTTTCTGACTGCGATCACAGCCAGGTGGCGGGCATCAGCTTCGGCGGACAGATGCATGGTCTTGTAATCCTGGATAAGGAGGATCAGGTGATTCGTCCGGCGATCCTGTGGAACGATGGCCGCACACAGGATGAGTGCGATTATCTGAACAATGAGATTGGCCGCGAGAAGATATCAGAGTATACGGCGAACATTGCCTTTGCCGGTTTTACCGCTCCGAAGCTTCTCTGGGTGAAGAAAAATGAGCCGAAGAATTTTGCCCGGATAGAGAAAATCATGCTTCCGAAAGACTACATCGCGTACCGCCTCTCAGGGGTGCACTGCACTGACGTATCGGATGCGTCCGGTATGCTCACCTTTGATGTGAAGAACCGCTGCTGGTCGAAGGAAATGCTTGACCTCTGCGGAGTTCGCGAGGAGCAGATGGCACAGATCTTTGAGAGCTATGAGGTGGTCGGCACGGTACTGCCAAAGATCGCAGAAGAGCTTTCGATTCCGCAGACTGTGAAGGTGATCGCGGGCGCGGGGGACAATGCGGCGGCAGCTGTCGGCACCGGCACAGTCGGCGACGGAGCCTGCAATATTTCTCTCGGGACGAGCGGAACCATCTTTATCTCCTCGGAGAAGTTTGGCGTAGACAAATACAATGCCCTGCACGCGTTCGCGCACGCGGATGGTCATTACCATCTGATGGGCTGCATGCTCAGCGCGGCGTCCTGCAACAAATGGTGGATGGATGAGATCATCGGCACGAAGGATTACGCGGCGGAGCAGGCACAGATTGAGAAGCTTGGCGAGAACCACGTTTATTTCCTGCCGTATCTGATGGGAGAGCGCTCTCCGCATAATAATCCAAATGCGCGCGCGACTTTCATCGGCATGACGATGGACACCACCCGTGCTGACATGACGCAGGCGGTGCTGGAAGGTGTGGCATTCGCACTCCGCGATTCCCTCGAAGTGGCGAAGAGCCTCGGGATTCAGATTGAGCGCACGAAGATCTGCGGCGGCGGCGCGAAGAGCCCGCTCTGGAAAAAGATCATCGCGAACGTCCTGAACCTGAAGGTGGACGTCATCGAGAGCGAGGAAGGCCCTGGCCTGGGCGGCGCCATGCTCGCGGCAGTTGGCTGCGGAGAATACGCTTCTGTGGCGGACGCGGCGGCAAAGATTGTCCGCGTGATCGACACGATTGAGCCGGATCCGGAGCTGGTCGCAAAATACGAGGCGCGGTATGCGCAGTTTAAACAGGTGTATCCGACCTGCAAGCCGCTGTTCGACGCATTGCTTTAAATGGCGGCTGCCTGACATCCTGTGAGAGCAGGCGATGGCAGCGGATAGAAATGGATAATAAAAAGTTTGTTTACAGAAAATTTACCCGGACGCCGAATACCGGAGTCCGGGTCATATGAAAGAAGGAGGACAATTCAAATGCAGAACATTCCAAAGGTAAAAATCGGTATCGTCGCGGTCAGCCGTGACTGCTTCCCGGAGTCACTTTCCGTGAACCGGAGAAAGGCTCTTATTGACGCTTACACAGCGAAATATGACGCGTCAGACATCTATGAGTGCCCGGTCTGTATCGTAGAGAGCGAAATCCATATGGTACAGGCGCTTGAGGACATCAAGGCAGCCGGCTGCGACGCACTTTGCGTATATCTTGGCAACTTTGGCCCGGAGATTTCCGAGACCCTTCTTGCAAAGCATTTTGACGGCCCGGCGATGTTTGTAGCGGCTGCGGAAGAGAGCGGCAAGGATCTGATTCAGGGCCGCGGCGACGCATATTGCGGTATGCTCAATGCCAGCTACAACCTGAAGCTTCGCAACATCCACGCATACATTCCGGAGTATCCGGTAGGCACCGCAGAAGAGTGCGCAGATATGATTCATGATTTCGTGCCGATCGCCCGTGCGGTCGTAGGACTTCAGAATCTGAAGATCATCAGCTTTGGTCCGCGTCCGCTGAATTTCCTGGCATGCAACGCGCCGATCAAGCAGCTTTACAACATTGGCGTAGAGATCGAAGAAAACTCTGAGCTGGATCTGTTCGAAGCATTCAATAAGCACGCGGGTGACGAGCGTATTCCGGAAGTAGTAAAGGATATGGAAGCAGAGCTCGGCGAGGGCAATCAGAAGCCGGAGATCCTTGCGAAGCTGGCGCAGTATGAGCTGACACTGCTTGACTGGGTAGAGGCGCACAAGGGCTATCGCAAATACGTGGCAATCGCCGGAAAATGCTGGCCGGCATTCCAGACACAGTTTGGATTTGTACCGTGCTATGTCAACAGCCGTCTGACAGGCAGAGGCATCCCGGTATCCTGCGAAGTAGATATCTATGGTGCGCTCAGTGAGTTCATCGGTACCTGCGTAAGTGACGATATCGTGACGCTGCTGGATATCAACAATACCGTTCCGGCTGACATTTACGAAGAGGACATCAAGGGCAAGTTCAATTATACGCAGAAAGATACCTTTATGGGCTTCCACTGCGGCAATACCTGCTCCAAGAAGCTGACCTCCTGCACGATGAAGTATCAGATGATCATGGCGAGAAGCCTGCCGGTAGAAGTGACGAATGGTACGCTGGAAGGCGACATCGTTCCGGGCGACATCACCTTCTTCCGTCTGCAGAGCACCTCGGACAACATCCTTCGCGCGTATGTAGCACAGGGCGAGGTACTGCCGGTAGCGACACGCTCCTTCGGCGGCGTTGGTATCTTCGCGATTCCGGAGATGGGACGCTTCTACCGCCATGTCCTGATCGAGGGGAACTACCCGCATCACGGCGCAGTGGCATTCGGCCATCATGGAAAAGCACTCTACGAGGTATTCAAGCTCATCGGCGTATGCCCGGATGAGATCGGATACAACCATCCGAAGAGCGTTCCTTACCGCACGGAGAACCCGTTCGCGTAAGAGTTCGCAGAGGGAACGTTTCCCTGGCGGGAGACAAAAGGACGAATTTTGACGCAGGCGCGTCTGCGGATAAAGGGCGCGCCTGGTGAGCAGAAATGAAAAGAAAGCGGGCGACGATGCAGTGAAAGCGTGGCGTCCGCTTTCAAAGTATAAGGAGAAGATCAAAATGGAAAAGAAGCATTTTGGAACGATAAACGATGGAGCAGAGGTATCCCTTTACTCCTTTACGAATAAGAACGGCATGACGATGACGGTGACAGAGCTGGGCGCGACGCTGGTGAGCCTGCTGGTTCCGGACCGCGACGGGAATCCGGTCGACGTAGTGCTGGGCTACGATACTCCGCAGGAGTATATCGCAGGCGGCTGCTACTTTGGCGCAGTCATTGCCCCGAGCGGAAACCGCATTGACAAAGGCCGTTTTACAATCGGGGATAAGACCTATCAGCTGCCGATCAATGACAATGAGAACAACCTGCACAGCGGATCGCACGGTGTGGACGAGTGGGTATG
>Ga0192278_1075_pt1 | contig 20070 bp, 23 predicted proteins | sample Koala_Koa24_K3_FD_131271 | JGI IMG/M metagenome (GOLD analysis project Ga0192278, IMG submission 131271) | Enriched cells from koala feces incubated with labeled cellulose particles, San Francisco Zoo, California, United States - Koala_Koa2-4_K3 ...
GGATGAAGCTGTGCAGAATGCGGTTGCGTGGCTGAAAACAAATGGCATTTATTACAAGGAACTGGATCGACCGGCGGAGGAAGGCGATGTAGTTGATGTTCATCTGGTTGCTACTTATGAGAGTGGAAATTTTGAGTCTTTTGACACTGCGATATATCTTGGCGATAGTGCTTATGGAGAGGAAATTGTTGCAGCCTTAATTGGTGTACAATCCGGGGAAACGAGAAGTCTGACGCTTGCGTATGATTATGCAGTGAGTATTGGATTGCTGTATGCCGAGGAGAGCGGACAGAATGTCTATATTGAAATGTCTGTATCAGGCGTTTATGAGCCTGTATGGGGATATGGTGACGGGTTTGCGGCAGCGTATGGATATTCTGGTATAGAGGAGTATGAGGCAGCACTCAAAACGTATCTGAAAGAGCTATGCGCGGCAAATAAATATAAGGAGCTGCTATTACAGGCTGCACTGGAAAAAATAACGGTTGAGGAAATACCCGATGATTTTTATTCGCTTTGTCGGGAAGCGGCAATGGATTCAGGATTCAGTATGTGGGACATTACAGAGGATGGAATGCCAGTTGCAGCCATCAGAGATTTTACCGTTGCGTTTTCTTATGATTTTTCTGTCCCGGCCGGAACTACTGCAACGAAAACGACGGAAGAAAGAATCGCAGATCTGGCAGCGCGAAGAATGTTGGTTTCTTATATTTGCGAACAGAATCATCTTACAGTTACAGAAGAGGAGTATACGGCCTTTTTGCAGCAATGTGCGGAGAATGTAGAATCCAGCACAGAATTTGTAGAGGAAAGTTTTGGCCGTTCATGGCTGATGTGGAGCCTGTATGAGTCGAAGGCGGCAGAGTATTTATATGAGACAGCGGTGATTACAGAAGAATATGCTGTTGAAACGGAGTCGGAAACTGGGGCAGATACTGAAATAGAGAACGAGTCAGAAACGGAAGAGGAGGCTGTGGCGGAACCGGAAACAGCTGGGGAGACAGGGTCAGAAACAGCCAGTGAGACAGAATTCGAAACGGAGTCTGTAGCAGCGGATGAAGCAGAAGTCATGACAGAATTGGAAACCACGACAGAAACCGAAAACGCGACAGAAACCGAAACAGAAGACTGGACTGAGGAAACTTTTTCCTCTTATATCGGTACTTATACGGTAGCCGGAGACGAGGCGGTTTCCGCCTACGCATCTGCGAAAGAGGATGCGGATCATGTGACGCTGACCCTTCAACCGAATACAATAGTTCTGGTATTGAAAACAAAAGAAAAAACGACCGGTGAATGGGCAAAGATATTCTATTATGGATACAGAGGCTGGGTTAAGCTGTCAGAGCTTACTGAACTGTCAGAAGAAAATCTGATACCAACGCTAGAAACGGCACGCTATGTGGATTGTGACGTGAGTGAAACACTTGCGGTCAGGGAAACTCCAGAGTCAGACGGTGTGATTCTGACGGAGCTTTCCTATGGCACAGAAATAACGATCGAACAGTACGAGAATGCCTGGGGACTTGTTACCTGTACGGTTGAGGCAGAAGATGGTACGGAAGCTTCTCTGACAGGCTGGGTTGACATGTCACAGATATCTGTGTTGCTTGAAAGTGCCTTTTATTACATACACACGAGTGGCGGGACGTTGACAGTTCGGGCGGATGCATCGTCAGATTCCGCGACGGTGACCAGTCTGGCGTACGGAACAGTTATTCAGATTGTGGAATGCAAGAATGGCTGGGGGAAGGTTGTACTCGATGATGTGGAAGGCTGGGTTCATATGAGTTATCTTACACCATGCAGCGATGAAGCGTATGAGGCTCCGCAGCCGGAGAAAAGCGCATCCGAAGCGACGGAGAGTTCTGGCAACAGCAGTTCATCGAACAGTAGCTCATCGAGCAGCAGTTCATCGAACAGTAGCTCATCGAGCAGCAGTTCATCGGGCAGCAGTTCATCGAGTAGTAGTTCATCGTGCAGCAGCTCATCAGGCAGCAATTCATCGAGCAGCGGATCTACAAGTGGAAGTTACTCCGGAAGCAGCTCTTTAGGCGATAGTGAAATTGAGTGGGAGTGGGAATAAGCTGACGGTAAGACAAAATCAGGAGGTTTTTATGGCACAGGTTGTTCAATGCCCAGGAGGTCACTACTACGACGCTTCTGTTTTTCAGGAGTGTCCGCATTGCAGAGCCAGGCTGGAGCAGGGATGGGGAAATCCGGCGACAGACAATCGGGATGAGGTCGCCAGACTGGCGCGCAGGTACGTTCAGGAGAAAAAAATCGGGAGAGATATCCGGCAGGCTTTCGAATCAAAGAATTGGAATCAAAGAGAAGGCAGGGAAGAATTTCGGGAAAAAGAAGGACTTCGTGGAAAAGAAGAACTTCAGGAAACCGAAGGACTTCAGGAAACCGAAGAACTTCAGGAAAAAGAAGAACTTCGCGGAAAAGAAGAACTTCGCGGAAAAGAAGAATTTTCGGGAAAAGAAGAATTTTCGGGAAAAGAAGAATCTCTGCGAAAAGAGGAACTTCCGGGAAAGGAAGAATCTCTGCGGCAAGAAGAATATCCGGGGAAGAAGGAATCTTCGGGAAGAAATGAAATTCAGCGGGATGAAGAACCTGTAAGAAAAGAGGAGACGCAGTCCCCTGAGAATGAGGTGACGGTGGCGTTCCGCGCGCCGAAGCAGAGCTCGTATTTTGTGACGGGCTGGATTGTCTGTGTGGATGGCCTGGATAAAGGGCATGTGTTCAGCCTCTATCAGGGGTATCATTCCATCGGCTATGGACGAAAGAACCAGATCTGCCTGCTGGAGGATCTCGATATTGCCAGAGGGGTGCATTGCTATCTGGTGTATGATGACAGGAAGAACCGGTTTTATCTGGTGCCGGAGGGGGAGAACCATACTTTTTTGAATGGGGAGCTGCTTGACGGGCCGACGGAGATTTTCACTGGGGATAATTTCAGGCTGGGGAATTCGACGTTTGAATTTGTCGCGTTTTGTAAAGACGACAGAAAGTGGGATCGGAAGGATATCTTTAAGAGAGGATAGTGGGCATGAGTGAGATCCAGCTGGAACAGGCGAGAATAGAGCTTCCATATATTCGGGTTTTTTATTATGGCGGAGATTACAGCGGCGCGGAATCGGAAATCACCGCGACGCTGGACGGAACAAAGCTTCTGACGACGGTGTTTGACGCTGAGGAAATACCGGGGGGTACGGATTACTATCTTTTGCTGGATATTACCGCGTCTGTTGGACAGGATTATTTTGAGGCAATGAAGCAGTGCGTACTGCAGTTTCAGGATGGCATGCTCTCTGGGGACACCATTACGGTGATCACCTATGGGGATGAGGTGACTGTGATCGCGGATCACGCAGGGAAGAGTGAAGATTTTTCTGCCGCGGTCAGCGGGCTTGTGAATGATAATTATACGACGCATTTCTGGGAGGCTCTGACAAAGACGGCGAGCCTGGCGGACAGTGAGGAAAACAAACTGACACGTGCGGTAGCGCTGGTTCTGACGGACGGGGAGGATTGCTCGGAGCACGAAAGCACGGAACAGGAAGCACTGGAGACTTTGCAGGAGGCGGGGGTGCCACTTTACGCGATGGCGGTGAAACAGACAGCCAGCGGCGCGGATAATGTGTTCCTGGATGATCTGAAGGATTTTGTGAGGAAAGCGAACGGACAGACCTGGATTTTCAGTGTAGATGAAGCCGAGGCCTGTATGGCGGAATGCCTGGAATATCTGCAGTCGGTTCATGAGCTGGATTTTCAGGCGGCGAGTAACCGGATTGACGCCACGGAGCAGCTTCTGACGGTGTTATTTCCCAATCAGGAGAGCTGTACGCTTACCGTTTACCCGAAGTATTTTCAGACGGATACGGAGGCGCCGACCGCAGAGATTGAAAAGCTCTCAGATCGTGAATTGAAAATTACATACAGTGAATCGGTGCTGAACGCGGACCAGGCCAATAATTTCACCGTGACAAAGGACGGGGCGCCGCTGGCGGTCTATACGCTTCACTATGAGTCGTCGGACGGCTATTATACGGTGCTGACATTTGAAGAAACGCTTGGAAATGGCGTGTATGAGGTAACATTCCGCAATATCTGTGATGATTCGACCGAGGAGAATCTGTTATCCGGCTCGGTTGTGGTTGAGATAAATGACGTTCCGGAGACGGAAATGGAAAGCGAGACAGAGATCAGGACAGAGACAGAAAGTGAGACGGAAGCCGCAGCGGGAGCGGGCGGAAATTATGTGCTATATGGAGGCGCAGGGCTTTTGGTTCTTCTTCTTTTTCTCCTGCTGATTGTATGGAGGCGGAAAAAAGAACAGAAGCCAGAGGAGGAGGTATCCTTGAAAGAACAGGAGCTGCATTTTGAGATTGTCAGCGATGAGGGCAGTACGAAACAGACATTTCCCGCTGAGAAAAAGCTGATCGCGGGACGCTCGGCAAAATGTGATATTGTGCTGAGCGATACCTCGAAAATGCTTTCGAACCAGCATTTTTCGGTTGAAAAAGCAGATGGAAGCTTTTATGTGACGGACCTGGATTCCACGAATGGAACAAAGGTAAACGGAATCCGGATTACTTCCAGATGCAGACTGAAAAACGGAGACGTGGTACAGGCCGGTTCTCTGAAAATTATTATTACATGGTAAGTGCAGATGGTTGTTAAGGTCTGCGATTTACGTATCAGGCGGTGCGGGAGGAGTAAGTTATTTCGAGGCAGAGCATAAGGCTATGCCGTGAAATGGCTGGCACAGTTCAGGCGGGAGGATTGGAGTTTAGAAAAATGAATCAGGATGAGGTAATCACGCAGGAGGATAATCGAATTCCAACGGTGAAAATAGGAATGTCCTCTGTAATGGGTACGCGAAAGACGCAGCAGGACACGGTATATGCCTTTTCCCGCGACCCGCTGCATCTTGCGGTGGTGTGCGACGGCATGGGTGGCCTGGAAGGCGGCGAGATCGCGAGCCGTATGGCGGCAGAGACGCTGGCGGCGGATTTTCTGGAGATGGATGAGACGGCGGATATTTCCTCTTTTTTGCGGGATGAGGCGTTGCGCCTGGATGAACAGGTATGGAATCTGCGCGGGGAGAATGGAGCGTTCCTGGACGCGGGTACTACGATTGTGACAACGGTGATCAGAGGAAATGAACTCTACTGGATGTCGGTAGGTGACAGCCGCATTTATCAGATTCGGAAGGGTGAAATTACGGTATTGACACGGGAACACAATTATCGGCTGACTCTGGACATCCTGCTGCGACAGGGGCGTATTTCGCGGGAAGAATATGATCGGTCGCAGGAAAATGCGGAAGCCTTGATCAGCTATCTGGGGATCGGTGATCTGCGGCTGATCGATGGAAATAAACGGCCCATCCTTATGGAAAAAGGGGATAAATTTCTGCTATGCAGTGATGGACTCTACCGGAGTATGGACAAAAAACAGATTATGGAACTGCTGCTGCGCGCGCCAGAGGAAGCGGGGCGGGCGGCGCAGACGCTGACCGCGTCTGTGATGCAGCGCTGCCAGGGAAAGCAGGATAATACCTCGGTTGTCCTGGTGACTTATTTGTAGCAGTAGAAAGGAAAAGGTTATGAGAGAAAAAAAGAACCCTTTCTGGCGGCGGTCCAGAGATATCGGGCAGAAAGCAGAAGATCCGCCTGAGGAGGAAGATATTACCGTGCGAAATGGTCCTGTTATGGAAGCAGCAGAGGAAGAAGAGGAGCAGACTGTCCGTTTCATGGAACCAGGCGATAGGGGGATGAAGCGTGAAGAGAGGGAGGATCTGACCAGAAAGCTGGACGATATGGAACCCTGGGCAGACAGACTGGATCCGGTAGCGGTGGTTATGGGACAGGAGGAAGATGGCTTCGCTGGGACGGACAGCGCGGCGAGCGGCAGGAGAAAACAAAAGCATGTGGAAGCCACGGCTCCTCCATTTTTGAAACCGGTCGGCTGGCTGGTCTGCATTGAGGGTGCTGATTACGGAAAGAGCTTTCCGCTCAAAGCCGGGACAAATACGCTGGGACGCGCCTGGGATATGGATATTGCCATCACCGGGGATCGGGCGATTTCAAGAAACAGCCATGCCCTGGTTATTTACGAGGAAAGCGAACGTTCCTTTCTCGCGCAGACCGGATCTGCAATGAAACCGGTCTATGTAAATGATGAGATTGCGCTGCTCCCAATGCAGATGAAGGCGCGGGATCTCCTTTGTGTGGGAGATACTGTTCTGATGCTGATTCCGTGCTGTGATGAGAGTTTTAGCTGGGATGCACTGGAGAGACAGAAGATTGAGGGGAACGAAAAGTGAGCTATGTAATTTCGATTTACGGAGACCGCTTTTATAAGAAAATACTGCTACCGGCAATTAATAACGCAGACTGTCAGATTGTGCTTTATAAGAGGGAGTTTGCCCTGGAAGAGGATATCGCGATTTCGATGGAGGTGGTCGACTTTCAGTGGAGCTTTAAGCCGGGCGGTCAGTACAGAATCTATAAAAGGAAGGATGAATTTTACAGCAGGCCGATAAAGAATGAAGACATCCTGATGTTTGAAGCGCAGAAAATCCGGCTGACCTTTATCGTTTCGGAATTGCGGGCACCGTTCTGTGTTTACAAAAAGGTTTCGCTGGAAAACCAGAAGCGGATTACGATCGGCAAAAATCTTTCGAACCATATTTGCTATGATTATCTCGGGCGGGTGTCGAAGGAACATGCGGTGTTAGACCTGCGGGAGGATGGTTGTACCCTTTATGATGTCAGTTCCAATGGCGTATATGTGAATGGGAAGCGGGTAAACCGGGCCTGCAGCCTGGCCTTTGGAGATGAAATTAACATTCTGGAGCTGCAACTCGTTTATCTTGGGAAAATTCTGGCCATTGGCGCCTGTACGGATTCGTTAAAAATCGACACACAGGCGTTGAAAGAGCTGTCGTCTTCTGATCTGGAGAAAATCGCGTTAAGTGAGGGAGGCTTTGAGAGGCATGCGGATGATGCAGTTGCCAGAAGCTTTTTCCACCGGACGCCCCGGAATATTGAAAAGATTGACTGTGAACCGGTTGAGATTGAAGAGCCTCCGGCGCCGGCGTATCAGCGGCGCCAGTCCGTACTCCGGACCATCGGACCGTCTTTTACGATGGCCATTCCGATGTTTTTAGGTTGCCTGATTTCCGTCTATGCAGCGAGAACCTCCGGAAGCTCCTCCGTTTTTATGTATACGGGGCTTGTGACAGCCGGGACGTCGGCATTGATCGGCGGAATGTGGGCGACCATCAATATGAGGGCCAGAAAACGGGAATTGCGTGAGGACGAGACGGAACGCCAGACGGCTTATATAGAGTATTTGCAGAAGACGCAGAGTGAGATTCGCGAGAGGTACGACAGGAATACACAGATTCTGCAAACGCGCTATCCTGAGACGCAGGTATGTGTGAACTATGGTGATCAGACAGCACAGCTCTGGAACCGGAACCAGAAGCATGAGGATTTCCTGTACCATCGTCTGGGGCTGGGGCGCATCCCGTTCCAGGCACAGATTTCCATTCCGAAGGAAAAGTTCAGGGTGCATAAGGATGAGCTGGCTCTGAAACCGAGAGATATTCAATCGGAGTTTGAAATATTGAAGGACATTCCGGTGGGACTGAATTTTCTGGAGCATGCCCTGACGGGAATTGTTGGCGGGAAAGGAAAAGAAGGCGCATATCAGATTGCCAGGAATCTGATAATTCAGATTGCAGCAAATAATTGCTATACAGATGTAAAGATGGGAATTGTCTTTGACCGGGAGAACGGCAGGGAAAAGGAGCTGTTTGACTGTGTGAAATGGCTGCCTCACGTATGGTCAGAGGACCGGAAAGCGAGATATGTGGCTGATACGCAGACGGCCGCGGGAGATGTGTTTTATGAGATTGCAAAGGTGCTGCGCACGCGGGCGGAGGAAAAACAAAGCGACAGGGAAGGAATGATTCCCAGGCCATACTATGTTTTGATTGTTACGGATCCAAAATTTCTGGAAGGGGAGCTGATTGCGAAGTATGTCTTTGGCGGCGCGGCCAGATGCGGGCTGAGTACCCTGCTTTTGGTAGAGCGGTATGAGGAATTACCTAATTCCTGTGAGTTTATCATTCAGAACGATGAGGAGTTTCAGGGGTATTATCTGGTAACGGACGACAGCTCAGATCGTGTGCCGCTGCGCTTTGACACGGTGGAACAGGCTGATTTTGAAGCTTTTTCCAGAAGATTGAGTTCGATAGAGGTAAACGAAGCAGAGACGGGCGGCGAAATCCCGGAATCGCTTACTTTTTTTGAAATGATGGGAGTTCATTCGCTGGATGAGATGGATGTGCCAGGTCGCTGGCGAAAAAACCGGACGTATGACAGCATGCGTGTCCTGATTGGACAGAAATCCGGCGGAGCCCCCTGCTATCTGGATATCCATGAAAAATACCACGGCCCGCATGGACTGGTGGCAGGCACGACTGGTTCCGGCAAGAGCGAGACCCTGCAAACCTGGATGCTTTCTTTAGCGGTGAATTTCAGCCCGGATGATATAGGCTTTTTTATCATCGACTATAAGGGCGGCGGTATGGCAAACCTGTTTTCCGGTCTTCCGCATGTGATGGGACAAATCTCGAACCTGTCGGGAAATCAGGTGCGCCGCGCCATGGTTTCCATCAAAAGCGAGAACCGCAGGCGCCAGAGGGTCTTTAACGAGTATGGGGTCAATAACATCAATAATTATACGAGGCTTTATAAAGGTGGGGAAGCGGCGCAGCCGGTGCCGCATCTGTTCATTATTATTGATGAGTTTGCGGAACTGAAGCGCGAGGAGCCGGATTTTATGCGTGAGCTGATCAGCGTGGCTCAGGTAGGGAGAAGCCTGGGTGTGCATCTGATTCTGGCGACTCAGAAGCCGAGCGGCACGGTGGATGATAATATCTGGAGTAATACCCGATTTCGTCTCTGCCTGCGCGTGCAGGATCGCCAGGACAGCAACGACATGCTGCACAAACCGGACGCGGCGTATATTACACAGGCGGGGCGGTGCTATCTGCAGGTTGGAAATGATGAGGTTTATGAATTGTTTCAATCGGGATTCAGCGGAGCAGCCTATGACGAAGAGGAAGGCAGCGTACGAACAGAAATCGCGAAAATGTATTCTCTGACAGGCAAGGCAGCTCTGATCGGAAACCGCATGAAAAACAAGCGAAAGAAAAATGCTGCTGGCGGAGCAGTGAACGCTGCCATTCAGGAAAAGACGCAGCTGGACGCGGTGGTGGAATACCTGGCCGGAACAGCCAAAAAGTACGGCTATACCAACCGCTTCCTCCTTTGGATGCCTGTTTTGCCGGAGCTCATGGAGCTGCGTGCTCTGGATGGCTGCTCCGAAGCTATCTTCGACGGGACAGTATGGAAGTACCAGGAGGGGCCGTGGAAGCTGGAGGCGCCCATCGGATTATTGGATGACCCAGCCAATCAGGCACAGGAGGTTCTTTCTGTGAATCTTTCAGAGGGTGGCAATCACGCGGTGCTGGGAACGGTAGTCAGCGGGAAAAGTACCTTTTTACAGACCTTTGTGTATTCCATGGTACAGAAATATTCGCCGGATTGGGTCAACTTTTATCTTCTCGATTTTAGCAGCAATATGCTGGGAGCCTTCGAGGGGTTGGCGCATGTCGGAGGCGTGATTCGGGAAAGTGAACTCGACAAGTGCGCGAAATTTTTCAATATGATGAAGGATATGATGGAAGAGCGTAAGGAAACGCTGAAGGGCGGCAATTACGAACAGTACGTCCGCGCGCATGGCGTAACGCTTCCCGCGGTCGTGATTGTGATTGACCAGTTTTCCGATTTTGCCGAGAAGACGAATCATATGTATGAGGATAACCTGATTCAGATTTCCAGAAATGGAGCGGGGTACGGAATCTATCTGGTTATGGCCTCCGCTGGATTTGGCATGATGGATATACCGAACCGGATCGGCGACAATGTGCGGACGACGATCTGTCTGGAGCTTGGGGATAAGTTTCAGTATGCGGATGCTCTGCACACGTTCCAGATTAACGTCATGCCGGAGGGTGGCGTGAAAGGGCGCGGCCTTGTACGGGTAAATGAGACCGTGCTGGAATTTCAGACTGCGGTCAGCCTGCTTGCGGATGATGACTATACACGGGCAGAGCGAATCGCCGGGGAATGCAAGAGAATGAATGCCGCGTGGAACGGAAGGCGTGCCCGCCCGATTCCGGTGATTCCGGAAAAACCGGTATTGAGTGAGTTTCTGGCGCTGGAGAGTGTGGAACGCCTGCTTGCGGACGACCGTCACCTGCCGGCAGGCTATAACAGCCAGAATGCGTCTCCATACAGCATAGATCTGAGCAGAATTTACTGCTACATCGTATCAGGAAAGGCGAGAACCGGAAAAACAAATTTCCTGAAAGTACTGTTGAATGCTGCGGCTGTAAAAGGCGGAAAAATTATTGTATTTGACTTCGACGGGGCGTTGAAACGCACTGCAGAGTCACTTGGCACCCGTCTGGCGGGGACAGAACAGGAAATGTACGAGCTCTGGATGGAGATGCTCCCGGAGATCCAGCGACGGAACCGTATAAAACGGAAAGCGATGGAGCAGGAGCTGGAAGAGGATGAAATTTACGCGCAGATGTCCCAGGAAGAGTCGATTTATTTCTTCATTGATGACCTGACTGCTTTTGTGAAGAAGGTCTGCCAACCGGAAGACGCCTCAAAGAATATGAAAGCTTTTCTGGAAAATATCACGGAGAAGGGGCGCCTGCACCAGATGTTCTTCTTTGCCGGGCTGAACAGCGACCGGATTTCGGAAGTGGCAGGGCAGAAGCTGTTCGAAAATATGATTTCCTATAAGACGGGAATTCATTTTGGAGGAAATGTCAGCGGCCAGAGGATTCTTGATTATTCTTATATTCCGTTCACGGAACAGAGTAAGGTGTTAAAGCCGGGAATTGGTCTGATACCGGCGCAGAACGGTGTGGTTGAGACGAAGAGTATTGTGGTGCCACTGGCGAAAAAGTAAGGATGAGCTGTGGGGATATTAGACAGAGACGAAAGAAGATAACATTTAAAATAGTGACGAAAGATATTGAGTACGGTATCCGGCGTTAGGAGGTAGAGGGATGATATCTTGCCTTGTAATCGACGCAAAGCGGGAGGAACGGGCAGAGCTTATAGAGATTTTGCGTTATGAGGCCGCTCATCTAAGCGAGGATGAGTGGAGCATGGAAGCGCCGGAGCGCATGGCGCAGTTAACAGCCGTTCTGGAGCAGGAATACGATATGGCCTGCCTGGATGTGACAGCGAAGGGGATGCTTCCATGGGCGGAGCAGTTCCGCAAAAGTCATGAAAAGGCGTTTGTCCTGATTATCGCGGATATGACGGTATCGCCGACGGTGTACCTGAAGCCATCGATTATGCCCACCGCCCTCATTCTCCGACCGCCCAAGCGGGAAGAAATGCAGAAAACACTGCGTGAGCTGGCGGCGCTTTGCGTGGAACGCTTACGAGAGACGGATGGCGTGGAAGCGTTTGTGGTGGAAGAGCGCGGCGAGCGGACGTTCCTTGAATACAGCAAAATTTATTACTTCGAGTCCAGGGAGAAAAAGGTTTTTGTGCGGTGCGCAGCAAAGGAGTACGGATTTTATGATACGCTGGATCATCTGACAGAGATTTTGCCGGATTATTTTGTGCGCTGCCACCGGGGCTTCATTATCAATCAAAGGAAAGTAACGAAGGTTTTGCTGGGACAGAACTGTATTGAGTTGGGGCAGGGGATAATAATTCCTGTATCGCGAAGCTACCGCGCGGAGGTGAAAAAGCGAAAGGGATGAATGCGGAAATGGATTGTATGGTGGTGACGCAGAAGGAATTTCAGATTTTAGCGGTGCTTGGGGGACTGGGGCGGTTCTGCGGGTTTGACCTGGAGGAAAAGCTGCCGGAAACCAGAGAGGAATTATGGCCGCTGCTTCTGCAAATGGCACAGAAGGATGAAATCTTTGCGCGGGAGGAAATCCAGGAGAACGGGGAAATGGGATCCTTTGAGCTGACACCTTATCTGCGGCAGGCGCTTTCAGTACTGAATTCCTGCGAACGAATGGTGGCAATCTATCCAGGTAGTGAGGACTGTCCTTCTAAGTGTATTTACGTTGCGGACTGGGGCGGGACGGTGGTTTTACAGAACAGCGCTGTCAACAGCCTGGAACTGAAAATCTTTTTTTCCGACCAGCCGGAGCCCTTGAATCCGGTATGGGACAGTATAAAAGAGACTGGGCATACGCTGCCGGAGGAAAGAGAGAGTATGGATACAAAGACTCTTCCGTTTGATGGATCCTATGTGGACGCCGGGATACTCTGGAGGAGGCCGGATGTTTTGCTTTTGATGGAGGTCATCAACGCCGCAACGGCACAGATAGAGGGGCGGTGTGTTTTGGCAGAAGAGGGGATCTACCCGATGATGCTATTGCAGAAGCGGGGAGAACAGAGGAAAGAACACCTGAGCAAACAGGGGATACAGGAATTTCTGGGAGGATATTTTCATGATAATGGTAGACGTATATGTCCCGGTTCTTGGACAGACCTATGATTTCAGTCTGGACGAAATGGTCAGGCTGGAGGACATCACAGAAGAACTTGCAGACATGATCGGGCAGAAGGAGCAATCCGAATTACAGGGAGATATCCGGGGGCTTCTGTTATGCAGTGAAACTGACGGGAGGGTATTGCCATCTGGAAGTACGTTATCTGCGTGCGGAATTCGTAATGGGCATCGGCTGATACTGATCTGATGTGACTGTCTATATCCCAATTTCGCGCAAAACCCTGATTAGCCGGATGGAAGCGAGAGGAGAACTATGAACGGGAAGGAAAGACTATGTATAAATTGTTTTCGCATTGTCAGGGGCGACTATGAAGTATGCCCTTATTGCGGATTTACAGAAAATGGAAGTGCGAAAGAGGCATGCCAGCTTCGACCGGGAACCATTCTGGCAGATCGTTATATTATCGGTGAGGTGATCGGTCAGGGCGGTTTTGGGATTACCTATAAAGGGTTTGACACAAATCTGGGCTCTGTGGTTGCGGTGAAAGAATTTTATCCGTCAAGATGTGTGAGCCGCGCGGAGAATGAGGCGAGAGTCAGCGTCTTTTCCGGAGAAAGAAAGCAGGAGTACAAAGCTATGCTGAAACGTTTCCTGGAAGAAGCGCGCAATGCTGCCCTGTTTTGGAATGAGCCGGATATCGTAAATGTGCTTGCCTATTTTGAGCAAAACGGGACGGCGTATATGATTATGGAGTACATAGAAGGCATCCTCCTGAAGCAGCGTCTGGAGAAGGAGGGCAGGCTAAAGCCGCAAGAGGCCAGCATCTATATGTGTGCGATTCTGCAAGCCCTTTCAAAGATTCATGAAAAAGGAATGATTCACCGGGATATCAGCCCGGACAATATTTTCCTGACCGGAGAAAATACGATTAAGCTGCTTGATTTTGGAACGGCAAGATTCCAGCAGGGGGAGAGCGGAGCGTCGGTGGTGGTAAAACCGGGTTATTCCGCTCCAGAACAGTACCGGTCAAAGGTACGCCAGGATTCCCGCCTGGATATTTACTCTACGGGGGCTGTGTATTTCCGCATGCTCACCGGGTTTCGCCCGGCAGAGGCGCTGGATCGGATGGAAAAGGATGTTCTGGCATTCCCGGAGCATATGGAGGTAAGCGCCCGATTAAAAGAAGATATTTTAAAAGCGATGGCTCTGGATCCAGAAAAGCGCTTTGCGACCGCGGAGGCGTTTCGTCTTGCGATTGAGGAGCACAGCCGACTTCCGCAAAAGGGCGGATTTTTTGATCGGTTTCGCAGGTAGGAATCGAAATCTGGTCATTCATCCGGTAAAACGTGTCGTTTGTCAGGAATCGAAGTATTCGTTTTGGATTTGAGTATAATGGCATCAGAAAGCGGGGAAGCGATGAGAGTAGAGACAGAAATCCTGAAAAACAGATCGGAACAGATGCAAAAAGATATCCGGAAGCTGGACGTAGTGATCAATGAGTCAGAACTCATCCGGCAGCAACTGGAAGAACAGGAAAGCCTGAAGGATATCAGTATGATTCTGAAAATCTGGTCTAAGGGAGCAAAAGAGATCAGGGAATCCTGTAAAAGATACCAGATACTGACGACAGCGGTTGCGGATCAGTACGAGCGAAGCGAGAAGAAGGTGTATCAGCATGTGAATGAATATACTGTGCGCAGATATCCTCCAATGGTTATCACTACACAGATAATACCGGTCGATTCTGCCGGGAAGCTGCTGAGACCGCTTCCTTTGTTGAAAACGAAGACTGCGGGAGCCGAAATGGAGGGAGGTGCGGAAAATGAAGCTGGAAATTAATGTGGACGCCCTGAAAAATGATATCGGATCGCTGAACTCTTACCGTTCAAATCTGCAAAGCAGGATTGATGAGCTTTCCGATGGCATGAATTCCCTGAACAACAGCTGGGACGGTACTGCAAGGCAGGCGTACATGATTCAGTATGAAGCGGATGAGACCACAATACGGGATATCCTGACTGCATTGGATGAGTTTATACAGACGCTGGAATACGCCAGAGATGAGTACCAGAACTGCGAAAACGCAGTGAACAGTGCCGTAAAGGCAATCCGGATATGAGGAGGTGTATGAAACATGGCGGACAGCATATTGAACAGTTCCAATACCACGATCCGCGTATCGCCCGATGTATTGAAATCGCGCGCTTCGGAGGCGGAAAGTAAAATCAGCCAGATGGATACGGCTCTGTCGGAGATTCTCCGGGTGGTTCGCGGCACTTCGGGTTACTGGACGGGCGAAGCGGCTGATCTTTGCAGAAAGAAATACGAGGAGCAGCAGGAGCAGGTAGAGACGATCATGGAGCGGCTGAAAATACAGCCCAAAACATTGCTGACAATCGCGAATGTTTATCAGGAAGGAGAAGAAGCAGCTATAGATGCGGGCAACCAGCTTCCATCTGACGCGCTTTTATAAAAAGGGAAGGAGGAAAACAGATGGCTACGGTAAAATCGCTGATCAGCATACAGATCGACTTTGCGACGACCAAAGCACAGGCACAGCAGCTGGACACTCTGGCTGGGCAGCTCGAAGACCTGGCGCGTTCCAGCCTGGAAAATTCCCTTAAGGCGATTGGGGCAGCATGGACGGGTGAGAGCGCTCAGGAATACATTCAGAAAGGGGAACTGCTGGAAGAAAAGCTGAAGGGAAGCGCAAAAAATCTTCGCGCGATCGCGGAAGCGATCCGGCAGGTTGCCCAGGTTACCTATAATGCGGAAAGAGAAGCAATCCTGCTGGCACAGATCAAAAACAATGGATGATATGTTTGATATCATTACAGTTGTGCAGACGGGACAGATTCAAAATAATAAATAATCAGGAGGAAATCAATCATGGCAGAATTTATGGTAACAGCGTCAACATTAAGAACGCAGAAAGAGACACTACAGGAACTGAATCAGAGCCTGCAGACACAGATTGGCCAGCTGGAGTCAGCGGAAGCGAACGTGTCTTCCATGTGGGAGGGTGACGCGAATACGGCTTTTCATGCGGCGTTCACTCGTGATAAGGGGCAGATGGATAATTTTAAAGCGGCGATTGATCAATATATTACAGCGTTGGAGACAATTATTTCAACATATGAGACTGCGGAGAATACGAATACACAGACGGCGACTACAAGAACTTATCGTTGAAATAGAAAAGGTTCATTTATCGTTAAAAGATCTGTCAGAACTGTCAAAAAACAGTTGTCTGGTATCTGGAATAGATTGATGATTATTAGAGAATAGAGGAGAGTTTATCATGGAAGGTATTTTGAAAGTAACACCGGATAAGTTAAAATCAGCTGCACAGGAATTCAGCACATGCGGACAGGTTGTAAGTGGACTGACGTCACAGATGACATCTTTAGTAGACGGACTGAGCTCTGTATGGACAGGTGAGGCCGCAAATGCATACAGAACAAAATTTCACGAGCTGGACGATGACATTGCCAGATTTAACAGTATGATTCAGGAGCATGTGACGGATCTGACCGAGATGGCTTCCGTATATGAAACAGCGGAGACAGAGGCACAGAATGCGAGCTCCGGACTGCCGACTGATCCGCTGGAATAAGTACGGATTTTCACTGGAAGATGAAAATTAGAACAGGTAAATTCATAATCAGGGACAGATGGACAACCTGTCCCTGATGCTGGATTTTAAGTGCATTTTCTGTGAAGAAATCAGAAGCAGATATAAAAAGGCAGTGGTTGATTACGTGGTATACAAGAGGACAGAGGGAGGAGAAGCATGTCGTCAATATCAGTAAATACAACGAAAGTCCTGAGGGAGCAATCTTCCCTGCAAAGCCATCAGAAAAAGTTGGATAGGATTGCAGACAGTGTGGGAAATGTTCGCCTGAATCTGAGCTTTGATCTTCAGGGCAGGGAGAGAATTGTAAAAACCTTGTCTTCAACGGAATCTCTGCTGGAAGTGTGCAAAACGGATCTGGGCTCGATGGAAAGCGTCCTTGGGGAAGTGATGGCACGGTACCAGGAAACGGAAGAGCGAGTAAAAGAGCGAAGTGGACAGTTGGCGAAATCAGGGATTACCAATGCGGAAGCTGGCATAGAATATAGTAGCAGCCTGGGCGGAGAAGAAGCAGGCAGTTCAGATGATTCCGATGAATCCAGTCCGCTGGAGAACTTTATTAATTCTATTCTTGATTATTTCAAAGGCCTTATGAAGATTCTGGAAAAATTAGGCGACAGTGACAGGGCGGGTGTTCTGAGCGATTTTTTTTCATATATCAAGAATATCTTTGGCTTCATTACGGGAGATATATCCGGCTGGAGCGGCATTTCGGACTGGTGTGATCTTGCGGATGGCAGTACCGGTATGTGGAGTGCGGTATACGACATCTACAAAAGTAAATACAGTAACCTGGAAGACTCATGGGGAGGCGTTGCGGATGCTGTAAGCGTGATTGGAAGTCTGTTTGGCCTGTTTGGAGGTGTAGCGGAAGCGGTGGATACGTTCCTCTCTGGTACAACAGTCTGTGAAAAAATAGCATCTGCAGTTGACGCTGGAAGTGGTTTGATTGATGTTGTAAAGTCGATATACAAAATTGGCCAGACTGCGGTGGAAGGCGCCTTTTACACAGCTGCTGATCTTTGGGCAGCTTTTGCGAAAACAGTCACTAGCTCCGTTTCACAGCTTTTTGATAGTATCGGTAATTACTTTTCGGACGGAGTCTGGGATATTGGTGATACAGGCGCGACCGGAGTAGAGGTGGCGGTAGCCGGTCTGACGACTTTGTTTTCCGCTATATCATTCGGAATCATATCTCCGGAAACGTTTGGAACAACGGCGGAAGACATTAGCTCTGCCCTCGAGCAATGGACAGAAGATCTGGGAACCTGGATTGGAGAGCTGATACTTTCATATTAAATGTTTACAATATGTACAGGGAGGATAGACAGATATGGGTGCAGAAAGAGATATATTACCAATCGGAAGTGTTGTATTGCTGAAAGAGGCAAAAAAGAAAATAATGATTATTGGCTTTATGGCCCTTGACAGGGCGAAAAAGGATAAAGTGTTTGATTATATGGGAGTCGTATATCCGGAAGGCTTTCTTGGAAAGGGAAGCGCCTGCATGTTTAATCAGGACAAAATTGCGGAGGTATGCTTCAGGGGATACGAGAATGAGGAAAATGAAGAATTCCGAAAGATTGTGCGGCAGGTATATAGCGCGGCAGATCAGCTGGTGAAGCAGGAAAATCAGGAATCAGGTAATGAAAAAGGAGAATGATATGAATACAAAAAATTATTGTCGGAATAAGCTTTGTTTAAAAATGGTTTTCTTCTTTGTTTGCTTTTACTTTTACTGACATCTAAAGCCGTGAAAGCTTCAGCCAGCGGGGTTTCCGGGTGGTTAAAAGCAGGAACAGCTTATAAGCTGTATGATTTAGATGGGGGTGGAAAAAAGGACACGATTAAAATCAAGACGTCTATAAGCTCAGATGGATACGCAAAGGCTAATTTATATATTAACGGGAAAAAGGTTTATACAGTAAAAAAGATAATCCCATACTCCAATTATAGTGATTGCGCACGTATTAGAATTATTACTTTGAAAAATGAGACCAACTATATTTATTTTTCCGTTGATAACGATTCGGTATCCAGAGATTTTCTCTTGCAATATAAAAATAAGAAGATATCCGAGATTTCAGACTTCAGCAGTATAATGAATAAATATTCCAATACTTCATATCTTTCCTGGTATCCGAATACGCCGATTACTGTATCGGGTAATGTCGTGTATTTTAATGTTTCTTCAATGAACTGGACAGTGGGGAACGCTACCTTTCAACTGAAGTATAAGTATTCGAACGGTACCTTAAAAAGAGTTAGCTCTTATGGAAAAATATCAGGCGGAAATGCAAGCTTCGTGGCGGCGCAGGGATTCAGTACATATAGTAGTATCGGAAGCAATAGTATCGCATTTACTGTGCGGACAAATGAAACTGTAACAATACAGTCGTTTCGCATAAAGAGTGGTAAGCTATGGCTGTGCGTGAGGAACAGTTCAGGAAAAACTGGATGGATAAAAAGTCTCACGAAACAAGGCGCAGGTAAAAGCTTATTGTTTTCCAATGCATGGTATGCTTCGTAAGGTCATGGAAGTTTGAGGCTTGATGTGGGATGTTCTGCTCCATGTGCTGGCGCTGGGGGCGAAGAGTTCCGGACGGACTCCTTTGTATCTATGTTGCTTGTATGAACAACCCGTTTGGCAGGCAGGAGCCGGAAAATCCGTCTCCTGCTCATACGAATTCACAATTTTTATATCTCTTTCAAAAGCTGAAATTCCTTCTTCAACTGCTCTACTTCCCGTTCTGCGCGGATTGCTCTTTGTTTCGCTGCTTTCATTGTATTATAAGCGGAAGGCCGATCCGGGTAATTACCCGACACGTGTGTCGGGGTGAGCGAGTAACGTACGATAGCGTTGCCTGTTTTCTTTGGCGCATTCATACAGATGAAAATGCTTATGGTCTTCATGATGCTATCGTAATCAGAATCCTCGAACACGGTAGTCAATTGAGAAGAAAGCATCCAGCATTTCACATTTTTTTGAAAAAACAGCAGCTTTTGTCGGCTTGTTGAGATTCAATACCCGGTATCCCAGATCACTTTTCGTAAAGGCATATCCGTTAACAATCACGTCGGCATTATCCGCAATTTCTTTAATGTCAATCATATTGAATTCTGACCTCCTCAATTTGATCTAAATATACATCTGCGTCATAGTAAAGATCTTCCAATATTGGTACATGATCAATATACTCCTCAATCAGATTTTGATCATGACGATATTTTGTCATTACAACGATATAACCGTGATCCCATTCTTTGATTTCTGAGTAATATTCCAGAGAATATGGGGATCGGAAGCGAAAAGTGTCTTTTCCGTATCGAAATATTGTATATTGCTCCTTGCTGCTTAATAGCGCATAGTTCAGTGCCATCGAATTACTCCTTTGCCTCCATGCTGCTTGTATAGGTGACGTGCGCGGTGAGCGGGAATTAAAAATGATCCTCTCTACGAGTGGGCAAAGCAACTCCTTCCTATATTATACAGGCAATTATGAAATTTGCAAGTAGAAATCTTCTTGCGCAATGCCTTGCTTTGTGTTATCGTTTCTGGAGGGGAACATGACTTGGGTACCTGTAGACGATGACACATGAGGAAAAGAACACGGAGGATCAGGTATGAAGCAAAGAAACGGAAAAATTGAATTGATGCGTTTCATCTTCTGTATGGCAGTGATTATGTTCCATAACGGCAAAAAGTACTTTGGCCTGGATTACTAGGTGAACCGATTCGTGAGCTGCTTTTGCTTCGGGCAGGGAATGCGCTTGGGGACAGGATGAAAAAAACATTGGCAGGCATCTCGGTTTATAGAAATGAAGGGGATATGAGCGTTTGAAA
>Ga0192278_1077_pt1 | contig 19417 bp, 16 predicted proteins | sample Koala_Koa24_K3_FD_131271 | JGI IMG/M metagenome (GOLD analysis project Ga0192278, IMG submission 131271) | Enriched cells from koala feces incubated with labeled cellulose particles, San Francisco Zoo, California, United States - Koala_Koa2-4_K3 ...
CCTTGAATTCAAGGAGGAATCCGGTCTTCAGAAAGCTACTCAGAAATGCAGAGAGCTTAACGTTGAGGGAATAGTTGTTATCGGCGGCGACGGCTCATTCAGAGGTGCGGGAGATCTTTCCGCAAGAGGAGTGCCGTGCATAGGTCTGCCCGGCACTATAGATAACGACATCGCTTGCACAGACTACACAATCGGCTATGATACCGCTATGAATACCGCAATTGAAATGGTTGACAAGCTGAGAGATACCAGCCAGTCCCACGACAGATGCTCTGTCGTTGAGGTTATGGGCAGAAACGCAGGCTGGATTGCTCTTAATGTAGCCGCTGCTACAGGCGCTATTGCGTGTCTTGTTCCCGAAAAGCCCGTTGACCTTACCGCTGTTGCGGAAAAGATTAAGAAAGCACATGAAACTCAAAAGGAACACTTCATTGTAATTGTTGCGGAGGGCTGCGGCGATTCCAAGAAAATTGCCGATGATATTGCGGCACTTTCCGGCATAGATACCAGACTTACAGTTTTGGGTCATGTTCAGAGAGGCGGTATGCCGACCCTGAGAGACAGAGTTGTTGCATCACAGATGGGTTACCATGCTGTAGAGCTGCTGAGCAGAGGCGCATCCAACAGAGTTGTGGGTATGAAGGATAATAAGATTGTGGACTTCGACATTCAAGAGGCTCTCGCAATGAGCAAGCCCTTTGATGACGAGCTTTACAGGGTCTGCAACGAGATTACATTCTAAGCACAAGCGCTTAGCTGTGCTGTATAAAAAATTTATCGATCGGGTTGTCCGATCTACGCATTACAGAGTAGATATATGCGCGTACAGTGCCCTGCCGACGGGGAGTTGCGGCAGGGACGAAAAGCATCCTTATGCTTGCGGTGCATATATCGCATCCCGCTGAATGCATTATTATAAGGGGCTTTTCATTTTCTCCTGAGATAATGCACGAAGGGCATTTTTAGGAGGTTTATTGATGAAAAGCTTTTTTAATTTGTTTGCAAAATCATACAGCGAAATGTTCGGTGAAAATCGCTCCGCAAATCTGCGCTGCATGGTAACAACCGCGCTGCTTATCGCCGTTTCCATGGCACTGGAAGCATTGACCATTCAACTTCCCTTTGCAAAGGTGAATTTTGCATTTATTGCCGTGGCGGCAATAGGTATGCTGTACGGACCCTTTGTAGCTTTCTTTGCAACGGGAATATGCGATGTGGTTGGGTACATAGCGCATCCCGACGGAATGTTCATTCCCGCATATATCCTTATAGCCATGCTCCAAGGCTTGATATACGGTCTTGTGCTGTACAGAGGCTGGGGAGATATGAATATAAGGGAGAGGACTGCGGAGTTTACCGCAAGAGTTGTTGCGGTAAGGCTTCTTGACGTTCTGATCATCAACCTTTTCCTCAACACTGCGGCTAATCTGCATTACGGCTTTATAGCTGCCGATTCCTTAGGGGCGGCTCTTTCGGTGCGGGTTACAAAAAATCTTTTAGAGCTGATAGCAGATATTCCCCTGCTGCTGGCACTGCTGCCTGCAATCAATGCGGCATATAATTCGGTCAGAGGGAGAAGCCGCTGATTTTGCTTTCATTTTCAAAACGAGGAGTTGTTTTCCATGAATAAAATAAGTATAGGCTTTATCGGCGCGGGAAATATGGGCGGCGCTATCATGAGGGGCGTTATCTCAGCATACGGCGAAAATGCCACTGTGTACGCTTTCGATATGGACAAGGATAAGCTTGCCGCTTTGGAAAAGGACGGCGTTAAGGCAATGTCCTCCGCTGCCGACCTTTGCAAAGCCTGCAAATATGTGGTTCTTGCGGTAAAGCCACAGAATTTCGATGACCTTATGCCGCAGATTTCATCCGCTGTTACCGAGGAAAACGTATTGATTTCCATAGCGGCGGGAATTACCGAGAAATATATAATTCGTTCCACTGTGCCAACCGCCCACGTGGTTATAGTCATGCCCAACACGCCTTTCCTTTTGGGTGAGGGCGCAACGGCTCTCGCCAAGGGTCAATATACCACAGACGAGGAATTTGAAACGGTTAAAAGCGTTTTCCGCACAGGGGGAATAGCCGAGGTTATCCCTATGGATAAGATGAAAGAGATAATTGCGATTAACGGCAGCTCTCCTGCATTTATCTACCTTTATGCCAAGGGATTTACCGATTATGCCGAAAAATACGGCATAGACAGCGGTGCGGCTTTAAGGCTATTTGCAAAATCCCTTGTGGGTTCGGCAAAAATGCTTACCGAATCGGGAAAAACCGTTGACGAGCTTATTAAGATGGTTTCCTCTCCCGGAGGAACAACAATAGCGGGACTTACCGCCCTTTACGACGGAAAGCTTACGGAAATCACAGAGGAATGCTGCGAACGCTGCACTAAGCAGGCTTATGAATTAAGCAAGTAGCTTTACGGTCTTATTTTGCCGTCCACAGCATATCATTTACAAGGACAACCTGATATAACTCACGACTGATGTCCCCCGCCTCTTCAGGCGGGGGAGCATACGGTCTTTCAGTGGGGGGGATACAATCCCCCACTGAAACCCCTAAGGGGCTAACGCCCCGGTCGTTCGTTGAATGACGGGGCGATGCCCCTTATTGAAGGAGTGTTTGAGTAAATGACTGTGAATGTTCAGAAAAAGCGTCGCAGATACTACATAAAAAGGCAGTCTGCACACCGCCCCGTACAAATACAGCTTAAACCGCAAAATGAACGCCCGACCGCGCCAAGCGGACGCAGCGGGACAGCTGTTCTGTCCCCTTTGGCAGCTGTATCGGCGGGAATAGGAATTGCCGCAGGTGCATTTTCCTATTCGGAAAACTGCGCGGAAAGACTTGGGGCAATCCTCGGTGATATCTACTCTTCCCTGCCCTCGGAGCGTATGCTCAACCTCTTTGCGGCAATGGTGATCTATGCGGTTATTTTGTATATCTGCGGTGCAGCGCCCTTTTGTAGGGTCGGACTTTATGTCATTCCCTTTTTTAGGGGAATGGGTGACGGGCTGCAGGCTGCATATGCCATAGCGTCGGGAGCAGGTATTCTTTCCTGCGGAAAATCGCTGATTTCCGCGGTACTTTCCACGGTATCGGTGGTTTTAATAGCCTCGCTGGCAAAAAAATCGGCACAGGCCGGGAAATTTTTATCGGGATTTTTGCTTTCGGTATTAGTATGTGCCATAACGGCGCTGATATTGTGGTGCGGTTCTTTCTAAGGTGTCGGCTTCCGCCCCCTTAGCCAATAAAGGATGTGTATAAATTGTCTATTTTCGGTTCAAACTATGACAGGGCAGGTTCGGGAATTTCCAAGCATGAACCTACAAAAAAGCCCTTTTTTCAGTTTTGGGATATCTATGGCAGACGCTTCTGGAAAATGCTTGAGCTTAGTATTCTCACCTTTGTCTGCTGTATACCCATTGTCACAATAGGTCCTGCTTTTACGGGAATGACAACGGTTTTGCGGCAATATGCCTTAGATAAAAACTCCTTCCTCTGGCACGACTTCTGGAAAGGCTTTCGGCAAAACTGGAAGCAATCCCTGCCGATAGGTATCGCCGATGTTATTATTGCATTATCCGTTATCTGCTCAATGGAGGTTTATCCCGCTTATGCGGATGCCGATCCCGATCACAGCTTTATATGGTATCTCCTATGTGCGGTCAGCGTAGGTGTGGGGATTATCATGCTGATGATGAATTTCTATATATTCCCCATGATAGCCGCCATTGACCTTAATCTGAAGAAAATTATCAAGAACTCATTCTTTCTCGCCTGTCTCGCTCTGAAAAAGAATTTGCTTACACTGCTCTGTTTGGCACTTGTTGCGTTTATCTCCATTGTAATGTTCTATGTGACCCCTGTAAGCATAATACTGTTCCCCATATGGACGCTGTCCTTTGCAGGGTTTATTATCGTGTTCAACAGCTATCCCATGATACAAAAATATGTAGTAAATCCATATTACGAGGCGCAGGGCAGGGATAATCCCGAATATGACTACCTTAAGCCCCTCGGCGAGGAGGAAACCGTTTTCAACGATATGGGCGGCAAGGAAAAGCCTGTAGAGGGAAAAAACAAGAAAAAAGGCAAAACAATTTCTTGAAAAACCCTTTACAAATGAAAAAAAATGTGTTATAATACTCTTGTTGTGCGCTGAAAGCACAGCCCACACAGTATCCCCGAACTCAGCTTACGGATAATTCCCATGGATTTTTTCCGAAATGGGTGTCTTTGCCTGCCGAGGCTTAGTCGGAGGAAATATTTTATGAGGTGAAGAAAATGCTTAGAAAAGAAGAAAAGACAGCCGTTATCGAGGCTAACAGAAAGAGCGAAAAGGATACCGGTTCGCCCGAGGTACAGATTGCTATTCTCACAAGAAGAATCAACGATCTGAACGAACATCTTAAGGTTCACAAGAACGACCACCATTCAAGAAGAGGTCTGCTCAAGATGGTAGGCCGCAGACGTAACCTGCTTGCATATCTTAAGAAAAAGGATATTACCAGATATCGTGCTATCGTTGAAAAGCTCGGTCTGCGTAAGTAATATTCAACACAGCATTTTGGGGCAGTCTGCGGTGTAAAAGCCGCACTGCCTTTCGGTGCTTTTTATGGTTATCGTAATTTAGCGGTATTACGAGAAAAACGGCGGATATTAGCGATAAACCGAACGCACAGAGGAGCTTTATTTCCCCTGTCCTGTGTACGCTCGGTTTATTGCTAAATTGTGCGGCGGTGTGGTTTATCCCGCCGTGCTGCTGCCGTAGATCGTGAGCCGTAAATGTGAAAATTTATATGAAAAGGAAGAGATAAAAGAGTATGAATCAGTTAAAGGTATTCGACAAGCAGAGAAAATTTACTACCACATATGCGGGCAGAGAGCTTTCCGTTGAAACGGGAAAGACCTGTGAGCTTTCCAACGGCTCCTGCTGGGTTCGTTACGGTGATACCGTCGTGATGGCAAACGTTACCGCAAGCGTTAAGCCCAGAGAGGGCGTAGACTTCTTCCCCCTTTCCGTTGACTATGAGGAAAAGCTCTATGCTGTGGGAAAAATCCCCGGTTCATTCACCAAGAGAGAGGGTAAGCCCTCGGAAAAGGCTATCCTTACTTCAAGAGTTGTTGACCGTCCTATCAGGCCCCTTTTCCCCAAGGATATGCGCAACGATGTTTCCGTTGTTATGACTGTTCTCGCAGTTGACCCGGATAATTCCCCCGAAATTGTGGGTATGATTGCTGCGTCTATTGCTATCGCAATTTCAGATATCCCTTGGAACGGTCCTATCGGCGGCATAAGCGTGGGACTTGTGGACGGCGAAGTCGTACTTAACCCCACCCTTGCGCAGAGAGCGCATAACGACCTTAACCTTACCGTTGCCGCTACCACCGAAAAGATAGTTATGATTGAGGCGGGCGCAAACGAGGTTGACGATGAAACCATGCTCAAGGCTATCGAAGCAGGTCATGAGGAAATCAAGAAGCTGGTTGAATTTATAAAGAACATTCAGGCTGAAATCGGCAAGAAGAAGTTTGAATTTGAGTCAATGGAGGTTGACCACGATATGTTTGACGCTATCGAGGCTTTTGCGGCTGACCGCGTAAAGGTTGCCCTCGATACGGATGACAAGAACAAGCGTGAGGAAATGCTCAACCCCATCAAGGACGATATTCATGCCGAATTTGATGAGAAACACCCCGAAAAGGCGGCTATGATTGACGAGTGCATTTACAAGCTGCAGAAGAAGATTGTCCGCAACTGGCTCTATGAGGGCAAGAGAGTTGACGGAAGAGGACTGGACGATATTCGTCCCTTGGCTGCCGAGGTTGGTGTTTTGCCGAGAGTTCACGGTTCGGGTCTTTTCACCAGAGGACAGACACAGGTTCTTACCGTTGCTACGCTGGGTCCCGTAAGCGACTGCCAGAAGATTGACGGTCTTGACGAAGAGGACAGCAAGCGTTATATGCACCACTACAATTTCCCCTCCTATTCTGTCGGCGAAACAAAGCCCTCCAGAGGTCCCGGAAGACGTGAGATAGGTCACGGCGCTTTGGCTGAAAGAGCACTTGTACCGGTTATCCCCTCGGTTGAGGAATTCCCCTACACAATCAGACTGGTTTCCGAGGTTCTTTCCTCCAACGGCTCTACCTCACAGGGTTCTATATGCGGCTCTACCCTTGCGCTTATGGACGCAGGCGTGCCTATCAAGTCCCCCGTTGCAGGTATAAGCTGCGGACTTATTACAAGAGATGACGGCTCTTTCCAGACAATGGTTGATATTCAGGGCCTTGAGGACTTCTTCGGCGATATGGACTTCAAGGTTGGCGGTACTCATAAGGGTATAACCGCTATCCAGGTTGATATCAAGGTTGACGGACTTACCATGGATATTATCCGTGAGGCGTTTGCAAAGACCCACAAGGCAAGGGATTATATACTTGACGAGGTTATGCTCAAGGCTATTCCCGCCCCTCGCAGCGATGTGGGTGAGTATGCACCTAAGATGCTCCAGACCAAGGTTCCTGTTAACAAGATCAGAGAGGTTATCGGTCAGGGCGGCAAGGTAATACAGAAGATTTCCGCTGACTGCGACGTCAAGATTGATATAAACAACGAGGGTAATGTATTCATTACCGGCGTAAACCTTGACAATGTCAAGAAAGCGCTTCAGATAGTAAACACTATCGGACTTGACCCCGAAATCGGCGCTATTTACAAGGGCAAGGTTGTAAGGCTTATGAACTTCGGCGCATTTGTTGAAATAGCTCCCGGCAAGGACGGACTTGTACACATATCCAAGCTGGACAGACAGAGAGTTGAAAAGGTCGAGGACGTAGTTTCCGTAGGCGATGAAATCGTTGTTAAGGTTATGGAAATTGACGATAAGGGAAGAATTAAACTTTCCCGCAAGGACGCTCTTGCAGACCTTGAAGCAAAAAAAGCGGGTCTGAATAAGTAATTAAACCGAAATAAAATATTAAATGCCGCAGAATCAAAAATTCTGCGGCATTTTTCTGCTAATAATGATTTTATTTAACCAAAGCTTTGATAATCTCTCCGTAGTACGCCTTGTGCATGGGTTCTTTCTCGTAAGCGCCCCTTGCGTCCTCGGCGAGGAGGGATATATCCATATCCTGTGCATAGAGCTTGCGGCAAACCAGTATCAGCTCCGCCTCCTCAAAGGCAGAGGTGCCGTCAATGAAAATCGGAGTAAGACCTGTTTCCTTAGCCTTGTCGCAGTCCCTGCCGGAGTGACTTCCGCAAAAAGCCAATGCCTTGCGGTATTCGCTGCCGAAGAAAGAGAGGGTGAAAAGCTCATTTTTCTCCATAAACTCATAGGTGTAGCGATTTGGACGGATAACCGTTTCCGCAACGTTTCTGCCCCACATAACGCCCATAAAGCCCCACGAGGCGGTCATAGTGTTCCATTTTCCCTCATCGCCCGATGTAACCAGCATCCACTGTTCGCCGATTTTGGAAAAAGGGTTAATGGTTAATTCCTTAACGGATACTTCTTTGAATGACATAATAATTTCTCCTTTGTTTAATATGGTGGTTGGGGTGTATAAAGTGACTGTATCAGCCACTTATTTTTTTATTGTGTATGTATTCCTCCATCTTTTCGGGGAAATACACCTCATCGTATTTACTTTTTATCTTTTTCACCTGTTCCCCCTCTCCCCTGCCCTGACCAGCTTATCATAAGAGCATACTCCGCTTGTATACCACAGGCAATTTCCGCAGGAGGAGGTGAAAATTTCTTCGGTAACCTTTTCTTTCACAAGGGAAATAAGGCGATTGTAGCTGTACTCTTCGCCCTCGGACAAGCCAAGAAGCTTTATTATTTCCCTGTCCTTTTCCGCTACACGTCTGTTTTCGCAAAGATCCGGGGATTTGTCGCACCTGTTGGGACAGTGGCTGCATATATCGTCATAATCGGCTATTATCCTTACTCCTTGGGATAAATCGCCCCTAAGCTGTCCTACCACACTGCCCATAGAGCTTGTGAAGCCGCTGTCATAGCCCTTTCCCTCGAAAAGCATGGTACACCATATATGATGTCCCCGCATTGTCAGCATATTATACCGCCTCCTACGACGTTATCACCATCATAGAAAACACACGCCTGACCTTTCGCCGCCCCACGAACAGGCTCGGTAAATTCTATGCGCCACAGTCCGTTTTTATCCGACGGATAAAGAACAGCGGGCTTGTCGGGGGCATTGTAACGAGTTTTCGCAGTAACCTGCATTTCACCGTCAGGCATTACTCCGGAACAGATATTAACATCTCTGAGGGTAATGGTTTTTCTGTACAGCTCCCTTTCCTCGCCAAGGGTGACGGTGTTGCTTTCAGCATTTTTGTCGGTAACGTAAACAGGCTTTCCAAAGGTAACTCCCAGTCCTCGCCGCTGACCGATTGTATATCTTTCGATACCGCTGTGAGTACCGAGGATATTGCCCTTACTGTCAATGAAATTCCCCAGTGGGGTGGATTTTCCGGTGAAACGGCGAATAAAATCCGCATAATCACCGTCAGGCACAAAGCATATATCCTGGCTGTCGGGCTTGTGTGACGTGACAAGTCCGTACTCCTCCGCTAAACTGCGAACCGTCAGCTTGTCAATATCACAAAGGGGGGAAAGTGTGTGGGCGAGGGTATACTGCGTCATCATATACAGAACATAGGTCTGATCCTTTCGCCTGTCCCTCGGCCGCAAAAGTCGGTAAATGCCGTTTTCCTCGTCACGCTCTATTCGTGCATAATGACCTGTGGCTATATAGTCAAAGCCCAGAAGCTCCGCCCTTTTCAGCATAAGGTCAAGCTTCATACAGCGATTACATTCTATACAGGGATTAGGCGTTTCGCCGCTTAAATAGCCGCTTACAAAGGGAGCCATTACCCTGCTGCGGAACTCGTCCGTGAGATTTAGGGTAATATGGTCTATACCGATTTTCCTGCAAACAGCCTTTGCGTCCTCAACGTCCGAAAGAGAACAGCATCCTCCCTCCTCGGGGTAATCATCACCCAAATCGGCGTTGCTGTAAAGCCGCATGGTACAGCCGCAAACCTCATACCCCTGCTGACTGAGAATAAGGGCGGCAGCGGAGCTATCCACTCCTCCGCTCATTCCCACAAGAACCTTCTTCATACTACGCTATTCTCCTTACACAGCTCACTAAAGCTGTCAATACAAAAATCCGCATATTCACTAAGCTTTGAAAAATCCCCGCTGTCGCCGTTATTCACGCCCACAACATAGAAGCCTGCTTCCTTTGCCGTGTAAGCCGCATGGCGCGAATCCTCAAAGACAGCCGTTTGTGAAATGCCTGCACCCAGCCTTTCGGCACATTTAAGAAAAATATCGGGACTGCTTTTATCGCTGCCCACCTCATCGGAGGTTATGACAAATCGGAGAGAATTTATAATACCGTTAGCGGAAAGCGCACCCTCGGCAAGCTCACGACTATTGGAGGTAGCGGCACAAAGACAAATATCATTCCTGCGGCACTGTTCAATAAATTCAAGCACTCCCTCTTTAAGGGGAATTTCGTGAAAATAGCGCTGACGGACAATATCGGCAATTTCACCGCAAACGGTTTCCAAACTGTCGGTGAGGGAATAATAATCGATAAGATACTGCGATGCGGAAACAAAGTGAAGTGATTTAAGTGCCTGAGAAGCCTGTGGGTCATAGGCGATATTTCTTTTTGCAAGGAATTCCCTGTCGGCATCAGCCCAGACGGACAGCGAATCCAAAAGAGTGCCGTCAACGTCCATTATAACAGCCTTTATTGTTTGCGGTAAATTAATCATGCTTCACTCTCCATAAGCTCCACCCATTCATCGGTATACTCTCCCGAAAGTGCTTTCAGCTTTTCCAGCTCATCGCACTTTTCTTTCATCAGCTCGTAATCCGCGCACACCTCGTCATTGCACAAATCCTCCTGCAAGCCTGCTATCCTTACCTCACATTCGTCTATAAGCCCTTCCAGCTCCCGTATACGCTCACGCCGTTTCGCTGCCTTTGCCCGCTGTTCCTTACTGCGATAGGTATTAACCTGCTTTTCCTTTGCACTCTGTAATGACTCCTGCCGCCGCCTTTCAGCATCACGCTCCTGCTCCGCTTCCATGCGACTGCGCTTTTGGGTCATATATCCCTCAAAGCCGCCGCCAAATTCCTCCGCTTTACCCGGGGTAATTTCCACTATCCTATCCGCAATTTTGTCCAATAAATACCTGTCGTGGGACACAAATATAATCGTCCCCTCAAATGCCGACAGCGCTTCCTCGATAACCTCCTTTGCGGACATATCCAAATGGTTGGTAGGCTCGTCCATGATAAGCACATTCGCTCTTTCAAGCATCATTATGGCAAAGCACAGCTTGGCACGCTCACCGCCGCTTATTACACCTGTGGGCTTGAATACATTTTCTCCGGTAAGCATGACTTGACCTAAAATGCTCCGCACCTGCGTTTCACTCATGGTGCGGTGTCTGTCGTGTATCTCGTCAATACAGCTCTTTTGGGGCGACAGCTCCGCGCCCTCCTGGTCAAAATACGCAATCTTCACGTTTTTCGCCCAGCGTATTTTGCCCTTACTGTATTGCCCCGAGCTATCAACCTCCTCGTTCACATATCTTCCCCGATAGGCAGACATGGGGCTCATAAGCATTTTAAGCAGGGTGGATTTACCGATGCCGTTGGCTCCCACTATTCCGACCTTTTCCCCGCGGCGAACATTAAGGCTGAAACCGCTTACCAGTGTTTTTCTGCCGCTGCCCTCTCCCACGGAAATATCCATATTCTCTGCGGAAAGAACCTCCTGCGGCGGTGTAATATCATACTCAAATCGTATCTTTGCCCGCTTATGGCTGATAACAGGCTTTTCAAGCAGCTCCATTGATTCAAGCTTTTTCATGCGGCTTTTCGCCATGTTTGTAGTGCTTGCCCTAACTAAATTCTTGTCTATATATTCCTGCAGCTTGGCAATTTCCTCCTGCTGTGCCTCATACTCCTTCAATCGGCGGATATCGTCCTCCTCCTTAAGCTGCGTAAAACGAGTGTAATTACCTTTCCACCGTCTTAATCTGCACCGTTCTATATGGCAGATAGACGTACACAGCTTATCAAGGAAATATCTGTCATGGGAAACGATAAGAAGCGCGCCCTTGTAGTCGGACAGATATCCCTCAAGCCACATAATAGTATCGAAATCAAGATGGTTAGTAGGCTCGTCAAGGATAAGTAAATCGGGACTTTCAAGGAGAAGCTTTGCCATAGCAAGGCGAGTTTTTTCACCGCCGCTTAGGGTAGATATTACCCTGTTATAGGTGTCCTCTTTAAAGCCCATACCAAAGAGAACGGTTTTTATTCTCACGTTAATCATATATCCGCCGCCCGCCTCAAATTCGGCAGTCTTGCGGTCATATTCTGCGGAAATTTCCTTAAAACGCTTTTCGTCGTCATGAACAGAGGGCTGTGACATAAGCTGTTCCAGCTCCCGCATTTTCTTTTCTGTTTCGAGGAGATCGGAAAAGACCGAGGTCATTTCCTGTATTATGGTAGAGGAACAGTCAAGACCGCTGTTCTGCTCCAGATAACCCACAGACGCAGATTTTGTAAGCACCAGTGACGATGTATTCGGTTCGGGCTGATATTCGTAATCCTCCTTGCCCGTTATAATCCGAAGCAGGGTGGATTTTCCGCAGCCGTTGTCGCCCACAAGACCAATTCTGTCGTTATTTTCAATGGTAAGGGAAATATTATCCAGTACAGTTTTGCCGTTATAAATCTTACTTATATTTTCCAGTGATAGTATCATAATTCAAGCACCTTTAGCGTGTTTTTTGACAATAGTAATTATAACATATAATTGCAGCCATGTCAATCAGCGATCTATGACTGAAACGGGCGATGACCGACAGATGCCGATCACCGCCCATTAATAAATCACAAGCCTATTTGTCTTGGCTTTCTTCCCTCATACACCGCATACTCGGTAAAGCCGCATTTTACCAAAATACCGCGGACGTTATCGAAGTTATCCCCCACATATTCGGGTGAATGAGCATCCGAGCCTACGGTTATAAGCCTACCCCCAAGCCTATAATATTCCCGCATAATATCCTCGCAGGGGTTAGGCGCGCCCAATCCGTTGCGATAGCCACCCGAATTACATTCCAGAGCCTTTCCGTCCCTGATAAGCCGCTCCAATATGGGAGTAATGCAATCCTTATATCTATCAAAGGAAAATTCCTTGTTTTTATTTTCGCCGTAGCGGACGATATAGTCCAAATGCCCCAAGGAATCATAGCAGCTCATGGCGGTAATATTCTCCAAAGCCGCCTCAAAATAGCGTCTATACGCCTGTTCCTCGGTTTTCCCCTTGAAATACTCGGGATAATAGGGATCAAGACCGTCAATGAAGTGAACGGAGCCGATGACGAAATCAAAGGGATAAAACTCGGTAAGCTTAGTTAGATAATCTGCGAGGTGAACCTGCAGACCCAGCTCTATACCTACAGAAATGCTGATTTTGTTCTTATATCGTTTTTTCAGCTGTTCCATAGCGGTGAAATAGCCGTCAATATCCAACTCAAAGGAAACATCGGACACCACATCGTGATCATGGTGGTCGGTGATACAGATATGGTTCATTCCTAAGGAAACAGCTTTTTCAATCTGTGCTTCGGGCAAAGCAGTGCTGTCCCCCGAAAAGCCTGTATGCAAATGGCAATCGTAAAGCATAAAAACAACCCCTCGTGGAAGATGGAAGATAGATAATAGAAAATAGAAATGGATATTAACAATGCAGCCGATAAACGAGCCGACATTAACTGTCGGTATAACCGCTAACGCAATTCACCCACAACAAAGGGCGGCGGAAGACGGCGGGTGCAGGCTCAGCCTGCCGAGTTTCCAAAGGCGAGTAGCCTTTGGTGGGTGTGGGCAAAGCCCACTTGTGCCGTAGGCACAAATAAACATAAGAGCGTAAATTAAGGCTTTTGTAAAGTGCCGCACTGGGAAAAACAAGTTATAAACGTGATAATGAACATAAAACAGTTGTGAACAGCTTATAGTGCGGCACTTGTGAAAACGAGTGGACGCCGTGCGTCCACAATGTTTTCACGCAAAATCGGAGATTTTGCCGAAAATGTACAGGTATACGTATTGCAAGCTTTAGCCGATAAATAACGGTAATTTTGCCGAAAACAAACATATTATTCCATGAAAAGCGTTAGCAAGTCAATCGCCTTGGACTATATAGCATACACCCTTTATACGATGACGAGTAGGCTTTCGGCAAACCTACGGTTTGCGTGAAAACATTGCCACTGCATTTGCAGTAGCTCGCGTTCACAGTGCCCTACTAGAGGCAAGAAATTAAGAGGCAAGAGGCAAGAAATTCCAGCTGTTTGATGCATTGAAAGCACTTCAAAGAAAAAGTAAAAGGGCTTATTCTTCTTGCCTCTTGCCTCTAATCCTCTTGCTTCTAGTAGGGCAGGCTGAGCCTGCACCCGCCGTCTTCCGTCGCCCTTTGGTGTGGGTAAATTGCGTAGCATATCGACCGACTTCAATTCTATTCTCTATATTCTATCCTCTATATCCTGTCCTCTATATTCTATTCTCCGGCAGTTATCGAACCCGTGGGATTTACCCGCAGCTTCTCTATGCAGTCAATAAGCGAATCGGTGTTGGCGGCAAAGGCGTTGTTTATAAATAGCACGTCCGTTATGCCGTTTTCCTTGATATACTCCATCGCATTCGTTCCAAAATAACGTATATCTATTATATATACCTCGTCAAAGCTGTCTACCAAAAACGGTGCAAAGGCATTTCCGTAGGATTCCTTGAAAACTGCTATCTTCCGCCCCGTTTCAAGCTGCGTTACCGCCTTTACATGAAGTGCATCTCCCCCAAGGAACATTCCGTAGCAATAGCTCCCCGATGCGGAATCGTAGAATAACGTGCCTGTTCCGGTTTCCTCTAAGGTTTCATAATCGTAATAGTATGCCGTGTACTCCGATGTCGGCTTGTACCATGTGAATATTTCGGGAATGTTTAGCAGCCGTGAATCGTTGGTGTAGCTGTACAGCGAACCGACAAAGCCCTCCTTTGTCCCCGTTTCATAGTCCTCCAGGGCGGGGGGAGTTTGTCCCAGCAGCTCCGCAAATGCCTTATAAGCGTAATAAGCGCCCCTCTGCGACCAGTGATGATCTGTGCGCAGATAGATATATTCATCGGTATGCTGCGCTATTTCCGAATAAGCATCAACGGATATAACGTCCGCTGTGTAGCTTGAGTATATATTGTCTATTGCGTCCTTTTCCGATGCGGAATAGCGGCTGTATTTGCTCGGAAGATAAAATTCAACGGAGGTGGGAACTACCATGTTGTATACGTTTATATCCTCTCCCAAATCCTCCTTATAGGCGCTTATTACCTCGGCATAACGCTTGCCTGCCTCGGAATCTCCGCCAAAAAACATTACCCCTGCGGTATCGCCGTACATCTCCACTCCGTCTACTATAATGCCGTTATTGCTGAAATCCTCGATATTACCCACAACTTCTTCCTCGGTAACGGTGGTTGTTTCCTCGGTTTCCGTTACTTCGGGGACGGTTGTGACTATAATCTCCTCCTCGTCACCCTCGGCTGAAGTCGGCTCGGTTTCCTCCGTGACAGCTGCTGTAGTCACGGCAGTGGTTTCAGCCTCGGTAATAGCCTGACCGTTATCGTCCGCCACCACCGAAACATTGCCGTAAAATGTGGGAGTGCTTATCCCAAAGTGACTTGTTATCCATGAACCCATTGAAACCAGCTGCTCTCTGAAAGGCACCGTATCGGAAAAATAGGTCGTAAAATCAGCGGTGTATTCTCCGCTGAAATAGGACTCTGCGGAAAATATCGGCTTTTCGGTCAAGGTTCTTTTTTCAAGCTCCGATACAGTCGGTCTTGTAAGCAGGGTAAGGCACAGCCCTATAAAGATAATTGCGGCAATAATTACCACAATAACAGCACGTTCATAAGCGGCGTGCTGCTTTTTATAGGCTCTTTCCATTGCCTTTTCCGTTGATATTTTGTTTTTTCTCCGTTTTTTTCTTTGCTTCATTATAAAACTTCCAGACTATAAATTGGCTATTTAATAGCGGTAATACAGAAAAGCGTTATAGGTATCACCCACAAGAAGCAGGGATGACACCAAAATTATCGCCAGCAGACATATCAGCTTCACGGCTGAAACAGCTCCAAATGCTGCGGGATGACGGCGCACGCCCTTTTCACATATCTCGCTTACCTTTCCGTAAACAGGTACACACAGGATAATAGCGGCTATTATCAGCCAAATGCTGCCCTTAAGCGCCGATTCGGTAACAGGGTCGCTAAGCGCCGCACCGCCCGCGCCGAACATGGTTTTCATGCACGCGCCGCATTTCGACAAATCCGTGAAATAGAATATAGTCCAACCAACAACTATGACCAGCAGCGAATATATATGACCGATAATCCTCGGCAGAGTGTCCAACGCTTTAAGCAGCCATTTTTTCTCGATTATGAGTATTACACCGAAGTACAGTCCCCACAGAATAAAGCTGGCGTTCGCCCCGTGCCATAGTCCCGTGCAGAACCACACCACAAGTATATTCAGCATTTGGTGCTTTCTGTTGCCCCCAAGGGGGATATAGACATAATCCCTGAAAAACGACCCAAGGGAAATGTGCCATCTGCGCCAAAACTCCGTTGCGGAGCGTGATATATACGGGTAGTTGAAGTTTTCGGGAAAATGAAATCCGCACATTCTCCCCATTCCGATAGCCATGTCCGAATAACCGGAAAAATCAAAGTAAATCTGCAGAGTGTACATTATCACTCCGCCCCACGCTGCCAGTACGGAATCGGGCGCGGTATCAAAACCCAGCAGCTGATCTGCAATTGCTCCTACATTGTTGGCAAAAATAACCTTTTTGCCCAGTCCGAATATGAACCGTGTAAGCCCCTCACTGAAATCGGATATTTTCACGGTTCGGTTCTCTATTTCCCTTGAAACGTCGCTGTAACGGATGATAGGTCCGGCAACAAGCTGAAAGAACATGGATAGGTACAGCAAATACTTCCCCCAGCTTTTTTGCATCTTCGCCTTTCCTCTGTAAACATCTATTGTATATGTCAGCGATTGGAAGGTGTAGAAGGATATTCCGATAGGAAGCGTTACCTCGGGAACGGTAAGCTCCAAGGGCGTCACGGCGTTAATAGCGGTAACTATAAGCCCGCGGTATTTAAAGAATGCCAATATTCCCAAATCAATTATCACCGAGCAGGCAAGACCGATTTTCGCCTTGCGGCTTCCTCGGTATTTATCTATAAACCGTCCCCACGTGTAGTCCAGCAGTGAGGTCAAGATAAGCAGAAAAACGCACAGAGGCTCTCCCCATGCATAAAAAGCCAGCGAAAAAATGACAAGAACAACATTTTTCTGCTTAATATTCCTTGCGGCAAAGTAGAATAAAAGGAAAAGCGGCAGAAATATATAGATAAAAAATATATCTGAAAAGACCAATTTTAAAACATTCCCTTACAATAATTATTACAATCACAAATTTCGACTTCATATGCTTATATTCTACCACAATTACCGTCTGATTTCAACTTTCGCCGTGAAATATTTTCAGACAATTTTTCGTTTGCGCCCGCCAATATATTTGTGAATATTGGATAATGACAATGTGTCACAGCCGATTTAAGGAAACACCTCCAATGCCTTAACGCAAAAAAGTGCATAGCAGGCGCTTCAAGCTCCCGCTATGCATCTCTTTCCATTCTATATAGGCACAGTCATAAAACAGTCCTAACAGACAATCCTGCTTTCATTGCATATCCTTAGCTGAATTGATTTTTTTCGCGGTCATAGACAAATCCCGCCGCTGTCAGCTTATCGCAAAGTGCTTCCTTAGATATATCCAAATCCTCACAGAGAGCGTCCAGTGTGGGGTAAAAATCCCGCAGCTTTGTATTTACAACGCTCATCAGCATAACAGGGTCATTTGGCAGCACAGGCATTCTCCTCCCTGCAATTCTATATCCGGCGGCTCTTACTTTGCGTATTCTATGGCGCGGCTTTCACGGATAATGTGAACCTTAATCTGTCCGGGATAATCCATTTCGTTTTCGATTCTTGCGGCTATCTCCCGTGCCACTATCGCCATCTTCTCGTCATTGACCTTTTCGGGAAGAACCATTATACGAACCTCACGTCCCGCCTGAATTGCATATGACTTTTCAACTCCGTCATAGGAGGAACAGATTTCCTCAAGCTTTTGCAGCCGCTTGATATAGTTTTCATAGTTTTCACTTCTTGCGCCCGGTCTTGCGGCGGAAATTGCATCGGCAGCCTGTACAAGCGCAGCGATAACCGTCTTGGTTTCCACATCACCGTGATGCGCCTCAATGGCATGGATAACATCGGGGCTTTCCTTGTACTTGCGGCAGACATCAACGCCTATCTGTACATGAGAGCCCTCTATCTCATAGCTGAGCGCCTTTCCTATGTCATGGAGAAGTCCCGCGCGTCTTGCAAGATTTGCGTCTACTCCAAGCTCGGATGCCATTATGCCCGAAAGGTGAGCAACCTCGATTGAATGGTCGAGGACGTTCTGCCTGTAGGAGGTTCTGTACCTAAGTCTTCCCAAAAGCCGTACAAGCTCGTGGTTAAGCCCGTGAACATTGGTTTCAAGCACGGCTCTTTCGCCCTCCTGCTTGATTTTGTGTTCAACCTCGCGCTTAGCCTTGTCAACCATTTCTTCAATACGTGCCGGATGTATTCTTCCGTCAGCAATCAGCTTTTCCAGTGCAATCCGTGCAACCTCACGCCTTGCGGGATCAAAGCACGACAAAGTGATAGCCTCGGGCGTATCGTCAATTATAAGCTCCACTCCCGTAAGAGTTTCCAGTGTGCGTATGTTACGACCCTCACGTCCGATAATACGTCCTTTCATCTCATCGTTAGGCAGCGGAACAACGGAAACAGCCGTTTCAGAAACCTGATCCACAGCGTATTTGGTTATAGCAAGGGAAATGAGATTTCTTGCTTTATCCTCACACTCATCCTTAAGCTGCTGTTCATACTGCTGTATTTTCAGTGCTTTTTCGTGAACAAGATCGTCCTCTAAAAGCTTGAGCAGATGCTCCCGCGCCTGATCCATGGTAAGCTGGGAAATCTTCTCCAGCGTTTCCATTTCACTCTGCTTCATTCGGTTAATCTCTTCAAGCCTTTCATCGGCGGACTTCAGCTTCTTTTGAAGCTGCTCGTCCTTCTTTTCAAGATTATCGGTTTTTCTGTCGAGAGTTTCTTCCTTTTGCTGAACGCGTCTTTCTTGACGGAAAAGCTCGTTTCGCCTGTCCTTAATTTCCTTTTCAAGCTCGTTACGGCTCTTATGAATTTCGTCCTTAGCCTCCACAAGAGCGAGTTTTTTCTTGCTTTCGGCTTCTTCTTTGGCGACCTCCATAATGCGTTCCGCCTCTTTTTCGGCGGAGCCGATGGCGGACTCAGCTTGATTTTTGCGGTATGTAATACCCAGTCTGAAGCAGACTATGCCCGAAGCGGCAGCGGCAATAATGAATATCACAGCATAAATCAAATATTGCAACTTGTAAACCTCCTTCTTCCAAATCCCAAATTCAAAAATAATGATTCAGCTTTCGGAGGTGTGAACGGTCACTGATATACAGTCCAAGATTTTCCTTTTTGAACAATGCTTTCTAAGGGCATACCTCTTTAAACAGACAGCACTACCCAAAAAGCAGCAAAGGATACGATAAGTTTATGTAAACAAATGCTTACCCACAAAGAATTACCCTTATGGCAAACCGCACCTGCAAAAAATGGGTACACAGAAGCACACGAGCGCATATGCAGCCTGCACGTCCGCGCCGCTGTGTATTAAGGAGATACGGGGCATTTCAGACATCCGTCTCCTTGACTTTTACATAAAAAAGCATATTGTCATATTGTATTATATGGAAATCTTCCGTAACACACCTACAGAAGCGATAAAAAATTGAGCAGACTATATTGATAACTCAGCAGCCACAGCACAGAGCATAAGCGCCATGTTATGCATTCCACCGTTATTTACTAATTTCTGCATCACAAGGGAGATGACGGCAAACAAGGTCGGGATGTACTTAATTCAAACAAAAATACATACACATACCTGCCCACACATCATATACATCTATTATAATATACTCTCTCACAATTGTCAAGTTTTTTTGACGAGCTTAACACGATTTTATAATATTTTTTCAATAAGGATATTGCCTTATATGCGCCCTAAATCTTTAAATCGCTTTCGCGTTCTCCGCGCCTTGTGCCGTAACGGGATACATAGGCTTGTTTCTTC
>Ga0192278_1080_pt1 | contig 19291 bp, 13 predicted proteins | sample Koala_Koa24_K3_FD_131271 | JGI IMG/M metagenome (GOLD analysis project Ga0192278, IMG submission 131271) | Enriched cells from koala feces incubated with labeled cellulose particles, San Francisco Zoo, California, United States - Koala_Koa2-4_K3 ...
AAGCGCATTATTATCCTGGCGCATCTACCTTTGTTACGAAGCTGATCGCGGACAAAACGACTCACGCGCTGCTGGGCATTCAGGTGCTGGGAGCGGGAGCAGTGGATAAGATGGTAGACATCGCGGTGACCGGTATTTCCGCTGGAATGAAGCTGGAAGATTTTGATACGCTTGACTTTGCGTATGCACCGCCGTTTTCGACGGCCATTCATCCGTTTGTGCAGGCCTGCTATATTCTGGAAAATAAGATCAATGGAGAATATGAGAGCTTTACACCGGCGGAATACGCAGCTGGAAAAGCGAAAGGATATCAGGTGATTGATGTCCATCCGGCACCGACAATTCCGGGCGCGAAGTGGGTCAATCTCTCAGCAGTTGACAGTTCTGCTTGTGAAACGGGCTCGCCTGTCAAGGGCCTGGAAGGCATTGCAAAGGATGCGAAGCTGCTTCTGGTCTGTGCGAAAGGGAAGCGCGGCTATTTCCTCCAGAATCGCCTGAACGCGGTGGGGTATACGAATACGCGCGCCCTGGAAAGCGGAGCGTTTGTTAAGACCGAAAAGGTGGAATTCACCGGTACGCTGCCGCCGGAAGAGATTAAGCGTGTAAAAGGGCTTGGCTGTCTGCAGGATAAGCGCTATCCGGATGTGTTTAACGTCCGCGTGATTACGCGCAATGGAAAAATTACTTCTGAGGAGCACCGGGTGATCGCGGAAGCGGCAGAACGTTTTGGTTCGGGCGAGGTGACGATGACGACTCGTCTGACGCTGGAGATTCAGGGTGTGAAGTACGCGAATATTCAGCCGCTGTTTGACTTTTTGAGCGAGCATGGACTTTCCACTGGCGGAACCGGTTCCCTGGTGCGTCCGGTTGTTTCCTGTAAGGGCACGACCTGTCAGTATGGTTTGATTGATACTTTTGGGCTCTCTGAACGGCTGCATGAGAAGTTTTATGTGGGCTATCATGGTGTGACGCTGCCGCATATGTTTAAGATTGCGGTTGGCGGATGTCCGAATAACTGTGTGAAGCCGAATCTGAATGACCTGGGCATTGTTGGCCAGAGGGTTCCGATGGTGGACTACAGCAAATGCCGGGGATGTAAGAAGTGCAAAGTAGAGGCTTCCTGTCCGATTCATCATGCGAAGGTGGTGGATGGCAAGATTCAGATTGATCCGAATGTCTGCAACAACTGCGGCCGCTGCAAGGATAAATGTGTATTTGGCGCATTGGAATATCAGGATGGGTACCGCGTATACATCGGCGGGCGCTGGGGCAAGAAGATCGCGCACGGCGAGCCGCTGCCGCGGATTTTCACCTCAGAGGAAGAAGTGGTGGATGTCGTTGAAAAAGCGATCCTGTTGTTCCGTGACGAGGGGCAGACTGGAGAGCGTTTCGCTGACACCGTCACCAGACTTGGTTTTGACGTAGTCAGCGAAAAGCTGCTGGAGGGTAAGATTGATAAGAAAGCCATTTTGGAAAAGACTGTGAAAGGCGGAGCTACCTGCTAGAAGTCTTTCCCGCACTGCTCACAGTGATATTTATTGGTTTTATCTTTTTTTGCAAAAAGCTTCCTGCGTATTTTCTGCGTGTTGTAGGAACTGCACCAGGGGCACCGGATGACCGGCGGCATCGATGGGTTCTGACCCATGAGCCGCCGGTTTTCCTCTTCATAGATCGAGGTGGTGCGATAAGAGTCCCAGTCAAAAGCCGGATCTTTTTTTACCACCTCGTCGATGAAAGGCTGGCAGTAGTCCTCCCACTGGTGGAAGAACTGTTCTTCTGTAATTTCGCCATTGGTCTGTTTCTTCTGGAATTCTTCCCGTTTGGCGCTTGTGATGCCGTAAGAAGAATCAATTTCCCTGCATTCTGTATGGCCGCAGTGCGGGCAGGTCCAGGTACGCGCAAGAGGGCCGGCCTGGAGCAGGCCGCATTTCGGGCAGTAAAGCCAGTTCGACGCCATATATTTATCATGTGCCATAATATCACCTCGAATATTTTTTTGTCATCAGATAACCATTTATATCGGATAAGCCTTTGTATCTCTCAAAACTGTCTCCATGCACCAGCACTAGCGTCGGTGCCTGCCGGATGCCATATTTGTTGACCAGTGTGATGTTGTCATCGGTGGTCAGCTTTACATAGGAAACGGCATTCTGATCCAGCAGGGAAACAGCCGCTTTGCAGTTCGGGCAGGAGGAGCTGACGAAGAGCAGCGTCTTGGGCATTGGTGCTTCTGCTGCCGGGGTGCCAGACTCAGTTGCTGCGGTATTTTTGACTGCTTCTGTGTCGGTATCCTTTCTCTCTAACCGTGAGGCGCCAATGTTATAGGTCTTACGGTCTTTGAATTCCTGTGATTTTCCGTCATTCCAGTTCTGGACCGGACGATAGTAGCCGGTGATGCGGCTGTAGACCTCGGTCTTTTTGCCGCAGTGCGGGCAGGTGTAAACCTCACCCGGAAGATAACCGTGTTCGCTGCATACGGAGTAGGTCGGGCTGATGGTGTAGTAAGGAAGCTTATAGTTTTCCGCAATCTTACGAACCAGAGCGGCAGCGGACTTCCAGTTGGGCAGTTTTTCGCCAAGGAACGCATGGAACACCGTGCCGGAGGTATAGAGCGTCTGCAGCTCGTCCTGTACGTCCAGCGCTGAGAAAATGTCTTCCGTATAGCCGACCGGAAGGTGGCTGGAATTAGTATAATATGGTGCATCGGAAGATCCGGACGCTTGCGTACGGAGACCCGATGCGCCAACGCCAGAATCGTCAGATTCTGGCGTGTTCTGCAAAGCGGTTTTCTTTGCAGAACGGTAGATGCCATTCTCGTTCGCGGTGATGATGTCCGGGAATTCTTTCTTATCGTGTTTCGCAAAGCGATAGGTGGTCGATTCTGCGGGCGTCGCTTCCAGGTTGTACAGATCGCCGTACTGCTCCTGATAGTCGGACAGACGGGTGCGCATATGGTTCAGCACATCTTTGGCAAAGGCCTGTGTCTTTGGATGGGTCAGATCCTGGCGCAGCCACTTTGCGTTCAGCCCGGCCTCGTTCATGCCGATGAGGCCGATGGTGGAAAAGTGGTTGTCAAAGCTGCCAAGGTAGCGTTTGGTATAAGGATAAAGTCCGGCGTCCAGAAGCTTTGTGATGACCGTGCGTTTGGTCTTCAGACTGCGCGCGGCAATGTCCATCAGCCGATCCAGACGGGCGTAGAAATCCGTCTCGTCCGCAGCCAGATAGGCGATGCGGGGCAGGTTGATGGTGACGACGCCGACGGAACCGGTTGATTCGCCGGAGCCGAAGAAGCCGCCGGATTTTTTGCGCAGCTCGCGCAGATCCAGACGCAGGCGGCAGCACATGGAGCGAACATCGCTCGGCTCCATGTCGGAGTTAATATAGTTGGAAAAATACGGAGTTCCGTATTTCGCTGTCATTTCAAAGAGGAGCCGGTTATTCTCTGTCTCGCTCCAGTCAAAATCTTTCGTAATGGAGTAGGTCGGGATCGGATACTGGAATCCGCGGCCATTGGCGTCGCCCTCGATCATGATCTCGATAAAGGCCTTGTTGATCATGTCCATTTCTTTCTGGCAGTCGCCGTAGGTGAAATCCTGCTCTTTGCCGCCGACAATCGCGGGCAGATTCTTCAGGTCATTCGGAACGGTCCAGTCCAGGGTGATGTTGGAGAAAGGCGCCTGTGTTCCCCAACGGGACGGGGTATTTACTCCATAGACAAAGGACTGTACGCACTGCTTGACTTCCTTTTGCGTCAGATGATCGGTGCGTACAAAGGGCGCCAGATAGGTATCAAAAGAAGAGAATGCCTGCGCACCGGCCCATTCATTCTGCATGATACCGAGAAAATTCACCATCTGGTTGCACAGCGTACTCAGGTGGCTCGCGGGGGAAGAGGTAATTTTTCCGGGAACCCCGCCGAGCCCTTCCTGAATGAGCTGCTTGAGACTCCATCCCGCGCAGTAACCGGTCAGCATGGACAGGTCGTGCAGGTGAATCTCCGCAGAACGGTGTGCGTCAGCGATTTCTTTGTCATAGACCTCGCTCAGCCAGTAATTGGCTGTGATGGCGCCGGAATTGGACAAAATCAGTCCGCCCACGGAATAGGTAACCGTGGAATTCTCTTTCACACGCCAGTCGTTGATCTGGAGATAGTCATCCACCAGGTCTTTGTAATTGAGCATGGTGGAGTTGATGTTGCGCAGCTTTTCCCGCTGCTTGCGATATAAAATATAGGACTTGGCCACATCGGCATAGCCTGCCTCCGACAGAACCTTCTCCACACTGTCCTGAATGTCTTCGACAGAAATGTAGCCGTCCTTTATTTTCTCTTCAAAATCAGCTGTGGTGCGCAGGGACAGCATATCAATGATGCTGGGGTGGTACTGCTTCCCTTCGGCGTCAAAAGCTTTGGTGATTGCCACACTGATTTTATTAATATGAAATTCGGCGATGGTGCCGTCTCGTTTTTTCACCTGGTACATAGAAACCTCCCATATATAAACTGGTAATTGTACAGATTCGTGTTACTATTCACGGCGAGCCTGACACCTGCTGTCAGGCTGCGCCAGAATACGTTTCGTAACAGATTAGTCAGGCAGACGATAGCGTTTTTCCTGCATTGCCTGCTGCCGCGCATCGCCAGTGACGGTAACGAGAATGAATGGTACCGGACTGCCTGTGTTCTGGACGCGAGCAAATGCATTGTAGCACATATGGGAAATAAAATCAATATCTGGTTGGAATAATTGGAAATGTATACAAAATGTAGTAACGGGAAAGAAGATGGAACGAAAGAACCTGTAAAAAATGATTTTCGGGGTAAGTGTAAAATGCTGTGGAAAGCTTCACAAATGCGGGGAGAAGCCTGCAGAGCGTACGGGGTTATACCCCGCGCAGCGCTACACTCTGTACATATGGCTGCACCAATTGCGCATAGCGGCGCAGCTCTTCTTCCGAGGGCGCGTGAAGTCCGGCTTCCATAACGGTATCGCGGTCAACAAAGCATTGCAGAAAATAGCGCTTTGCGCCCTGAATCCACTGTCCGATCTCAGGAAAAACAGTATCGTCGTGGAATTCCGCTACAACGGTGGTGCGGAATTCGTAGTCGGCGGTTCCATTCATCAGAAGAGAAACACTGCGGCGGACGTTGGAAAGATCAAATTCGTGTTTGCCGATGGTCTCACTGTACCGTGAAGGCGCGTTTTTGATGTCCATGGCTACGTAATCGACCAGATTCATTTCCAGAAGTGCGGAAAGCATATCCGGATGATTCCCATTCGTATCCAGCTTGACAGCAAACCCCATTTCATGAATCTGTCTCAGAAAATCCGGCAGGTCATGGTGCAGCGTCGGCTCTCCGCCCGTGACAGCCACACCGTCGAGCAGGCCGCGGCGTTTTTCCAGAAACGAGAAAAAATCTGTCATCGGAATTGTTTCTGGGAGGGGCTTGGGCGACAAGGCATCGGTATTGTTCGGAGCAGAAGCTCCGGTGGAATGAATATATTTGCAGGAGTCGATGATCAATTCGCTGTTATGGCAAAAAGGGCAACAAAAATCACAGCCGCCCAGAAATACGGTGCAGGCGACTTTGCCGGGGTAATCCAGAAGGGTTAATTTTTGCAAACCACAAATCTTCATATGAATCCTGTAAACGTGAAATGGTTAAAAACGAGCCTTTTGCATATTGAAAAACCGATTCCGGCTCATCCCGCACAGAGTGTGGGATGTTCGTCTGCCGAAATATTGTGTGAGACGAAAGCACGGAAACGGTCTGCTGTCTGTTTTATTTTTTATTTTCTAACTCTGCTTTTTTCATCGCGCGCACTTTCAGCGGCAGACCAAACAGGGTGATGAAGCCGCTCGCGTCGTGGTGGTCATACAGATCGCCGGTCGTAAAGGAAGCCAGTGACTCGTTGTACAGAGAGTACGGGGAGGTCGTTCCGGCTTTGATGATGTTGCCCTTGTAGAGCTTGAACTTCACCTCTCCGGTCACATCCTTCTGCGTCACGTCGACGAACGCCTGGATTGCCTCGCGCAGCGGGGTAAACCACTTGCCTTCGTAAACAACCTGTGCGAACTGGCTGCCAAGCTTCTTCTTTGTCTCAAGGGTGTCACGGTCGAGAATCAGCTCTTCAAGCTGCTCATGCGCCGCCATGAGGATTGTGCCGCCCGGAGTCTCATACACGCCGCGGGACTTCATGCCGACCACACGGTTCTCTACGATGTCGACGATGCCGATGCCGTGCTTGCCGCCAAGTGCGTTCAGCTCTTTGATAATCTCGGATACCTTCATTTCGCGGCCATTCAGGGTCTTCGGGATACCGGACTCAAAGGTCATGGTCACGTATTCGCCCTGATCCGGTGCCTTCTCCGGCGTCACACCGAGCACCAGCATATGGTCGTAGTTCGGCTCATTGGCCGGATCCTCGAGTTCCAGACCCTCGTGGCTGATGTGCCAGAGGTTGCGGTCGCGGCTATAGCTGGAATCCGCAGCGAACGGAAGATGGATGCCGTGCTGTTCACAGTAAGCGATTTCGTCCTCGCGGGACTGCATGGTCCACACATCCGTCATTCTCCAGGGAGCGATGATTTTGATATCCGGAGCGAGTGCCTTAATCCCCAGCTCAAAACGAATCTGGTCGTTGCCCTTGCCAGTTGCTCCGTGGCAGATGGCTACCGCATTTTCTTTGCGGGCAATCTCTACCAGCTTTTTCGCGATCGCCGGACGAGCCATGGAGGTGCCGAGCAGATATTTGTGCTCATATACGGCGCCGGCTTTGACGCAGGGCATTACAAAATCGTCGCAAAATTCGTCAACAATGTTTTCAATATATAATTTGGACGCGCCGGAGAGCTTTGCGCGCTCGTCCAGGCCATCCAGTTCATTTCCCTGGCCGACATCGATGCAGCAGCAGACAACATCGTAATCGAAATTTTCTTTCAGCCACGGAATGATCGCGGTCGTGTCCAGACCGCCGGAATACGCGAGAACTACCTTTTCTTTCATAATATAAATCCTCCTCGGTGATTTTTAGTAACTGCTCAGAACCAAAGCGGAGAGCAGCCCCGTTACCAGATGTTCTGAAGCGTTACGAATTTTATTTCGTCCAATATACCGCAACTGCGGAGATTATGCAAGTGGAAAACGAAAAAAGTATTGCATAATATACACTAATAATGTATAATTATGCAATCTTAAAAACGCTTTACATTTTTTCATCACGGGAGTATAGTGTATTGGCGTTGAATATGCAGGATTGAAGGAGTTTATGAAAATGATAAAAGCAGGTATTATCGGGGCGACCGGATACGCGGGCGGCGAACTGGTGCGTCTTCTTCTGGGTCATCCGGAAGTAAAAATCGTCTGGTACGGTTCAAGGAGCTATGTAGATCAGAAATATGCATCCATCTATCAGAATATGTTTCAGCTAGTAGACGAAACATGCATGGACGACAATATGGAAGCGCTGGCGGATGAGGCGGATGTGATTTTTACCGCGACACCGCAGGGACTGTGCGCGTCGCTGGTCAATGAGGGGATTCTCTCGCGGGCGAAAGTGATTGACCTGAGCGCTGACTTTCGGCTGAAGGATGTAAAAATATACGAAAAATGGTATGGGATGACGCACAAGGCGCCGCAGTTTATTGACGAAGCTGTGTATGGCCTGTGCGAGATCAACCGGGAGCAGGTACGCGGCGCGCGGCTGATCGCGAATCCGGGCTGCTATCCGACCTGCAGCACGCTCTCGATTTACCCTCTGGTAAAAGAAGGGCTGATCGACCCGGCGACAATTATTATAGACGCAAAATCCGGTACCTCCGGCGCAGGCCGTGGGGCGAAGACGGATAATCTTTACTGCGAGGTAAATGAAAACATCAAAGCTTACGGCGTAGCGAGTCACCGGCACACACCGGAGATCGAGGAGCAGCTGAGCTACGCGGCAGGAAAGCCGGTGGTGCTGAATTTCACTCCGCATCTGGTGCCGATGAACCGGGGCATTTTAATTACCGCGTATGCTTCCCTGACAAAGGATGTCTCATACGAGGAAGTGAAAGCGGTGTATGACCGGTATTATAATAAGGAATATTTTGTGCGGGTTCTGGAAAAGGACGTTTGCCCGCAGACGAAGTGGGTAGAGGGCAGCAATTTTGTGGATGTCAACTTTAAGATTGATCCGCGGACGAACCGTGTCATTATGATGGGCGCGATGGACAATCTGGTAAAAGGTGCGGCGGGACAGGCCGTGCAGAACATGAACCTGGCGTTTGGGCTGGATGAGGCGGAAGGGCTGCGGCTGGCGCCGATGTTTCCGTGAGGCTTTCCGGCTGGTGATTACGGGACGAATCCGGGGAAAACGAGTCATCTGATTTTCCCAGTCGTGCTGCAGAGAAAAGACTGCGAAAGAAGCAGCTTTGTGAAAAGCAGGTTGAAAGAACCGTGATATAGATTTTGAGGTTTCGATATTCAAATGTGAGAATGACAGCGAAAGCAGGAGGAAATTCATGCAGAAGATTGCTGGCGGTGTGACAGCCGCAAAAGGATTTTACGCGACCGGCATCGCGGCCGGGATTAAGAAGAGCGGCAAGGATATGGCGATGGTTTACAGTGAGGCGGTCTGCCGTGTGGCGGGGACGTTCACGACCAATCTGGTAAAAGCGGCGCCGGTGAAGTGGGATCAGAAGATTGTAAAGGGCTTGCCGGTCACAGAGCAGGAACCGGAGGAAGCCGGCAGCCGTGACGGAGCAGATGGAACGTGTGCGGGCAATGACCAGACGGCCCATGTGGTTGTGGTAAACAGTGGCGTGGCAAACGCCTGCACTGGGGCAGAGGGTTATGGCTATTGCCGCGATACGGCGGCGAAAGCGGCGGAGCTGTTTGGCATTCGGGAAAATCAGGTGCTGGTCGCTTCGACCGGCGTGATTGGCCAGCAGGTGCCGATTGCGAAGATCTGCGCGGGCATTGAGACGATGAAGCCGCTTCTTTCAGAGAGTGAAGAGGGCGGCACGCTTGCGGCGGAAGCAATTATGACTACGGATACGGTGAAAAAAGAGGTTGCCGTACAGCTGGAGCTTGGCGGGAAAACCGTGACGATTGGCGGGATGTGCAAGGGCAGCGGCATGATTCATCCGAATATGTGTACGATGCTGAGCTTTATCACGACGGACGCGAATATTTCACAGCCGCTGCTGCAGAAAGCGCTCAGTGCGAGTGTGCCGGATACCTACAATATGGTTTCGGTGGATGGCGACACTTCGACCAACGATACCTGTCTCGTGCTGGCAAACGGTCTGGCGGGCAACCTGGAAATTACCGAAGAGAATGCGGATTATGCCGCGTTTTTCGAGGCGCTGAATGAGGTCAATACCTGCCTGGCAAAGAAAATGGCAGCCGACGGCGAGGGAGCAACAGCCATGTTTGAAGTGAAAGTCGTTGGAGCTGAAAGCAAAGCGCAGGCGGTGACGATCAGCAAGTCGGTGGTTTCCTCCAGTCTGGTGAAGGCTATGATTTACGGACACGACGCGAACTGCGGCCGGATTCTCTGCGCGATGGGGTATTCGGGCGCGCAGTTTGATCCGGAAAAGGTAGACGTCTGGTTTGAGAGTGCGGCAGGAAAGCTGAAAATTATCGAAAACGGCGTACCGAACGGCTACAGCGAGGAGCTGGCGACAAAGATTCTCTCGGAGAGCGCGGTAACCGCGATTGCAGATATTAAAATGGGCACTGCGGAAGCGACTGCCTGGGGCTGTGACCTGACCTATGATTATATTAAAATTAACGCAGACTACCGCAGCTGAGAAGGCGGTCCTATTTAAGGTCTATGGAAAAAAGGCGCGATATTGAGATTTAGAACATAGCGAACTGCGCGGTGAATTTTTGCCATGGCAGGCCTGCAGAATGCACAGGAAATAGCACTACAGGCTGTGCCTGGCGGATATGGGATGACAGAAAGGATTTAAAAATATGGAATCAACAGAAATGGAACTCTGGCTGCAGAAGGCCAGCGTCCTGATTGAGGCGCTGCCATATATTCAGCGCTTTCACGGGAAAACCATTGTCGTGAAATACGGCGGGAGCGCGATGGTGGATCATGAACTGAAAAAAAGTGTGATCCGTGATGTAGCGCTGCTGAAGCTGGTCGGTTTTCGGCCGATCATTGTGCATGGCGGCGGCAAAGAGATTACAAAGTGGATCAACAAGGTTGGACTGGAGACGAATTTTGTAAACGGACTGCGTGTCACGGATAAGGACACGATGGAGGTCGTGGAGATGGTGCTGAACCGCATCAATAAGGGCCTGGTCTCCATGATGGAGAAGACCGGTCTGAAAGCGGTCGGCATCAGCGGCAAGGATGGCTCTGTGCTGCGTGTGGATAAAAAGCTGGCGGGCGGCAAGGATATTGGATATGTCGGTGAAGTGAAGGAGGTCAATACCGCACTTTTGGACACTCTTCTGGATAATGATTTTATTCCGGTGATCTGTCCGATTGGTTCGGATGACCAGTATCATTCCTACAATATCAATGCAGACGACGCGGCCTGTGCAATCGCGAAGGCGGTAAAAGCGGCGAAGCTGGCATTTCTGACAGATATTGAAGGAGTTTACCGGGATCCGCTGGATCACACTTCTCTGATCAGTGAACTGACGATCCCGGAGGCCAGAGCGTTCCTGGAAAGCGGAAACGCCGGCGGAGGTATGCTGCCAAAGCTGCAGAACTGCATTGCGGCGATCGAAGGCGGCGTATCGAGGGTGCATATTCTGGATGGCAGGATTGAACACTGTCTGCTGTTGGAATTTTTCACCAACAAAGGGATCGGTACCGCGATCATTGGCGACCGGGAGGAAAGGTACTATCAGGGAAATTAAAGCCGGCGGCATGAATATGGAAGGAGAAAGCAATGACCAGTCAGGAATATATGGATTTGACGGAGCAGTACGTGCTTCATACCTACAACCGGTTTCCGGTGGTGTTTGAGAAAGGGGAAGGCGTATACCTGACCGATGTGGACGGAAAAGAATATCTGGATTTTGGCGCCGGAATCGCGGTTTTTGCGCTCGGATACGGCAACCAGGCGTACAATGACGCGCTGAAAGCGCAGATTGATAAGCTGATACATACTTCAAATCTGTTTTACAATGAGCCGCTTCCGGAGGCGGCAAAGAAGCTGGCAAAGGCTAGTGGGATGGATAAGGTGTTTTTTACAAACAGCGGCACGGAAGCGATAGAGGGTGCCTTGAAGGCGGCGCGTAAATATGCGTACTTGAAAAAGCAGGCGTCTGAGAAAAATGCGGCGGAAGATGGAGCTTGCGAGGCAAATTATGAGATTATTGCGATGGAGCATTCCTTCCACGGCAGGAGTGTCGGCGCGCTGTCTGTGACGGGAAATCCGCATTACCAGGAAGCGTTCCGTCCGCTGATGGGAGGCGTGAGATTTGCGAAGTTTAACGATCTGGAGAGTGTGAAAGCTCAGGTGACGGAGCATACCTGCGCGATTATTATGGAGACGGTGCAGGGCGAAGGCGGCATTTATCCGGCGGAAGAAGAATTCTTGCGCGGCGTGCGTGCTCTGTGTGACGAGAAAGATATTTTGCTGATTCTGGATGAGATCCAGTGCGGTATGGGGCGCACCGGCAGCTGGTTTGCCTGCCAGCAGTACGGGGTGCAGCCGGATATCATGACCTGCGCGAAGGCGCTCGGCTGCGGTGTACCGGTGGGGGCGTTTTTGCTGAACGAAAAGACGGCGAAGGCTTCTCTGGTTCCCGGAGATCATGGTACGACCTACGGAGGCAATCCGTTCGCCTGCGCTGCAGTATCAAAGGTATTTGATCTTTTTGAAGAACTTCATGTGGTGGAACATGTGCGGGAGCTTACTCCGTATCTGGAGCAGCGGCTGGATGCGCTGGTAGAAAAGTATGATTTCCTGACCGCGCGGCGTGGAAAAGGATTTATGCAGGGACTGCTGGTTGAGGGACGTCCGGTTGGAGAGATTGTGAGCGCTGCGCTGGAAAATGGCCTCGTTGTCTTAAGTGCAGAGGGTAATGTGCTTCGCCTTGTACCGCCGCTGGTGATTGAGAAAAAAGATATTGATGAGATGGTGGTGCGGCTGGAAGCATCATTCTGAATCTGCATTGGACGAAAAACAGGTACAGGGACGCCGACAGTGGAATAATTTCGTGAAAACCGCGCATACTTCTGGCAGAAAATATGAGGAACGATGCAGTTTCTGCTTCGCCTTATCATGCAGGAGGGAAAATATGTGGGGAATTCTGATTGCACTGCTCTCTGGTGCATTAATGAGTGTGCAGGGCGTATTTAATACGGAAATGACAAAGCAGACGAGCCTTTGGCTTTCGTCTGCTTTTGTGCAGCTGACAGCTTTGCTGGTCTGTATTCTGGCGTGGCTTATCACGGACCGGACGAATGCGGCGGTGCTGGCTCAGGTAGAGCCGAAATATATGCTTTTGTCCGGGGTGATTGGCGCGTTGATTACCATTACGGTGATAAGGGCGATGGGAAGCTTAGGCCCCGCGCGCGCGGCGATGCTGATCGTTATTGCCCAGCTGATGGTCGCATACGGAATTGAACTGCTGGGGCTGTTTGGGGTAGAAAAGCAGCCGCTGGAAGGACGGAAAATTTTTGGTATGTTTCTGGCTGTTACAGGAATTGTAATATTTAAATGGTAAAATTTCTCGAACCTGTAAAAAATCTGTTGCAAAGTATTTCATTTTTCGTTAAAATAAAGAACGTATACGGGAAAACAGCGGCTTTGGCCGCACAGGTACATGTTATCGAGAAAAAAAGGGCTGGCTGCAGCCCTGTTAGGCGTGGCTTTGATAGGAATGCCCGGCTGCACAAAGGATCGTGCAGGCGCACTCTATACGGTGGAGCTTACTGCGCAGACGGAAGCTGCCGCGGAAGAAAATCCGATCACGGATGGCGATACCGGCAGCACGAATGCTGAGGCAGTGAGTGAAGCGGGCAGCGAAGCGTTTTGGAATGAGGAGGCTGACCCGGCAGAGCCGGAAACCGAGGCAATCGCCGGATATGTCTATGTCTGCGGCGCGGTGAATGAGCCTGGGGTATATCCGATCCGGGGCGATATGCGCGTCTGCGACGCGATTGCGCAGGCAGGCGGCTTTTCCGCAGAAGCGGACGAGGAATGGCTGAATCAGGCGGCAGTGGTCAGCGATGGGCAGAAGCTTTATGTTTATTCTACGGATGAAACTGCTCAGATGAATGCGGCGGGCGTATCACCAGAGGGCATGAGCAGTGGGACAGATGCGGACGCAGTATCTGCGGAGAGCAGCTCCGCAGGTGGATCAGCCGCGGCCGGAAATGGAGAGGGAATCACGGACACCTCAGATGGCAAAGTGAATCTGAATACCGCGACAGCGGAGGAACTGATGACGCTTCCGGGGATTGGCGAGTCAAAGGCTGCTGCGATTCTTGCTTACCGAAGTGAGCACGGTGCGTTTGCTTCGATTGAGGAAATTCAGAATATCTCGGGGATTAAGAGCGGGGTTTTCTCGAAGATCAAAGATCTCATAACCGTATAGATATTGTAAGGAGATTATTATGGCAAAAAGAGTTTTGGTAGTGGATGATGAGAAACTGATCGTAAAAGGCATCCGGTTTAGCCTGGAGCAGGATGACATGGAAGTGGACTGTGCTTACGATGGAGAGGAAGCGGTGCGGCTGGCAAAGGAGAACAGATACGACATTATTCTTCTGGATCTGATGCTGCCGAAGCTGGATGGCCTGGAGGTATGTCAGCAAATCCGTGAGTTCTCAGATGTGCCGATTGTCATGTTGACAGCGAAGGGCGACGACATGGATAAGATTATGGGCCTGGAGTATGGTGCAGATGATTACATCACGAAGCCATTTAATATCCTTGAGGTAAAGGCGAGATTAAAAGCAATCATCCGGCGGACTTCACAGAAAAACGCGGGAGAGCCGAAAGGAAAGATCGTGGAAGTGGGCGATCTGGTTCTGGACTGTGACGGCAGGAGAGTCAGCGTCGCCGGCAAAGAGGTGAATCTGACGACAAAAGAGTTTGACCTTTTGGAGCTGCTTGTTTTTAATCCGAACAAGGTATACAGTCGGGAGAGTCTTTTGAATACGGTGTGGGGGTATGAGTATCCGGGGGATGTGAGAACGGTGGATGTGCATATCCGCCGCCTGCGCGAGAAGATTGAGGCAAACCCGAGCGAACCGAAATACGTACATACGAAGTGGGGAGTGGGTTACTATTTCCAGCATTAAGCCAGTCATAAAAAAATATTTTAAAAGCCTGCAGGCACGCATTTTCCTGTTTTTTATTCTGGTTGGTGTGATTCCTGTTCTTCTGATGCGATACGCGGTTCTGACAAACTACGAGTCGCAGGCAGTTGAACAGAAGGCACAGCTTCTGGAGCGGCAGTGCCAGCAGATTCTGGAGCAGATCTCAGAGTCCGAATATATGCATGGGAATGACTCGGATCAGGTGGACCGCCTGATCGACCAGATGGCCTCCCTGTATTCCGGGCGTGTGATTCTTGTCAACAGCAATTTTCGCATTATCAAAGATACTTATGACATAGACGTAGACAAAGTGATTATTTCAGAAGAAGTACTTCTGACGTTTCAGGGGACAAATTCAACGAACTACGATGAGGACAATCAGTTTCTGGAGATGACGATTCCGATTGCAAATGATGACTCCGGGGAGACGGAAGGAATTATGATTATCAGCGTTCCCACGGTGGACATTGCAAATGGAAAAGCGGGCATCAGCCGGATTGTACTGCAGCTGCAGTCGATTCTGACCGTGCTGATCCTTGGCGTGGCCTTTTACGTTTCACGGATTCTGACACGTCCATTTGGAAAGATTACACAATCTCTGGAAGATGTTGCCGGTGTAAATGATGAAGAAATATCTATCCCGGATTATACAGAAACGCAGCTTCTTGCCGAGGCGTACAACCGTATGTTAAAGCGTATGAAAGCACAGGAGGATTCGCGGCAGGAGTTTGTTTCCAATGTCTCGCATGAACTGAAGACGCCGATTACCTCGATGAAGGTGCTGGCGGATTCTCTTTTGGCGCAGGAAGATGTGCCGGTTGAGCTTTACAGAGAGTTTATGGGCGACATCGCGGAGGAAGTGGATCGCGAGAATAAAATTATTTCGGATCTTCTTTCCCTTGTGAAGATGGATAAACGCTCTTCGGATGTCCATATTGAGGAGACAAATATCAACCAGCTGATCGAGCTGGTGCTGAAAAGATTGCGGCCGATTGCGGGTACCAAAAATGTCGAGCTGGTACTGGAGAGCTTTAAACCGGTTCTTGCCGAGGTTGACGAGACGAAGCTGACGCTTGCGATTTCGAATCTGATTGAAAATGGAATCAAATACAATCGGGACGGCGGATGGGTGCATGTCTCCCTGAATGTGGATGGTAAATATTTTTATATCCGCGTGGAGGATTCAGGAATCGGTATTCCGGAAGACTCCCAGGAACATATTTTTGAACGCTTTTATCGGGTGGATAAATCCCATTCACGGGAGATCGGCGGTACCGGTCTGGGACTCGCGATCACGAGAAGCGCGGTTCTGATGCATCATGGTGCGATTAAGGTTTACAGCCGCGAAGGGGAGGGGACGACCTTTACCGTGCGGATTCCGCTGAAATATGTGCCGTGATCATTCGCGTAAAGGGCATAAGCCGATTCGTGATTCATTTAGGAAAGCATGGTTCTCGATTCCCTGCGTGAATCGGGATAATTTGCGGAGGGGTTCACGTGAAGAAAAAAAGAAGCTTTTCTTTTTGCGTACTGTCAGTGATGATTGCCGCGCTGCTTCTCCTTGGCGGCTGCGGGAAGAAAGAGGAAGACAGTACCAGTTATACGATTTATTATAAAAACTCATCCGGCACGAGCCTGTATGAGGTGAGCTATTCTCCTGCCGCGGAGACGTTTGATGAGATGATGACAGAGCTGATGGCGCAGATGTCGACGGTGCCGGAGGACGCGGTCTATACCAGTGTACTTCCGGAGACGGTATCGTATCAGGGGTATGAGCGAGGCATTGATGCACTTCGGATAGATTTTTCAGGCGAATACTATGAGATGGATAATATTACCGAGGTTCTTTTGCGCGCTGCTGTGGTAAAGACGATCTGTCAGATTCCCGGTGTGACAAAGATTATTCTTACGGTTGACTCGGAGCAGCTGGTGGACGGTAATGGCGAACTGGTCGCGGCGATGGACTCAGAAAGCTTTATTGACACGAAAAACGGCGGGATTAACTCCTATCAGACGACTTCTCTGGTTTTGTATTTTCCGAATGAGGATGGGACAAAACTGCTAAAGGAAGTGCGGAACGTAGACTATTCGAGCAATATGGTGCTGGTCCGTGTCATACTGGAGCAGCTGATGGCTGGCTCGGATTATTCGAACCGTAAGGCAGTCATGAATTCGTCGGCGGAAATTCTGGATATCACAACAAAAAATGGGATCTGCACGATCAATTTCAGTGAAGAATTTAACCAGCAGCCGACAGAAAACACACCTTCCGCAGGGGCAGCTTTGTACGCAATCGTCAATTCCATCTGTGAGACGGCGGACGATGTAGACGGTGTGAAAATTACCATTGAAGGTTCTTCGAATGTGAAATTCTGGGATGAAATTGATCTGAGCGAGGTATTCCTTTTGAATGAAAGCCTGATTGAGGTGGACAGCCTGGAATCTGAGACAGAAGAAGCGGCAGTGCAGGCAGACGAGGCGGAGGGTGAGCCGGAATCAACGGACTCTGATGCTGTCGTAGCAGGTGCGGATGGCGCGATTGCAGGCGTCGATGCCTATGCAGCGGAGGAAGACGGCACAGCCGCGGGTGCAGATGGCGCGATCGCCGGAGTGACGGGAGCGGACGCGTCTGCCGAGGCACAGACAGAATGACAGGAGAGAGGGTGGTGCGATGAGAAAACGGCCGCTGGCTTTGCTGTGTCTGGTGGTTGCGGTATTTTTCAGCGTGGTGGGAAGCATACGCGGTTCCGAAAGGGACGAGGCTCTTGCGGGCGTAGAAGAATATCTGACAGAGACAGCAGGCACAGGCAGTACGCTGACCTTTGAAGGCACCGTATCAGAGGTCGGCGCGGTATCGGAAGGCATACGCCTTTCTGTAAATCAAATAATTCTTTATACAAATGACAAATCAATCGGTTCTTTATCTTCTGAATTAAAAGTCTTATTTACCATGGAAACAGACAATCTGCTGCCCGGTGACCGTGTCCGTGTGACAGGCACCTGGAAGCCATTTGAAACAGCGGGGAATCCTGGACAGTTCGATTTCAGGGCGTATTATTTTATGAAAAATACAGTAGGGAGGATTACCGGTGCGGGCGTTACGCTTGTGTCAGATGGAGATTCTTCTCTGACTCGTATGCTTGCGCGATTTCGCCGTGCCCTGCGCGGCTCCTATCTGCGAATTCTGGAGGAAAAGGCGGCCCGCACCGTCTCGGCGATCAGCCTGGGAGAAAAAAGCTATATGGAGCAGGAGTGGAAGCGGCTGTATCAGGAGGGCGGCATTGCGCACATTATTTCTATCAGCGGCCTTCACATCAGTATGATTGGAATGTGCATTTATAAGCTTCTGAGGCGTATCCGCCTGCCTTTTGTTCTGGCGGCATTGTCTTCGGCAGCTGTGGTTGCGCTGTATGCGATGATGGCAGGGTTTGGAGTCTCCGCACTGCGCGCCTGCATCATGTTTGTGCTCTGGCTTGGCGCACAGATCGCCGGGCGAAAAAATGATACGCTGACTGCGGCAGCGGTTGCGGCCGCCCTGATTCTGGCGGGGAATGGACGAGCCGTAGGAAGCTCTTCCTTCCTGCTGTCTTTTGGAGCCATTTTGTCGATCGCACTGCTTGTGCCGCGGCTTCAGGCGGTAAATCCGTTTCGGATCAGGAGAACAAACGCCGTACGAAGAACCGGTGAGCGGATATGGAACGCGCTGTGCGGCGGAGCAGGGGTCTGGCTTGGCACGCTGCCGGTCACGCTCTGGTTTTTCTATCAGGCCGCTCCCTGGAGTGTGCTGATCAATCTGGCTGTGATACCGCTGATGTCCGCTTTGATGGGCTCCGCCCTGATTTCCTGCCTGGTTGGGCTGGTCAGTGTTCCCGCGGGGATTTTTTTGTCAGCTCCCGTATATTATTTGCTGGGATTTTTTGAAATCTTATGTACGTGCGAACAACAGCTGCCGGGAGCTGTCTGGATCGCGGGCTGTCCGGCACTGTGGAGGGCTGCTGCTTATTATGCTTTATTGTTCGCAGCGGCAGGCCTCGTGTGTTTTCTGGAAAGATACAGGGAGAAGGCGTTGTGTACTCCTAAAAAAGATCGAATTGTGAGACCATTCGGGATTAACCAGAGACGGAGAACAGGCCGGAAGAGGTGTTTTCAGGAACAACCACGGGGAACCGTACAGAGAAAACAGCATCCGGAGCTACAGTATCTGCAGACAATGGTGTGGATTTGCGCGATCGGAATCGGCCTCTTTCTGATGGCATTCCATCCGCGCAGCGGACTGACTGTGACCTGTATGGACGTTGGGCAGGGGGATGGTGCGTTGATTCAGCTCCCGGATGGCACGAACTGTCTGATCGATGGCGGGAGCAGTTCCGTGAGTGAGCTCTGGGAATATCGAATCAGCCAGGTGGTAAAATATTATGGGATCAGCAGGCTGGATTATGTCTTTCTGTCCCATGCCGACAGCGACCATATCAGCGGCATAGAAGAATATCTGGAAGACTATCTGCCGGGATTTGCGGGAAGCAATGCCCACGGAATTACATTGGAGCATCTGATTCTCCCGCCGGCAGCAGATGAGGAAGATTTTAGTGTTCTGATTGCCTGTGCAGAAAAACTGGGTATTTCTGTATTCCGGATGGAAGCGGGAGCCGGGCTTGGAAATAGCTCCGTCTGGTCTTTTGTGTGTCTGGCGCCTGATTCCGCAGCTCTGTCCGGAGATAAAAATGAGGATTCCATGGTACTGCTTCTTCAGTACGGAGATTTCCGCATGCTGTTTACCGGCGACCTGGAGGGAGAAGCGGAGCTGGCTCTGGCTGCTTCCGGATCGGATCTCTCCTGTGATGTATTAAAGGTCGGCCATCATGGCTCAAAAGGCGCTTCTTCTGAGGCCTTTCTGACTGCCGCTTCACCGGCTTTTGGCATTATTTCCTGCGGCAGGGATAACAGCTATGGCCATCCAGCGGCGGCCGCCGTGGAACGTTTGCGCGCGGCAGACATAACTCTGTATACAA
>Ga0192278_1081_pt1 | contig 19279 bp, 20 predicted proteins | sample Koala_Koa24_K3_FD_131271 | JGI IMG/M metagenome (GOLD analysis project Ga0192278, IMG submission 131271) | Enriched cells from koala feces incubated with labeled cellulose particles, San Francisco Zoo, California, United States - Koala_Koa2-4_K3 ...
ATCAATTAGATTATAACACATTATGAGAAGAATGTCTAGTATTTTTTGAAAGAAGTATAAAACTCATACATATTAAGCATATAGAAGGCACTATGGAATCTTCTTGGGTTACTTTAGCATTACAAATATAGCTTGTAGTCAAGGTATCGGCTAATAATAGCCTAGTAAGTATTGTACATATCAAAAAAGATACAGCAGATGTAAAGATTCTACACTTTAAGAAATGTTTTAAATTAAAGCTTTTACCTGCTATCGATAGTATCTGCATTATAACACACACTCCACCGAAAGAGAATATCATAGCTATAGTTGGCAGATATAGACTTCCTACCATACTTACATTAGCGGTTTGACTCACCTCTAAGGTAGCATTAAGTATCGACTGTGAGGACGTTTTAGACATATGCAAAACTTTAGAAATCGCCATGGATAGTATATCGCTAATGTTAAAAACATCTAGTAAACATATAGCTATGGAAAAGGATATAATCATTATGCATACATTAATCATAGTCTTAAAAGATGAGTTTATAGAGTCCACTAATACGTTACTAGAAATCTTTACATCTGCTTTACAAACATCTTTATTAGGAACTATATGCTTAAAATTTAACATAAAGGCTAATGTCAAATTTGCCACCACATTAGATATGTAAACTATTAAAGATACTTTTAAACTACCTCCAATAGTTCCAATTATGAAAGCTAATCCTCCAGAGTAGCAATAGCAGTACATATCTTTGGCAACGTTAGTATCTATAGAGCCGTTATCCTCCAAAGTGGATATTAACTTTGCCCCTACTGGATACCCTGCTACTAAACTGATTAAAAGTATTGGAAACAGTTTGCCATCTAGGTGCAGAACGTTCCTAGATATCGGTGAAAGTATATTGCCTATAATTCTATGCGAATTACTTCGCACTAACAGTTCTGAAAGTATCATAAAGGCGTACATAGATGGCACTATGGACGTTAAACAAACGTCTATACTATGCTTAATAGCCTCACCTATTGTGATTACATAGTTACAACATACCCACATTAGAAATACCATAACTATGGGAAAGATTACATTTATAGCTTTAAATTTCAATGGAATATCCTCCACGGAGTAAAAAATATATCTATGTAAAATAGTATGCACCATGAATTATACTTTATGAATTGTAATATAATTTAATGGGTGGTGATATTTATACCATGTTAAGAAATATTTATGATAAATCTCGACAATTAGCATATCTAAATACTGCTATACACATAAATGATGACAGAAATATGATAGTCGAAAACTGTGGCAAGATTATAGAGTACAGTGATATATACATAGCTTTAAAAACTGGTAACTTAAAGATATTCGTTTGGGGAAAAGGTCTAAAGATAGACGATTTCGATACCGATTGTATTAAGATAAATGGTTCTATTCAATCGGTGGAATTTTCTAGGTGATGCTTTATGTTTAATAGAATCAATAGCGTTAGTAGGTTCACTGCTAAGGGCGATAGGATTATTGAGTTTATAAACACTATCCGAAGTAGTTCTATAGTGTGTAGTTGGCTCGGTAGTAAAAAAGATATCTACTATGGAAAGGTGTACACTAAACATTTTGAAGTGTTGAAATCCATTGCAGAAGATTTAAACATAGAACTTAAAGAAACCTCTCGTAAAGGACTATTTAATTCACTTAGCCACTACAAAAAAAGATACGGCATATTAATAGGAAGTGTGTTCTGTATCGTATTATGGATAGTATTATCTAACGTAGTAGTTACCATAAACATAGAGGGCAACGAAAGTATCAGTGATGATGTGATACTTTCCTGTTTGGACGATGCTGGACTTAGCAAGGGAACATATATCCCTAACATAGACTTTAAAAGTTGTGAGTATGCTTTAAGGTTAAATATTGAAGATGTAGCTTGGGCATCTATTAAGCATGATAAAGGTCGTGTATTGGTTCGTATAGATGAGATGGTTAATCATACCGAGATACTTCAAGATAATCAACCTTGTAACTTGGTATCTAAGGTTAGTGCAAGAATAGTATCGGTTAGTGTATTAAGTGGTCAACTTATGACGCCTATCGGTAACGGTGTAACTAGTGGTGAACTGTTAATAAGTGGAATTATTAAGAACGATAAAGAGATGGTTAGGTATGTTCATGCTATGGGAGAAATTATAGGCGAATATAATGATACTATAACCTTAACGCAATCTCTAACCGAAGAAGTAACATCTACTAGTGAAGATGTAAAAGTTTATAAAGAGTTAGACCTATTTAACCTTAACATACCTTTATACATAGGCAAAAAAGATACTTCTAATGCCTATGTTCAGTCTAATACTGAATACTTTGAACTGTTTGGCAATAAAATCCCAATAGGTATAGTAACTACCACTAGTCAGAAGTACGTATCAAATAGTGTAGTCTACTCAGTAGAAGAGGCTAAAGCTATGCTTAACTCTAGGCGAAAGACCTACGAAACCAACTTCTTAAAAGATGTCACTATAATGGACGTAAAGGAAAACTTTACTACTACCGATGACAAAGTATCGCTTACTTTAGAGTATACCTTACAAGGAAATATATGTGAAACTCAAGACCTATTTATTAGATAAGTTTCAGTGAATTTTTTATAAAAAATTAAAAATACTCTTTTAAAATTCATGAAATTGTGCTATAATTATATAGTAAGATATTTTTGAACGAAAAGAGTGATGTTATGGCAGAAAAAACCGTTAGTGTCCAAAATACTGAACAGATTTGGGCGTTATTCGGCAACTATGATGAAAATATTAATACTATTCAAAGACAATATAATGTGGTTATACTTAGCCGTGGGGGTGATATTAAAGTATTGGGAGAACCTTCTAACGTTAATAAAGCTGTAGATACTATTCAAGCCCTATTGAATATGATTAATAGTGGAGAAACCATCAATGAGCAGACCGTTAGGTATGTTACGTCTATGGTTAGCGAAGATACTTCAGCTAACATTAAACTTAAAGAGTTTTCATCTAATGGGAATGGTATATGTATTACCACCTCTGGTAAGGTAGTAAAGGCTAGAACTCTTGGTCAAAAGTTGTATGTAGATGCTATTAAAAACAATACCATAGTATTTGGTGTAGGCCCTGCGGGTACGGGTAAGACGTATCTAGCAGTAGCATTAGCTGTTAAATCTTTTAAAGCTCATGATGTAAATAGGATAATCTTAACTAGACCAGCCGTTGAAGCAGGTGAAAAGTTAGGATTTCTCCCAGGTGACCTACAGGACAAAGTAGACCCATACCTTAGACCACTTTATGACGGACTTTCTGATATGCTAGGGTTCGATAGCTTTCAAAAGTTTATGGAAAAAGGTACTATAGAAGTTGCTCCACTTGCATATATGCGTGGCAGAACCTTAGAAAACGCTTTCATAATACTCGACGAGGCTCAAAATACTACCCCTGAACAGATTAAGATGTTCTTAACTCGTTTAGGTAACAACAGTAAGATGGTTATAACTGGAGATATTACTCAGATAGACCTACCTAATAAGCAAAAGTCTGGTCTAATTGAGGCTCTTGAAGTTTTAAAGAACGTCGATGATATTGCTATTCAAACTTTTACTGAAAAGGACGTTGTCCGCCATAGGTTGGTACAAGATATCGTTAAGGCGTATGAACGATACTCTAATCGTAAAGAGGTTTAATTTTTATTTTTGAAAGGAAGTTTTTTGGAATGGCTAGGATTAAAGTATACATTAAGAATAAACAGAACCATATTAAAATACCTGTCGGTATTAAAATGTTAATTAGAAGATGCTGTCAAGCTGTTTTGACTACTGAAAACTTTGAACATAATACAGAGGTAAGCGTATCTTTTGTAGATAATAATGAGATTCAAAAGTTAAATAAAATATACAGAAATAAGGATTGCCCTACCGACGTTCTATCTTTCCCACTTAGTGAGGGTGGTAATTACGATATTAACCAAGAAACTGGCTTTGTAGTGTTGGGAGATGTAGTAATATCCTTAGATATGGCAGTTAAACAAGCCGATATGTTTGGACATTCTCTTGAAAGAGAGATAGGATTCTTAACGGTTCATTCTATGCTACATCTACTAGGCTATGACCACGAAACCTCTCTACTAGACGAACGAATTATGCGTGAAAAGGAAGAAGAGGTTCTTGACAAGTTAGGTATCTCTAGGGATACTACTTACATAACTAAAGAGGAGGAAGAATAATCTTTTATGACAAAGACAGTATTCGTTACCATTGCTGGTAGAACCAACGCAGGAAAGTCATCGCTGTTGAATGCTCTAATCGGTGAGAAGATAGCATCTGTTAGTAGTAAATCGCAGACTACTAGAACTAAGATTACTGGCATAGTAAACAGTGGTGAAACTCAAATAGTCCTTATAGATACCCCTGGATTGCATAAACCTAAGAACAGATTAAGTACACATATGTTAAATACTGTATCTGAAAGTATTGCCGATATTGACGTAGTACTTTTTATGTTGGACTGCACTCGTAAGATTGGTGAACAGGAAAGACAACTATTGAACAACTGTTTTGACTCTAAGACTAAAGTTATACTTGTACTTAACAAGATAGACCTACTAAATGATAAATCGACATTGGCTTTGCAGATAGCTCAACTTAGTGGTGAGTTCCCATTTACTGCAGTAGTTCCAATAAGTGTTAAAGAAAACGACGGCATAGATTTAGTAGTCCAAGAGGTTACAAAACTATCCGTAGAAGCCCCTCACTACTTTCCAGACGATATGATTACCGACCAACCAGAAAAAGTAATAGCTAGTGAAATAGTTAGAGAAAAACTATTAAATCTGTTAGAAGATGAAGTCCCTCATGGTATTGCCGTAGGTGTGGAAACTATGAAAGAACGTGATACTTCTAAAGGAGAAACTATCTTAGACATATCAGCGGTGATATATTGTGAACGTGATAGTCACAAGGGTATAATAATAGGTAAGGGCGGAAGTATGTTAAAGAAGGCATCTACTCTTGCTAGACAAGAACTTGAAAACTTTTTCCAAATTAAAGTTAATCTACAATGTTGGGTAAAGGTTAAGGAAGATTGGCGTAATCGTGAGGGTGTTATTAGAAACTTTGGACTTTCTGAGAAATAGTTCCATGTAAATATTCCTTGTACGTTGGCATATAATATTAACATATATACACCTATAGTATATAAATACAAGGAAAGGACTTTTTATTATGGATTCCGATTATGAACTTTGGGAAGCTTTCTGTCTATCGGGAAAGGTTTCCGACTATCTAAAATATAAGGGTTTTTTGGAGTGATTTTATCTATATGAATTGTAAGGGTTTAGTAATAGGCGAACGTATAGTTGGCGAAAATGGAAAGTTCTTAGACATATTAACCGATGAGTTAGGCTTGATTGAAGTAGCTCAAAAGGGTGTAAAATCATTAAAGAATGAGAATAGGTCTGCCTTGCAGATGTTCGCCTATTCAAACCTATGTGTAGATAGGTCTAAGAAACACTATTCGGTGAAATCATCGGACTTGATAGATAGTTTCTACGGTATGCGTGAAGATTTATGCGGTCTAGCCTTAGCATCGTACATATCCCAAGTGGTAACATATACCATTGGACAACATTCCACAGATAGCAAAGCCGTTCTAAGGTTGATTCTTAACATATTCTACTACATATCTAATCATAAGCGACCTCATCGACAGCTTAAATCTATCTTTGAGTTGCGACTCATCTCTGAACTAGGATTTTCTCCAAACCTTTTAGTATGTGGCAGATGTGAACTTTCTTTAACGCAAAGCTTATACTTTTCCATACAGCAGAACTCCGTGATATGTCAAAACTGTGCCGATATGAATGACCTACAAATATCTAAATCGGTGTTACAAGCTATGCAACACATAGTATTCTCTGACTACGATAGGCTATTTAACTTCAAACTAAGCGATACTTCGCTGAAACTATTAAATAGAATCACTGAGAACGTTCTACTATGCACATTAAATAGAGGTTTTTCTACCTTAGATTACTACAAGAACATATCAATCTAATATAGTATAAATAAGGAACACATCTAACAGTAGATGTGTTCCTTAACTTATTAAAAAGTCAGCCTAGAGGCTGGCTTTTTTACATATTTGATATAACCCTTCATTTTATATGTTAGGATTTTTTTCAGATTGCTTCCCCATACGGCAAGCTCCATTAGAATTGGAATTAAAGAGCGAACATCATCTGTTATTTCGTACTCTACACGAATAGGAACTTCCAAATATTCGGTTCTTTTTACAAGACCATCATCTTCAAGTTCTTTTAGTGATTTAGCAAGCATAGTGTTAGAGATGCCATTCATTTTTCGTTTTATATCGTTGTATCTGGTTGCACCATCATTCGAAAGAGAACATAAAATAGACATTTTCCATCTTCCACCGATTGATTTCATTGCCCTCTGCAAGGGACAATTTTTTGTACATGGGCAAATATGTTCATTTACCATTATGATTTCCTCCATAGATAAGTTTTTTCTTACTTAATACATAAAAACTGCGTAATTGACATAAGCATCTTTTAAGATTATAATTATATTATAGCAGGTAGCATTTTAAAAGTAAAGCTTTTTTTGGAGTTAAGCTATGGATAATCTTTAAACTACCCGCAATATTGGAGGAATTCACTATGAAAAAATCAAGAGTTGCTGTACGTTACTTTTCAAAATCAGGAAATACTAAAAAGTTAGCAGATGTAATTGCAAAAACAACTGGCTGTAAAGCTGAGCATATTCCTACACCGATAGACAACAGTGTGGATATTCTATTCTTAGGAGCATCTGTTTATTGGGGCGGTATTAGTTCTGAAGTTAAGGAGTACATTCAAAAACTAGACAAGAGCAAAGTAGGTAAGGTTGTAGTTTTCTCTACTTCTGCACTTACAGAACGAGCATTCCCGCAAATCAAAAAAAGATTACAAAACAAAGGCATACAAGTTGACAGCAAAAACTTCTATTGCTACGGAGAGTTTACAGCACTCCATAAAGGTCGTCCAAATCAAGATGATTTAGAATGTGCAAAAAAATTTACTGCAGAAATAATAGGAAGGAAATAAGAACTTATGGCTAATAAAGAATTCAACCTCGGAGAATATATGACGAATGGTGTAGAAAACATCGTTAAAGGTGCTATTAGAGCAACGTTAAAAGACCCAAAGGAAAGTGTTTTTATGGCTCGCTACGCAGTGGCAAGCCGAGAGTCTTCTAAACGACGTGCTGAATTAGAAGAACAAGGAGAACATATTCCCCATTTTTGATTGCTAGCATTACCAGTAGCTGTAATCTGCACTGTGAGGGTTGTTACGCAAGAAAAAACCATATCTGCTCTGATGAAAAAGAGTATGCTCAACTTTCCGCAAAAGAATGGAATACAATTTTTAAAGAAGCAAAAGATTTAGGAATAGGTTTTATTCTTTTGGCAGGCGGAGAACCTATGATGCGTAAGGATATCTTGGAAAAAGCAGTGGAAACTCCAGAAATCTTGTTTCCTATTTTTACAAACGGAACGATGATAAATGATAGTTATATAAAACTTTTTGACAAGGCTCGAAATCTGATTCCTATTTTTAGCATTGAGGGTGATGAAAAGAAAACCAATGAACGCCGTGGAAATGGAATCTATCAAAGCTTAATTTGTGCAATGGATAAAATGAAAGAAAACCATCTGATTTTCGGTGCATCGGTTACTGTTACAACTTCCAACCTAAATGAGGTAGTTTCTGAAAATTTTATTTCTGTACTACAAAAACGTGACTGTAAGGTTATAATATATGTAGAGTTTGTACCAGTAACAGAGAATAGTTACGAATTAGCACCACAAGACGCAGAAAGAGAATTTTTGAACAATCAGCTCATGGAGTTACGAAAGCAGTATCCCGAAATGCTATTCATTTCTTTTCCTGGTGATGAAAAAAGTTCTGGTGGCTGTTTAGCTGCAGGAAGAGGCTTTTTCCATATCAATCCTCATGGCAATGCAGAACCATGTCCATTCTCTCCATATTCAGACATCAATGTTCGAGATACATCTGTTAGAGAAGCATTGCATTCAAAGTTGTTTACAGCATTACAAAATGGAGATGTATTGATGGAAGAACACGTTGGCGGTTGTGTTTTATTTGAACGAAAAGAAAAAGTAGAAAATTTGCTCAAATGTTCTTCCTTTATTCACTAATATATCGTTCTCTAAGAATGTTTTAGGTTCGTTGTAATATATAAATAAGGAACACATCTAACAGTAGATGTGTTCCTTTTCATTCTTGTATCTATGTAGAGTTCTTGCCTAATGCGTTTTCTATTACGCAGTATATACTATAGCATGGCTCTACTATAAGGTTATGTTCTATATTTAAGGTAAGTACTAGTACTATATATACCATGATACATATCGATACGCATATGGAATCGAACCTCTTAGCCTTATCACGCTTGTTAAGGTTTCTCAAAGCATCTCACCACCAATAGGACTACTAAAACGTATACTTCTTGTAATATCCGTTCTAAAACTATAGTATTCAACTTTGTTTCTTTTGTTACAGTGGATATTCCTTGCGATGATGCTTTCTAAACTCAAGATAGGTTTCTAGTATGATGGTAGATGCTACTGCATCGACTACTGCTTTTCTTTTCTTACCTCTGGTATTGGTAACGTTTAAATATTGATGTGCTGTAACGGTAGTAGAACGTTCGTCCCATAGAATCACTGGTATTTTAGATATATCTTGTAATAGACTAGCAAACTCTTGACATTTTTCAGCACGTTCGCCAATAGTACCATTCATATTTTTTGGATACCCTACAACTATCTGATTAACTTTTAACTCTAAAGCTTTATCTGATACCTTTTCGGCACACCTATTGAAATCACGTTCAGTAATTACACACACTGGCGATGCTAACATTTCATTCTTATCGCATACGGCGATACCCGTTCTAGTATCGCCAAAATCTACGGATAGTATTTTCATAAAAACGACCTTCTATTTTTAAATATTGTATATGTATACATCTTGATGACCTACTCCCACGATTATCTTTAATTAATAATTAATAATTATTAACTATTAATTATTAAACTTCACCTTTACACCATTTTGAAAATTTCAAGGTAGAGTTTTCCTCTGAAAGATGTGAACTATCGTTTAGATACTCTACTTTCCAATCGGTAAGAGAACTAAACACTATCTTAGATACTGCTGTATTATCTGACCACTTTAGGTTCGGCATATAAGATATTTCACTATGGTTTAAGTAACACTGATAGTTTCTAATAGCACACCCATGCGATACTACTGCTATAGTAGTATCACAATTAAGGTTTAAATTCTCTTCTATAATTTTATTCATAGCAGATACCATTCTATTGTAAACATCTTTCATAGTTTCGCCGTTTGGTGCTTGAAAATCTTCTTGATTATGCTTCCAATTATAGTACTGTTCGGGATATAGATTAGGTAAATCAGACCACTTCTTACCTTCAAAATCCCCTCCATTGATTTCTGCAATGTCAGGATTTCTAATTAAATCTAAACCATGATAGTAGTTCACCATTCTAGCAGTTTTAACTGCCCTAATAAGTGGGCTGGTATATATCTTGTCTAATTTGATATCTATAAAGCGTTCTTTAAGTTCATCAAGCTGTTTTAATCCTTTTGGTGAGATTTCCTCATCGATAGTACCTTGAAAGACTTCATTTACATTGCCCATAGCCTCGGCATGGCGTATTAGATATAATTCTACCATGGTTGAACACTTCCTACTATCTCATTTATATCTTTAATACCCTTGCTATCAAGCCAAGAGTTTATTTCATCAATAATCTTAATTGGAGCAAATGGGTCAGTAAATACAGCACCCCCGACTTGAACAGCTCTAGCACCTGCCATCATCATTTCAATAGCGTCCTTGCCATTACTGATACCTCCCATTCCAATCACTGGAACTTTTACGGCATTAGCGACTTGCCAAACCATTCTAACGGCTACTGGAAAAACTGCTGAACCAGATAGCCCACCCATATTATTCTTTAAGATAGGTCGCCTAGTATTTATATCTATACGCATACCTAATAGAGTGTTTATCAAAGATATACTATCAGCACCTTCACTTTCTACTGCTTTAGCGATATCTACAATACTAGTAACGTTAGGTGATAGTTTAACTATCAAAGGCTTAGTAGTAGCCTTTCTAACAGCCTTTGTTATTTCACTTGCACCCTCACAAGATACTCCAAAGGTAGCATCACCTTTTTTTACATTCGGACACGATATGTTTAACTCTATCATGTGAACTTCAGTTTCGTTGAGTTTTTCAGCTATGGCTACACATTCATCGATAGTAGAACCTGCAATGTTAGAGATTATTACAGTATCTTTAGTGAGTAAGTTTGGAAGTTCTTTCTCGATAAAGTAATCAATACCTGGATTTTGCAAACCTACAGAGTTTAACATTCCACTTGGAGTTTCTGCAATTCTAGGTGCAGGATTTCCCATTCTTTTTGTTATAGTAGTTCCCTTAGTAGCAATTCCACCCAACTTTGATAACGAATATAGTTCCTCATACTCTCTACCATAGCCAAAAACTCCACTAGCTGGTATCACTGGATTTTTAAAGTCTACTCCACAGATATTTACTCCTAAATTAGCCATTACCAAACTACCTCCTTAGATTTAAATACTGGGCCATCTTTACAGACATGAAGCATCTGTTCTTGACCATCTTTTTGAACCTTACAAGCACATACTAGACAAGCTCCTATACCACAACCCATGCGTTCCTCTAAAGATACTTGACACTCTACATTAAAAGTATCTGCCATATTAGATATGGCTTTCAACATTGGAGTAGGTCCACACGCACATATTAAATCCACACTTTCAGATTTTAATACTTCCTCTAGTGGAGCAGTAACTAAACCATGTATACCAGTAGAACCATCATCGGTACATAGTATAGTCTTAGCACCAGTCTTTTTAAAATCCTCTTGTAAGATTACTGCACTAGAATTTCTAAATCCAGTGATTACTGTAGCATTTTCTCCAAACTCTTGAGCCAATGGCAACATTGGAGGTGTTCCAATACCACCACCTATTAATATAATCTTTTTTATGTCATCACTTAGAGTAAAACCATTTCCAAGAGGTGCAATCATGTCGATTAATTCGCCTGTATGTGTTTCAGATAATTCTTTAGTACCATCACCACGAACCTCAAAGACTATTCTTAAAGTACCTTTAGCTTTATCTATTCCACATATAGAGATAGGTCTTCTTAGAGTATATCCCTTTGGCAAGATGTGTACAAACTGTCCTGCCTTTGTGATTTCTGCAACCTCTGGACATAGTATAGTAAAGCTATATACTTCTTTAGCTATACTTTCTTTCTTAATTAAAGGATATTTCCCTTGTGTATATTTCAAAATATATCACCCTTTCAAAACTATTTTTAAAAAACCGCCCACGATTTTCTAAAATTATGGGCGATTTTGAATATTTTAAATCAATAGATTATATCTTAGTGATATCTACGAGTTCTACATCATCAATCTTTCTACCCGATTTTAATACGTTAGCTAGAGCGTTAGCAGTATCAATAGCAGTTAATGAACATATAGAACGTTCAATAGACTTTCTACGCATCTTAACGCTGTCACGAGCAGGTATTCTACCCTTTGCAGATGTGGAAATAACATAGTGTATCTTACCACTTTCAAGTAAATCTATAACGCCTTCGTGTTCCTTGTCGGGTTCAGATATCTTAGTAACTACGTTAGTAGCAACCATATTCTTATTCAAATATGATGCAGTTCCACCAGTACCATAGAGTTCAAATCCCATATCAGCGAACTTTTCAGCTATTGGAACTATCTCACTCTTATCTGTATCACGCACCGATATTAATACTCCACCACTATCTTGACGTCCTAAATCGTAACCTGCTCCAATTAAGCCTTTTAATAGAGCATCTTCAAAGGTTTTGCCAATGCCTAAACATTCACCAGTAGATTTCATTTCAGGGCCTAACATAGTATCAACATCATGGAGCTTTTCGAAGCTAAATACTGGAACTTTAACTGCTACATATTCACCCTCTGGATACAAACCACTTTCATAGCCTAAATCTTTTAAGGTAGCACCTAACATAATCTTAGTAGCAATATCCACCATAGGTACACCAGTAACCTTACTAATATATGGTACAGTTCTTGAAGAACGTGGATTTACTTCTATAACGTATACCTCATCGTTGTATACTACATATTGAATGTTTACCAATCCTATTACATCAAGGGCAAAAGAGAGCTTTTTAGTATAATCTATAATAGTTTCTCTAATCCTCTTTGAGAGGGTTTGGGCAGGATATACGGAAATACTATCACCAGAATGAACACCAGCACGTTCAATATGTTCCATAATTCCAGGGATTACAAAGTCTTTACCGTCACAGATGGCATCAACTTCTACTTCTTTGCCCATCATGTACTTATCAATAAGTACGGGATTTTCAATCATAGTTCTAGTGATAATCTCCATGTATTCAACGACTTCATCTTTAGAATGGGCAATAATCATATTTTGACCGCCTAAAACATAAGATGGTCTTAAAAGTACTGGATATCCTAACTTTTCAGCGACTTGAATAGCCTCATCAGTAGTCATGACGGTATAACCTGCTGGACGTGGTATTCCACACTTTTCAAGGAGTTCATCAAAGCGTTCTCTGTCCTCAGCAGCGTCAATATTGTCTGCAGAAGTTCCTAATATATTAACTCCCATATCTGCAAGATGTCTAGTAAGTTTAATGGCAGTCTGTCCACCGAATTGAACTACTACACCATAAGGTTTTTCAGTATTTATAATGTTAGCAACATCTTCTTTAGTTAGAGGGTCGAAGTATAGTCTGTCACCAGTATCGAAGTCAGTAGATACCGTTTCTGGGTTATTATTACAGATAACAGCTTCATAACCCATCTCTTTCAAAGTCCAAACGCAGTGAACAGAACAGTAATCGAACTCAATGCCTTGACCTATTCTAATAGGTCCAGAACCGAAAACTATAACTTTTTTCTTACCCGTATTAGTACGTTCTATAAACTGTTCAGCCTCATTTTCATCGTCATAGGTTGAGTAGAAGTATGGAGTTTCAGCCTTAAATTCACCTGCACAAGTATCAACCATCTTGTAGACTGCGTGTTTATGTTCTGGACACTTTTGCCCCGACATTCTCTCGATAGTAGCATCAAGATATCCGTACCTTTTAGCGATTTCATACTTTTCTTGAGTAAGTATGCCATCGGCAAGCCATCTTTCAAGGTTGATTAAGTTCATCAACTTTTCTAAGAACCACTTATCAATCTTAGTGATATCGTGAATTTGGTCTACTGTAATACCACGCTTTAGAGCTTCATATACTTGGAAAGAACGTTCATCATCAACGGTTTGTAACTTTTTCAATAAATCCTCAGTAGATACCTTTGAAAGTTTAGGCATATTCATGCTATCAAGACCGAGTTCAACAGAACGTACAGCTTTCATCATAGCCTGTTCAAAACTTGTACCTATTGCCATAACCTCACCAGTAGCCTTCATTTGAGTACCTAGAGTTCTTTTAGCATATACAAACTTATCGAAAGCCCATTTAGGGAACTTAATTACTACATAGTCAAGAGTAGGTTCAAAACAAGCGTAAGTCTTGCCAGTAACTGCGTTGATAATCTCATCTAGGGAGTAGCCTATGGCAATCTTAGCGGCGGTCTTAGCTATAGGATATCCCGTAGCTTTAGATGCCAATGCAGAAGAACGTGAAACTCTAGGGTTTACCTCAATAACTGCATACTCAAAACTATCTGGTTTGAGTGCAAATTGACAGTTACAGCCACCCTCTACCTTTAATTCATTTATAATATCTATTGCAGAAGTTCTAAGCATCTGATATTCTCTATCGGTTAGAGTTACAGCAGGGGCAATAACTATGCTATCGCCAGTATGAATACCCACAGGGTCGAAGTTTTCCATAGAGCATACTGTAATAACGTTACCTTTTCTATCACGAATAACTTCAAACTCAATCTCTTTCCAACCACTAATGCACTTTTCAATAAGTACTTGTGTAATAGGTGAAAGTCTTAAACCGTTCTTAGATATATCTCTCAGTTCTTCCTCATCGTTTGCTATACCTCCACCAGTACCACCAAGGGTAAATGCTGGTCTTACTATAACTGGATAGTCTATAGTTTTAGCGAACTCAACAGCATCTTCAACGGTTTCAACTACTTTAGATGGTATACATGGCTGACCAATCTTTTCCATAGTATCTTTAAAGGCTTGTCTATCCTCTGCCTTATGGATAGTTTCGGGATTAGCTCCAAGTAGCTTAACGTTGTACTCATCTAAGAAGCCTTCTTCTGCTAGTTGCATAGAAAGTGTTAAACCAGTCTGACCACCTAAAGTAGATAGTACACTGTCGGGACGTTCAATCTGAATAACTCTCTTAACCACGTCAAGGGTTAAAGGCTCAATGTAGATTTTATCAGCCATAGCCTTGTCGGTCATAATGGTTGCAGGGTTAGAGTTTATTAGTACTACCTCTAAACCCTCTTGTTTTAAAGCCCTACACGCTTGAGTACCTGCATAGTCGAACTCAGCAGCTTGACCGATTACTATAGGGCCTGAACCGATTACTAATACTTTTTTGATATCATTTCTAAGTGGCATTATTTGGTTGCCTCCATCATACTAATAAATTTATCGAATAGGAAAGCGGTATCTAAAGGGCCACCGTGAGCCTCTGGGTGAAACTGTACAGTAAAAGCATTTATATCATTGTAGGTGTAACGGATACCTTCACAAGAGCCGTCATTAGCATTCTTATATTGAACGTAACCATATTTTTTATCCACACTATTGTTTACTACAGCGTACCCATGATTTTGGCTAGTAACGAAAGTATTGTCTGTATCTATGTCTATAACTGGTTGATTTGCTCCTCTGTGACCATACTTCAACTTTTCAGTAGTAGCCCCATGAGCTAAAGCCATTAACTGATGCCCCATACATATACCGAATATAGGAATACCTAGTTTGCAAATCTCTTTTATATTCTCGATAGTTTGCACATTTTCAGCAGGATTTCCAGGGCCATTGGATAGCATAATGCCATCTGGGTTGATAGCTTTAATATCCTCAGCAGTAGCTAAAGCTGGAAGTACTATAACATCGCAACCACGATTTAATAACTCTTGACGGATATTTCTCTTGTAACCTAAGTCTATTAAAGCAACTTTATGCTTTGAAAGTTTTGATTTATATTCAATAGGTTCAGTAGCAGTAACGGTCTTAACGGCGCCTACTATTTCAAAGTTATTGATTAACTTTAGAAGTTCATCTTTCTTTTCGTAAACATTTTCGGTGGTGATTACTCCGTTCATAACACCGTATTCACGAATCTTTCTAGTCAACATTCTGGTATCTATTGAATGAATACCAATGATATTATGTTTCTTTAGGAAAGTATCAATAGTTTGATTTTCGTTCATTCTAAAGTTAGATGGTGCATTACACCATTCTCTAACGATGTATCCGCTAACATAAGATTTAGCACTTTCATAATCTTCGTCGTTGACACCATAGTTTCCAATCAGTGGGAAAGTTTGAGTAACTATTTGACCATAATAACTTGGGTCTGTTAAAGTTTCTTGATATGCTGTCATACCAGTAGTAAATACTACCTCTCCTATGGCAGTACCCTTTACTCCAAACGATATACCCTCTAAGATAGTACCATCTGATAGCATTAAGTACGCCTTTTCACCTTGATTAAACAAAGACATAGTTTCAAATCAACCTCTCTATATTTAATTAATAATTAATAGAATTAATATCATCTTTCATGCGGATAACTTCTCTACGAGATGCTTTAGCAAAATCAATCTCATTGCAACCCTCTTTTTGATATGCACACATAATCGCCCTAGATGAGTTTACTATAGCACCTAAGCCGTTTTTATCAAAAGCACCCTTTAAACCGTTTGCTCCACCACCTTGAGCACCATATCCAGGGACTAAGAAGAATGTATGAGGCAATCTTTGACGAAGTTCGGTAAGCTGTTCGGGATACGTTGCACCTACTACTGCACCCACCGATGAATATCCATACTCACTAATTTGATTACTTCCCCATCTTTCGCACATATCTCCCATAGTGGCATATATAGTAGTATCGTCAATCTTTTGGTCTTGAAGTTCACCACTAGACTTATTAGAAGTCTTAACCAAGACGAATATACCCTTATCTTTTTCCTTACAGATATCTAATAGTGGATTAATTCCATCTGTACCTAAATAGCCATTCACGGTTAGAGCATCTCCATTAAATGCAGATATAATATTAGAACCTACTTGAGTATCCCCTAGATGTGCAGTAGCATAAGCAGTCATAGTAGCACCTATATCATTTCTTTTACCGTCAGTAATTACAAACAATCCTTTACTTTGAGCATACTTAATAGTTTCTGCCAAAGTTTTCATACCTTGCCAACCATACATTTCATAGTATGCACACTGTGGCTTGATAGCTGGAACTAAATCATAAACTTCATCGATTATACTTTTATTAAATAGCCAAAGAGCTTGAGAAGCTCCTTCAAGAGTTTCTCCGTACTTAATAAAACATTCTTCTTTAATGAAGTTTGGAACGTAATCCAACTTAGGGTCTAGTCCTACTACTGTAGGATTTTTTTTATCTATAATGTTCTTAATCAATCTATCAAAAGACATAAAAAGTCACTTCCTTAATAAAATTAATCTAAGGTGCTAAAAGCCACTCTACCGTTTGAGATGGTCATAACTGGCTTACCAGTTAGAGTCATACCCTTAAATACGGTATTTTTAGATTTAGAATGTAAGTCATCAGGATTTACTATCCAGCGTTGATTTAAATCTGCTAACATAATGTTAGCCTTTGCACCAACCCTTAGAGTTTCTACTGGTATATGTAAAATCTTTCTAGGATTCACGCTCATCAACTCCACTATTCTTTCGAGGGAAACTTTACCCGTTAGATACAATGCAGTAACTACACCCGCAAAAGATGTTTCTAAGCCAACCACACCATTCGGAGCGACCTCAAAGTTAGATTTTTCCTCTTTAGTATGTGGAGCATGGTCTGTAACTATGCAATCTATAGTACCATCTACTACAGCTTGAACCATTGCATCAACGTCAGATGGTTCTCTAAGTGGTGGATTCATTCTAAAATCAGCATCTTTTGAGAGTAACTTTTCATGAGTCAACATTAGGTAATGAGGAGCAGTTTCACAAGTCACCTTTACGCCACGTTTTTTAGCATCACGAATAAAGTTTATACTTCCCACTGTGCTAACGTGTGCAATATGTATAGCACCACCAACTGCTTGAGCCAAGGCTATCTCTCTAGCCGCTATGCTGTCTTCCGATGCTCTGTCCATACCCTTAACGCCTAACTCTTTTGAGATACTTCCTTTGTGCATAATTCCACCTTTGATTATATTTAAATCCTCACAATGGGATATTATTGGAACATTAAGTTCAAATGCTTTTTTAATAGCCTTACGCATAATATCGGCATTTTCAACGGGTTTACCATCATCAGATACTGCAATAGCACCTGCTTTTTTTAGAACTTCAAACTCAGAGAGTTTCTTTCCAGCCATATCTTTTGTAATAGTGGCTATTGGATACACCTCAACACCAGTATTCTTAGCCTTAGATTTAATATACGTTATAGTTTCAACATTATCGACTACAGGCTTAGTATTAGGCATACAAGCCACTCCAGTAAATCCACCAGCAAGTGCAGACCTACACCCTGTGATTATATCTTCTTTGTAAGTTAAACCAGGGTCACGAAAATGTACGTGCATATCGAATAGCGATGGCATAGCTATCAAGTTAGATGCATCTATTACCGTATTGGCTGACAACTTACACTCATGTGATATTTGCTTAATAGTATCGCCTTGAATGTATATGTCACAAACCTTGTCAAGACCTATATCTATAGCACGTACGTTCTTTATTAAGATACTCATAAAAAAACCACTCCCCTACATAGTAATTACCTTAAAACCATAGTTAATACTATTCATTGCTAACAATAGCCACTTTATCTAGGCTATCAATCTCACGAACCTTAACCCTAACGAGTTCATCTTTAGAGGTTGGAAGGTTCTTGCCAACATAGTCTGGTCTAATAGGAAGTTCTCTGTGACCCCTATCGATTAGTACTGCCAACTGTATAAGTTTAGGTCTACCACGTTTAATAATGGCATCTAATGAAGCTCTAGCAGTTCTGCCTGTATAGATAACATCATCTACTATTATAACGCATCTATTGGTAATATCAAAGTTTATAGAAGATTTATCATCTACGGCAGTACGTTTTTCGTCATCACGATAGTTAGATACGTCTAAGCAACCACAATCCACACTAATAGCTTCAAGTTCAAAAATCTTTTTAGCTATTCTGTCGGCAAGTATTCTGCCCCTTGAGAGTATTCCCACAAGGCAGATATCATTAGCACCCTTATTGCGTTCCAATATTTCGTAAGTAATCCTAGTAATCGCTCTTTGCATAGAGTTTTCGTCCATAATGATAGCTTTTTCGGTCAACAAAAAATCACCTCCCAAAGGTAAAAAAAACCTATATGCCATACAGACAGATAGGTGTTGAAGTTCTTAATATTAGCTTATATTTACACATAGATACCCACCTATAGTGCATAAATATACTATGCTTACATATAACAAACCTTGAAAATCTCTCTGTATTTTCTAAAAGATTTTTTTCTTGTATTATAGTATAGCATAATTATTTTAATTTGTAAAGTCATTTCTTATAATTTTTTTAGTCTGTGGAAATTAGCAATTAATAATTAACAATTAATAGTTAATAGTTAATAACTATATCAAAAATAAAGGATAGAGGACTTAAAAGTATACATCTTCTAGCCTATCATAGTATCAGCTATATTGTCTTTTAATATTTTCTCCACCGTTAGATAGTAATATCTTGTATATATCCTTGTACTGTTCCTCGTTGCAGATAATCTCTAACTTTATACTGTTAGAACGTTCTAAACCACCTATCAATCTAGGTGGAATGGTAGTAAAGTTTTCATTGGTTCTAGTAACACTAAGTACCGAAAGTGGTGTAGATACCCAGTTTTCACTCCTTGTAGATAACGA
>Ga0192278_1084_pt1 | contig 19087 bp, 16 predicted proteins | sample Koala_Koa24_K3_FD_131271 | JGI IMG/M metagenome (GOLD analysis project Ga0192278, IMG submission 131271) | Enriched cells from koala feces incubated with labeled cellulose particles, San Francisco Zoo, California, United States - Koala_Koa2-4_K3 ...
CGCATCCTCGATCTTGATCAGGCGTGTCTCATAAGAGCAGTGCGCCGGTGCGGATACCATGTAAAACTTCGCAGGTGCTTCCGGATCGTTGCTCTCAAAGGTCACCGCCTTCGCTCCTCTGGTAATATACAGGCAATCCTTGTTTCCCATCGGATAGACCGTGCCGTCCACGGTGATCTTCCCTGCGTTTCCGATATTGAAAATACCGATCTCACGGCGTTCCAGGAAGTAGCTGGTGCCAAAATTAGCCCACACGTCGATTCCCTGGTCAATCGGAACCACCTTATTTACCGGCATACAGCCCAGGGTCACCATACGGTCTACATGGCTGTATACAGCCACAACCTGGTCTGCCTGATACAGATTCTGGATCAGGAACTCATCGCGAAGCTCCTCTGTCGTGTAGCGCTTGACATCGCGCTGATTTGCTGAATATCGAATATCCATTTTCATACCCCTTTCTTTATATAGATAGCAGGCCTTTGCTGCATGACCCGCGTACCTTTACTGATGTTATATAACTACTATCTTCTCCGCAGAAATTTATGGACTTTCCGCGGATTGTTGCAAATTATCTTTTTGAAGCCGCAGAAGTTTTTTTCCGGTAAATCTGATAATAACAGTTCCACTCAAACGCATCCTCTGGCTCATAGTCTTTTGGAAAGAATTTTCTGAGCTGATCTTTTATCCCATCCTCTTTTAATTCATCCCGTAATTCTTTTTTTAAGCCATTTACATCCAAAAATTTTCCAACCTCTTCGAGTCCTGTTACTGCTTTCTTTTTCTCCACGCAATAATCAATGTCATACCATGTATCCGTCTCCCAACGGGTCAGCATATCCGTTTTTTCTTTTATCCAGTCCGTAATCGTCACGCAAGAGCCGTTATTCTCGGACATACGAACCAGTTTATCAATATCATGCGTATTGGGCACCGTCACCCCCACACACTCCAGAAAGGCCTTTAATGTCTTTTCAACCGCCTGCTGCAGATGGTATGCCACATTATTCATATAAGCCTCATCGTTTTCCGGAACAGCCAGCAGGTTTGCAGCAGTTCTGTAATCCAGCCAGGCCCGCCGAAAAAGGCGAATGTCACACATAGTTTCCCTCCCTGTCATATACCACGATACCTTTTTGGGAAATCTCGTTTTTCAGTCTCTCTCCGATCCGATCCCAATACAGCAGATCGATCTCCTCTTCCGAAGTGCAGTGAAACGGCTTTTCATGATCATATCGTTCCAGACAAAGATCCAGATCACTGTAGCTATTGCAGCGAAACTCCACCGCGCTTCCGAAAACGATCACGGTCTTTACATTACAATCCCCTTCAAAATCTATTTGGAGAGACTGCAGCAAATCCTGTTTCAGAGGATGGATGTATTCTGCATTTGCAAAGCGGATTTCCTTATTCTTTCGATCAAACGAAAAATGCAGGTCATAATTATTGAACTTTTTCATCGCGTTCCTCTCTGAAATGTCTGTTTTCCATAATGAAATATCAGCGTACCTTCCGCGCGGGCAGCACCTCGAACAACCTTTTATTTCTCTGGAATATATTATAACCTCTATTGCCTGAAAATGGAAGTCAGAATTATGCTTACAACGCAAAAAAGGAGACCAGCCTTTTTGCCGGTCTCCCATTTTTACGTAATCTGTTTTTCGCTCAATCCAAGCTCCCATGATCTGAGCCAGACACACGTCATTCTTTATTTGCTTGCCTGATAGTAATCGTTGTACAGATTTACAAGGCTGGATGCGTTCTGTGCCTCTACCTCTGCTACGTAGGTATCCCAGTCAGCCTCTACATCAGCCTGACCCATCGCGAACTTCAAGGTCCAGGTGTTGATCGTGTCAACCAACGGAGTCGCCCACAGGTTCGCCATCTCGGAATCATCCTCGGTCATAGCGATCGACGGATCAATCTCAGACATTTCTCTGTAGGCAGACATCCTGTCATAGTAATCTCTCAGTTCTGCGGAGAAGTTGCTGGTCAGAAGCTCCTGACTGCCGCTGTACATGAAGTTGCCGCACGCGAAGCCCTTCTCCATACGCAGATCTACCTGATCGTCAGAGGTCTGCACGATGGAAAGTCCGCCGCAGTAATAGCCATCGGTCAGAGCATAGGTACCATCTGTCACGGTATAGGTGTCACCCTCTACGCCCCACTTGGTCAGAGTCAGGCCAGCCTCGGAATACCACAGCCAGTCTACAAAACGCATCATCTTGATAAACTCGTCCTCGCCCAGCTCATTCAAAGCCTTGGAAGAAATACACACGCCGCACTCCAGACGGGAATTCTCTGCCTGATAGTTGTTGGTTCCCTTCGGAATTACGATCTGGTATACAGAGAAATTACCTTCACCAAGCTGAGAAGTCAATCCATCTTTCTGTACCGTAAAGGAAGAACGGTTTGTGGAAATCAGAGCCGTCTCACCGCGATAAAACTTGCCATCTGCGGTGTCATCCTCCTGGCTCCAGGTCTCCGGATCCAGGATGCCCTCGCTTACCAGACGCTGTACGACTGTCATGTACTCTTTGTATGCGTCGCTCGTTGCGCTGAGTTTGAACTCATCCGCATCCCAGTCAAAATACAGACCAGCGGAGTTCGATGTGATGCTCCAGCCGCTGTGGATACCATAGGTAGCCGCGATCAAGTTCAGAAGGCAGCCGCCCTGTCCGTATCCGGATGTGGCGCCGCACCAGCGGTCAGACCAGATGTAAGCAGACTCATCAATCATGCCCTGCTCTACCATGTATGCTTTTACATCAATCAGAATATCCGTGAACTCATCCCAGGTCCAGTTCTCTTCCAGGGCAGTTACGTCATAGCCGGCCGCCTCAAAAAGATCAGAACGGATCAGCAGAGAGTAGTCCTGAAGAGCGGTCTCTTTCAGGCCCGGCAGACGATAATAGCGGCCATCATCCTGAAGCAGGGTATCTACCTCTGACTGAAGATCATAAGTCTCGATCATACCGGAGTAGTTTGTCATATAATCTATATAATCAGAAACCGCAACGATACCGCCGCCGGTTACATATGCGGTCTCGCTGTACATCTTCGGGATGATGTATGGAGCTGTACCGCCGGAGATTGCCAGCGTTACCTTATCAGAATAGCTTGCGTTGTTTACAACCGTGATCTCCAGGGAAACATTCGTCGCTTTGGTGATCTCATCAAAGACACCGCCCTCATTGTACCAGCCATCATTAATCGGATACGCGTCATTGTCGTTGAAGAACATGGTATAGGTCACCGGCTCATCCGAATAGAACTTCGAACCATAGGTATAACCCAGATCTGCGTTATAGAAGCTGCCGTCGCCATTGTCAGTATCTTCGCTGGCGGAAGCGGAGATCGGTCCCATAAAGCCGGCAAGCGCCACGCCCATCATGCCTGCTGCGGATCCTTTCAGAAAATCTCTTCTGGAAATTGTTTTCATTGTCTTTTTCCTCCTTATTATAAAAATCAGAACTCTCTATCATAAGCCCAATAAATGAGCAAACGATCTTTTCATCAACCCTTTACGCCACCGAGCATCATGCCCTGTACGAAATACTTCTGGATGAACGGGTATACGCAGATAATCGGCGCCGCCGTCAATACCATGGCGCAGGACTTGATATTTGACGCGATCGCAAGCGTCTCGCCCGCATCCTGTGACGTAGAAGACGAAGCGGTGGAGATCAGGTTCCGCAGGTAGTAAGCCACAGGCCATTTGCTCTGGGTATCCAGGTACAGGAACGCGTTGAACCAGTCGTTCCAGTACATAACCAGATAGAACAGAACCATGGTCGCGATGATCGGCTTAGAAAGCGGAATCGCGATCCGGAAAAATACACCGTATTTGTTCAGGCCATCCATCTCACCCGCTTCTTCGAGTTCCTTCGGAACCGTTTCGAAGAAAGAGCGCATCAGGATCACATAGTAAGTAGAAATCAGGGACGGGAGAAGGAAAGCCGCTACGGTATCCTGCAGTCCCAGGTTGATCATCAACAGGTAGTTCGGGATCATGCCGCCGCCAAAATACATCGTGAAGATGATAAACGGTCCGACAAATTTATTGCCCCACAGCTCCGATTTTGACATCGGATAAGCCAGCAGCGCTGAGAAAAACAGCGCCAGGCAGGTACCTGTGATGGAATAAACAATCGTATTGATGTAGTCCGGAATAAATACACCATTCGTAATCACATATATATAGGTATCTACGCTGAAGTCCACCGGAAGCAATCCGACCTCACCGGCTACAATCGCCTCATATGAGGAGAAAGACTGCGCAATCAGGTACAGGAACGGATAAAGCATGACCGCACAGATCACTACCATGAGGATTGTATTACATACCGTAAAGATCCGGTAACCGCGCGAAATCTTGATCGCGCTGCCGTTATGTGTTTTCGCCATCGTAGTTCCTCCTTCCTTAGTACAGGCCTGTGCCGGCGACCTTCTTGGATACATTGTTCGCCACGGTCAGAAGTGTCAGGTTAATCAGGCCCTGGAACAGACCTACCGCTGTCGCGTAGCTGTAGTTACCGGAGCCAAGACCCATACGATATACATAGGTAGCAATGATATCGGCCGTCTCATAAGTAGTCGGCTGATACAGAAGGAAGACCTTCTCAAATGCGCCGGAGCCGCACAGCTGGCCAATATTCAGAATCAGCAGCGTCGCGATCGTCGGAAGGATCGAGGGCAGTGTTATGTAAATACACTGCTGGAACTTGCTCGCACCGTCCAGATCCGCCGCCTCATACATATCCGGGCTGATGCCGGCCATCGCCGCCAGATAGAGGATGGTATTCCAGCCAAGTCCCTGCCATACACCGGTCACCACGAAGATCGTCGGGAACCACTGCGGCAGGCTGATAAACTGTATTGCATCCCCTCCCAGGGAGGTGATAAAGCTGTTGATCGGGCCGCTGGTGGAAAGGATTTCACGAACCATACCGGCTACGATAACCATGGAGATAAAGTGCGGCAGATAAGAAATCGTCTGTACAACCTTCTTAAATCTCGTGTTCTTTATCTCATTCAAAAGCAGAGCAAAGGCAATCGTGATCGGAAAGCTGATAATCAGATACTCAAAGTTCAGGATCAGAGTATTCCGGAAAGCTCTCCAGAAATTGGAGTCTCTGACGAACTGCTTGAAATACTTCAGTCCGCTCCACTCATCTCCGAAAATACTGCTGCCCGCACGATAACGGCGAAAGGCAATGATATTACCCGCCATCGGGATGTAGCGGAAGACGATGTAATACACAAGCGGTATCAGCATCATCGAGTACCACATCCAGTACTTGCGTATGTGCCTGCTAAAAGACTCCCTCGGGGGTTTTTTAGCAGAAACAGCGCTGTTGTTGGAATTTTTTGTTGTCCCAGCCATTGTTTTCTCCCTTCTTATTTGTTTTTTCGTCCTAAGGATATTCACATTATTGCACAATTATTTTTTCGATGCTTACCACATTTTGCGCAATATGCCGTCAATTATTGCTTTTTTAATTTTTTCCCCGTCAAGTTGCCTTTTCTGCGGTTTTTCGACCATTTTCATCCCGTTTTCACTTCTCAGTTATTGCTATTTCAGAGGAAATATGCTATAATTCCGCCAAAAAACGAGCCGATTATTTTACGCGGCTTTTACACTATTTTCCCATTTTTTTCCGATTTTATGCAGTTTTTTGTCGCGCAATATCTGCCATCTATGGCAGAGAGTGATTCAAGCACAGCTTGCGACGCCTGTTTTAGTACAATTCGTACAGGACGCCGCGGAAAGAAAGGAACAGGTGAAGCAATTATGAAACGAACTCCTCTGACTTTGGAGCCCGAATTACTCCGAATCGGAACACAGGCTTCTTCCGGCTACCACCGGAAAATTGACAGTACGCGTGAACAGGTGGATTTTCACCCGGATACCACGCTTCGTTTCTTCATTAATAATAAAGCGGAATCCTACGAAACCCACTGGCACCCCGCTACAGAAGTGATTATGCCGCTGGAAAATCATTATCAGGTCGTTGTCGGGCAGACACATTATGATCTGGAGCCGGGAGATATCCTCATGGTCCCCTCCGGAGAGCTTCATCAGCTGATTGCACCGCCCACCGGTCTTCGGCTGATTTATATCTTTGACCCGGATGCGATCTCCAGTATCAAAGGCTATTCCTATCTGGCCGCTTTTATCGCCCACGCGGTACTGATTACGCCGGATAACTGTCCCGCTATTTATGATCAGGAAGCAGATCTGATCTTAAAGCTCTGCCGTGAGTATTTTACAGGAGGGCATATGCGCGAACTGAACTGCTACGCCAGCCTGCTGCAGTTTTTCGCCAATTACGGGGAATACCGCCTGGAACAGGATAATGCGCACCGCAGCCCGGAGACGCCGGTGGAGCGGCAGAACCGTCTATATGAAAAGCTGAACACGGTTTTCGATTATATGGATCAGCACTACACGGAAAGCATTTCCCTGGAAATGGTCGCGGATGTAGCCGGATTCTCAAAGTACCACTTTTCGCGCCTGTTCAAACAGTGCTCGGGCTATAATTTTTATGATTACCTCTGCCTGCTGCGAATCAAGGCAGCAGAGACACTCCTGCTGTCGCCAGAGCTGTCCGTCACCGAAGTGGCGCTGCAGTCCGGATTCTCCAGTCTGTCTACCTTTAACCGGACTTTCAAGAAGAAAAAGGGGTGTACGCCGTCGGAATATCGGACGCTGTGCAGCCGGAAGGTGTATGAGGAGTGAGGAGAGTGTAAGGCATAAATTATATTTTCTTTAATATTTCCCGCTCTCTGTTTTGACATGTAAATAAGATGACCTGCCGTCCGCTTTGCTTAAGCCAGCGGAGGGTGGCTTCGAGGCGACGGTCGTCGTACATGGCGAAGGTTTCGTCGAGGATGACGGGCAGGGTCATGTTTTCACCGAGGAGTTCTCCTGCGGCCATGCGCAGGGAAAAATAAATCTGCTGCATGGTACCGCCGCTTAACTGGTTCAGGCCAAGAACGCGCGATGGGGTGTGGATACGGATTTCAGCGCTGTCATCAATGACGATCCGGTTGTAACGGCCGCCGGTGATTTCTTCCAGGATGGCGGAAGCCCTCTCATTTAATTGCCCGCCCGCAGCCTGGTAGATGCGGTCGGAAATTTCACAGATGCGGTCGATGGCAAGTGTCAGAGCTGCAATTTCGGTGTCAATGCCGCCGGCAACTTCGCCGGAATCCGAGACAGGCGTTTCGCCCCTGGCGTGTGCCTGATAAAGGATTTCCAGTTCTCCTTTTAGCCTGTCATAGGCCTCCTCTCTGTTCTGAATCTCTTTTAACAGCTCTGGCGGACACTGGGGGAAGCTTTCCTGGCTGGTGTCTTCCTCCGAATCGTCTCTGGCGGGACGAAAAAGCAGGTATACGCCCAGCGCCATTGCCCAGAAAAGCGCAGTAAATACGCCCAAAAAGATGCGCAGCTGGTTCTCCTGTGTAAAAAAGATCTGTGCCAGGGTCAGCGCTCCGGCGATGAAAAACAAAGCGCAGAGCAAAAAGCGTATCCAGGATGGCACGCCATGGCCGGTTGCCCGTTTTGGCGCTCCATTCTGACCTTGGGAATCTTCCTGATTGTAATCCGTTTTCCGGGTATGCACGTTGCTTCGGGAATCATCGCCGCTTTGGCTGCGTCCGCGATTCTGGTTCTGATAGTAGCCTGCCTGCTGCCGCAAAAGCTCCAGTTCCGAGCGCAGTGCATCTGCTCTGCTCTGTTTCTGAGCAATTTTTTCTTCCAGCGCCTCGTTTTCTTTCTTTTTCTGCTGCTCCAGCTGCTTTTTCTTTTTTCGAAGGGACTGCAGCGCCTGCGCCACATCGATTTCACTGTTTCTGGAATGATCACTGTTAATCATATAGCGGCGAAGCTCCTGCGCCAGTTCTTCGTCCGTCTCACACTGTGCCTGCCGAATAAAAACCGAGTTTACAAACGCGCTCTCGCTGATACCTCCAAGCAGCACTTCCAGGTCTTCCTGCGGATGCGCAGATTCTACCGCCCTTGTCTCACAGACCAGGCTCAATGGCTTCGCGCTGCGGTCAAAGCAGCGGTCAATTCGATATATTTCCCCATTTTCAGAAATGCGCATGCTGCCTAGATAGGCTCCAGGTGCGTCCCATGGCTGGCGCAGTTGATATTCGTCCGTCTTTGACGCCCGACCCCGGGCACGATTCAGGCCAAAAAGCATTGCCCAAATAAAGGAGTGAATGGTTGTCTTGCCCGTCTCATTTCCGCCATAAATAATGTTAATGCCAGGGCGGAATGTCATATGATGGTTGGAAAATTTCCCATAGCTCTTAATGTCCAGTTCCCTTATCTCCATGCTCTCTCCCCTGTTCTGTCGTTATTCATTCTCTCCGGTCTTATTTACCCGGATACAATAATGCCTCCAGCCCGTACTCCAGTGCTTTCTGTTCCACGGGGTTCCTCGCCCCGCTCTCAAAACTCTCAATATAGTCGCCAATCAACTGTCCCTGATACTGCCGCTTCAGTTCTTCCAGATGAAAAGCCGGAACCGTTCGATCCTCGACCTCCAAAATGCGGCCGCACTTCTGATATTCCCGGATGTCCGGACAGAACTTCGGATGGCGCGCTCCGGTAAGAGCAATGCGGTATGTATGCTGATTTCCCTCCTGCCGCACCCTCTGGGCAATCTTTTCCCGCACAGAAAATGTCGTATCCTGCTCGGTCACCGGCACCTCTATATTGCGGTATTGCCTGTGCGCTTTTTCTACAAAAGAAAGCTTTACCTTTTTGCGCTGTACCTCACCAAGTATATAGCCATGCGATCCGATATCATTGCAGTCAATTGGCTCGAGTGCCCCGGCATACATGGCGAGATTTCGGATAAACACCTGGGGCTTATGAATATGCCCCAGCGCAATATAGTCGAACCCGGCATTGCTAAGCTTTTCCCGGTTGATTGGAATATGCCGTGCGTCGCCGCCGTGCGCAAGCAGAATTTTAAAATAATCGCTCTTTTCTGCTGCTATGCTGTCATACATTGGCGCCGTAATTTCCTGCTGATAATAGCTGAACCCATAGATCTCTGTTTTCAATTCCGGCAGGCGCACACGCTCACACTCAGAAGAAAACAGACAAACCACATTTTCATTCCATGGATAATTCAGGTATGCGCTCCCCGGCGCCAGGTAATCATGGTTGCCGGCAATCAGAGCCACTACCGTATTTTCCAATGTAGAAAACAGATAGTTCACCTCTTTTAATTCACGCTGCTGCGGCTGCCTGTGAAACAGATCCCCTGCAATCAGCAGTAAATCCACCTTTTTTTCGTTCGCATCCGCAATACACTCCCGAAAGGTTTCCCATAGTTCACGGCCCCTGTCCTTCGACCAGATATAGCCATGGTCAGGCGCAGCCCCCAAATGCACATCCGCAATATGCATAAAACGCATCATCATCTCTCCCATCTAAACACGAAACAAGGAAATTGAAATTTTTTATAGTATAGCATAGTTTTTTTTTGAAGAGCTATGCTATAATTTGAAATCATGATAACAGTTCAGAACAGCATCGAAATGAAAAGGCAGACTGTGCAGGTTTACCTGCTAAAGGCTGTATTTTCATTTCGGGATGGGCGGAACGCCCATTCAGCCACAGACATATGACGCGTTAGCGGCATATAGCCTGCATCGCAGGCGGTCTGTGGTCTGCTGTTCTGAATAGTTACTAATCATATATTAAGGAACCGTCGTATAGCCACATTCTGTCAGAAAAAAGGCGTTCTCTGGCTCTGCAGGTGTGACCGGAAGCTACCACAATGAATTTCAGGAGGAAAAAATGAGTAAACTGGTAGATGAATTCAAAGCCTTTATTATGAGAGGCAACGTAATCGACATGGCTGTCGGCGTCATCATCGGCGCAGCGTTCAGCAACATCGTGTCTTCACTGGTTAACGACATCGTGATGCCAATCGTCACACTGGTGACCGGCAGAATCAATTTCACGGATCTGATGATCCCGCTCGATGGCAATTCTTATTCAACACTGGCAGCCGCGCAGGAAGCTGGCGCGTCTGTTATCGCTTATGGTAATTTCATCCAGATGATCGTTGAATTTCTGCTGACCGCGCTGGTCATCTTCTTCGTAATAAAAGGCATTAATAAGCTTCACAAACCTGCGCCTGCGCCAGAACCAGTCACCAAAATCTGCCCGTTCTGCAAATCCGAGATACATAAGGACGCCACCAAGTGTCCGAACTGCACTTCCGCACTGTAAAAAACAGGAGATGGAAAAACAGCCGTTCGCAGATAAATCTGCAGCGGCTGTTTTTTTGTAACAGTTCAGAACAGCATCGAAATGAAAAAACAGACTGTGCAGGTTTACCTGCTAAAGTCTGTATTTTCATTTCGGGATGGGCGGGCGCTGGACATCCAGTGGATGTCCGCTTAGCGCCGACCGAAGTGAAACGGAGACGCCCATCAAGCCACAGGTGCTGAGCGCCAGTGGCGCTCGTTTAGCACCGACCGGAGCGGCAGCGGAGAATATGACGCGTTAGCGGCATATAGCCTGCATCGCAGGCGGTCTGCGGCCTGCTGTGCTGAATAACTATACTTTGAAACTTTAACAACACATCATGATTGGCATACCCATGCGCATGCCTCCGCCGCCGCTGCAGCAGCAGCTGCAGATCAGCCATGTCAGACAAAGTCTCGTACAATAATTGCCCCCGTGCGACATCGGACTGCCGTATTCTTCTCCCATAGACTGATACCAGCGTCCGCCGCCTTCCATCTCAGAGAGAAGCTGGCGGTACTGCAGGTTGTTTGGTTCCATCTGAACGGCTTTCTGTGCATGATCCAGAGCCAGAACATTGTTCCCCCGACCGGAGTTTGCCAGCGCACTTAAATAATACCAGCGAGCGTTATGGTTTTGGATTCCATTAAGAACGTTGATCGCCTGATCAAACTGATTGCTGCGGATGTAGTTCTCCGCAGCGCGCAGATGCGGATCGTCACTTGCAGAAGAACCATAACTGTTGCTTCCCGACCGCCCATAACCGCCGTAACTGCCATAGCCTCCATAACCGCGATAACCACCGTAACCGCCAGAAGAAGACGAAGACCGGCCGCCGCCCTGTTTGGCCTCATAGCTGCCCTCGCCATGTTCCTTATCGTACATGATCTGCTGATAGGCCTGCTGTACTTCTTTGAACTTTTCCTCTGCCTGTGCTTTATTCGGGTTGTTAATATTCGCGTCCGGATGATACTGTCGGCTGAGCTTTCGATAAGCTTTTTTTATTTCCTCCTCGGAAGCGTTCCTTGGTACTCCCAGAACCTCATACGGATCTTTCATAATCTCCTCCATCGCGCTTTTGCGCGATTTTTATTGCACGGCTCTCCCGCCTTCCCGCAAGCAGCTATGCTGATTGCGGACAAATTACGCCTTCTTTACTGCGCGGCAGATTCCTGCTCTTTCTTTTTCTTTCCGTCTTTATCCCGCAGCGCCGCATACCTGCACCAGACTCCGGAATACAGGATATTGCGAATGATCGGCGCATATTCCAGGACAGGCAAACGTTCAAATGCGCGGGAAGCCTCCGTCATCATTCCTGTCAGAATTTTCTGAATCTCGCTTTTATAAGGCTCTTTCCAAATGTCTTCGTTTTCCGGTATTCCATTTGAACGAAATACGGCTTCTATTACATTGTAATTGCCGCGCTTCCTGTCCTTCTCAATATCATCCACCGCATCCAGCAGATATATGAATTTTCCCAGATAAAACCCAATCTGTCTCAGGTCGTCCTGCCAGATGTCGTCCTTCCACACATACAGCTCACCCAGAAAATTCCCCGTCAGCCCGGCCACATAATCAATATCGGCGGACAATCCATCCGGCTTCCTGCCATCTTTCCATCCCGCCTCCGCCTCATGAAGCAGGCGGATATTTTCCTCAACTGCTTTCACCTGACGAGGATAAGCGGCCGCAATCTTTTGATAAGAAGAGCCAAGCAGCGCCGCTATCGTGCGCCCGGAAACCTTATGCTCATCCTCCCAGTCATCCATCCCTTTCTGATATGCCAGCAGTACACACATATCCGCCGCATAGCTGATCGCGTCATTTTTCGCAATCGGATGTCTGTGTACCGGATGGGGCAGACAACGCTTCTCCTCCGTTATCGTCTCCGGCTCATACAGGCCGGTCAGCACAATTGCCAGAAAAGTCGTGTCATAATTCAGCACCATCTGCGCTCTCCTGCCATAGCGGCGATGGAGCTCCTGACACAGACCGCAGTAGAAGCTGCGATAGGTCGTATATTCCCGCAGCTTCAGTTCCTGTTCATTTACATAAACATATCCAAACATCGCTTTCAGCTTTTCTTCTGAAACTCATTTCGACACTTCGGGCAGGTAATGCAGATCTTCCCCTTTCCGCGCGGAACACGGATCTTCTGGCCGCAGGAAGGACATTTATAAATATGATAATCCTTTGATTCCTTCGCCTTCCGTCCTGCCTTGGAAAAACGATCCCGTATCCCCTGTGTCATATTCAGATACTTTTCATTCTCCGAGCTGCGCTGCATATAATTCCGTGAGAACATCCGAAAATAGTTCAGCACCAGAAGAACCAGCGCCAACAGATAAACCAACGGCTGGCTGGTAAAAATATTAATCACAAGAAGTATCAGGCACAATGCCAGCATAAACCTGGAAAGATCGTCCGCGCCATACCGTCCGGACATAAAGTTTGAAAAGAAATCTGAAATTTTCCGTTTCATAATTCATAACGCCTCGCATTCTCTTTTACTGGTAACAAATTAACACAGACTGTCATAAATCTCCCTGTTTTAGGATGCCATCTGAAACTGTTACTAAATATGGAAGAAACTTTACGCCTAATTCAAGGGAATGTCAACGGATGTCGCTTTAATTTCACAGAAATTTTAGATGTAACAGTTCAGAACAGCATCGATCTGCGGTCTGCTGTTCTGAATCATTATCCCACAATCGGGAAATACAGGCACACGGTAAAAAAACCTTCCTGCGTAGAAAGTTCAAAACGTCCGTCCAGAAGTTCCGTCAGATTCTGTGCGATCGATAGGCCCAGGCCGCTTCCTTCGGTACTGCGGCTGGCGTCTCCGCGCACAAAGCGCCCGGTCAGTTCATCTGCCTCGATCGTAAGCTTTTCCCGCGACACATTCTGAAGCATGATCATCACTTCTTCCCCGACCGCCTGATTGGCCGCCAGGGTTCTCTTTAATGCTACCTGCACCTTTGTATTTTCTTTCGCATATTTGCATATATTGCCAAGCAGATTTTCCAGCACCCGCCAGAGCTGACGGCCATCCGCCATAATATAGGCCGGTTCCTTCTCCATATCCCAGGTAATGGTCAGCTGATGTTCCTCTAAGCGTTCCTCAAACTCTCCGCAGGCCTGCATGACGATGCTCTGCGCCTGCATGCGAACAATTTCCAGTTCGACATTGCCCGAGCTGATTTTACTCGCCTCTACCAGATCCTCGGTCAGCTGCTTCAGGCGCTGCGACTTCTGCTCCAGGATTCCCACATACTCCCTGGCCCGCGGGCTCTGCAGGTTTTCCCGTTTCAGCAGATCAACATAATTCACAATGGATGTGAGCGGCGTTTTCAGATCATGCGAGACATTCGTGATCAATTCCGCTTTCAAACGCTCATTTTTCACAATCGCTTCCAGTGCTTTGCTCAGGCTCTCTCCCATCTCGTTGACCGCTTCCGCCATCTTCAAAGATTCCCCGGACAGCGTCGATGTGTCAATCCGGTAATTCAGATCGCCCTGAGAGAGCTGGTGAATCCCCTCATAAATGCTTTGTTTTCCGGCCATGTCCCGCAAAAGATACAAAAGTACTGCCATATCCAGAAGGATAACCAGAAGCAGCCCGGTACGCCGAAACAGAAGCAGGAAAAGAATATTCAGGATAAAAAATCCGATATAGAAAAACAGCAGCTGCCCAGAAGCCGCGCGTGCGGAATTAATCTGTTTCCAGGTTCGGATCAGTGTGCGGGTTACCGAATTCGTCCACAGCGTTTTCGCGCGCACACGCCGTAAAAGCCCCAGACACGCAGATAAAAACACCAGCCAGGCTGAGGCGGCCAGAACCGCCCCCGGCAGTTTCTCCTGTCCGTTAAAAAGTGTCGTAATCTGGCTCCACTCAGACGCCAGCAAAGTATACAGAATCGCAACAATCAGATAAATCCCTGCCGCCAGTTCCGTTGGAATCGTGTCCACCCACAGCAGTTCCGGATGGACGCCGAGCACAGAGCCGGCAAAACATAACACCAGCAGTACAAGAAAAAAGCCGGCGCCAACGGCGGAATTCCGGATGATTGTCTCCCTCTGCGCATAGTAATCCGCCCAGGTGCGCAGCTCATCGCTCACCGGGTAAGAAAGATTCACTGCGACGTAAACCTTTTCATTTGTCGCTACAAAACGTTTGCCAAGGAACCACTCCGATGCAGCAGAGTTCAGAACCCGCTCCGGATTGGACACCATGATATTAAAACTACGTTCTCCCTCGTAAAGACTGCTATATTCCTCGTCTGCCTCCGCGACCGTAACCGCATCCTCATAGGAATCCGCAGAAATATTGGTATAAACTATGCCAGTCGACGTATTTTCAATATAATACAGCAAATTTGACGGAGCCTCCGATGACCAGCTTTCATCCTGAACCGTCGTGTATTCCACATAACGTGTATAAAGATCCAGCACCGTCTCATCAAGCAGCGTGTACATCTTCTCTACATAGCCGGAAGAATCCGAATACCAGTGAGAGCACTCCTCCAGCGTAATCCCGGTCATCGGGGTAATGGTCTCCAGCGTCCCCGACTGTTCCGCAAGAAGCTCCCCCGCATCCTGTGTGCCGTCCCCTGATGCGGCGGCAATCGCCTCATGCAGAGTCTGCCAGCCGCCATTCTCATAAAACTCCAGAAGATCTCCCAGCAGATAAGTGGTATTCATGTCCTGCACGGTATTGCCTACGGCATCATAAGACTGAATATCAATCTGCCGATCCAGGTTGAGCTCCCCGTTAGTCTCCAGAAGCCGGGCATTATCCTGGCCTTCTATCTTATTTGAAAGGATTTCCTCTACCTGCCGGTAAAAAAGGTCTGACTCTTCATAGCTCTGGGAAAGCTCGTCAAGACTCCAGGAGTCCTCCATCCAAAAGCCAATGCTAAACAGGCAAAATACAATTCCCCCGACTGCCACGGCCTGCAGCAAAATCAGAAGCGCTTTTACCGGTTTTTTCGAAATCACTCGTTTCGTATTGCTGCGCCTCCTTTATCCTTGCTGCCGCGGCTCAGATATTCTCTACACGGTATCCGATCCCCCAGATCACCTTCAGATACTTCGGGTTTTTCGGGTCTATCTCAATCTTTTCCCGGATGTGGCGAATGTGAACCGTCACTGTGTTGTCTGCGCCAAACGCCTCCTCTTTCCAGATCTCCTCGTAAATCTGGTCGATTGAAAATACCTTGCCTTTATTTTTTACCAGAAACAGCAGAATATTATACTCAATCCGTGTCAGCTTCACCGGTTCTCCATCGACGGTGACTTCTTTGCGGTCGTCATTAATCACCAGTCCGCCAGTGGAATAAACCTGCTCCGTGCTCGCCGCCTCAGCTGCCGCCCCAAAATTCGTATAACGGCGGATCTGCGATTTCACACGTGCGATCAGTTCCAGCGGATTGAACGGTTTTGCCACATAATCATCCGCACCGAGGTTCAGCCCCAGCACCTTATCCGTATCCTGCGTCTTCGCGGAAAGAATAATAATGGGGATGCTGCTCTCCTCACGAATCTTCATAATCGCGTGAATGCCGTCCATTTTCGGCATCATCAGATCCAGAATCAGCAAATGGATTTCCTGCTGCCTGAGAATCTCCAGCGCCTGCTCTCCGTCATAAGCCTTGATCACACGAAACCCTTCCTGCGTCAGATAGATCTCAATCGCATCGACAATTTCTTTCTCGTCGTCGCAAACCAGAATGTTGTACATACTCTGTTTCTCCTTTTATCAAACGTCACGCCCGCTTCACAGTCTCCATTCTGCCATCCGGCAAGAAGTTTCTGCAATCTCAGTTTAGCAGAAGCCGGTTAAAATCCTGTCACTAATTCATTAAGGTTTTCTTATGTTTGTGACCGGCAACGGCCATTTTACCTTGCCTGGATCACATGCATCATGTTCGTCATCGCACCTTTGCCCTTAACCATATTGGTCGCCGGATCGCCCGCTGTGAGCACTACCATATCGCCCGGTTTGACGTATCCGTCGCGCTTCACGATATACATCGCATGAGAAATAATGTGCTCCGTTGTATCCTCCGCATAGCCCTGCAGCGGCGTCACGCCCCAGTATATCTGCATTCTCCGCAGTGCCCAGTCGTTCGGGGAAATCGCATAAATCGGCATCGGCGCACGGAAAGTCGACATCAGACGAGCCGTCTGCCCAGTCATGGTCGGAGTCACGATACAGTCTGCTTTCACATTCAACGCCGTGCGGATCGCCGCCAGGCCGACCGCACTCGATACGTTCGCGTCCCCGCGCAGCTCATAGAATTCTTTTGTGACGACCTCATCCGTCATATAGCTCTCGGTCGTCTCCGCGATCTGCACCATCATTTTCAGCGCTTCCAGCGGATACTTGCCAGCCGCGGTCTCGCCGGAAAGCATGATCGCGTCTGTGCCCTCGCGAATCGCGTTTGCCACATCCGTCACTTCTGCTCTGGTCGGACGCGGGTTACGAATCATGGAATCCAGCATCTGGGTCGCGATGATGACAGGCTTATATTTTTTATTACATTTTTCTACAATCGTCCTCTGCACATGTGGCACGTCATATGGCGGAATCTCCACACCCATGTCGCCGCGCGCCACCATAATGCCGTCCGCGGCCTGAATAATCTTATCAATATTCTGAATCCCCTCCGCATTTTCGATCTTCGCGATCACGCCGATCTGTTCTGCGTGGTTCTCTTTCAGAATAGCCTTAATCTCTTTGATCGCCTCCGCGTCGCGCACAAACGAAGCCGCAATAAAATCAATTCCTTCCTGAATGCCAAAAAGAATATCTTCACGGTCTTTGTCTGTGATACCCGGCAGGTTTACCCTTACATTTGGCACATTGACACCCTTGCGCTGTCCCAGGCTGCCGCCGTTTTCTACCAGACAGACGATATCCTCGCCATGAATCTCTTTTACCTTCAGGCCGATCAGTCCATCATCAATGAGGATCGTATCGCCTGGCTTCACATCCCGCGCCAGCTGCGGGTAGGTCTGAGAGACTTTTGTCTCGTCGCCCTCGATTGTCTCGGAGGTCAGGACAAACTCAGCTCCGCTCTGAAGCGTCACAGGACCGCCATTTTTCAGCAGACCTGTGCGGATCTCCGGACCCTTTGTGTCCAAAAGAATCGCGATCGGTTTTTTGAACTCAGCGCGGACGCTTTTTAACTGATCAAAACGCGCTTTCTGTTCCTCATGTGTCCCATGGGAAAAGTTAAAACGCGCGATGTCCATCCCGCTAAGCGCCAGTGCTTTCATCACTTCCCGGTCGTCTGATGCCGGTCCCATGGTGCAGATAATCTTCGTTTTCTTCATGGTTTGTTTTCCTCCGTTCTTTTTCCGTTACTGCTCACATTCCCGCCATACTGCGTTCGTTATAGTTGCTCTCCCTCAATATACACAAGCACTTCTTTCCTCACACATCCGTCTCAATCTGGTCTCCCGCCACACGCAGCAGATCTTCTATCTCCTCCACCGGCATCTCCAGATACGCGGAAACCTCCTCCGCAGAAACCTTGTGTCCCAAATCACGTTCCAGGTTATGCACTGCCTCATTCAGATGGTTGATCCGGCTTAACAGCCCCTCGTCCATCTTATGCTTATCCTGACCCAGGCTTACCGCCTGCTCCATAGCGTCACGAATCTTATTCAAAATATGCGCACGGCAGGCCGCCGCATTTTTAAATTCTCCCAGGGAATTCACTGCTGAGAGCAGTCCCAGATTCCCTTCCTGAATCAGATCCTCCGACGGCAGCGCGTCTTCCCCATATTCCTCGGCCATCGAACAAATCAATGGAAGATAAATTCCAATCAGGCGTTCTTTCGCTCCGGCATCCCCGGCGCGAATATCCTCCAGCAGCCGAAGCTCCCCGGCATCATCAATTTCAGAAAGCGCCTCCAGCTCTTCTACGTAGAACGACAGGCTGCGCCGTTCTTCCTCGTCTGGCTGTTCCGCGTCCGGTTCCGCCTGCTCCAGGCCATCGCTGACCTCTTCCTCTGATTCTACCACACGGATGTTCTGTTCCGCAAGGTAATCAAATATTAACTGATAATGATTTTCCTCAAGCGGCATGTTCTTCAACAGTTCCCGGATTTGCGGCTTGGTCAGGACCCCGCCCGACTGCTCCGCAGCTTCTTTTAGCTCTGTCAGTTTTTCGCGAAAAATAATTCTGTTTTCCATTCTATTCTGTCAACTCCTCCAGTGCGCGCGCCAGAACCGCATCATTTTCCTCTGTCAGGCTTTCTGCCCCGGCTTCTGTTTCTTCTGCCGCTGTCCCATCCTGTGCATCCTCCTCCACAACGACGTCCGGCGTAATACCATTGCCATCTATCTCCTGGCCGTTCGGCGTATAATAATTTTCCACTGTAAGCTTAAATGCAGACCCGTCCGAAAGGGAGTAGGTTTTCTGCACAACACCTTTTCCATACGTCTGTGTGCCAATAATCGGGCCGAGCCCGTAGTCCTGGATTGCCCCCGCAAAAATTTCCGATGCGCTCGCACTCCCATTGTTGACCAGCACCGCAACCTCACAGGTCACACTCGGCTCTCCTTCAGCCGTATATTCCTCGCGGTTTCCATTTTTGTCTTCGGTATAGACGATCAGGCTGTCATCCGGCAAAATCTCATCCAGAATGTCGCAGACGGATGTGAGCAGGCCGCCCGGATTGTCACGCAGATCAACGATCAATGCCTCCATCCCCTGGCTGTTCAGATCCTCTACCGCCTCCTGGAACTGTTCCACCGCGCTCGCGGTAAATTCCGTCAGCTTCAAATAACCAATCTGG
>Ga0192278_1091_pt1 | contig 18197 bp, 15 predicted proteins | sample Koala_Koa24_K3_FD_131271 | JGI IMG/M metagenome (GOLD analysis project Ga0192278, IMG submission 131271) | Enriched cells from koala feces incubated with labeled cellulose particles, San Francisco Zoo, California, United States - Koala_Koa2-4_K3 ...
TAGATGTACATCAGGCCTTTCAAAAGCAAAGCATCGTCGAGCAGGATCTCATGCGTGCAGTGCGGCGTGATCCTTGCGGCCAGTCCTCCTGTAGCGATTATGGTTGTTTTCTCTCCGATTTCCTGTTCAATTCGGTCAATCATTCCATCAATGCAGGCAGCGTTTCCGTGAATAATGCCGCTTTTCATACATTCGGCGGTATTCTTCCCGATCAGGCGTTTTGGCGCCTCCAGGCTGATGCGTACCAGCTGGGATGTCCGGCTGACGAGGGAATCAAGGGAAACCCGGATGCCCGGGAGAATCATACCGCCAATATAATTTTTAGTCGAATCGATCACAGAGAGCGTAGTCGCTGTCCCCATATCAATGATAATCAGGGGAGCCGGATGCTCGGCGATCGCGGCGACCGCATTGACAATCAGATCACTGCCGACCTGCGCGGGGTTATCCATCAGGATATTCAGGCCTGTCTTGACTCCTGGCCCCACGACCATCGGCCGGATACCGATGATCTTCTGCACTGCATCGCAGAACAGGTTTGTCAGCGGCGGTACAACGGAAGAAAGGATCGCGCCGGAGATCTCATCCCGGTCAATTTTGTAGAGCTCCAGCACATTTTTGATACTGATCGCGTATTCCAGCACAGTACGTGAGGGAGCCGTGGACAGTCTCTCTACAAAGAGAATGTTCTGATCGCGGCAGCAGCCGATGACAGTGTTTGTATTTCCGATATCAATTGCCAGAATCATGATGGAACCTCCTGATTGTGATTACGCGCGTGCGTGCCGCGGCGCTGGTGCCGGTACAAAATGAGCTTTGTACAGCGCAATGCCGATCGCGCCTGTGATAATAGTGGAAGAGATCATTTCACATACGGCGTTGATGCCGACAAAACCGCAGATAAACAAAATAATATTTTTGCCGCCTATCAGGCCCTGCATATATTCTGTATTTCCAAACAGCAGTACGAGAGCGCTCATAAAGAACAGGGTGTTCAGAAAAGCGGAACAGAAGCCGGTTACAAAGCAGGCCGCGGAAGTGTTCCCTGTTTTTCTGACACCGCGGAAAATGTATCCGAGAAGCAGTCCGTCCAGAAACCTGGGTACAAAACGCTGGATAAAAGCCAGGAATGGATTGATACCAAACAGAATGGCTCCCATAGCGCTGGTGCCGCCGATCCCGATACACTGAAGAAAACTGGTCAGCCCAAAGACAGAACCGGTCACAGCGCCCCCGACCGGACCGAGCGTGATCGCGGCGATTGCTACGGGAATGACGTTGAACGTAATGGCGAGCGGGCCGATGTTCAGATATCCAAGCGGAGTGTAGGCCATAAGAAGCAAAATGGCGGTCATGAGACCAAGAATGACGAGCTGCGAGGTGTTGAATTTTGTGTTTGTGTTCATTTGATTTGTCCTCCTTGTTATTATTCCCGCGCGAAAGAGTACCGTGAATTCGCCGGATATGGCAGTCGGAAAGCTACTCTCCATCGAGGTAGAATGCTTTGAGACAATAGGCCGTTCTGTCTGGCATGAAATGGTATCTCTTCTCTGTCGGGATACAACACAACTACCGAGACAGTATACCACAAAGGAAGACGAAGATACAAGGAAAAAATATTTCTCCAAAAAATGCTATAAATTCCCCTGAACTGTCACATTTTGGCAAACTTTTCGTTTCTATGACATGTCAATCGCACGGTAACAGGGGAGAATTGCGGCTGTTTCTGTCGGAACCGCCCGATGAGATTTTCTTGCGAATTCGGACGAAAAAAATATAATAGAGGCAGGCCGGTTCAAACAGCGGCGCAAAGGGAAATGGCAAAGCGCCGTTTCCTGATAATAAGGAGAGGAGTATATATTATGAACAAGTTGAATGTCGCTATTGCGGATGATAATGACAGAATGGTGCAGATGCTGGACCACATTGTCAGCAGCGATGAGGAGCTGCAGGTGGTTGGCAAAGCAGGGAATGGAGAGGAACTGATCGAGATTATAAAGGAAAAGGAGCCGGATGTGGTTCTTCTTGATATTATTATGCCAAAGCTTGACGGCTTGGGCGTACTGGATCGGGTGAACCGGGAACCGGATCTGAAAAAGCCTGCTTTTATCATAATCTCTGCGGTTAATCAGCAGAGAACAACCGTGGAAGCATTCAATTTGGGGGCAGAATATTATATACTGAAGCCTTTTGATCAGACAAATGTGCTGAATCATATTAAACGGGTACGTGCGCGCGGCGAGCGGATCCTGCCACGAGACAGAAAGGAAGAAAGACAGGGAGAGAGCCTTGCAGATTATCTGGAACAGAATCTGGAGACAGACGTGACAAATATTATTCATGAAGTCGGGGTTCCGGCGCACATCAAAGGCTACCAGTATCTGCGTGACGCGATTATTATGTCGGTAACAGACGAAGAGATGCTTAATTCCATCACAAAAATTCTTTATCCGACGATTGCGAAAAAGCATCAGACTACATCCAGCCGTGTTGAGAGGAAATGGCTGAAAGACTAAATTCAACTTTGCCCCTTTCGGAGTGGAATTTACTTTTTCACTTCAGCCAAACAGGAAAACTTGAAAAAATGCTTGACAGAAGCCCCTGTTTGGAATAAAATAATTTAGTGTATTTACGACAAACGACCGTGTCCGTTTATAAACAAACCATGATAAATACGAATAGTAGGGAGGTGTCTGAATTGGCTAATATTAAGTCTGCAAAGAAGAGAATTCTTGTTTCTCAGAAGAAACATGACAAAAATAAATCCATCAAGTCTTCTGTAAAGACCGCAATGAAGAAAGTAGAAGCAGCTGTTGCGGCAAATGACAAGGCAGCGGCGGAAGCAGCATTGCTGGCTGCGACTTCTACCATTGATAAAGCAGCTACAAAAGGCGTTTATCATAAGAATAACGCGGCGAGAAAGGTTTCCCGTCTGACCAAAGCAGTCAATACAATGGCTTAATGCTAATAATAAAAGAAAACCGCAGTCACACCGTCACGTGACTGCGGTTTTTTCATCTGAGGATTCCATACAAAGCGCTTCGATCAGCTCCCATACTTCCTCTCGTCCCTGTCCGCTCTGCGATGAAAATGGTATCATCCTGGTACCCGGATGCAGGCACAGGCTTTCCCGCACAAGCTTCATCTGCTTCTGAATCTGGCTGCGCTTGATCTTGTCCAGCTTTGTCAACAGTATCACCGGCTCATATCCATTCGCGCAGATCCATTCATACATGGTCTTATCATTCTGCCCCGGTTCGTGCCGAATGTCGATCAGCAGAAACACGGCCTTAAGCTGGGAAGAAGTGTGCAGATAGCGCTCAATCATCTTCCCCCATTTTTCTTTTTCCGACTGCGGAACTTTTGCGTAGCCATAGCCAGGCAGATCCACGAGATAAATAGCATTATTGACATTGTAGTAATTGATCGTCTGTGTTTTTCCCGGCTGTGAGCTTGTCCTTGCCAGTGACTTCCGGTTCATCAGCGTATTGATCAGCGAAGATTTGCCTACATTTGATTTCCCCGCAAACGCTACCTCTGGCCTGCCGTTTTCGGGCAGCCGGCTCGTAATCCCACATACCGTTTCCAGGCTTGCCTGTTTAATAATCATCTCTATTTTCCTTATATTGTACCGCCTCCGGCCGCACACCTCCTGCAGCTGTTCAAACCGAAAAGCCGCTTCTCCTTCTGCACCTCTCAGGCCAGCGCTGCTTTCAGTACTTCCGGCATCGCGCTCACAAAATGAATCTTCAGCCCTTCCTTGATCTCATCCTGAATCTCCGCAACATCCGCTTTGTTCTCCGCCGGTACCAGCACCGTTGTAATCCCTGCCTGCTTTGCAGCAAGCAGCTTTTCCTTCAGGCCGCCGATTGCCAGAACCCTGCCGCGCAGAGTAATCTCACCGGTCATCGCCACGTCCGCCCGCACCGGAATGCCGGTAATTGCCGAGAGAATCGCTGTGGCCATTGTAATACCCGCAGAAGGACCGTCCTTTGGAACCGCGCCTTCCGGAATATGAATATGGATATCATTTTTTGTAAAGAATTCCGTTTCAATTTTATACTGTGTGCCAAGGGAACGCACATAGCTGATCGCTGTCCGCGCAGATTCCTTCATCACATCGCCCATCTGACCGGTCAGCAGGAACTCCCCTTTTCCAGGCATGGTATTTACTTCAATCTGCAAGGTGTCGCCGCCGACGCTTGTCCAGGCCAGCCCGCGCACAATACCAACATCATTCTTCGCATTCCGCATCAGGATATTGCTGTGTTTTCTCCCCAGATAGTGTTCCAGATTCTTGCCAGTCACCTTCACCGTGACGGCTCCGTCTTCCAGAATCTCTCTGGCCGCTTTTCGGCAGATCTCATCCAGTCTGCGCTCCAGCTGACGCACCCCGGCTTCTCTGGTATAGCCTTCAATCACTGCTTCCAGTGCAGATTTGGAAATCGTCAGCTGACCCTTTTTGAGACCATTTCGCTCCAGCTGCTTCTTCATCAGATGCTCCCGCGCGATGTGGTATTTTTCATTCGCAGTATAGCTCGAAACCTCAATCAACTCCATGCGGTCGAGCAATGGCCTCGGAATCGTATGCACATCATTCGCTGTCGCGATAAACAGCACATCTGATAAATCAATCGGCAGCTCTACATAATTGTCCCGGAAGCGGCAGTTCTGCTCCGAATCCAGCACTTCCAGAAGTGCGGAGGAGGTATCTCCCTTGTAGTCACTGCTTACCTTATCAATCTCATCCAGCAGCATCAGGGGATTCCGGACCCCAGCCTGCCGCAGGCCATCAGCGATCCGCCCCGGCATAGCGCCGACATAGGTTCGGCGATGTCCGCGAATCTCAGCCTCATCGCGCACACCGCCCAGGCTGATCCGGACAAACTTTTTCTCGAGCGCACGCGCGATCGACTGCGCAATCGATGTTTTGCCTGTACCAGGCGGGCCTACCAGACAGATAATCGGGCTGTCGCCCTTTTTCGTCAAAGTGCGAACGGCCAGAAACTCTAACACTCGCTCCTTGACCTTCTCAAGACCATAGTGATCCTGTTCCAGAATCTTTCTGGCGTTTTTCAGGTCATGGTTGTCCGTCGAGGCCTTGCCCCAGGGAAGCTCCAGCAGCGTCTCTATATATCCGCGCAGGACTGAATTCTCAGCGGAATTCATACCAAGCCCTTTCAGGCGCTCTGCCTCTTTGTAGATTTTCTCCTTCACCTCGTCTGGGGCATTCAGACGCTCCGCCTCTTCCTCATAATGACGCACATCGGAAAGCAGTGTGTCCTCTCCCAGCTCTTCCTGAATCACACGAATCTGCTCCCGGAGCACATACTCACGCTGGTTCTTATCCACGCGCTCTCTCACCTTGATCTGAATCTCATTCTGTACCTGCAAAATATCAATCTCACGAACAAGAAGTGAGCTGAGGAGATTGTAGCGTTCTACCATATCCTTTGTCTCAAGGAGTCCCTGCCTTGCTTCATAGCGCACCGGCAAATGGACACAAGCCGCCATCGTCAGCTTTTCAAACTCATGAATCTCCAGAAGCGAATGCAGCATATCCTTCCCAAATTTCGGATTCAGCTGGCCATAGCGAGTCAGAAGATCCTCCAGTCCCCGTGTCATAGCCTCTTCTGTCAGTTCGTCCAGTGCAACCTCCTCATCCTCCAGGATCTCAACCTGAGCTTCCAGGTAGGCTTCCTGATCCACACTGTCCAGTATACGCGCCCGTTCAATGCCTTCCGCTCTCACACGTACAATGTTTTTGGGAAGCTTCGCAACATTGATAATCTTCGCTGCTACGCCAATTTCAAATAAATCCGCAAGACCCGGATCACTTGCATCCGGGTCTTTTTGTGTCACAAGAAATATCGCCTGGTCTGCCGCCATGGCCTCTTCTACCGCCCGGATGGATTTCTCCCGGCTGACATCAAAGCTCAATACCATGGTCGGAAAAACTGTCATGCTGCGAAGTGGTATCACAGGCATAGTTCGAATCATTTCTTCCATTCCGTTTCTCTCTTCTTCATTGCCCTGCAACTGTTCAGAGCAGTTCCTTTCTCTCACTCACGCTGTCTCTTCAAAAAGGCGAAACCGACGCTTTCTTCTGGGCGTATAATCATTGCTGCGCCAGGTCAGCTCTGGTTCGCCGGTACCTTCGACCGTCTCCTTTGTCACCAGACAGGTCGCAATGGTACTGTCCGACGGAATCCGGAACATCAGATCCATCATGGTATCCTCCAATATAGCGCGCAGGCCTCTCGCCCCCATCCGGCGTTTGATGGTGCGGTCCGCAATCGCCTCAATCGCCTCCGGTGTAAAGGAAAGCTCTACATCATCCAAGCCAAAAAGTCCCTGATACTGTTTGATCAGTGCATTTCTTGGCTCTGTCAGAATACGGATCAGCGTATCGCGGTCCAGGTCATCCAGGGACACAACAATCGGCACTCGTCCCATAAACTCCGGAATCATACCGAATTTAATAAAGTCCTCCGGTAACGCCTCTTTTAAGATTTCCCCGACATTGCGGTCTTCTCTCTTCTGTGTCAGCTCAGAGCCAAAACCGATGCCTTTGCGATCCATACGGGTCTCAATGATGCGGTCAAGCCCTTCGAACGCCCCGCCGCAGATAAAAAGGATATTCGTCGTATCGATCTGAATCAGCTCCTGATGCGGATGCTTCCGCCCTCCCTGCGGGGGAACCGAAGCGACTGTCCCTTCAAGGATCTTCAAAAGTGCCTGCTGCACGCCTTCGCCGGAAACATCCCGTGTAATGGATGCATTCTCCGATTTGCGTGTAATCTTGTCTATCTCATCAATATAAATAATCCCGTATTCTGCTTTTTTGATATCATAATCCGCAGCCTGAATAATCTTCAGAAGAATATTTTCTACATCTTCACCGACATAACCTGCCTCTGTCAGGGCAGTCGCATCCGCGATCGCAAACGGGACATTCAAAAGCCGTGCCAGCGTCTGCGCCAGCATCGTCTTCCCACACCCGGTCGGGCCGAGCATCAGAATATTGCTCTTCTGGATCTCTACGTCCAGATACTTCCCGCTGGTTATTCTCTTGTAATGGTTATAAACGGCTACAGACAGAGCCTTTTTCGCTGCGTCCTGGCCGATCACATATTCATCCAGAAATTCCTTAATCTCGGCAGGCTTCAGCAGGTTAATCGCATCGGGATCCTCCCCGAGGTATTCTTCAGTCAGTTCCTCTTCCACGATCTCCGCACAGATATCAATGCATTCGTCGCAGATATACACGCCATTCGGCCCTGCAATCAGCTTGCGAACCTGGTCTTCTGTCTTATTGCAAAAGGAGCATCTGACTTTCTCCATGATTTTACCTGGCATATCTTCACCTCTTTGTGCGGTCTTCGCCGCAAACGCGAAAACCTGGCCCATATAGTTACAAGGACTGTTACATGAATACTCCGCAACAGTCCTGATTTTCTCATTATCTCGATGTAACCACTTCGTCAATCAGCCCGTAGGCTTTCGCCTCCTCGGCGGACATAAAATTGTCCCTCTCCGTGTCAACAGCAATCACGTCCAGAGGCTTGCCAGTATTAGCGGCAAGCATCTCATTCAGCTTCTTTTTGGTCTTTAAAATATGATCCGCTGCAATCTTAATGTCCGTTGCCTGCCCCTGCGCACCGCCGGATGGCTGATGAATCATAATCTCTGAATTCGGAAGTGCATAGCGCTTGCCTTTTGCTCCGCCAGCCAGCAGGAATGCTCCCATACTCGCAGCCATACCCATGCAGATCGTCGAAACATCGCATTTCACGTAATGCATCGTATCGTAAATCGCCAGTCCGGCCGACACAGAACCTCCGGGGCTGTTAATATACAGGTGGATATCCTTGTTCGGGTCTTCTGATTCCAAAAACAGCAGCTGTGCGACAACCAGATTCGCACTCAGGTCCGTTACCTCTTCTCCCAGAAAAATAATTCGATCCTTCAGTAATCTCGAATAGATGTCATAGGAGCGCTCTCCTCTGCCCGTCTGTTCAATGACATACGGTACAAAACTCATGGTTTTCTTCCCCCTTAATGACTGTCACGGTTCCATGCCGTCTCCGGCAGCCGGAACCGTTTTTCAAAGCTTATTCGTAACTGTTCCGTATCTTCCGGTTATGATTATGCTTCCTCATCCGTAGCAGCAAGCGTTACTTCCTCAAACTCATCTGCTACTTCTTCGGAGCCTTCCACCGCGATCTCTTCCAGCTCATCGCCCTCTGTCTCTACAGCGTCTACCTCTACCGCTGCGTCTGTAACAAGGTCTACCGCTGCCTGAACCCGCAGATCCTCTCTCATCTGCTCAAGCTCACTCTCACCGAGCAGTCCTTTCAGCTTATCAGCCTCCATACGGTAAGAGGCCGCCATCTTCTGAGTTTCCTCATCGAGGCGCTCCTCGCTGACTTCCAGGTTCTCCACATCAGCAATGGCCTCCAGTACAAGAGAATTCTGAATCCGGCGAAGCGCTTCCGAGCGGTACTGCTCACCCAGATCCTCTCTCGTCATACCGGTATATTCCAGATACTGATTCAGGCTCAGGCCCTGTCTCTGAATCTGTGCGCCAAATTCATCTACCATACGGCTGATCTGCTCATTTACCATCGGAGCCGGAATATCCATCTGGGCATTCGCCGCTGCTTTCTCTACTGCCTTATTCTGCTTCTCGCGCTTCATCGCATCGCGCTTCTGCTGCAAAAGCTTCTCCTGTACATCGCTGCGGTATTCGTCCAGCGTATCAAACTCAGATACATCCTGCGCGAACTCATCGTCCAGCTCCGGAAGCTCCTTCACACTGATGGAATGAACCGTGCATTTAAACACAGCCTCCTTCCCCTGCAGCTCTTTTGCCTGATAGTTCGCCGGGAAAGTAACATTCACTTCTGTCTCTTCGCCAATGTTCTTTCCGATCAGCTGCTCCTCAAAGCCCGGGATAAATGCGCCGGAGCCAACGGTCAGCGGATAATCCGTACCCTTGCCGCCCTCAAACGCTTCTCCATCTACAAAGCCTTCAAAATCCAGCTTAATCGAATCGCCATTCTGTACCGGACGATCATCTACATCGATCTCACGGGCATTCTGCTCGCGTTCTTTCTCAATCGCCGCGTTTACTTCTTCCTCCGTCACTTCCGGCTGCTTGATCTCAACCTCAAGTCCCTTGTACTCGCCAAGCGTCACTTCCGGCTTCAGCGCAACCTCTGCGGTAAAGATAAACGGCTTGCCTTCCTCGATCTGTACGATATCAATCTCCGGGCGGGATACGATCATCTCTCCGCACTCTTCAACAGCCGCCGGATAAGCGCTGTTGATCGCACTGTTCGCAGCATCCTCATAGAAAATGCCATCGCCATACAGCTTCTGGATCATCTTGCGCGGCGCCTTGCCCTTGCGGAAGCCCGGGACACTGATTTTATTCTTCTGAGCCTGATAGGCCTTATCCAAAGCAGTCGTAAACGCTCCTGCTGAAACCTCAATTGTAAGCTTCGCCATATTACCTTCGAGTTTCTCTACCTGTACACTCATTGTACGTTAATCCTCCTTGATTCTCTGCGGCGATTCATTCTCCTGCCGCATTTCTTAACGCAGAGCTTCGAACCAACCACACAGTGACTGGATTTCCGTTGTTTCTCCCTCTACATCTATGGTTCGGAATCGAACTCTCTCGTTTGCAGTCATTTGTATAGTATAGCACAGCGCTATAAAAAACACCAGTACTTTTTTACGCGAAAACAATGGATTTCGCGAGTTTATCCGCCGTCTCCTCTCCCCGAAGCTGCGCTACAAGCGACAATCCAAACGGAATTGCGGTTCCCATCCCGCGGCTCGTAGTCACATTCTGACAGATTTCCACCTGGTTTGTGGTGACAGACGCGCCAGTCAGTTTCTCCTCCAGCCCCGGATAGCACACAGCCGTCTTCCCCTTCAGCAGTCCAAGCTGTCCCAAAACCGTTGGCGCCGCGCAAATCGCCGCGATCCGCCTGCCCGCCGCATCCTGCTCTCTCAAAAGCCTGGCAAGACCCTCATGTGCCGCCAGATGAGTCGTCCCAGGCATCCCGCCCGGCAATACAAGCAGCTGTACTGCTTCCGTGCCAATTTCATCAAACAGCAGATCCGCTTTCACTTCAATCCCATGACTTCCATGGATGAGCGTGCTCTCCATAATCGAGACCGTCTGCACTTCAATCCCGGCCCGACGCAGCAGATCTACCACCGTCAGCCCCTCAATCTCCTCAAATCCATCCGCCAGAAAAACATATACTTCCGCCATTCTATGCAGCTCCTTTTCTTCTATATTCCTGCCCGTCCCAAAGCATCTTCCCTGCCATTCCCGCAGGCACGAGCCAGGCAGCCGTGTTTTACTGTCTTTCAGTTTAACAGACCCTCCTCACAAAATCAATACACGGATGACCTTTTCTCTCACAAAAAAATGTGATAAACTCTTCTGTATCAGCACAGGCACAGAGAAGTTCCAACCGGAATTTATTGTCATGGAAAGAGAGGTCTCAACCGTAATGGAAATTGAAAGAAAATTTTTAATCGATGTGCTCCCGCCGGACCTGGATAAGTATCCATTCCACCAAATTGAGCAGGCTTACCTCTGCACTTCCCCGGTCGTCCGCGTCCGCAGACAGGATGACGACTACATCCTGACCTATAAAGGAAAAGGCATGATGGTTCGCGAAGAATACAATCTGCCCCTCAACGCAGAAGCTTACGCACATCTGCTTCCCAAAGCAGACGGCAACGTACTGACCAAAAAGCGTTACGTCATCCCTCTTACAGAAGATTTAAAAATTGAATTGGATCTCTTCGAAGGGAAATTCAGCGGTCTCCAGATGGCAGAAGTTGAGTTCCCGGACGAAGAGACCGCCATCGCATTCACTCCCCCCGACTGGTTCGGCCGCGAAGTCACCTGCGACCCGGCTTACCACAACTCTAATATGAGCCTGCAGGCGTAAAATTTTTCGACAATTTTCGCGTTTTTTCGCGAACGATTGAGGTGCTTTCTTCGTTATATTCTATGGATGCAATGTTTTCTGTCCATAACTGCACTGCGGCCAGGCAGTAAGTTTTCCATGCTTTCAGCTTGCAGTTTTCTCTGTCAGCACTGCACCCGACAGCAGGAGCGGTTCTGCGGGGGGCGAAGCACACGCCCGCCCTGCCCGGATCAGACCTGCAGAAAGAAATAAGGGGAGGAAAAAAGGCAAGATGAAGGAAGAACCAGTTTACATGAGGAATATGCGCGCGCTTCGCGAAAGCGCCAAGTACACGCAGGAAGAAGTCAGCGAGAAGCTGCATATCCAACGGACTACCTATTGCAATTATGAGCACGGATACCGTCTGCCACCGCTGGATATTATCATCCGTCTGGCCAGTCTGTACAATGTCAGTGTCGATTATCTCCTTTGCTGCACAAGTGAAGAAGATATCCCTGCCAATTACCCTCATCTTCGCACAAGCGAACGGCGGCTGCTGGAGAATGTCCGTTCTCTCACCGCCAACAGTCAGAAGGAAGTCTGGCAATTCATATACTTTAAGAAAAAATATCCATCGTAATGAGGAAAATGCACGGAAAGACAAAGGCTCCTGCAAAAATACAAAAGAAAATCCGGCACAGGCTGACAGACAGAGTCAGGCTGCGCCGGAATGGATAAGTAACCCTGTTTCCCTCAGATTTGCCGTTTACAGCAGGTTTGCCAGCTGCGCAAGATCCTCTTCCGTCGTCGACCAGCTTGTCGCGAAGCGCACAACCGTATGCGTCTCATCCGCCTTTTCCCAGAAGCTGAAGGCTACCTGCTTTTTCATCGTCTCCATCTTCCCATTTTCTAAAATAATAAACTGCTGATTCGTCGGCGATTCCAGATAAAACTCGCAGCTTTTTTCATGAAACACTGCTTTCAGGCGCTCCGCCATCTCAATCGCGTGGCTGCTGATTTTCCAGTAAAGCCCATCTGTAAACAAAACATCAAACTGGATCCCCAGCAAACGCCCCTTCGCAAGCAGCGCCCCCCGCTGTTTTACCTGCGGAAGGAAATGCCGCGGCGTATTGCGCTTTGTAAATACGACTGCTTCGCCGCAAAGCGCCCCTACCTTCGTTCCGCCAATGTAAAATACATCACAAAGTCTCGCCACGTCAGCGAGTATCATGTCGCTTTGCCGGCTCATCAGCCCATAGCCAAGGCGTGCCCCGTCCAGATAAAGCGGTATTTCATACCTGCGGCAGATCGCAGCCAGCCGTTCCAGTTCCGCCTTCGTATACAGGGTTCCGTACTCCGTCGGGTGAGAAATATAAACCATTCCGGGAAAAACCATGTGCTCATGATTGCCATCCTGATAGAAGTCAGATAAAAACCGTTCCAGCTCCTTCGCGTCGATTTTTCCGGTATGCTGCGGAACTGTCAGCACTTTATGCCCGGCGTACTCGATTGCCCCGGCCTCATGCGTACTTACGTGCCCGGTATCCGCCGCAATTACGCCCTCGTAGCTTTGCAGCATCGTTGAGATCACCGTCGCATTGGTCTGCGTCCCTCCCGTCAGAAACCAGACATCTGCCTCTGGGCATTCACAGGCCGCCCGTATCCTGCGCTTAGCGCTCTCGCAGTACGGATCTTCCCCATATCCGGAAACTGCCTCCAGGTTCGTTTCCATCAATCTTTGCAGAATTGCCGGATGCGCACCGGTCGTATAGTCGCTCTCAAAAGATAACATTTCTTTCCTCCAAGGAATTGAACAAAATTGCATAGAAAAAGCCTGTTCAAACAGGCTCTCATGAAAAACGGAACAAACACAGCCAAACAGCAGACCATCCCCTGATCACATACTAAAAATGCGGCCAGTGGGACTCGAACCCACACGGTCTCCCACAGGAACCTAAATCCTGCACGTCTGCCAATTCCGTCATGGCCGCAGCAAAACGTGTAACGGCTAAACATCATTTTCTTAGAAATAACGAATCGCCAAGCTGGGCTAGCCGGATTCGAACCGGCGAATGCAGGAGTCAAAGTCCTGTGCCTTACCGCTTGGCGATAGCCCATTAAAGGGTTTTCTTTATAAAAAGGGTGGATAAAGGGATTCGAACCCTTGGCCTCCAGAGCCACAATCTGGCGCGCTAACCAGCTGCGCTATACCCACCATACTTATTAACCTTTTACCATATCTGTGAATCTGAAATGGAAAGCGAGCCTGAAGGGATTCGAACCCCCGACCCACGGCTTAGAAGGCCGTTGCTCTATCCGACTGAGCTACAGACTCAAAAAGCGGGTGATGGAAATCGAACCCACGTATCCAGCTTGGAAGGCTGGTGTTCTACCATTGAACTACACCCGCATATATATTTACCTGGCAATCGGGGTGACAGGATTCGAACCTGCGACCTCCTGGTCCCAAACCAGGCGCTCTAGCCAAGCTGAGCCACACTCCGAAACAGCATATCAAGGCGCCCTTGCGCTTGACGCAAGATGCATTATATTACAGAGCGCCCTGATTGTCAACTGTTTTTTTTCGCAGAAATTGAATTTTTTGCTTTACTGCTACTCTACTGTAACGCTTTTCGCCAGATTTCTGGGCTTATCTACATCAAGTCCCTTCGCGACAGCTACATAGTAACCGAGTAGCTGCAGCGGAACCACCGCCAGAGAAGCCGCAAAATGCGGATCCGTGCGGGGAATGTATACGGTAAAGTTCACATGATCCTCGATCGCATAATTGCCATAGCTGGTCAGACCCAGCAGATACGCGCCGCGGCTCTGCACCTCGACCATATTGCTGACCGTCTTTTCATAGAGATCATTCTGTGTGAGCAGGCCAATCACCAGTGTGCCATCCTCAATCAGAGAAATGGTTCCATGCTTCAGTTCCCCTGCCGCATATGCCTCGGAATGGATGTAACTGATCTCTTTCATTTTAAGACTGCCTTCCAGAGAAATCGCGTAGTCAAGCCCTCTGCCAATAAAAAAGATATCTTTTGCGTTCGCGTATTTTGCCGCGAACCACTGCAGGCGTTCTTTATCATCCAGGATACGAATAATCTTTGCCGGCAACGTTTCCAGCTCTGCAAGCATGGAAGCACACTGCTCATCAGATAAAGTCCCACGGACTACGCCAAACTGAATGGCCAGCAGATCGCAGGCAATCAGCTGTGTGCTGTAGGCCTTGGTCGTTGCCACCGCAATCTCCGGTCCTGCCATTGTGTAGAAAACATGATCTGCCTCGCGCGCAATCGAACTGCCAACCACGTTGACGATTGCAAGAGTGCGCAGATGGTTCTCCTTTGCTTTGCGCAGGGCAGCCAGACTGTCCGCAGTCTCACCGCTTTGACTGATGATGATCACCAGACCGTCCGGGTCCAGAATCTGATTCCGATAGCGGAATTCGCTCGCCAGATCTACATGTACCGGGACGCGGGCCAGGTCTTCAATCACATACTGCGCCGCCATCCCTACATGGTAAGCGGAACCGCAGGCCACAATGTAAATCCGCCGGACTCCCTGTATGATCTCATCGGTAAGGCCGATTGATTCAAAATCAATCATTCCATCCTTTACCACCGAGTGAAGCGTATCCTCCACCGCCTTTGGCTGCTCATGGATCTCCTTCATCATAAAATGCTCAAAGCCGTCTTTTTCCGCCGCTTCGGCGTCCCAGTGAATCTCCACGGCAGGATTTTCCACCATATCACCGTTCAGATCATAAAACTCCACCGCGCCCTCTGTGAGTCTGGCCATCTCCAGGTTTTCAATATAATGAATCTGGCGGGTATACTTCAAAATGGCCGGCACATCAGACGCCAGAAAAGTCTCTCCATCCGTCACACCGATAACCATGGGGCTGTCTTTTCTGGCCGCATAGATTTCACCCGGGTAGTCTTTGAACATGACCGCCAGGGCATAGGAGCCGCGAATACGAACCATGGACTTTGCAAGAGCGTCAATCGGCCCAACCTGATATTTTTTGTAATAATAATCAATCAGCTTCACCGCGACTTCCGTATCTGTCTCCGAGTAAAACGTATAGCCTTTCCGGAGCAGCTTATCTTTTAATTCCTGGTAGTTTTCAATAATCCCGTTGTGTACTGCCACGACGTCCATATGGTCGGAAGCATGCGGATGCGCGTTGATCTCTGAGGGTTCTCCGTGTGTTGCCCATCGCGTATGTCCCAATCCGCAGGTGCCATATATGGCAGTTCCCCCATTCGTCTTCTCCTCCAGCACACGCAGACGTCCCTTGGCCTTTACAATCTCCGGATCCTTTTCTCCATTTCGAATTGCAATACCGGACGAGTCATATCCGCGGTACTCCAGCTTTGAAAGGCCATCTAAAAGTATCGGGGCAGCCTGCTGCCCGCCTGTGTAACCAACAATTCCACACATATCCTTTTCCTTTCCCGAAAACCCATTGCCGTTCCGATCAGTAAACTATCTGCTTCCGTCCAGTTCATATAACAGCGCATTACAGATACAGGCAGCAACATTGCTCCCGCCTTTCCGCCCCCGCGCCACAATATACGGAACATCCGTCTGCATAATCAATTCCTTGGACTGCACAACATTGACGAATCCAACTGGCACGCCAATAATCAGTTCCGGACGGATCTGACCGGCCTGGATCAGCTCATACAGACGAATCAGGGCGGTAGGCGCATTGCCAACTGCGTAGATGAGCGGATGTGTCAGCGCTGCCGCTTTCTCCACACAGACAGAGGCTCTGGTCACGCCTCGCGTTTTTGCCTCTCTCGCCACATCCTCATCCGCTATAAAGCAATGTGCCTCACAACCTGCCTTTTTCAGGCTGGGCTTATTGATGCCGGAAAGCGCCATGTTCGTGTCAGTAATAATCCAGGCGCCGCTTCTCAGCGCTTCCAGAGCTGCTTCGACCGCGCCCTCCGAGAAACAAAGGGTGTCCAGATAGTCGAAATCTGCCGAAGTATGTATCACGCGTTTGATGATCATCGCCCGATTATCATCTGGAATCCGATCTCCGGCTTCCCGTGAGATAATCGCAAAGCTGCGGCGCTCAATCTCCATCGGGCCAAGACGTTCGATGTCATCCAGGGAAACCCTGTTTTCCCCAAATTCCGATGGTGTCGCCAGCTTATCTGCCCTGTCCATGCATCTTCCTCCATTCCCGCACATAGGTCTCAATCCTGAGCCACTACCTCCCGGTAAAACTCTGCGTAATCGCTCCGTCCTTCCTTGGTGAAAGCGATTGCAGTACGCGGATGCTGGTTCAGAAGGCCGGTCATCAGGTACTGCAGATCATAGCCCCAGACAACCCCCTCTTTTTTTAATTTCCCAATCCATTCATCGACAAACTCGATAGCTGGGAACACCTTATATTTCGGATTGCGCAAAAAACCGAGCAACAGCTCCATCGCACAGTTGCCTGCGCCTCGTCCCATCCCCGCATAGGTGCCGTCCAGCCAGTCCACACCGTCGCCAACCGCCTCGATGGTATTTGCAAACGCCAGCTGCTGATTGTTGTGGGCATGTATGCCGATTTTCTTTCCGTATTTCACGGCAAAATTCATATAAATGTCAGCGAGCCTTGCAATCTGTTCCGGATAAAGGGAGCCATAGCTGTCCACGATATAGCAGACATCCACAGGAGTTTTTCCAAGCAAATCAAGAGCCACCTCAAGATCCCCCTCCTGCGCGTTTGAAATAGCCATAATGTTACAGCTGGTCTCATATCCTTTCGCGTATGCGTCTTCGATCATATCAATCGCGCCAGGCATGGTATTTAAATAAGTAGCAACACGAATCAGATCGATCGGGCTGTCGGAGCGGTTAATGATATCCGTCTTATAATCACAGCGCCCAACGTCCGCCATTACCGAAATCTTCAAATCCGTATTGTTCTCTCCTACAATAGCACGAATGTCATCGTCACTGCTGAATTTCCACTTTCCGAACTTGTTTGGGTCGAACATCTCGCGGGAGGCCTTGTAGCCAAACTCCATATAGTCGACTCCCGCCCGGATGTTTGCCTGGTACAGTGCACGGACGAAGTCATCTGTAAAATAAAAATCATTCACCAGTCCGCCATCGCGCAATGTCGCATCTACTACCCGCACACTTTCGCGGTAATCCATCAGTTTTGATCTCTCTTTCATCTGTCATTTTCTCCTTTTACTATTCGTATTTTTGCAGCTCTTCAGCTTTCTTTTTCCCTTACCCTATACGCCTGCCTCAAGAATCCGGTAAATTGCGTTCATATCCAGATTAGAGCGCAGCCCGTCCGCGAGCAAATCATACTGTGTCTCTTTAAATGCCGCGAAATCCACGGCTTTCCCCATCTGTTCGGCAACTCCCTTCGCCTTTGCCAGAGAACGCACGACTGCGGTCGCCACCTCTTCCCGGTCAAAAATGCCGTGTACATAAGTACCATAGACATTGCCCTGCCATGCGCCTTCCTGTTTTCTCTCACCGGTAAGGACATTCTCAATAGAAGTAAGTGAGGCGGGCGCGGTCCGGACCGGCTTCCCGCTAAGTTCCTGCGCTCCGCTGTCAGCAAAGTTCGCCGGCCAGGAGCGCCCCATATGAATTTCATATCCATATAGAGGAATCCCGGACAATTCGGAAAGGATACCTCCGGGGGAAAGAAATCTCCCTTCCACACGGGTTCGCGCTTTTTCGCTTTCAAAAGCGGTGTCCATGTCAAGCAGCCCCATGCCGCGAATCGTCCCGCCTTCCTCAACGCCTTCCGCATCGGTGATTGTGCGGCCAAGCATCTGATAGCCGCCGCAAACGCCAAAAATCACAGTGCCTGCCTTCTGCGCCTTGAGAATTGCCGCTTCCAGCCCATTCTGTCTCATCCACAGCAGATCCCGCATCGTATTTTTTGTTCCCGGCAGAAGAATCATATCCGGCTGCCCAAGCTGGCGGACCGATGAAACATAGCGCACAGAAACATTCTCCACACTCTCAAATACATTAAAATCTGTAAAATTCGAAATGCGCGGAAAACGAATCACCGCCAGGTCGATCAGCGGTACACCTTCTGCAGCGCTCATCCGCGCAACTCCATTGTTTTCCAGTCTCTCGCTCAGGGAATCCTCATCCTCCAGGCTGACGTGCAGATAGGGCGTCACACCGACCACCGGAATCCCGGTCAGCTGTTCAAGCATCTCCACACCCGGATCCAGAATCGTCTTATCCCCGCGGAATTTATTTATA
>Ga0192278_1092_pt1 | contig 18157 bp, 6 predicted proteins | sample Koala_Koa24_K3_FD_131271 | JGI IMG/M metagenome (GOLD analysis project Ga0192278, IMG submission 131271) | Enriched cells from koala feces incubated with labeled cellulose particles, San Francisco Zoo, California, United States - Koala_Koa2-4_K3 ...
CGAGAGGGCAATTGTTGTGATTTAGAGCATTCATGCGGATATTATGACGAAATAAATGTGGATTTTATCGGTATATCTGATTCTCCGATAGCTATGATAAGATTGTCAATGAATCAAACTCATGATATTCAGCATCAGCTTCCTACGGAACGGCTTCTTAACTACCTTTGCGGAAAATATTTTTCGGATAAAAGATTTAAAGGTACATTTGTATATGGAGTAGGAAATTCACACGGAAATCGCAAAAAATAATTTTCTGTATATCCGTTATAAACTGATAACGAAAAATAGAAAGAGCCTGCAAACAGCCGAATTAAGCAGTTTGCAAGCATTTTTTTAATAGTATGGGTATAGTTACTTAACGGCTCATACTGTGATTGCTACGGCTCCTGCTTCTCTCCTGAGCAGTCAGACGGTCGTATTCCTTGGAAATCTCATCGTTGAAACCGCATGTTGTGTTAATTTTATCTGCAAGAGCAGATTTATTGAATTTGTAAAGGTGATACGTCTTGTTGAGTTATTTTGAGATAGCGGATATAATTGAGAAAATACGGTACTATTACCGAAAATATTCAAATAATAATTGTTACGATCAACTAAAATCAGAGTGGATGGTTAATGCTAAGAATGGATTTGAAAGATATTCAAAAGGCGGAACTACTTATTGGTATGGAAAATATTTTGTAACTTGGGTTGAGAGAAAAGAAAATCGCATTAGCACAGGTCATTTTGAAGAAAAATCGCCGGAAGCTGATTTTTGCTATAGTTTTTCCGCAGATGGTAAGCTGCTGCATATATTATTCAAAACTCAAGGAGAAACATTTGTAAATTATAATAATGAAGGGCTTCTTTTGATAACTTATGAATCATCCGAAAAGCATATGCCCAAATTAGAGGCTATAGGGTATGTAACAGAAGTCAACGATGAAATTTTTCAATGTAAGGCTTATTCATTTTCAAATAAACTATTATCCGATGTTACATTTAGGTTATGCATTTACAACGCTGCAAAAGATAAGGGATACGCATATCATATGTCTTCGGATGATTATAACCTGCACTATGGATTGCTGGATAGTCCGGATAAAATTTGTGAATATTGTGGTTTAGCCATGTATTGTCGTAAATAATAGAATACTTCCATTATAAAAAATAGTGTTAAATATATTTTCCTAAAATTACTGTTCTAATGGCGATGATTATAGTGAAATATACAGTTATGACAATGTAGGCAATAGTACACTGTAAACCGTCAAATGTAGAATTTTTCACCTTTGAACTGAAAATCACTGTAGGGATATATAACGTTTGTGCATCCCCGCTTGTTATTCACCTTGCAGACCTTATTTAATCAGATGTTTTCATAAAAATTAACCCCATTGCGTTTTATCACAATGGGGTTATATCACGATGCATCATAAAATACACGGTACTTCTTTTCCGAATGAGAATAGGTACTCATTACCAAACCAATTCCGATGTACAGTGAAAGCACCGATGTACCGCCTTGACTCAAAAAAGGAAGCGGAACGCCGATTACCGGCATTACCCCGAAAACCATTCCCAAATTCAGTACACTATGTACCGCTATTATCGAGAACATACCCACGCAAAGATATTTCCCCAGCAAATCCTTTGCTATTCTGGAATCAGCCAGTATCTTCATTGCAACAAAGGTCAGCAATACCACTACCACTAAGCAGCCTATAAATCCGCAGACTTGTCCCACATAGGTAAAAATAAAATCATTGCTCACCTCAGGCAGTGCAATATAGCTGCCGTCAAAAAGCCCTTTCCCGAAAACCTGTCCCGATCCTAGGGCTATCTTGCTCATTCTCTGCTGGTATCCTACTCCCAATGGGTCTAAATCCTCATCAAACAGCACTAAAAATCTCATTTTTTGGTATGACTGCATAAAATAGTTCCAAAGGAAATACACTCCCACAGGCACGGCTATCAAACAGGGGATAATGTATTTAAGCGATATTCCCGCCGAATACATCATTATGGCAAATATCAGCAGGAAAACACAGGCTGTTCCGTCATCACCCTGCAAAAATATCAGCACCACAGGCACTGCTCCGTGCAGACAGAGGAGTATTACGTGCTTGAACTCGTTTATCCTGTCCCCGACCTTTGACAGATGCAGTGCAAAGGTTGTAACGAATGCCGTTTTCAATACCTCGGAGGGCTGAATTGTTCCGAACCCAAAATCAAGCCATGCCCTGTCGCCTGTTGATTCAACCTCTATTCCGAATGACGTGAAGGTCAGCAGGACAAGTATTATGCTTAGCGGTGCGTACAGCACCCACAGCTTTATTAAATGATGATAATCCGCCGCCGAAATTATCAACGCAATTACAGCACCCGCACATATAGCCACTGTTTGGTTGCGGTAGAGAGAGGAGCTGACTTCGATTGTTGCGGCATCATTGGCAACTATCGAATAAAGCAGCACAACACTGAATACCGAAAGTATTATCACAGCCGCAAAAAGCGCTTTATCCAGTTTGCGAAAATACTGATATATATATCCTAATATTTTTCCCATAGCATATCCCTTTACAGATTACGTCAATCATTTTAGCTTTACCTCGTCATATTTACCAATTTATTATACACTATTCCGAAAAAATATTCAATAGTAAATATAGAAAAAAACAAAAAAATATGTTATAATGGTTATATGATTTTATACCATGTGGGAAAGGGTGTTTTGTGTTATGCTTACTGATATTGAAATTGCACAGCAAGCAAAAATGCTTGATATTACTGAAATTGCCGCCGAAATGGGAATTGATTCAAATGATGTGGAGCTTTACGGGAGATATAAGGCAAAGCTAAGTGAGGAGCTTTTTGCCAAAACCGCCGATAAACCTGACGGCAAGCTGATTCTTGTCACAGCTGTAAACCCTACGCCCGCAGGTGAGGGAAAAACCACTGTTTCCGTAGGTCTTGCACAGGCTATGGCTAAAATAGGCAAGAAAGCCGTTCTTGCTCTCCGCGAACCGTCACTGGGTCCCGTTTTCGGAATTAAAGGCGGCGCGGCAGGAGGCGGCTATGCACAGGTTGTCCCTATGGAGGATATTAACCTCCATTTCACCGGCGATATGCATGCTATAACCGCTGCAAACAACCTTCTTTGCGCGCTTTTGGATAACCATATGCAGCAGGGCAATGAGCTTTGCATTGACCAGCGCCGCATTATGTTTGACCGCTGCCTTGATATGAACGACAGGGCGTTGAGAAACGTTATTATCGGGCTTGGCGGCAAGGTGAACGGTATTCCCCGTCAGGATGGCTTCCGTATAACCGTTGCCAGTGAAATAATGGCTATTCTCTGCCTTGTGACCGACCTTGCCGACCTAAAGGAACGCCTCGGCAATATTCTTGTTGCCTATAATTATTCGGGTGAACCGATTTTTGCCCGTGATTTGGGCGCACAGGGTGCAATGACCGCACTGCTTAAGGATGCCCTTAAGCCTAATCTGGTGCAGACTTTGGAAAATACACCATGCCTTATGCACGGAGGTTCCTTTGCAAATATTGCCCACGGCTGCAACTCAATAAGAGCAACCAAGCTGGCTCTCAAGCTGGGAGATTATTGTGTTACTGAAGCAGGCTTCGGTGCTGATCTAGGTGCGGAAAAATTTCTGGACATTAAGTGTCGCTACGGCGGTCTTACACCTGATTGCACAGTAATTGTTGCTACCATTCGTGCGCTTAAATACAACGGCGGTGTACCGAAAAGTGACCTGAAAGCCGAAAATGTTGAGGCACTGAAAAAGGGTTCTGTGAACCTTGTAACCCATATTGAAAATATCCGTAAATTCGGCTTGCCTGTGGTAGTTGCCATAAACCGCTTTGCAGATGATTCCGATGCGGAAATTGCGTTTATTGAGAAGCTTTGTGCGGAAATGAACGTACCTGTTTCCCTTGCAGAAATCTTTGCTAAGGGCGGCAAGGGCGGCGTGGATCTCGCAGAAAAGGTTTGCACTGTAATAGATGAAACCGAGAACAGCCGCAATTTTAAGCTGCTCTATGATGAAAAGCTTTTCATAAAGGAAAAGCTGGACATTATAGCAAGGGAAATTTACCGTGCAGACGGCGTTGACTATACAACCCAGGCACTGAAATCGCTTGCTGAAATTGAACGCATTGGCGGCGGCGATAAGCCTATCTGTGTGGCAAAAACCCAGTATTCTCTCTCCGATGACCCCACAAAGCTCGGAAAGCCCGAAAACTTCCGCATAACCGTTCGTGATCTGCGCTATTCGGCAGGCGCTGGGTTTGTTGTAGCCTTTACCGGCGACATTATGATAATGCCGGGACTTCCGAAATCCCCTGCCGCGTTGAGAATTGACTGCGACAGCAAGGGTAATATAAGCGGATTGTTCTAATAGGACAACACAGCATAAGGTGCAGACGCTAAGGTTGAAAACGTAATAACATGGGGGCTCTGATTAAAACATATGAAAAGCTTAATTAAGAAGAAACATATGGGCATAATTCTGACTTTAATGACATTTTCAGTATTAATAATGGCGAAATGACTTACAATTCAAGCTTTACGGCTCTTTTGAGGATAATAAAAATCGTTCCCCACCGATTATGTTCGGCGGGGAACGATTTTTTTACTTAAATATGCATACTGTGTTCATTATCGTTGCGGATAATCTGTACATCGTTGTACTCGGGCATACCCGTTCCGGCTGGCAGCAGCTTACCGATAATGGTATTTTCCTTAAGACCCACAAGGTGATCCGTCTTGCCCTTAATTGCAGCATCTGTAAGCGCTCTTGTGGTTTCCTGGAATGATGCGGCTGAAAGGAAGCTGTCGGAGTTGGACGCCGCCTTGGTAATACCCTGGATAATCGGCTTATACTTAACGAACATGATGTCGTTTTCGCCGTTTTCCAGCCTTTGCTTAAGCTCGGCATTAACCTCGTCAATCTCCCTCTTGTTCATAATAGCGTCCGTCTGGAGCATACTTGAACCTGGATCCTCAACACGTACCTTACGCAGCATCTGACGAATGATAACCTCGATATGCTTATCGCATATATCAACACCCTGCAGACGGTAAACCTTCTGTACCTCGGTGATGATATAATCCTGAACAGCCTGCTGACCCAGTATTTCAAGGATTTCGGGGGGATACTTAGGTCCTGTGGTAAGAGAATCACACTTATTTACGGTACAGCCCTCGGTAATACCCTTGCATATCTTGTAATCAAAGGGAATTACATAGTTTTCGGACTCGCCTGTTGCAGGATCGGTAATGGTAATTGTCTTAATCTTCTTCTCGTTCTCGGAGATGTGAACAACACCGCCGAACTTGGCAACGATTGCAACGCTTCCCTTAGGACGTCTGCTCTCAAACAGCTCCTCGACACGGGGAAGACCCTGTGTAATATCACCGTCACCGGCAGTAACACCGCCCGTATGGAATGTTCTCATTGTAAGCTGTGTACCCGGCTCACCGATAGACTGTGCGGCAATTACGCCGACTGCTTCACCCACGGTAACAAGCTCGTTGTTGGCAAGGTTTTTACCGTAGCACTTCGCACAAACGCCGTATTTAGCCTTACAGTTAAGAACTGAACGGATTTTAATTCTCTTGACACCCGCATCAACAATTTTCTGTGCATCGGCATCGGTGAGCAGCTTATTCTTGGAAATAACCTCGCCTGTCTTTTCATCACGGAAATCGTTAAGCAGAAATCTTCCCACAAGTCTTTCCTTGAGAGGCTCGATAACCTCCTTGCCGTTCTTGATCTCGTAAGCCTCGATACCCTCGTCTGTACCGCAGTTCGTTTCACGGATAATGACCTCTTGGGAAACATCTACAAGACGTCTTGTAAGATAACCCGAATCGGCGGTACGAAGTGCGGTATCCGCAAGTCCCTTACGGGCACCTCTGGAGGAAATAAAGTATTCCAGTATATTAAGTCCCTCACGGTAGTTTGCCTTAATAGGCATCTCAATGGTAGTACCTGCCGTGTTGGCAATAAGTCCTCTCATTCCGGCAAGCTGACGAATCTGTGCCTCGGAACCTCTCGCGCCTGAATCCGCCATCATATAGATGGGGTTATAAGGCTCATTCTTCTTGAGGTTGTTCATAAGCTCCTTGGAAACCTTATTGGTTGCATTATTCCAAATATCGATAAACTTCTTGGATCTGTCGGCATCGGTCATAAATCCGCGTCTGTACTGTACATTCAGCTTTTCTACGCTGCTTTCCGCATCACGGATAATTTCCGACTTGGTTGCGGGGATTGTAGCATCAAATGCGGCAACGGTGATGGCAGACTTGGTTGAATACTTAAATCCCGTAGCCTTTATCTTATCGAGAATTTCCGATGTGGTGGTAGTGCCGTAGCGGGCAATACACTTGTCAATAATCTTGCCAAGCTCCTTCTTATTAACCACATAGTCAACCTCAAGGTCGAACTTCTTATCGGAATTACTTCTGTCAACTATTCCGAGAGAATCCTGAGGAATGTTCTCGTTAAATATCAGCCGTCCGACAGTGCAGTCGATAAGCTTGTATACAACCCTATCGCCCACCTGCTTCTTCATTCTGACCTTAATAGCGGCATGGAGTGAAACCAATCCCTCCTGGTATGCCATAAGAGCCTCGTTGGGATCTCTGAATATCTTGCCCTCGCCGATTTCGCCCTCTTTTTTCAGTGTAAGGTAGTATGAACCCAGTACCATATACTGCGTAGGAATGGCAACAGGTCTGCCGTCCGAGGGCTTGAGCAGATTGTTTGCGGCAAGCATAAGGAATCTCGCCTCTGCCTGTGCCTCCGCCGAAAGGGGGAGATGGACAGCCATCTGGTCACCGTCAAAGTCAGCGTTAAATGCGGAGCATACAAGAGGATGCAGCTTAAGCGCGCGTCCCTCAACGAGAATAGGCTCAAAAGCCTGAATACCCAGACGGTGAAGCGTAGGCGCACGGTTCAGAAGAACGGGATGATCCTTGATAACATTTTCCAGTGCATCCCATACCTCATTGTCGGCACGCTCAACCATCTTTCTGGCAGTCTTAATATTTGTAGCCTTGTCTTTATCCACAAGGCGCTTCATTACAAAGGGCTTGAACAGCTCCAGTGCCATTTCCTTGGGCAGACCGCACTGATACATTTTAAGCTCCGGTCCTACAACGATAACAGAACGTCCGGAGTAGTCAACACGCTTGCCGAGAAGGTTCTGACGGAAACGTCCCTGCTTACCCTTAAGCATATCGGAAAGTGACTTCAAGGCACGGTTGTTGGGTCCCGTGACGGGTCTGCCGTGATGGCCGTTATCGATAAGAGCATCAACAGCCTCCTGGAGCATACGCTTTTCGTTTCTAACGATAATATCGGGTGCCTGAACCTCAATCATATTTTTCAGACGGTTGTTTCTGTTGATAACACGTCTGTAGAGGTCGTTAAGGTCGCTGGTAGCGTATCTTCCGCCGTCCAGCATAACCATAGGACGAATATCGGGCGGAATAACGGGAACAACGTCAAGTACCATCCATTCCGGCTTATTGCCCGAATTTCTGAATGCCTCGATTATCTCAAATCTCTTCAGCAGCTTGCTTCTTCTCTGACCTGAGGGGAGGTTTTTAAGCTCATCCTTCAGCTGACGGGAAACCCATTCAAGGGAATTTATCCACTTAGCCTTGTCGGCAATTTCATCGTACTCACCGTTCACATTGGCTTCGGCAATTTTCTCGTCAAAAAGGGAAACAATGTAATCCGAACCGGTTGCAACATCAATGTGGTTACCGGTTTTGTATTCCTTTTGCAGGAGATTATATCTCATGTAGTCTTCGCGATAGGTCACTCTGTCAATAACCATTCCCAGAATTGCAACGGGTGCTTCAAATGTTGTGGGGTTATCTGTGACAACAGATATAACCTTGTAGTATCTTCTGGCAAGGAATGCGCGTATATCCTCCACTGAAAGACCCGTAACTCCCGCAAAAAGGGAGATATTCTGTTCGATATATTTGTCATAGGAGGTGGGCGCATAGTCAAGGAGCAGTTCCTGAATTGCCTCGGCACCCATAGCGGCATAGAAGCCGTCCTCGTACTTTTCGCAGTAGTCCTCATACTCGGAAACATTGAGCATCTGTTTTTTTACAAGACCTGTTTCAAGTCCCGGATCTACAACAATATACTTGGTAAAATAGAGAACCTCCTCCAGATTCTTGACCGAAATGTCAAGCACCTGTCCTATTCTTGAGGGGGTACCTTTGAAGTACCATATATGAGATACAGGGGCAGCAAGCTCAATGTGTCCCATTCTCTCACGTCTTACCTTTGCACGGGTAACCTCAACGCCGCAGCGCTCGCAGACCTTACCCTTAAAACGTATCTTTTTATATTTACCGCAGTGGCATTCCCAGTCCTTTGTAGGTCCAAAAATTCTTTCGCAGAAAAGTCCGTCCTTTTCGGGCTTCTGAGTTCTGTAGTTAATAGTTTCGGGCTTTTCAACAATGCCATGCGACCAACTTCTGATTTGGTCCGGTGATGCAAGACCTATTTTAATAGAATCAAAAACGTTAAATTCCAAAAGCTTACACTCCTTTTTTGGGATTGGAGATTGGCGTGCAAAAGCTCTTTACTCCTTGCAGCCAATCTCGAAACCGCGAATATATTCCGTGAAAAAACCATAGCGTTTCCTTGCGGAAATGTATTGATTGAAATACTTATCTTAAATCAAATCGCTATCGTCAACATCGAAATCATCATCATCATCGGATTCTTCGTATTCACCAAAGGTTTCTTCATCGTCGTCGATTTCGTCCCGTTCAATATCCGTGACGCTGTCATATTCCGATTCATCCGAAAGCCCTGTTATTCCGCCATCGTCGCCGACATCCGGATCGTCCACAAGCTGCGGTGTTATAGCATCGTCATCATCATAGGTCTGCTTAAGATCAATCTCGTCACCTTGGGCATCCAGTACACGAACATCAAGGCAAAGTGACTGCAGCTCCTTGATAAGAACTCGGAAGGATTCGGGAAAGCCTGATTTCGGAACGTTCTGACCCTTGACAATCGCCTCATAGGTCTTAACTCTTCCGACAGTATCATCGGATTTAACGGTAAGAATTTCCTGAAGCGTATAGGCAGCGCCATAAGCCTGCAATGCCCAAACCTCCATCTCACCGAAGCGCTGTCCGCCGAACTGGGCTTTACCTCCCAAAGGCTGCTGCGTTACAAGAGAATAAGGACCTGTAGAACGAGCATGGATCTTATCGTCAACCAGGTGGTGAAGCTTCAGATAATACATATATCCGACAGCAACGGGATTATCGAAAAATTCACCTGTGCGTCCGTCTCTCAGACGAACCTTACCTATATTAGCCTTTTGGACAAGACGTCTGAACTTATCCTCAACATCGTTTCTGACCTTCAGCGCACCGTGGCTGTCGGAAAGGTTCACACCGGACTCAATATAAATATCAGATACGACACCGATACCGTCAAGAATAACGGCATTTCCCGTCTTGACAGCTGCATCGGCAGCATTTCCGGCTCTTTCGAGTGCCTCGTAGGCGGCGGGAACAACTGCGTTATACGCAGCCTTTGCCGCATCAACAGCACTCTGTGCCGCAATCATTGCAGCAGCAACAGCAGCGGCAACGAGATTAGCGGACTGCTCATCATATTCGGAGCTGGACTCGATCTTAACCGATTCTCTTTCTTCAACGGCAAGCTCAGCCCTTTCAATTGCGGCGGTTGTTTCACGCACCGCGGTTTCGGCAGCCTGAATGGCGGCATTGTTCTCGTCATTTGCCGCATCCTTTGCAGCAAGCAGAGCAGAATTTGCAGTAGAAAGAATCTTCTCCGCAGCCTTTATGCCCTCTTCCGCATCTGTAATGTGACCATATCCCTTGCCCTCGTCATAAGGTGCGGTATCGTTGGCGGCACTAAGTGCCATATTCGCGCACTTAACCGCAGCAGCGGCATCGGCATATGACTTCTTTGCCGTTTCAAGTCTTTCACCGTCCGTACCTGTTGCGGCAACGGAATTGGCGGCGGCATTCACCACGCCTCTGGATGATTTAACCTGTATATCAACTATGGATGCGGATATAGCTCTGTTGGCAAATCTTATTGCCATTACAGCAAAGGCAACGGAATTTTTAACCGCACCTGCAGCAGCTCTCAAAGCGGCTGCACCTGCAATCTTAGCAGCTGTGAAGGAATCGGCAGCAGCAATTCCTGCGAATTTTACATCGCCGGTATCGCTTATCTGCTTTATCGATGCGGTTGCAACGGAAACAGCCGTGTGTGCCTTTTCAAGATACTTCTCGGAAATAGATGCCTTTCTTGCGGCTTCTATTACGGAATTTGCCGACTGAATTACTGCGTTTGCATCGTTCACAGCAACATCTATATCGCTGTAAATATTCGATTTTGCGGAATAATCTATATTTTCCGCAGCCTTGAAAGCCTCATTGGCATTTCTGATGGAATCAAGTGCCTGTTTAAAGCATTTTTGTGCCTTAGAGATAGCGTAAGCCGTATCGATTGACGGATTTCCGCCGTTGGCATATCTTGCAGCGGCAAGAGCGTCCTTCGCAGCATTAACGGCACACTTAGCGGACTCGATCGGCTCGTTGGCACAGCGAATTGCATCACTGCCTGCTGCAACGGCTTCGTCTACCTTTTCTCCGCCCAATCCGTTCACTATACTGTCGGCAGCGGCATCAGCCTTAGCCGAAACGTCAACAAATTTATCCCCGATTGAGTTAACTGCATTGTAAACAGCCTCAATTGCATCATTAGCCGCTCTGACAGCCGCCTCACAGGCATATGCGTCAATGGCAACCGTTACTATTCTGTCGGACGCGTCAACCGCACCGGCACACAGCTTAACCATTGAATCATAGCTTGCATTTACGTTTTCGTCAAGATTATCGGCAGTCTTATCTGCAAGAGCGCATACCTCTTCAAGAGGAACGTTAGCGTTCTGTGACGCAGTGGACACCGCAAGCTTAGCGGCACTGACCGCAGCAGCGGCAGCAGCGGCAGCTGTATCGGCAGTTTCTTTTCCGCCGTCGGCAACAGCCAGCCCCATAATCTCAATTGCGGAATCCGCAGCGGCAACTGCAGCCCTTGCACAGTTTGCAACCTCACCGAAGTAATCGGAATAAACCGCAGCGTTTTCAGCCTTATGGGCAAGCTCGGAAACTCTGTCTGCCATAGCGGCGGTATCGGCTGCTTTTTCGGCAAAAGTGCCGTCATCACAGGCAGCAGCAGCATTTGCAGCCGCATCAACCTCATCGGCAATGCTTTCTGCCGTCACATCAAGGGTAATCTGCGACATAACAGCGGCAGCGGCAGCTCTGGAAGCGTTTACGGCAGTTGTAGCTGATTTTATATCATCAACACTGTTAATTGCGTCTACAGCAGCCTTTACCTCGTCAGTTCCGTCAATATACGCACTTGCAATTTTAATTCTGCTGTAAGCATCGTTTACGGTTCTGTTTGCTTCGGATGCATCAACTTCTTCTCCGTCTATTATCTTATTGGAAATTGACACAGCGTTCTTTACGCTGTTGTTTGCATCCTTTATCGTTTGGTCAACAAGCTCCGTTTCACAGAAGCAATCTATAATATCCGACTCATGGGCGCCGTCAAATACAGGTGTCATAACCTTGTATCCCAGCTGCTTTGCAGCCATTCCCAGATGAACCTCGAGAACCTGACCGATGTTCATACGTGAAGGAACGCCGAGAGGATTAAGAACAATATCGAGAGGTGTACCGTCAGGGAGGAACGGCATATCCTCCGGCTTCAAAATACGGGAAACAACGCCCTTATTACCGTGACGACCCGCCATCTTATCGCCGACTGTAATCTTTCTCTTCTGGGCAATGTAGCAGCGCACAAGCTTATTTACTCCGGGTGCAAGCTCCTCGCAATTTTCCCTGGTAAATACCTTTACATCAACTATGATACCCTGTTCGCCGTGAGGTACCTTAAGGGAATTATCCCTTACCTCCTTGGCTTTTTCGCCGAATATGGCTCTAAGCAGTCTTTCCTCGGCTGTAAGCTCCGTTTCACCCTTAGGCGTAGTCTTTCCAACCAGTATGTCGCCGGTCTTTACCTCTGCGCCTATACGAATAATACCTCTGTCGTCCAAATCCTTTATGGCATCGTCGCCCACATTGGGTATATCCCTTGTAATGGTTTCGGGACCAAGCTTTGTATCTCTCTCCTCAATCTCATACTTTTCAATATGGATTGAAGTGTACATATCGTCACGAACTACACGTTCGTTAAGCAGTACGGCATCCTCGTAGTTATAGCCCTCCCATGTCATAAAGCCTATAAGGGCATTTTTACCTATGGATACCTCGCCGCCTGATGTTGCGGGACCGTCTGCAAGAACCTGTCCCATCTTAATCTCATCACCCTTATTGACAATAGGTCTTTGGTTGATGCAGGTGCCTTGGTTTGAACGCTTAAACTTAATCAGCTTATAGCTGTGAACAGCGCCCGTACCCTCCTTAATGACAATTTCATCGGCGCTTACCTTGTCAACGACACCGTCATATTCGGATATAACGCAAACACCCGAATCAACGCCGGATTTATACTCCATACCCGTACCGACAATAGGCGCTTCGGTTTTAAGGAGCGGCACAGCCTGACGCTGCATGTTTGCACCCATAAGGGCACGGTTAGCATCGTCGTTTTCAAGGAATGGTATCATCGCGGTAGCAACGGAAACGAGCATCCCTGGAGAAACGTCCATGTAATCGATTCTCGATGCATCGAACGTGGAAATCTGCTCCCTGAAACGTGCGTTTACCTTGGGGTTCTTAAAGTGCTTGTCGGCGGTCAGCGGCTCGTTTGCCTGTGCGATTATGAAGTTATCCTCCATATCCGCCGTCATATATACAACCTCGTCCGTTACAACGCCGGTTTCCTTATCAACACGTCTGTAGGGGGCCTCTATAAATCCGTACTGGTTAAGCTTTGCAAAGGATGCAAGATAGGATATAAGTCCGATATTCGGTCCTTCAGGAGTTTCAATGGGACACATTCTGCCATAGTGGGAATAGTGAACGTCACGAACCTCAAATCCGGCACGCTCTCTGGAAAGACCGCCGGGACCCAGTGCGGAAAGACGTCTTTTGTGGGTAAGCTCTGCAAGAGGATTGCTCTGATCCATAAACTGTGAAAGCTGTGACGACCCGAAAAATTCCTTAATAACCGCCTGAATAGGCTTTACGTTGATAAGATTTTGAGGAGTTATATTTTCAAGCTCCTTGGACTGGCTTATTCTCTCTCTTATGCTTTTTTCCATTCTGGCAAGACCGACTCTGAACTGATTTTGAAGCAGCTCGCCAACGGCTCTTATACGTCTGTTGCCTAAGTGGTCTATATCGTCAACCGTACCGATATCATCGCAAAGATTAAGGTAGTAGCTGATGCTTGCAAAAATATCGTTTACGGTTATATGCTTGGGAACAAGCCTGTCTACATTCTGCTTGATTTTTCCCTCAAGCTCATCCTCATCCGCAGCCTCGTCAAGTATTTCTTTCAGAACGCTGTAGGAAACAAGCTCGTTGATACCGTACTTCTCAACGTCAATCCTGGTAACATAGCCGTGAATGTCGACCATACCGTTTCCGATAATCTTAACATCCTTAGCCTCCATATGGGTAGTGGTCTTGGATTCGGGATCGTCGGGATTATCCTTGACAACAATCTTCTGCTGTATGGTAACCCACGCCTCGGTAATACCTGCCTGCTCAATTTCCTTAGCCTTATCGAAGCTTATGAAATCTCCGCCTACAGCTATAACCTCGCCGGTGGTGTAGTTAATCAGCGTCTGTTCCACAGGCGCTCCGTTTTCGTCGGGAACTGTCTTGGCAAGATAGTGTCCCGCAAGTCTTGTTGCTATGCCAAGCTTCTTGTTGAACTTATATCTTCCAAAACGTGACAAATCATACTTCTTCGGATCAAAGAAAAGATTGGTCAGATGGGCCTGCGCATTATCTATAAGTGAAGGCTCATCGGGACGCAGTCTTCTGTAAACCTCAAGAAGAGCCGCCTCGTAATTCTTTGTGGTGTCCTTGCCCTGAATTGTGAAAGCAAGCCTTTCATCAGAGCCGAACATCTTATCAATTTCCTCATCGGTTCCGCAGCCAAGGGCACGGATAAATGTAGTAAGGGGTATCTTCCTGTTTTTATCTATTCTTACGTAAACATATCTGCTGGCGTCCATTTCGTATTCCAGCCAAGCGCCTCTGTTAGGGATAATCTGCGAATTAAAGAGCTTGGCGCCCGTTTTAGCTTCCTTCTCAAAGGAAAAATACGCACCCGGGGAACGTACCAGCTGTGAAACGATAACACGCTCCGAACCGTTAATTACAAAGGTACCGCTGTCGGTCATGAGCGGGAAATCGCCCATGTAAACCTCATTTTCCTTTACATCGCCAGTTTCCTTATCCCACAATGTAGTCCTTACTCTCAGAGGGGTAGCGTAGGTAACATCTCTTTCTTTGCACTCCGCAACAGGATATTTGGGCTGTTCATCAAAACGATAGTCAACGAAATTAAGCACCAAATTACCGTTGTAATCGGTAATTGAGCCAATATCTCTGAATACCTCTTTAAGTCCCTCTTCAATAAACCACTTGTAAGAGTTTTTCTGAACCTCGATGAGGTTAGGCATTTCAAGAACCTCGTCGATCTTTCCAAAGCTCATTCGTGTGGTTTTTCCAAGCTGTACCGGCTTTACATTCACCATAGGCGGACTCCTCCTCAAGTTATTTTGGACACAGGACACACCACTAAAATCGGCATTTTCCACTCTTGTCTTATGTCATATCATGCTTTCTGTAACAAGCGACAGCAAAGCAAGCCTCTTTTGCAAGTATTAACAGCAATGGCGTTTAAAATACAGTAAACTGCCAAAAATACAGCCATAAAAACCGCAAAACAGGTATAATTACACATTATGATACAGTGTATTATTATATAATAACTTTCTCTTAAAGTCAAGTTTTTTTAGAGAATATTTTTGATTTTTTCCTTTTTGCACAATTTTTTCATTCCGCAAAGCTTGAATTTTCTAACAGTTATTTTTCACAAACATTTTAGGACAAATTATCGCTTTTGCACAAAAGCCCTTTTAAACAGCCGATTTCAGCTTATGTTATTTACGCAAAAAGTCCTCCTCGGTTTGTACCGAAGAGGATTTATTACTTATTTATCTTCCTGCTTACTGCTGCGAATTTGCGCTGTCGCGTTCTCTAAGCTCTACACGGCAAATTTTTCCGCTTATGGTTTTGGGCAGCTCGTCCACAAATTCAACCACTCTGGGATATTTGTAAGGCGCTGTGTGGGATTTTACATAATCCTGAACCTCTTTTTTAAGCGCATCTGTCCCTACCGTTCCCTTTGTAAGGACTATGGTTGCCTTAACAAGCTGTCCTCTCACAGGGTCGGGAACGCCTGTTATTGCACATTCAAGCACATAGGGCAGCTCCATTATAACGCTCTCTATCTCAAAAGGCCCTATACGATAGCCGGAGGATTTTATTACATCATCGATACGTCCCACATACCAAAGATAACCGTCCTCATCTCTCGTTGCCTGGTCGCCTGTGTGATAGTAGCCGTCATGCCATGCTTCGGCTGTATGCTCCTCATCCATGTAGTATCCTATAAACAGACCGCACGGACCGACACCTTCGGGTGTGCGTATGCATATCTCGCCCGTTTCGCCGTCCTTGGTAACATTACCCTCCGTATCCAGCAAAACTACATCGTAAAGTGGAGTAGGCCTTCCCATCGAACCTATTCTCGGGGTTGTACCTACAAGATTTCCTATGCAAAGCGTGGTTTCGGTCTGACCGAAGCCCTCCATGATGGTAAGTCCCGTAGCCTTTTTGAATTGGCGGAATACCTCCGGATTAAGCGCCTCTCCCGCTGTTGTAGCGTACTTTATGGAGGAAAGATCATATTTGGAAAGATCCTCCTTGATAAAGAACCTGTACATTGTCGGCGGCGCACAGAAAGTAGTTATATTGTATTTAGCAAACATCGGAAGAATGTCCTCCGACTTGAACCTGTCGAAATCATATGTGAATATAGGCGCTTCGCAGAGCCACTGACCGTAAAGCTTGCCCCACAAAGCCTTTCCCCAGCCTGCGTCGGAAATAGTGAAGTGCAGCCCGTTGGGATCTACATTATGCCAATATCTTGCGGTTATATAGTGTCCCAGGGCGTATTTGTAGGAATGTGCCGCAATTCTCGGATATCCGGTTGTACCGGAGGTAAACAGCATAAGCATCGGGTCATTGCCGCAGGGCGTATCGGCGGTGCGGTCGTAAACATCGGAGCAAAGAGCCATTTCACCGTTAAAATCATGCCAGCCGTGTTTTTTGCCGCCCACAAGGATCTTGATCATACCGGGAAATTCTGCTGACGCAAGCTCCGCCTGATCGGAAACGCCGCCGTCAGCCGTACAAATAATTGCTTTCACTCCCGCCGCCTTATACCTATAGGTAAAGTCATGCTCCACAAGCTGATTTGTTGCGGGAATAGCAATTGCGCCCATCTTATGGAGTGCCAGCATTGCAAACCAGAACTGATAGTGGCGCTTAAGTACGACCATTACCCTGTCGCCCTTTCCTATTCCTAAGGAAGCGAAATAGTTTGCGGTCATATTTGAATATTTCCGCATATCCGCAAAGGTGAAATTATGCTCCTGCTTATCCCCCGAAACCCACAGCATAGCCGTCTTATTGGGGTCTTTCTCGGCAATTTTATCAACGCAGTCATAAGCAAAGTTGAATTTATCATCATTTTTAAAGCTGATAGCCTGTAAAACGCCGTTTTCATCAACCCTTGTTTCAACAAATTCATCGGCAACGCTTGAATGTGTGTCGTGAATAACAGCCTTAACCTTTTCGGCTACCTCGATGGGAACGCTGTCCTCACTGTCGCCGCGCATAACAACAGCATATATTTCCAAATCCTCGCCGCCCAACGCTTTTATCGCATGAGGATTGGCGCTGTCATAGTAAATAGAATCACCCTTTTCAAGGATTTCCTGCCTGTCCCTAATTCTGATAAGCATTCTTCCCTTGAGTACCACGTCAAATTCCTGACCCTTATGAGTTGAAAATGACAGGGTATCATCATCTGTATACGGTATTTTAACCCAAAAAGGCTCTGCAAGCTTGTTCTTAAAGGACGGCGCAAGGTCATGGTGAATAAATCCGCTTTTTCTTGCAATCGGAAGTCCCTCGCCGCTCTTTGTAAGTGTGTAAAGTGAAAGACTGGGACTTGATCCTTCAAGAATGTCCTTAATCTCCACGCCGAAAACGTTTGCACACTTGTAAATGAAGTTGAAGGTGAAGTCTGTATCACCCTGCTCCAGCAGACGATACATATCCTCGCTGACCTCGGTCTTTTCAGCCATTTCTCCCTCTGTAAGACCGGCAATTATGCGCAGCTCTCTGATTCTTTCAGCTATTTTCCTAAGCCGATTTTCCATTTGCAATCCCTCTTTTCAAAAATCGTGGGTTTGTGTTCAATTAGCGCTCAAAATCCAAATGGTGAAAATAAAAGCGTCCCAAGCACACTCTGCCCAAGACGAACATAACAATCCTCTGCACCCGCCCAAATTACATAAGCAATCACGTTCGGAGCGGGAACATCTAATTGCGCCACAACACAGGCAGCTCTTATCGAAACCGAAAATAAACCACATTAGCCGCAGTTATCAATCACTGTTTTATTTTCACCCTGCACAGAAATGCACACAACCTTATTATAGCATTATTTGCGCTATTATCAAGCAGTCAAAATAAAATATTACAATCATTTCATATTTGTGCAATATTTCCCTGCTGTGGTGTCATGCTGTCTTAATAGTCCACTAACTATAGTAATCCTTTCCTCAATCTGAAATAACAGAATATGGTCTAAGACGGCACCCCATAACCCACATCAAAACAATAATAATTTTATACGGTTTCTAAATCCGTAAAAACTAACAAATTGATTTGTCCGCCATTCCAAACCGGGATAAACAAAATCTGTCCAACGGCAATACAGTCTTGCCATGATTAGCCTTTAGATACCTGCGAATCCCATGTGCGGGAATTCCAGACCGTTAT
>Ga0192278_1021_pt1 | contig 18105 bp, 14 predicted proteins | sample Koala_Koa24_K3_FD_131271 | JGI IMG/M metagenome (GOLD analysis project Ga0192278, IMG submission 131271) | Enriched cells from koala feces incubated with labeled cellulose particles, San Francisco Zoo, California, United States - Koala_Koa2-4_K3 ...
TGACAGCATCATGCTTAATGAAGCCTGTTCCTCAGGCTGCGGCTCATTTATTCAGGCATTTGCCCAGGCAATGGGGTACGGTATAGCGGAATTTGCGCAGCTTGGCTTGTTTGCGGAGCATCCCGTGGACTTAGGCTCCCGCTGTACGGTATTCATGAACAGCTCGGTAAAGCAGGCACAGAAGGACGGCGCATCTGTGGAGGATATTTCCGCAGGTCTTTCCTCCTCTATTATAAAAAATGCCATTTATAAGGTAATAAGGGCAAGCTCCGCCGATGATCTAGGACAGAATATAGTGGTTCAGGGCGGCACATTTCTTAACGATGCGGTTCTTAGAGCCTTTGAGCAGGAAATAGGAAGAAATGTAGTCCGTCCTGCTATTGCGGGACTTATGGGCGCATTCGGCGCGGCTCTTTATGCAATGGAAACCGCACAAAAGACCGATAAGACGGAGTCTACATTGATAACCGCCGATGCATTAAAGGATTTTTCCTATAAATCAAGGCAGCTTAACTGCGGCGGCTGTACCGCAAAGTGCGCTATGACCATGATAACATTTTCCGACGGTCATAAGTTTATCAGCGGAAACCGCTGCGAAAAGGGCGCGGGAATTAAGCTGAAAGACAAAGCCCCCTGCCTTTACGAGTATAAATACAAGCGCCTGCTTTCGGTAATGGATACTCAAACGGTGAAATCCCCCAAGGCTAAGATAGGACTTCCCCTTGCACTGGGATTTTATGAGCAGCTGCCGTTTTGGAAAGCACTTTTTGACGAGCTGGGATTTGAGGTAATTTATTCCGAAGAAAGCACAAGGGACACCTATTACAAGGGTCAGCATACTATCCCCTCGGATACGGTTTGCTATCCCGCAAAGCTGGCACACGGACATATTATCAGCCTGCTTGATAAGGGCGCGGATATAATATTCTACCCCTGCGAAAGCTATAACCTTGACGAGGGCGGCAGCGATAATCACTACAATTGTCCTGTTGTGGCATATTATCCCGAGCTGCTGAAAGCAAATATTCCCGAGCTTACGGCGGATAACTTCCTTTATCCGTATATCGATATAAACCTTGAAAGGCATTTTGCGGAGGCGATATGTAAGGCTTTCGCCCGCTTTAACTTGAAAAAATCCGAGGTAAAGGCTGCATGGGCAAAGGCACATGAAGCGCTGAAAAGGTACAGAAGTGACATATCCGCCGAGGGCAGCAGGATAATAGAAGAGGCGAGAAAAGCAAACCGCCCGATTATCGTTCTCAGCGGCAGACCGTATCATATTGACCCGGAGATAAATCACGGCATACATAAGCTTATAACCTCACTGGGAATGGCTGTTATAACAGAGGACAGCATAAGCGACCTGTGCGAAACTCCCACACTTGAGGTTCTGAACCAGTGGACATATCATTCACGGCTTTACCGTGCCGCACAGTACGTTACCACACAGCCGGATATGCAGCTTGTACAGCTTGTGTCCTTCGGCTGCGGAATAGACGCCATTACCACGGACGAGGTAAGGAAGATACTTGAATCCCAAGGTAAGCTGTACACGCAGCTGAAAATTGACGAAATCAGCAACTTAGGTGCGGCAAGAATAAGGCTTAGAAGCCTGCAGGCGGCAATAGGACGTTAAATGGGGGACTATTCCTCCTCGGATTTCTTTGAGAAAAGGGAGCGTATACCGATTATTATGATAAACCCGCCGAAAATCTTTCGCAGCATGACAGAGCCCAGCCACTGTGCCGCAAACGTGCCGCATATTGCGCCGACTATGCCCAAAAGTATAGTGGGGATAAGCTTTTTAATCTCTATCAGACCGTTTTTCCTATGAATGATGACCGACATAAGGGTAATGGGAATAAAAAAAATCAGATTTGTTCCCTGCGCCTCAAGCTGATCCACGCCGCAAAAGGAGGTCAGCCATATTATCAGCACGCTGCCGCCTCCGACACCTAAGGAGGCGAGAAATCCGCTTATAAGCGCGGCTATAAATGTAAGTATTGTCATTGAAGCAAGGACCTCACTCCCGCGGCTATCAGCAGTATACCGAAAATTCGCGACAGCCATTTCGGAGATATTTTTTTCATAACCGTTACGCCTATCGCCGCGCCCGCAAGCCCAAAGGGGATGTATAGCAGAGTTTGATTCCATGGTACGGTGTCATAATAAAGCACGGCTGATACCGCCGAAAGGGGAAGCGTTACGGCAAGGGAGCAGGCATGGGCTTTCTTTGTTTCAAAGCCGCTTTTTTTCAGCATCGGTACGGCAATAATGCCGCCGCCCGAACCGAACAGTCCGTTGGCAATACCCGTTACCGCACCTATTGCCGATAAAATCAAGGCATTTTTTTCATAATATATTTTCCCCACCTGTTCCAAGAAAAATTTTCACTTTTTTAAGATTGTTTTAAGATATCCATGTTATCATTTCAAGTGTAGTCGGAAACGACTTGTTTTTGATAGCTTGCTCCTAAATTTTCATATACCCTATTTTCTTTTCTGTGGAAAACGGCTGGCTCTTTTGGGTCAGCCGTTTTCTTCTGCTTTTTAACAGCCTTTAGCAGTTGTCGGACTGCTGTCTGCGGCTCTGATTCTGCTGATTCTGTCTGCTGTTTTGGTTCTGATTCTGGTTGTTCTGCTGATTCTGATTGCTGTGCTGATTCTGTCTGCTGTTCTGATTTTGGTTCTGATTGTTCTGCTGATTCTGCTGGCTCTGTCTGTTATTCTGATTCTGGTTATTCTGCTGGTTCTGCATAATAAATCATCCTTTCAATTAGCTTATACGATAACAGTAAAATGTGCTGAATTTTGGGTCAGCACCGTTTACTGTCCAATCGATAAGATCGACTGCCCAATGTGCGGCTCTGTTATTATATACCCGTTTAAAAAAATATGCGGCTTTCAACGATAAATTTCAAGTTAATTTAAGAGAGGGGAATTACAATGGTTTCAGAAATGATATTGTAATGGAGGAAATTTCATGAAAAGTAATTGTTTTCAAAAGCGAATGACATTGGTGCTTACACTGGCACTGGCTATTTCTGCGGCAGGCTGCTCCGAAACGGAATTGAAATCCGAAGAATCCGAATTCGCAAGCGTTTCCACAGAGGAAACGGAGGAGAGCGAAGCCACCGCTGAAACAGAAGAAGCAAGCGAGACCGAGGAAACAACCGAAACAGAATCCGAAACAGGTGAAACCGATGAAGAAACTGAAGCAACCGAGGAACAGGATATTACCGTAACAGCTGAAATAACAACCGTTACAACACCCACAGCGGCAGCCACAACCGTTACAGCTGCCGAAACGACCACCACAACCGCTGCTGTCACAACGACTGCCACCACATCAGCGACTGCCGCAGCCACAACAGCAGCTTCATCGGAAGCCTTGAGTGACGCCATAACTGTCAGGGTAACCTCGGTTGACGGGGATACCGTCACCGCGGAGGAATTTTTCGGGGGTGGCGGTATGCAGGGAGTTGCTCCCGAGTTTGATATGCCCGACGGCGGAATGTCCGCTGGAGAAACACCACCCGATAAGCCCGATGGTGAAAGCGGGAACATGGGTACGCCTCCCAAATTGCCCGATGGTGAAAGCGGGAACATGGGTACGCCTCCCGAATTGCCCGATGATGAAAGCGGGGATATGGGTACACCTCCCGATATGTCCGATTTGGAGGGAGGAGAGTTTGGCGGCGGCGAGCCTCCTCAAGGCGAACAGGGTATGCAGGGCGAATCCGTAACCTTTACCCTCACCGATGAAACGGTTTACACCGATGAAAACGGCGATGAAGCCGATTCCTCTATCGTAACGGAAAATGCAATGCTTACCGTTGTGCTGAATGAGAATAACGAGGCTGTTTCCGTAACCGTATCCTCCGTACCCGACGGTGATTTTGACGGTGAGGGAGGATTTGGCGGAGCTGCACCCGACGGCGATGCACCCGATTTTTCCGATACAGCCGCTTCAACCACATCAAGCAGCAGTGTTTGGGGATAATCTGTGAAATCTTTGTGAAGCACTCTCGGTTACATTTTATTTTAAGGAAGATAGCTTATAATGTGACTGTACGTAGGATTTCTTTTTTGTTATGTTAGGAGGATTTTACTATGAAAAAACTCAATGCAAAAGGATGTGCGGTGGCTCTTGCAGCTGTTTTGGCAATTTCATCAATTTCACTCAGCGTAAGCGCAGAAAGCGGCACAAAGGACACAAAGGAAATCAAACATAGTATGACGGCTGAAAATAAGATTGAGGACGATGTTACCGTAAAAATCGTTTCTGTTGACGGCAGCAGTGTGACAGCGGAAATAATGATGATAGGACAGCCTTTCAATGATGATAAGGAGCCGGACACCGATGAAAAACCCGATGATCTGCCGGATATTGCCCCGCAGGATATTCCTGAACCCATTGCCGCAGACGATGAGGACAGACCCACTCCCGATAAAGACACTCCTCCCGAAAAGCCCTCCGAGGACGAGGGGGAAAAGCCTTTTGACGAGGGTGAAATGCCAAAGGACATGACCGTTACGTTTACACTCACATCCGATACGGTTTACACAGACGCTGACGGAGAAAAAGCAACCTCCGCTATTGTAACCGAGGACGCTGTTCTTACGGTTGTTTTGGATGACGAGGGAAATGCCGTTTCCGTTTCGCAGACACCTGTCCCCGATGATTTGGATAAGTCCGATGCTCCCGAAAAGGATTTCGAGGGAAAGCCCGATGATAAACCCCGTGACGATGCCGCTCCCCAAAAAGGCGGACGTATGCCAAAGGGCGAAGATATAGAAGATTAATATATTTTCCAGCAAAAATGCTTGTAGATAATAGGAGACTTTAATAATATGTTTTTAAAAAATCGTAATTCTCACAGACATTTGATTATATTTATTGCCGCAGTAATGGCACTTTCAGCGGTAGGCTGTTCAGACAGCACGACTGCGAGTACGACCGAAGCCGATTCGGCTGTGACCCAAGCGGCTGACGAAAGCGAAACCACTGCTGACGATGCTGAAACCGATTCCGACAGTGAACAGCAGGGTGACGGTATTACCGTAAGGATTACTTCAGTGGACGGCAATACCGTTACTGCCCAGCAAATTTCCTTTGGCGGAGGAATGGGCGGCGGCATGGGTGGCAACGGCGATACTCCTCCCGATATGCCCGAGGGTGGAGAAATGGGAGAAATGGGTGAAGACGCTCCCGAGAAGCCCAATGGTGACGGTGGAATGGGCGAAATGAACGGAGAACCCTCGGAAATGCCGAGCGATATATCGCATGGCGGCGGTGAAAATGGCGATACTCCTCCCGATATGCCCGAGGGTGGCGATATGGGCGGCGATATGCCACAGGGCGGAATGGACTTTGCAGGTGAAACCATAACCTTTACCCTCACCGACAGCACGGTTTACACCGATTCCGACGGTAATACCACTGATTCCTCCATTGTTGCGGAAAATGAAATGCTCAGCGTTGTCCTTAACGACAATAACGAAGCTGTATCCGTTTCAGCTGCTGTGATGGACGGCGGCATGGGCTGCGGAGGAATGGGCGGCGGCGATATGCCCGGCGGAAACGGATTTGGCGGCAGCGGCGAGGTGACTAACGGAACGTCTGTTACTACCTTGACCGATGATGAAACCATATCCGACAGCACATATTCTTCCACCGGCGATGATGAAAATGCATTGCGAATTGACGGCGCGGCGGTTACCCTTGACGGTGTCACCGTAAGCAAAAGCGGCGGCGATTCCTCCAACACCGAGGACGGAGATTTTTACGGACAGAATGCGGCACTCCTTGCCCTTAACGGTGCACAGGTCACTATAACGGGTGCGGAAATATCATCCTCCGCCGTAAACGGAAACGGTGTGTTCAGCTACGGTGAGGAAACTGTTGTTAATATTTCCGACAGCGTTATCCGCACAATCGAAAGAAATTCCGGTGGAATACAGACCACAGGCGGCGGTACAACCAATGCTGAAAATCTGGATATTCAGACCGAGGGCGCATCCTCTGCGGCTATCAGAACCGACAGGGGCGGCGGAACCGTCAACGTAAGTGGCGGAACATATGTCACCAACGGCACGGGAAGTCCCGCTGTTTACTGCACAGCCGATATAACCGTTTCCGATGCGGTTCTTACGGCAAACAGCAGCGAGGGTATTGTGGTAGAGGGTAAAAACTCCGTTACACTCAATGACTGTACCGTTTCCGCAAAAATGGTGGGAACATACAACGATTCCTCCGAAAATATCCACGCTATTATGATATATCAGAGTATGTCGGGCGATGCCGATGTGGGCACGGCGTATTTTACCGCCGAGGGCGGCAGCATTACCGCACTTGCGGGTGATATGATTTATGTCACCAATACCCATTGCATTATCTCCCTTAAAGGCGTAGACTTTACCCTTGCGGACGACAGCGTTTTCCCCCCGTGTAGAGGGCAACGATGCTTCAAGGGGCTGGGGCACAGCGGGCAGCAACGGCGGCGATGCGGAGCTTACCGCCGAGAATCAGATATTCTCCGAGGATATAATCGTTGACGAAATATCCACCCTTGATATGACCCTTACGGGCAGCACAACCTACACAGGCGCTGTGAACCCCGATAATAACGGCGGTACGGTTAATGTGACCATTGAGGACGGTGCTGTTTGGGAGCTTACCGCAGACAGCTATATTACCTCCTTTGAGGGCGATATTTCTTCCGTGGTAACAGGCGGCTATACCCTCTATGTAAACGGTGAAGCAGTTTCATAATTATCCTTGATTTAATAAAGCAGTGCGGGAGTGGACCTTTCGATTCACTCCCGCACCTTTATTATTCTATTGGAGTTTGAGCAGCTTAGCTTACCTTTCCCGTATAGAGCTGATAATACTTGCCCTTCTTTTCAATTAAGCTGTCGTGTGAGCCTCTTTCGATTATTCTGCCCTGCTCAAGAACCATGATACAATCGGAGTTGCGGACGGTGGACAGTCTGTGCGCTATAACAAAGGTTGTTCTGCCTGTCATAAGCTGATCCATTCCACGCTGAACAAGCTGTTCGGTTCTGGTATCGATTGAGGAGGTAGCCTCATCCAGTATAAGAGCGGGAGGATCTGCAACGGCGGCTCTTGCTATGGCGATAAGCTGTCGCTGACCCTGGCTTAAGTTTGCACCGTCACCTGTGAGCATAGTGTTATATCCCTCGGGCAAACGCTTTATAAATCCGTCCGCATTGGCAAGCCTTGCTGCCGCAATACATTCCTCGTCGGTGGCTTCAAGTCTGCCGTAGCGGATATTGTCCATTACCGTGCCTGTAAACAGGTGGGTATCCTGCAAAACTATTCCCAAGGAGCGGCGGAGATCGGCTTTCTTGATTTTATTGACATTTATGCCGTCAAAGCGGATTTTTCCGTCCTGAATATCGTAGAAGCGGTTTATCAGGTTGGTTATAGTGGTTTTGCCCGCGCCTGTGCTTCCCACAAATGCAAGCTTCTGACCCGGCTCGGCAAAGAGCTTTACATCATGGAGTATCATTTTATCGTCATTGTAGCCGAAGTCAACCCCGTCAAATACCACTCTGCCCTCAAGCTTGGTATAGGTTACGCTGCCGTCTGCCGAATGAGGGTGCTTCCATGCCCACAGACCTGTCCTTTCCTTGGATTCCTCCAATGTACCGTCTGCATTTTTGCGGGCATACACAAGCTCTACATAGCCGTCGTCCGTTTCAGGCTCCTCATCAAGGAGATTGAATACTCTCTGTGCGCCTGCGGATGCCATTATTATGCTGTTAAGCTGCTGGCTTATCTGTGTAATGGGGTTGCTGAAGTTTTTGTTAAGGGTAAGGAATGAAACCAGCTTGCCCAGTGTAAGCCCCGAAATTCCGCTAAGTGCAAGCCCCGAACCTATAGCGGTACAGAGTACATAGCTGATATTGGCAATATTTCCGTTTATAGGCATCATAATATTGGCGTATTTATTAGCTTGGTTTGCGCTGTCGCGGAGCTTGTCGTTTACATTGTCAAAATCGTTAATGGCGTTTTCCTCGTGACAGAACACCTTTACCACCTTTTGACCGTCAATCATTTCCTCGATAAATCCGTTAAGCTTGCCCAAATCCTGCTGCTGCTTTACGAAGTATGTGGAGGATTTGCTTGCAACCTTGGAGGTCACGAAAAGGGTTACTCCAACCATAATCAGTGAAACTATTGTCAGGGGAATGTTAAGGATAATCATGCTGACAAAGGTTATTACTATGGTTATGGAGGAATTTATTACCTGTGGGATGCTTTGGCTTATAACCTGTCTTAGGGTATCTATATCGTTGGTGTAAACCGACATAATATCACCGTGGGCATGGGTGTCAAAATACTTTATGGGAAGTGATTCCATATGAGTGAAAAGCTCTGTACGCAGACGCAGCATAGTACCCTGACTGATATTTACCATAAGCCTGTTGTAAACATAGGCGCAGACAATACCTATTGCATACACAGCCGCAATGCTGCCCAAAGCGCTTGCCAGTCCCGAAAAATCGGGGGTTTCATTGTTTGCCGCCTGCTGTGCGAGGGGAACGATGTAATCATCTATAAGAGTTTGCATAAACAGCGTTCCACGCAGTGTTGCCACAGCGGAACCGATTATGCAGATAACCACGATAATAAATTGAAGTGTATAGTCCTTCATCATATATTTAAACACACGTCCGAGGACTTTGAAAGCCTCGCCCTTTTTCATAGGGGGCTTTCCCATATTTCTCCTGTTCATAGGTCCGGGCATATATTATCTCTCCTTTCAGGCTTCATCGAAATCGCCGCCGCCCTTGGTTTGGGCTTCGTAAATTTCACGGTAAACAGCATTTGTTTTCAGCAGCTCCTCGTGAGTACCGATACCGTTTATTGTACCGTTATCGAGAACAAGTATTCTGTCGGCGTCCATTATTCCCGTTACACGCTGTGTAATAATCAGCTTTGTGGTATCGGGGATCTTCTCCGCAAACATTTTCCTTATGCTCGCATCGGTAGCGGTATCAACCGCACTGGTGGAATCGTCCAAAATCAGCACCTTAGGCTTTTTCAGCAAGGCTCTTGCAATACAAAGACGCTGCTTCTGACCGCCCGAAACGTTGCTGCCGCCCTGCTCGATATAGGTATCGTAGCCCTTAGGGAAGCCCTGTATAAATTCATCGGCGCAGGCATTTTTACAAGCCTCGATACATTCCTCATCGGTGGCGTTTTCATTGCCCCAGCGGAGATTTTCGTAAATAGTTCCCGAAAAGAGTACGTTTTTCTGAAGAACCACAGCAACCTTGTTCCGCAGCTCCTCCATATTGTATTCCCGCACATCTCTTCCGCCGACACAGACGCTTCCGCTGTCCACATCGTAAAGGCGGCTGATAAGGCTTACAAGTGTGGATTTTCCGCAGCCGGTTCCGCCGATAATGCCAATGGTTTCGCCGGATTTAATATGCAGGTCAATGCCTTTGAGCGTACTGTCGCCGCTGCCCTGCTTATAGGAAAAGCTTACATCGTTGAAATCAATGCTGCCGTCGGGGATTTCCGTTACGGGGTTTTCGGGGTCGTTTATATCGGGAGTTTCCTCCAAAACCGCCGCAATACGGCTTGCACTGGCAATACTCATTGTCAGCATAACGAAAATCATAGACAGCATCATAAGGGACATGAGTATGCTCATTACATAGCTGAACATAGAGGTAAGCTGACCTGTTGTGAGCTCGCCCCCAACAATTGTCTTTGCACCAAGCCATGAAATAGCGATTATACAGCCGTATATGACAAGCATCATAACAGGGTTGTTAAACGCAAGTATGGATTCGGCTTTTACAGCGGTTTTGTATACGGAGCCTGCGGTTTTCTTAAACTTTTCGTCCTCATAATCCTCACGGACAAAGGCCTTAACAACTCTTATTGCGGAAACGTTTTCCTTAACGTCCTCGTTAAGATCATCGTATTTCTCGAACATAATTTTGAACAAGCCCATAACCTTGCCGATAATGGTAAAAAGGACAATAGCAAGGACGACAACCGCAACCAGAAAAACGGAGCTTAGCTTAGGGCTTATAATAAGACAGGCTACCATGCTGAATATAAGTGTAAGGGGCGCTCTGACGGCAATCCTCAATATCATCTGGAAAGCGTTCTGCACGTTGGTAACGTCCGTAGTCATATGGGTAATAAGACCTGCGACGCTGAATTTATCAATGTTTGAAAAGGAAAAGGTCTGAATATTTCTGTACATTGCGGCACGCAGATTGGCTGCAAAGCCTGAGGATGCGGATGCGCCGTATTTTCCCGCAAGGACGCCGAACGCAAGGCTCATAAATGCGGCAATAAGCATTATACCGCCGTAAATAAACACGTTTTGCATATTTCCCGTGTTCAGACCCTTATCGATTATTGATGCGGTTATAAATGGGATTATGACCTCCATTACAACCTCAAGAGCAGTAAAGATCGGAGTAAGTATTGTGTCACGCTTATACTCCTTTACCTGACCCAAAAGTGTTTTTAACATATAGATTCTCCTTAATATAAGACGAATTTTTGCTTGTAACTTTGCGAATTACTTATAATAATAGTACATCAAAAACACTTGAATGTCAAATAGAAATATGTTATAATCAATAAGGAAATTTTATTAATTAAAATTATTTTCGGAATGAGGTCATCTGTATGAATACGGAACAAATCGAGTGCTTTCTTACTGTCAGCGATACTCTTAGCTTTGCGGCGGCGGCTGAAATGCTGAATATCACACAGCCTGCCGTTACCCACCGCATTAACGCCCTTGAAGCGGAGCTTAATGTGAAGCTTTTCAAGCGTACCACAAGAAATGTGGAGCTTACCCGCGAGGGAATGGCGTTTATGAACGATGCCAGAAAAATAATGGAAACCGCCAAGGGCGCTGTGAAAAAGCTGTCAAACCCGGAGGTTGAGGAAATAATCGAGGAGCTGCGTATAGGCGGTCAAGGACTGGTGCTTCTTCCCCGTCTTGCAAAGGCTGCGGGAAAGCTTTTGGAAAGCCACCCCAATCTCCACCCGAGATTTACCTCTATACCTCATAAGGCGCTGTTCAAAATGCTGGAGGACGAAAAGCTGGATTGTATCGTTTCATTCAGCCAGATGTCAAAAAACAGGGATTTGCAATATAGGGAGATTATGCAGACGGATTTCGTCTGTATCTGTCCCAACGGTCATAGGATTGCCGAGAATACAACCTGTTTCAGTAAGGATATGATAGGGGAACGGCTGATACTTACCGCACCCCTTGCAATGTCTGAAAATGTAGACGATTTTTATTCCCATGCCGTGGCAACCATTCCCCTGAAAAAGCTGTATATTTCCGATAATATCGAGGAAACCTGCGCTTTGGTGGGCGCGGGATTTGGCATTTCCGTGCTGCCGCGGGTGCTTGCAATGGAATTTGACAACCTGCGGGCGGTTCGGATAAGCGACTGCGAGTCCCTGTCATTCGGGGTATTCTATAAAAGTATTAAGGGAAACAGACTGCTGAAAGAGTACATATCCGCCGTAAGAGATGAGGCGCTTTGGACATAGAAAAATGGGCTGCCGCACTATGCGACAGCCATGAATGTCTGTGATTTTCGGATTCTGACTTTTAACCCAATGTGACGGTAATATCGTTTACGTCCTTAAGCTTTGCTGCGGGAATATAATTGCCATCGAGCTTTTCGCCGTTCATAACAATTTCCTTTACGCCGCTTTCAACGTGGTCGGGGTTGACAAACTTCATATTCAGCTTCTTTCCTCTGAATACCTTGTCAACGGTGTAGCTGTCCCAGTCGGAGGGGATAGCGGGATCAACCTTAAGTCCGTCAGCATCGGGGCGCATACCCAGTATACCCTCTACACAGCCTACCATAACGGTTGAGCCTGTACCTGTCAGCCAGTGAACGTGTGAGCGTCCTGCAAAAGGCGAGCGTGTGGACTCGGTGAACTGACCGTGAACATAAGGCTCCAGTACACGTATTTCAGCCTTATCGTTAAGAGATGCGGGGGAGGATTCGGTGAAATACTCGAATGCTCTGTTTCCGTGACCGAGCAGGGATTCCGCAAGGATTGCCCAACCCTGTGTTTGGGAGAATATACCGCCGTTTTCCTTTGTATCGGGATTGAATATGTGCATAAACGCACCGTCAAAGAAGTGGTCAACATAAGGAGGTTCAAGCAGCTTTACGCCGTAAGGAGTGTTGAGTATATCGTGAACACTCTGCATAGCGGTATCGCCCTGCTCCTTGGTAGCAAAGCCCGAAATAACGGACCAGCTTTGAGGATTGAGCCACATATTAGCTTCGGGGTCTTTCTTCGCGCCCACAACAACGCCGTCCTCACGGAGACCTCTGATAAATCTGTCGTCGTCCCAGCACTTAGCCAAGGAATCGCCCAGCTCGCCCTGAACCTTGTTCAGGTACTCTACATATTCGGTATCGTTTCTTTCCTGCGCATAGCCCTTTAAAATAGTCATAGCATAATAAAGCTGGAATGCAACGAAGGTGGATTCGCCCTTCTTGCCCATTCTCAGGCAGTCGTTCCAGTCTGCGTGAAGTCCTGCGGGCATATGGTGGTCGCCAAGGTGGGTCATGGAGAAGTTGATAGCTCTCTTAAGGTGATCGTAAACAGTGCCCTCGCCGCCGTTGGAGTAGAGGATAACCTCATCGAGGAAGCCCCTGTTTCCGCTTTCACCGATATACTTAACAATAGTGGGGAAGAGCCAAAGAGCATCGTCCGCACGGTAAGAGGGGTGACCTGTTTCCTTTGCGTAAACGGAATTTTCATCGTTTTCATCGGGACAGGTTTCGTGACCCGCGTTGTGATTGAACTTAACAAGAGGCAGTCCCGCACCGTTATCAACCTGTGCGGAGAGCATAAAGCGAATCTTGTCGGCAGCGGTTTCGGGGTCAAGGTGGATAATACCCTGAATATCCTGAACGGTGTCACGATAGCCGTAGCCGTTTCTCAGACCGCAGTAAACGAAGGACGCAGCTCTTGACCAGATAAATGTGATAAAGCACTGATATGCGTTCCATACATTTACCATATTGTTGAATGTATCGGAGGGAGTTTTTACGCTGAAACGATTGAGTATCTCGTGCCAGTGGGCAATAAGCTCCTTAACCTCTTCATCAGCCTTTGCGGGGTCTGCATACTGTGCGATGATTTCATTTGCCTGTGCATTGCAGCGCTGACCGAGAATATAGGTGAGGGTTCTTGTTTCACCCGGCTGAAGTACGATATCGGACTGCAAAGCCGCACAAGCGTTGCCGTTGTAGTTAAGCACATTGTCGCATTTCCCGCTTTCAACGCCGATGGGGTTGGCATAGCTGCGGTAGGAGCCTATAAAGCTGTCAAGCGCACCGTTATAAGCGGAAATATCAGCGCCTGCAAGACCGAGGAAACGCTCTCTGTAGTTAGAGCCTGTAGCGTCCTTGCCGCTGTTTATATTAATGTGCTGGAGAATCTTATTCCCCTCAAAGGTTGTCTGTGTGATAAACTGTGTGTACTGGAGATTAATCTGATCCTGCTCGTAGTTGTTTTCCGAGGTAAATTCGCAGAAGCCGTAAACGGAAAGATTTCTGGGCTTATCGGAATTATTGGTAATCTTTGCGTTCCAAACCTCATAGGTTTTTCCAAGGGGAACGTAGTATGTAACCTCGGACTTGATATCGGAATATTCGCCTGTGATAACAGTATAGGCAGTACCGTGGCGGCACTCACTCTTGAACTTATCCAGCGGCTTGCATACGGGCGCCCATGATGCCGACCAGTAGTCGCTTGCATCGTTATCTCTGATGTAAACGTATCTGCCGGGAAGAGCTATGTTTGTGTTAAAGCGGTAGCGGATAATTCTTCCGTTAGCACCTGATTTTACAAAGCTGTAGCCGCCTGCATTGTTGGAGATAATTGCGCCGTATTCGGGGTCGCCCAGATAGTTCGCCCAAGGCGCGGGGGTATCGGGACGTGTGATAACATACTCCTTGTTTTCAAGGTTGAAATGTCCGTAGTTCATGATTTTGCACTCCTTATAACTTAATCGTTTAAGATTGCGGTTTTACGCCGTTTTGTGTATATTGCATACACAATTCTCTCTCCATTATATCAAATTTATGCAGGTTTTGCAATAGGCTTATGAAATTTAACAATTTGTTTTATATTTAGTATTGCTCCCGCAATTTTCATAGAGAGATTACAGATTTATTTCCAATAAAATGCAGTAAAAAATGAAAGCCTCGCAGAAATTTCATGCAAAATATTTATGACTTTCGGTCATATGCTCCGAGAACATGAAAAAACAGGGCGGCGGCTCTGTGAAAATCAACAAATTTAAAGTGGTGATTTTCACATATTTTTACTTGAGTTCCAAGGGATCGGCACAAATGTAAAAAAATAATTAAAATGCAAGGAAAAACGAAAAAACTTGCAAAAATCCTCTTGACAAGATGAAAAGAAGGTGCTATAATGGTAGCATAATTTCTGTGAACTGAGTAAGGTTAGGAGAGTGAGTGTATGCTGTTAAAAGAAGGCGAAATCAGAATCCCGTCGGGATGCGCCATCTCAGGGTTAATAAGCAGGGACGGCAACAGGATCAACGGCGGAGAAATCGTCAAATCCATAAGCTATATGCACGACCGTTCCAACGGTTTGGGCGGAGGCTTTGCGGGGTACGGAATATATCCCGAATACAAGGACTACTACGCTTTTCATGTTTTCTACAACACCAATGAGGCGAGAGAGAGAACAGAGAGGTTTCTCGACAGACATTTCGATGTCATAAACCTAAGCCGCATTCCCACAAAGAAGATCCCGGCAATAAAGAACGAGCCGCTTATTTGGAGGTATTTTGTAAATCCTCTGCCAACCAAGATTGCATCGTCGCAGCTTGATGAAAAGGAATTTGTTGCGAAATGCGTTATCCGTATCAACAATGATATCGACGGCGCATATATTTTTTCCAGCGGAAAGAATATGGGCGTTTTCAAGGCTGTGGGCTTTCCCGAGGACGTCGGAGAGTTTTATCGCCTTGATGAGTACGATGGCTATGCATGGACTTCCCACGGACGTTATCCTACAAATACCCCCGGTTGGTGGGGAGGCGCGCACCCCTTTGCGCTCCTTGATTACACCATTGTACATAACGGTGAAATATCCTCCTATGATGCAAACCGCCGCTTTATAGAGATGTACGGGTACAAATGTACGCTTCTGACCGATACGGAGGTTATTACATACATTTTTGACTGGCTTAACAGAAAGCAGGAGCTTTCACTGGAGGATATAGCGTCAATCATCGCCGCACCTTTCTGGAGCGAAATTGAAGGGTATGAGAAATCCGAGCCGGAAAAGGCTGCAAAGCTTAAATATTTTCGCAATTCCTTCTCCAGTCTGCTTATTACCGGACCTTTCTCCATTATTTTGGGATATACCGGCGGAATCATGGCGCTTAACGACCGCTTAAAGCTGCGTTCAATGGTTGTTGCGGAGAAAAAGGACGTTGTCTATATAGCGTCGGAGGAATGTGCGATCAGAGCTATCTGCCCCGACTGCGGAAACGTGTGGTCACCGAGAGGCGGAGAACCGGTTATTATAAACCTTAGCGAGGAGGGCAAGAGAAAATGCCTGTAAATTTCTTTCCCGCAGAGTTTGAAGTAGTCAGAAATGCGGATAAATGTATTAAATGTCGTGCTTGCGAACGTCAATGCTCCAATGAGGTTCATTACTATGATGCCGACTATGATAAAATGCTTTCTAAGGACAGCAGCTGCGTTGACTGTCAAAGGTGCGTATGTCTATGTACCACAGGCGCTCTCAAGATAAGCCCCAATGAGAACGCTTTCAGAAAGAGTGCCAACTATACCCAGCAGCTTATGATAGAGAACTATCGTCAGGCAGGTACGGGTGCGGTTCTTCTTTCATCTATGGGTACGCCCAAGGATTACCCTATTTACTGGGATAAAATCCTTATCAACGCTTCCCAAGTAACAAACCCCTCCATTGACCCTCTCAGAGAGCCTATGGAAACCAAGGTTTTCTTGGGCAAAAAGCCCTCGGGAATAAAGAAAAATCCCGACGGAAGCATAAATACCGAAATGACACCTTATTTGGAACTTAACACACCGATTATGTTCTCGGCTATGTCCTACGGCTCTATCTCAAAGAATGCACACGAATCTCTTGCAAGAGCCGCAACGGAGCTTGGTACATACTACAACACGGGTGAGGGCGGTCTGCACAAGGACTTCTACAAGTACGGACCAAACACCATTGTACAGGTAGCGTCCGGACGTTTCGGCGTATTTAAGGATTATCTCGATGCGGGTGCGGCTATCGAAATAAAAATGGGTCAGGGTGCAAAGCCCGGTATCGGCGGACATCTTCCCGGTGCGAAAATCAGAGAGGACGTTTCCAAGACCCGTATGATTCCTATGGGAACGGATGCCATTTCCCCTGCACCTCACCACGATATTTACTCCATTGAGGATTTGCGTCAGCTTATATTCTCCCTCAAGGAGGCAAGCGAGTATAAAAAGCCTGTTATCGTAAAGATTGCGGCTGTCCATAATGTAGCCGCCATAGCCTCCAGTATTGCCCGTTCAGGTGCTGATATTATCGCCATAGACGGTTTCAGAGGCGGCACAGGTGCTGCTCCCACAAGAATCAGGGATAACGTCGGTATACCTATTGAGCTTGCTCTTGCGGCGGTAGACCAACGACTGAGAGATGAGGGAATAAGGAACGAGGTTTCTATCGTTGCTGCCGGCTCGGTAAGATCCGCATCCGACTGTGTAAAGGCTATTGCGCTGGGCGCAGATGCGGTGTATATCGCAACTCCCACTTTGCTTGCAATGGGCTGTCACCTTTGCAGAAGCTGCCATGCGGGTAAGTGTAACTGGGGTATCGCAACACAGCGTCCCGACCTTGTAAAGCGTCTTAACCCCGATGTGGGCGCACAAAGACTTGTAAATCTGGTTCATGCGTGGGATCACGAAATAAAGGAAATCATGGGAGGCATGGGCATTAACTCCGTTGAATCATTGCGAGGCAACAGGCTCATGCTGAGAGGTATCGGTCTTTCACAGAAAGAGCTTGATATTCTCGGTATTCTCCATGCAGGCGAATAAGACTTATACTTATATATTATTGTATGAAAGGAATATCGTCCATGAAACGTGTATATGTTAATGAGGACTGGTGTCTGGGGTGTCATCTGTGCGAGTTTTACTGCGGCTTTGCCAACAGCGGCGAAACCGATATGGCTAAGGCTTATAAGCTCGGCAGAGCGGCTGCTCCGAGAATCAGGGTTGAAGAGGGCGACGGCATAAATTTCGCCGTACAGTGCAGACATTGCACAGATCCTCTTTGTGTAAAGGGTTGTATCGCAGGTGCGCTGAGCAAGACCAAGGACGGGGTTATAGAGATTAACACCGATAAGTGCGTCGGCTGCTATACCTGTGTGCTTTCATGTCCCTACGGCTGTATAGTAATTGACCCGAAAAACAACGGAAGAACTATCACAAAGTGCGAGCTTTGTACAAGAAATTCCGCGGGAGAGCCTGCCTGCGCAGCTAACTGTCCCAACAGGGCAATAGTTTTCGAGGAAAGGGGTGAGGCGTGATGAAATACGTTATTATCGGCAACTCCGCTGCGGGAATAGGTGCTGTTCAGGGAATAAGAGAGGTTGACACCGAGGGAGAAATCCTGCTTATATCCGATGAAAAGTACCACACCTACTCACGCCCTCTTATTTCCTACTATCTCAAGGGTGCGGTCACCGAGGATAATATGATTTACCGCCCCCTTGATTTCTACGAGAAGAACAATGTAAAGACTATGCTCGGCGTAAAGGTCACTGCCATAGACGCTGCTGCAAAGACGGTTACTCTTGACAGCGGTGAAATCGTGGGCTATGACAAGCTGATGTACGGCGCAGGCTCTGTTCCCTTTGTTCCCCCTATGGACGGAATGGAGAACGTGGAGAATAAATTCTCCTTTATGAAGCTTGATGATGTAAAGGCTATAGAAAAGGTTGTAAAGCAAGGCTCCTTGAAGTGCATATCACCCGCCGTAATTTTA
>Ga0192278_1095_pt1 | contig 17729 bp, 21 predicted proteins | sample Koala_Koa24_K3_FD_131271 | JGI IMG/M metagenome (GOLD analysis project Ga0192278, IMG submission 131271) | Enriched cells from koala feces incubated with labeled cellulose particles, San Francisco Zoo, California, United States - Koala_Koa2-4_K3 ...
GCCGCATTTGGCATAGCCGCCGTACTGTGTGTGGCTTGTGATACCGCTAGCACCGATACCGAGGAGGAAATAACGGTTGACACAGGTGTGTATTACATCGGTCAAACCTGTGACCATGACGACAGCTACACAGAGCCTGTCGTACCCGACGGAAAGTATTATCCAAACGGGGATATAAACGCCGACTACTACATTGAAATAGCGGGCAATACGGTGTCGTACAGAAATTCCGACGGGAGCTGCATTGAGGATTTTGTCTGGAACAGTCAGGAGTTTAAGGTTATAACGCAGCACTATGCAGATGACAGTCTGGTGCTTTCCTATGTTTGGGACGAATATACCGATGAGGAAATAGCTGCCATACAGGAGGAGTTCCCTAACTTCAGCGGAAAATACATTATATCCGGCTATTATTCAAATTTAAAAATTGAGGACGGTGTATTTAAAATAGCTCCCTATCCTGCCAATGAAAAGCTGACTGCGGATTTTACCGATGGTGTTTATTGTACAGCAACTTAATAATTTTATGCTCCCGAAAGACTATAGCCTTTCGGGAGCATTTTTCAGCTTCTGCCGAGTTATATTATCTCCGTTCAGTCAATCCGCAGATTCCGTTGTCCTTATCTGCTTTTCCAGCGGATATTGAATGTACGCAGTCTGTACATTCTCCCGAAGCTTATTATGAAATCCGCTGTCATAAGCGTCATAAGCGTAAAGCCCACCTTTTCCGCCGTGCTGTCGGGAATTTGCGATATAATGTTCATAATCGGTACAAAGCAATATCCCATGAAAAGGGTTATAATAAGCGCAAAGCCTATGCTTGTGGGGATTGAAGTGTATTTTGTGATATGTAAGGGAAGCTTTGTGTAATTCCAGTATTCAAAGCCGAACACCTTTTCCACAAAGGTTCCCAGCAGTATTTCGCCGATGCTGACCGCAAAGAACGCCATTGTGAAATATGCAAGATATCCCATAAAATGCGACTGATTATAAAGCACCTGACCGTTTACGGCTATCGTCTGCGGTCTGCCTGCCAAAAGCTCCATAGCCACCACAAGAAGTCCGTAGCCCAGCAAAAACGGGAATGTCATATTCCTGTTATCCACATAACCCTTGGTTATCAGCAGCCATGCATTTTCAAGCAAAAATCCCAGAAAGGAAATTACCGCTGCCATCAGTGCCAGCTGCACCAATGTATATCCGTCAAGGACGCTGCTGAAATCTATATCCTTTAAGCCCTGTTCCCGTAACATAAAAATCCCTCTCCTTTTCCTTAAAAACTATTGACAACACGCTACAAATGTGTTATAATTACATCAGTTCCACAGTTACAATTGTAACACCTATTGCAGGGGTTGTCAAGTCCCCTGCATAAAAAAAACAACATTATCCCCCTGCGGCAGTTATGCCGTTACAGAAAGGTGGCTTTTTGTAATGTCAATTATCAAAACCGAAATGGAAAAAAGGGAAATATTCCGTATGTCAAACGGCGAATCAAAGCGTATTACCAAGGAGTGCCTGCAAACCGCCCTTATCTATCTTATGGCGGAAAAGCCCTTGGAGAAAATCACTATCACCGAGCTTGTTCAGCGTTCGGGAGTTTCACGAACCGCTTTTTACAGAAATTACAACACCAAGGAGGATATTCTTTCGGAAATGAGCGAGGAAATATCCGATGCTATCACTAAATCTATGGACAGTAAGGAATATGAGGAAAACCCCAAAAGCTGGTATGCAGCGATTTTCTCCGAGGTGAGAAAGGAAAGCAGACTTATGGGTATGCTCCTTAAAACAAGTATGTTTGATACCATTGTCGAGCGGCTTAAAGATATAATCAAGGGTGAAGCTGCAAGCGATGTGGGGTATATGTATATGCTGGAGGCGTCTGCCGCCGCACAGATTTCCCTGCTGACCGAGTGGTTCAACCATGGTATGAAGGAAAGCGAGGATTACATGGCGGAGCTTTGCCTGAAAATAAGGACCTCTCTGGCTTAAGTCTGAAATTATGGGTATATTCGATTATTTTCGCCAAAGCTATTGCAAAATACACGAAAATAGGATATAATGTATTTGCGGCTTGCTCTGCCGCAGAAGTTCAATGCAAAGGAGTAATCACAATGAGTTTTAAGGTAACACCCGATACCGTTATCGGAGATATTCTCGATGCGGATATGGATACTGCTCCCTACTTTCTGGAGATAGGTATGCACTGTCTGGGCTGCCCCGCCTCAAGAGGGGAATCCATTGCAGATGCCTGTGCGGTACATGGCACTGACGTTGATGCGCTTGTTGAGCAGCTTAACAAGCACTTTGAGGAAAAATAAAACTTCCGCTGATACCGCACAAGGCAGCTTGTGCGGTATTTCTTAGGTAAAGTGTATGATATTAAAGGATCAAAGATTACTCACCTGCGCGGCTCTTGTTAAGGGTAATTTCGTTTGCGATGTGGGGACGGATCACGGCTATCTCCCCGCATATCTTATTACAAGCGGAAAATGCAGCCGCGCCATAGCCTGCGATATAAACCCCTTGCCCCTTTCCGCCGCCAAAGCTACAGCGGAGAGGGAGGGGATTTACCACAAGGTAAGCCTTATTCTTTCGGACGGGCTGAAATCCGTTCCCACGGAGAATGTCACCGATATTGTCATTGCAGGTATGGGCGGCGAGCTTATATACAGAATAATATCCGAGGACAACCGTCTTAGGGAAAATAATATAAATCTCATTCTCCAGCCTATGACACGGGCGGAATATCTGCGGCGGGCGCTTGCCGAGGGCGGATTTGAAACGGACAGCGAGGTTATATGCCGCCAAGGAAAATTCCTGTACACGGTTATTCGATGCCGTTACACAGGAAAACCGTCTGTACTTCAGCCAACCGATGAACACCTTGGGAAAATAGATTTATCACTCCCCCTGTCGGCTGAATATGCACGTTTTCAGGCTCAGCGTCTGAAAAAGGCGGCTGTGGGACTTTCCTCCTCCAATCCCGAAAAAAGCGAGGAGCTTACTAAAATCATTAACCTTATTACAGAAAAAATCGAGGGGAATATATAAAATGTCTACCGTAAAGGATTTCTACAATGCCATAAATGAATTTGCACCTTTTTCCACAGCGATGTCTTGGGATAACAGCGGGATTATTGTGGGCGACCCCGATGAGGAGGTTTCCTCCGTCATAACCGCTCTCGATATAACCACAGAAACCGTGAGGGAAGCGCACGAAAAGGGAGTACAGCTTATCATAAGTCATCATCCCGTAATATTTCATCCCCTAAAAAGCCTTTCCCCCGACTCCGTCCCCGCAATGCTCATAAGATACGGTATCGCCGCAATCTGCGTCCATACTCCATTTGACATGGCGCCCTGCGGAATGAACAAGGGACTAAGGGACATTCTGTGGGACAAGCTGGGCTTTTGCGATGCCGAACCTCTTGAAGTGACGGGCGACGGACTTTCCATAGGAATGATATACACCCTTGCAAGCCCTATCGAACCCGAAATGGCTGCGGAAATAATAGGCAATGCATTGGGCTGCACTGTTGTCCGCTTTAACAGAGGCGGCAGGGTAATTCGCCGCCTTGCCGTAAGCTCCGGCGCAGGGGGAAGTCTTTGCGCTCTTGCGGCTCAAAAGGGTGCGGACGCATTAGCTGCGGGAGATTTCAAGCACAGTGATTTTGTTGACTCACTGAACAGCGGATTTACGGTAATTGACTGCGGTCACTACCACACGGAAAGGATTTTCAGCGGAATGATGAAAGAGCTGCTTTCTCCCCTGTTCCCCGATGTGAATATTACCGAAACATCAAAGGGCGACGACCCCGTAAGCTATTACCCTGTGGGGAGTGAGGACTGATATGAAAAGCGGTTTTATCTGTCCCGTATGCGGATTGCCCCTTGAGAGGGACGGGCACAGCTATCTTTGCCCCAATCGTCACAGCTTTGACATCTCCTCCAAGGGATATGTCAATCTTCTTCTGTCAAGCCAAATGAATGCCAAGCTACCGGGAGATAATAAGCTTATGGTAAATGCAAGGCGGTCATTTCTCGAAAAGGGATATTATTCTCACCTTGCTGAAACAGTTTCCCACACGGCAGTGAAGTATTTCTGCGGCGGACGTATACTTGATGCAGGCTGCGGAGAGGGATATTACACCAAACAGGTAGTTAAAGCACTTGAAAATGCGGAAAAGGATTTTTCACTTCTTGCTGTGGATATTTCCAAAGCCGCCTGTGCCTGCACCGCCTCCTCCTTTAAGGGTAACAGCCGTGTGGAAACGGCGGCGGCAAGCGTATTCCGACTGCCTATCTCGGACAATGGCATTTTCCTGCTCATAACCATGTTCTCACCCTTTTGCGGGAATGAATACCGCAGGGTGCTGGGAAAAGACGGCATTATGATTATGGCTATTCCCTCGAAAATGCATTTATTTTCCTTGAAAGCGGCTATATACGACACTCCCTACGAAAATACGGTCAAGGACTTTGATATTGAGGGCTTCAGCCTTATTGAGGCTGTGGAATGTTCAAAGAATATCCTCCTTGACAACCCCACCGATATACAAAATCTATTCACTATGACCCCCTACTACTACAAAACAAGCGAGGAGGGTCACAAACGTGTAAATTCCCTTGAAAGCCTTGAAACCGAGGCGGATTTCACGGTTTTGATATACAGGAAATCAGGTGATAGCAATGGCTCTTGACGGTACATTTCTCCTTGCGGTTAAGCAGGAGCTGGAACCTCTTGTGGGAGGCAGAATAGAAAAAATTCATCAGCCCTCCCGTGACGAAATACTAATCTCTATACGCACCCGTTCGGGCAGCAATAAGCTGCTTTTCTCCCTTGTTTCGGGAGCATCGCGGGTTCATCTTACCGCACAAAGCATAGAAAATCCCCAAACTCCCCCTATGTTCTGTATGCTGCTGAGAAAGCGGCTCGGCGCGGGGCGGCTTATTGCCGTAAGGCAAAACGGGCTTGAAAGAATACTGTTTTTTGACTTTGAAACCATAAACGAGTTGGGGGACACGGTGACGATTACCCTTGCCGCGGAGCTTATGGGAAAATACTCCAACCTAATTGTTATCGGGGATAACGGCAGGATAATAGACTGCCTGCGCCGTTCAGAGGATGCTGTTACCTCACAGCGTCCCCTTCTTCCCGGAATGACCTACACTCTCCCTGAAAAGCAGGATCGCCTTAATTTCCTTATCGCTTCCGACGAGGATATGACCGCGCGAATTTCAACGGTAAGCGGCACATCGCTGTCAAAGCACCTTGTCGCCGTATTTGAGGGCATTTCTCCCGTGCTTGCAAGGGAATGGGTTTATCTTGCACTGGGAGATAATGAAAACGCCGAAATGAACGAGGATATCTGCGGAAAAATCATTGCCCAAATAAAAAAGACCCGAAATGATTTTCTTTCGGGCAGCAGAAAATATACTATTTTAAAGGAAAACGGCGAAAGGCTAAAGGACTTTTGCTTTACGGATATAACCCAGTACGGCAGCTTTATGGAGAATATATACTGTGACAGTGCCTGCTCTCTCCTTGACCGCTTCTACGGCGAACGGGACAGAAGCGGCAGAATGAAGCAGCGCTCCCAAGATCTCCATAAGCTTCTCACCAACACCGAAAAGCGTATCAGGGGACGTATAGCCAATCAGCAGCTGGAGCTTGCAAACTCCGAAAAGCGGGAGCAGCTTAAACTGAAAGGCGATCTTATCTCCGCAAATATATACCGCCTTGAAAAGGGTATGGGCAGCTTTGAATGTGAAAATATATTCGATGAGGGCTGTCCCACTGTGCGGATTGAGCTTGATCAAAGGCTTACACCCTCACAGAATATGCAGAGGTATTATTCCGCATACCGAAAGGCAAGCACTGCCGAGAAGCAGCTTATGAAACAAATTTCTGCGGGAGAAGATGAACTGAGGTACATTGAAAGCGTTTCCGACGCTCTTTCACGGGTACAGACGGAGAGCGATATTGCGCAGCTGCGGCTGGAGCTGTCCGAACAGGGATATATTCGCGCGCAAAAGGGAAAGGCAAAGCCGCCGAAACCTGCCCCGCCCATACAGCTTACCTCCCCCGACGGTTTTACCGTGCTTGTGGGGCGAAACAATGTTCAGAACGATCAGCTTACCTTTAAGCTGTCGGAAAAAACCGATATTTGGCTTCATGTAAAGAACATTACCGGCTCACACGTTATAATCAAGGCGCAGGGCGGTGATGTACCCGATTCAACCGTCATGTATGCCGCAAGGGCGGCGGCTAAGTACAGCAGCGCGGCAAGCTCCTCACAGATTCCTGTGGACTATGTTCCCGTGAAATACGTAAAAAAACCCTCCAGTGCAAAGCCCGGAATGGTTATCTTCACAAACAACAGAACGGTTTATGTAACACCGCTTGAAGAATAGGCTGACGGAGATGAAGCGATATGAAAAAGCTTAAAATTATCCTGAATGTATTGTTTATAATACTTGATATTGCGGCAATTGTTATGATTATCAGTGACATGGTAAAAGAGGAAGATTGATTTTCAAAATGGAACTGAATGCCGCTTAGGGGGCAGTCGTAAGTAGTAAAGAAAAAGCGTAAACCGAACGAAAGTCCGATTTACGTTTATTTGCTTTTATTCCTCTATCCTCATAGGCACAAGCCTAAGCATAATCCTGCCCACGCTTTTCTCCATAAGCCACCTGTATTCCTCAGGCTCTACTCTGCCGCCTATCCCCAAAAGCTCGTATACGACAGACCCCTCCCGCAGCCTTTGGTTAAGTGCCGTAAAGCCGCTTCTTTCATAGAAGCTCTTGCGCTTTACACGTTCATCATAGTTGGGCGCGGACTTATCAAGCTGCTCTATTGCAAGGAAAATCCGTCTGCCGCGGTACTTTTTCCGCAAGGCTTTCAATGCGCCGCTGCCGCAGCCCTTTCCCCGCTCGCTTTCGTCTATGGCAAAATAGAAAAGATAGGATAAATCGCCCTCACTGACCACATACATCAGTCCTACCCATTTTTGGTCGTTATATATCCCCCAAAAATCCACGTCCTCCTTTTTCGCCATCTGCGACAAAAGGAAAAAGGGCGCGCGTTCATCGGCGGGAAATGCGGTCTTGTAAAGACGTTTCATTCTCCCGAAGTCGGGAGAATGAACGTCAACATATTTAAGCTCTGTATTCATATGGGATTATGACATCATAAGGGCAAGGATTGTAAGCTCTGCGTCCTCTGAGCCTTCCGCAGGCTTAATCTCGATGGTATGGGCCTCGGTGTCCTTGGAAAGAAGCGCCTGTGTGGTTTCGCCGTATGTTCCCCAGCCGCCGCTGAAATCACTGTCAATTACGGCTTTTCTCTGACCGTCCACATAGACCTCGAATGTGCCGCCCTTTCCGTTGGTCTGCATAACATAGAACAGACCGAAGCACTTACATTCCACATCAAAGGTAATAGAACCGCCGCTTGTTGTTACCCAGTTATCGGTGAACATTGTGGGGTAAACGGTATTTGAACCCACCTCAAAGCCGTTCATTTCCGTTGCCTCTATTTCGGTGGCGTTATAAAGCTTTGCGTCAGCGTAATAATCCGCCGTATATGCCGCCGTATCAAAAGAAAGATCGGAGGTATCTATGCTGTCCAGCTCATCGTAAACGCTGTCAAGGTAGCGGGAAATAAGCTGACCTATAATATCGTGACCCGCATCGTTGGGGTGAATATTGTCAGGGGAAATATCCGTCCATGCAAGAGTACCCGCAGCAACCTCGGGATATACCACATCGTGATAGGAAATCATGGGGAGATCATATGCAAAGCCTATTTCCTTGTGGGTATCCCGAAGACTTGTGCCGTCCTCCATAGTGGTAAAGAGCAATATAACGGCAGGCTGTGAATCACAGTTGAGTATCTTCCTTACAAGGCTGTCGTAGGAGTATTTGTTCATAACCTTATCGCCGTCATTTACGGAAAATTCCACTATAACCACATCAGGCTCATAGGCAAGAAGCTGCTCGTCAACTCTGTGAACGCCAAGATAGGAGGTTGTGCCGCCTATACCCGCATTTACATAGTTAATCTCCGCATTCGGGAACTTTTCGCACCAATATTGATTGAAAAGTCCCGCATAAGAAAGCTCGGAGGAGGAAGCAAGACTTCCTTGGGTAATAGAGCCGCCGATAACGCCTACTGTAATGCTTTCGCCGTTTTCAGCCTTTTCCATTGCCGCCGCAAGCCTTGACTTGTTTCCCTCGTTAAGTATAGCCCTTTCGTACATGGTATCGGTAACTCCTGCCTCCAGGTCAACAGGCTCTGTGGGAACTGCCTGTGTGGTAATGGAAACCTTAGTTTCCGCTGCGGGCGCGGTGGTTTCCTCCACAGCTGCGGTTTCACTTTGCGTATCATCGGAGGATGCGCTGTCGCCGCAAGCGGTGCAAAGGGAAACGCACATCAAAGCCGCCATGACTGCGGCTGTTATTTTCTTATTCATGTCAAATTACCTCTTCTCAATCAAATCTTTGAATAGCCAAAGCTGTTTACAAGCGCATCTACCTTTTGACCGCCCTTGCACATAGGACAATCAACGGATTTATAGGTATCATATCCGGGAATATCGTCCCTTGTAAATACGGCATGAACGTCAATTCCGTTGGCGCTGTCTATAGCGGAGAATATTGCGCTGATAGCCACAAGCTGACCGTTATAATAGCGCAGGCACTCTATTGCCCTGTTAATGGATTTACCTGTGGACGCAGAGGAAATAAGCAGCAAAACACGCTTACCCCAGATGTTCTTCTGTATATTATCCCTGAAAATCATCTGATTATTGGAGTTAAGCTCCGGGGTGATAACGGAAATATCGGAATTTACGTTGATACCACCGCTTGAAAGGCACTCCGCCAAAAATGCTCCCAAAATCTCCGTACCCTCAAGGCAAATAATGGTATCAATATACGTTCCCACATAGGAGCCTGCCAGCTGATCTGCCGCAGCCTTTGCCATTTTGTGGCTTGTCTTAATGCCTGTGAGATCCACATAATAATTTATATGGGAGTGGTTTGTGGCAAAATGGCCGGGGATAATGTCTATTTTTACCCTTTTGTTCTTTCGCGATTCTATAGTCTGAACTCTGCTTTCCATGGTAAAACCTCCATCTATAAAAAATATTTCGGTACAATATCAGCATAACGCTGTCATAATGATAACATATTTTTCGGATTTAGTCAAGCAATTTGTATAAATTGTTTAAACAAAGTAAAATAAAAAACCGCCATAACGCTTCCCGTTACGGCGATCGAAAAAATCTTACTCGGCAGACTTAGCAGCATTAAGCTTCTTTTGAAGCTGGCTCTTCTTTCTTGCTGCCTTATTCTTGTGCATAACACCCTTTGCGCAAGCCTGGTCAACTCTCTTTATAGCGAGCTTTACGGACTCCTCGGTGGTATCTGTATCAGCCTTCTTAAGTGTGGTCTTAAGGTTGGACTTAATCATCTTGTTTCTAAGGGTCTTGTTGTTGATAGCCTTTACTCTCTTCTTAGCAGATTTAATGTTTGGCATATTCTTATCCTCCACGAAAATAAATAATAATTATATACAGGTCGGATATAATAGCAATGGTGGTTCAAATGACACGGTAATGAACCGGCAAAATGCTGTAAATCATTCTGCGTCAAGCTATCTCTCCTATTTGCATGACCTGCTCGTCGTCCTGAGGTCACACTCACATAAAAATATTATACCACTTATCAAAACTGTTTTCAATAGAAAATTCGGGAAAATGTGAAGAAATTTTTCGCCTGTTTTTGTTTAATTTGACATAAGCTACATAAAATGGCTTTGCTGCCGTCTATACAGGAGGTCAATAAAATGTCAAACAGAACGGATCTTGCGGTGGAAATACTGGACGAAAACGCTCGCAGGCTGCCAAAGGGTGTGGAAAGAAAAATGCGCCGCAGCAGCGTTTGCAGCATTACGGAGATTATCATAAAGGATCATATGGCGGGACTGCGGCTGGGAAAGGCAAAGGGGCGGTATGTCACCGTGGAAACGGATCGCCTTTCGGCACACCCCGAGGATTTCGGAGAGCAGTCACAGAATATTGCCAATGAAATAACATCTCTGATGGGAAATCCGAAAAATCTTCTTGTATGCGGTCTTGGAAACGAAAGCATTACCCCCGACGCTTTAGGTCCGAAAACCGCAAAGCGGATAATCGCCACACGGCATCTTTCCGAGGAAAATGTGGGGAATGAGTTAGGCTCATTGTCCTTGAGATCCGTTTCTGTGCTTTCGGCGGGAGTTATGGGGCAGACGGGAATAGAAAGCTCGGAAATAATCCTGTCCCTCTGCGACACCGTAAAGCCCGACTGCATAATTGCCGTTGATGCCCTCGCCTGCAGCGACATTTCACGGCTTGGCACAACCATACAGATTACCGACACGGGAATTTCCCCCGGTTCGGGAGTGCAGAACCGCCGCAAGGAGCTTTCAAAGGCGGCTACGGGAATACCCGTCATTGCCGTAGGCGTTCCCACTGTGGTGGATATGCACAGCATAATCTGCAATGTCACCGGAAATTCCCCCGACAAGCATATGCCAAATATGATGGTGACAACGAGGGATATTGACAAGCTCATCGACCGAACGGCACATCTTCTCGCCTTTGCCATCAACAGAGCCGCACAGCCATCCCTTAGCAATGAGGATATCCTTTCCCTTATGTAAACAAAAACCGGAGTATAGCCCTTGGAAATACTCCGGATAATTTTATTTTGCGCCCCTGTCGTGTACGCTTATTCTGTTCAGCGCACGTTGGAGCTTCATCTCGGCAAGATCCATATCTCTGCCGCTCTTCTTGGCGGAAAGGCGCTGCTTTGCGTCCTCAAGGGATCGCTTTGCCCACTCAATATCAATCTCGTCCGCCCACTCAACCGCATCCGCAAACACAGACACCTTATTTGAGCCTACCTTGATAAGTCCCGAGGAAACGGCTGCCGCTCGCCAGCTGCCGTCCTCCATCATTATCCTCATAGGTCCAGACGGCAGACTTGCCACAAGACTTATATGGTTTGCCAATATACCAATATCGCCCTCGGTGGTACGCACGATTATCTGCGTGGTTTCGCCATCGAAAAAGGTCTTTTCGGGGGTTATCACCGTAAGCTGATACGCTGTCGGCATATTCACACCGTCCTTTCGGGGTTATTCTTCGGGCATCTTCGCCTTTTCAACCGCCTCGTCGATAGTACCCACAAACAGGAATGCCGACTCGGGCAGATCGTCATGAAGTCCCTCGATTATTTCCTTAAAGCCTCTTATGGTTTCCTTTAGAGGTACATATTTACCCTTCATACCTGTAAACTGCTCCGCTACATGGAAAGGCTGGGACAGGAAACGCTGTACCTTTCTCGCCCTGGAAACGGTAATTCTGTCCTCATCGGAAAGCTCATCCATACCCATAATGGCGATAATATCCTGCAGCTCGGTATATCTCTGGAGAATATTCTGAACCGCACGGGCTGTTTCGTAATGCTCATACCCCACCACATCGGGAGAAAGTATTCTGGACGTGGAGTCAAGAGGGTCAACGGCGGGATATATGCCCAGTGAAGAGATGCTTCTCGAAAGAACCGTTGTAGCATCAAGATGCGCAAAGGTCGTTGCGGGGGCAGGGTCGGTAAGGTCATCCGCAGGGACATATACCGCCTGAACGGAGGTGATAGAGCCTTTTCCCGTGGAGGTTATACGCTCCTGTAGAGCGCCCATTTCCGTGGCAAGTGTGGGCTGATAGCCAACCGCCGAGGGCATACGTCCGAGAAGCGCCGACACCTCGGAGCCTGCTTGGGTAAAACGGAATATATTGTCAATAAAGAGAAGTACGTCCTGTCCCTGGACATCACGGAAATATTCTGCCATAGTAAGTCCCGACAGACCGACTCTCATTCTCGCTCCGGGAGGCTCGTTCATCTGACCGTATACAAGAACGGTTTTGTCGATAACTCCCGATTGCTTCATTTCATGGTAAAGGTCGTTGCCCTCACGGGTACGCTCACCAACACCGGTAAATACGGAAATGCCGCCGTGCTGGTTGGCAACGTTATTGATAAGCTCCTGGATAAGGACGGTTTTACCTACTCCCGCTCCTCCGAAAAGACCGATTTTACCGCCTTTCAGATAGGGGCAGATAAGGTCGATAACCTTAATTCCCGTTTCAAGAACCTCACTGGAGGCTGTCTGCTCCTCGTAGGAGGGTGCCTCCCTGTGTATCGCCCATCTTTCCTCCGTTTCGACGGCGGGGCCGTTATCAACCGGTTCACCCAGCAGATTGAATATTCTGCCCAGTGTGGCATTTCCCACGGGAACGGTTATAGGCGATCCTGTATCAACGGCATCTATACCTCTTACAAGTCCGTCTGTTGAGGACATGGCAATACAGCGCACTATGTCGTTTCCGATATGCTGCGCTACCTCGCAAACCAAGGTTTTGCCGTTAAATTCAATATTTATCGCATTATTAAGCTTAGGAAGATTATCCTTTTCAAAGCGGATATCCACAACCGCTCCGATTATCTGGACAACCTTTCCCACATTATTCTGCGGCATTAAAAATTCACCTCATTTTTCCATATTGGAGGGAATGGGGAAATATATCCCTCTTTAGTTTAAAGCGCTATTCTCCTGCCGATGCGCCGCCTACAATTTCCGTAAGCTCTTGAGTGATAGCCGCCTGCCGCGCCTTATTGTAGGACAATGACAGGTTATTTATCATCTCCGAGGCATTGTCGGAGGCGTTTTCCATAGCGTTTCGGCGGCTTGCCTGCTCGGCGGCAAAGCTGTCCACCACTGCGCCGAACAGCATTCCCGTAACATACTTGGGTACAATGCTGTTGAAAACCTCCCCTGCGGAGGGCTCGTAAATGGGAATTGCCTTTGACACCTTAATGCTTTCGTCAAATTCCACGGGGAGAACCGCCTTTTGCACAGGCTCTTGGGTAATGGGGGAAACATACCTTGTATAGAAAATATCCACCGAGGAAAACTTCCCCTTTTCGTAGCCTGTAACTATTTCATCGGCAATAAGCTGTGCCCTACTGATTTTCATACCCTCGGCAATTCCGGGATAAGCCCACGGCATGGTGTAATCACGCTTCTCGAAGTATTCCACGGATTTTTTGCCGATGGCAAGGATTTCAACATTGTCCTTACCTCCAAGCTCCTCGATACGCGCCGCGGCAGCCTTGAAAATTCCCGCATTAAAGCCTCCCGCAAGACCTCTGTCGCCCGCAATGACGATGAGAAGTGCCTTGCCCTTTTCGCCCTTGCTTTTAAAGGGGGAGAGAAACTTGGGATTTTCCGCCTGGATTTCGCACATAGTGCCGTATAAAGCGTCAAAATACGGCCTTGCCTTATCCGCCTTTTCCGTAGCCTTTCTCAGCTTTGAGGATGCCACAAGCTCCATAGCCTTGGTTATCTGCATGGTGGATTCAACGCTCTTAATTCTGCGCTTTATATCCTTCATATTTCCTGCAGCCATTTGAATCCTCCTCCGCCTTTACGCTTTTTCGGCGACGAATTTATCGGTAAATTCCGTAAGCACCTCTTTGAGGGCTGTTTCCGTTTCTGCGGAAAGCTGACCGCTGTCCTTGATTGCCCCTGTGATTTCAGGGTGCAGCTCGTTTACAAACTCAAAAAGGGATTTTTCATATTCGGCTATATCCCCGACCGCAACCCTTTCAAGGTAGCCCTTTGTTACGGCGTATATTATAATAACCTGATCCTCAACGGGTATAGGGGAATTTCTGTCCTGCTTGAGGATCTCCACAACCCTTTCGCCGAGAGTCAAACGATCCTTGGTATCCTTATCCAGATCCGAACCGAACTGGGAGAATGACTGCAGCTCTCTGTACTGGGAATAGGTAAGCTTAAGTGAGCCCGAAACTTTCTTCATCGCCTTGATCTGCGCATCACCGCCCACACGGGAAACGGATACACCGGGGTTTACAGCGGGACGAACGCCGCTGTTGAACAGGTCTGTTTCAAGGAAAATCTGACCGTCCGTAATGGATATAACGTTTGTGGGGATATATGCGGACACATCTCCCGCCTGGGTTTCAATTATAGGCAGCGCGGTAATCGAACCGCCGCCGTACTCCTCGCTCAGACAGCAGGCACGCTCCAAAAGCCTTGAGTGGAGATAGAAAACATCTCCGGGATAAGCCTCACGTCCGGGCGGTCTTTTAAGCAGCAGAGAAAGCGTTCTGTAAGCCACAGCGTGCTTCGACAAATCGTCATATACGCAAAGCACGTCCTTTCCCTCACGCAAAAAGTATTCAGCCATTGCAACGCCTGTATAGGGCGCAATATACTGCAGGGGTGCAAGCTCCGATGCGGTTGCGGAAACTATAATGGTATAATCCATTGCACCGTTCTTTTCCAGTGTTTCAACTACGTTGGCAACGGTAGATCTTTTCTGACCGATTGCCACATATATACACAGCACACCCTTATCCTTTTGATTGATAATGGTATCGAGGGCAATAGCCGTTTTACCGGTCTGACGGTCGCCGATAATAAGCTCTCTCTGACCTCTTCCCACCGGTATCATGGAGTCAATAGCCTTGATACCTGTCTGAAGCGGGCGATTAACCGACTGTCTTGCTATAATTCCGTATGCGGGCTGCTCTATTGGACTGGTTTCGCTTGTAAGGACAGCACCCTTTCCGTCAATGGGCTGACCCAAGGCATTTACAACTCTTCCCAAAAGCTCCTCGCCTACGGGGACGGAAACAACAGAGCCTGTTCTCTTGACTGTATCGCCCTCTCTTATCTCCGCATCGGAGCCTAAAAGAACCGCACCTACGGAATCGTATTCAAGGTTAAGTGCCATTCCGTACACTCCGCCGGGAAATTCGAGAAGCTCGTTGGACATACAGTCGTCCAAACCGTGTATCTTCGCGATACCATCGCCGACAGTTACAACCGTTCCCACATCAGTGAGCTTTATTCTGGAATCAAAGTTCTTGATTCTCTCCTTAATAATGCCCGTTATTTCATCGGGGCGTAATTCCATCTTTCCATACCACCTTTACAATGCACAAATTCATGTACACTTAGGATATCATGTTCTTAATCTGTTTTTTCATACCGTCAAGCTTAGTGCGGACGGAGCCGTCAAGCATACTGTCACCATAGCTTACAGCCACGCCGCCCACAAGAGAGGCATCGATTTTCTCGGTAAGGATAATTTCCCTGCCGTACAGCTTTTTCAGCTTTTCGGTAAGCCGCTGCTTCTGCCCGTCGCTTAGGGGCTTTACGGTAGTGACCGTGACCTCCGCTATTCCGTGGAGAGAATAATATTCCTCCTTGAATTTCGCCGCAACCGCTTCCAGATAGCGACATCTTCCGTTTTCGGTAAGAACATACAGAAGTCCGTAGCTTGTTCGTGAGATTTTCCCCTCAAAAAGCTCCCGCAAAAGGTCTTTTTTCTCCTCATCGGTAATAATCGGGGAATCAAGCACGGCATAAAGCTCGGTATTTTCGGAAAATATACGGGATAAAGCCGCCAGCTCGCCGTTTATCTCGGCAGCAGCCTCGCTCCCTTCCTCCTCCGCAATTTCCAGCAGCGCTTCGGTATAAACATTTTCAACCGATCCTGTCACAGCTATTCAGCGCTCCTTTCCGAAATTACTCATCCATGCCCGATATAAACTCATCTATAAGCCTATCCTGCTCGTCATCGGTATCCACATTCCTGTTAATAATCTGCTCCGCAATGCTTACCGCAATATCGGAAATCTCGTCCTTAACGGAATTGACCGCACGCTTGCGATCCTTTTCTATATCGGCGTTTGCCTTGGTAATAATTGCAGCCGCCTCGCTCTTTGCCTCACCGATAATCTCGTCGGAACGCTGCTGTGCCTTTTTGGATGCACTCCGCAAAATCTCGGCGGATTTCTCCTTGGCGCTTGACAGCTTTTCGGTATATTCCGTTTCCTTTTCGTGGGCATTTTCCAAGGCACTGTCGGCATCGTCATAGATTTTGGACACCTGATTTTTACGTTCCTCAAGCACCTTGTTTACCGGTGCAAAGAGAAATTTCTTGAACAGCAGAAACAGGATAAGAGTATTGCACAGCACACCCACAACCGTTGTGGGGTCAATGCTGAAAAAATTAAAATTTATATCCATAGTAATTAGTCCCTTCCGTTATCCTGCCGTTCCCTTTCATCATTCAAGACGACCGAGGAACGGATTTACAAAGAGAAGGATAATACCGACCAGAAGTCCGTAGATACCGGTTGATTCCGCAACGGCGCATCCGACGAACATGGTCTGCTGTGCGGAGCTTTTAGCCTCCGGCTGTCTGCCTATGGTTTCGATAGCCTTACCTACCGCATATCCTTCACCGATACCCGGGCCTATACCTGCTATAAGCGCAAGTCCCGCGCCTATACCCTGTCCGGCAAGAACAATAGCCTTTGCAATAAGCAATGTCTGCTCATAAGTCATAATCTTTTACCTCCGTAAATTTATCTTGGCAGAAAATATATTATGCGTCGTTGGCACCTGCCGCCTGACCAACATACACCATTGTAAGCATAATAAAGACGTAGGACTGTATTACTCCCGAGAAGAAGTCGAAATAAATCGACAATGCCGCCGGGATACCTATCTGAAATATGTGGAAATAGTTCAGAAATTCCAGTGCCTGCAAGGAAAGCGCGTTATACACCACATTGCTCAGCACCGTAAGAAAAGCGTAGACGATGGACGTAATTATCATGCCGCTCGCCATATTTCCGAACATACGCAGTGCCATAGCCAGAGGAGTTGCGACCTCACTCAGAATATTTATCGGCGTGATAAATATCACAGGCTCGGCAAAGCTTTTCAGATAGCCGCCCGCACCGTTATTTTTCAGCTTGTAGTAGGTTATCAGCACAAAGGTCATAACAGCCCATGTACCCGTACAGTTAATGTCAACGGTCATGCTTCTGAATCCTAATATGCTCACTAGCGCACCTGTAAGGGCAAATGTGAAAATTGTGGCTATATAAGGTGCAAACTTTACCATTGACTCGCCCATCATTTCCTTGACCGTGTTGTTGAAAAACTCAACAATATATTCGGCAATGACCTGACGTTTTGTTTCGGGAACTACCTTTAAATCCTTGGTAAGCCATTTCATCAGGATAAAAAGCACCACAATAATAAGCCAGCCCGTAACAATCGTTTCGGAAATATCGAGAGTAAAATCCCCGAAGGCAATTTGTATCATCTTTCTCGGACCCACAACCGAAACGTCAAGCTCGGTTGAAAAATCCTCCGCCAGCAGGGTTTCCATAATTTTACCGCCTCCCTTCAAAGGAAAGTCCGTCAGTGGTTCCTTTTTCCTTTATTTTTGTCTTTGTTTCGTGAGAGTATTCCACTCATGCTGTAGAAAAGCTTGGGGTAGAATATGGGAATACAGCTTGCTATGGCATTGGTAAAGGGCAGCAGAAATCCCGCAGCAATAGCCGCACCCAGCACGGCAAACCGCAGGAGGTAGTATTTGAACATACATCTCCTTGCGGATTTTTCCGTACGGCAGTCGGTAGCCTTTTGCACGGAGATTCCCAGCATAACCATATTGACCAGCATAGCCAGCGTTCCCAGACAAAGCCCCAAAGGAACGGATATATCAAGCCCGTAACAGGTCAGTGAAACCAAAATCAGCACCCCGTCCGCAATAAGAGAG
>Ga0192278_1096_pt1 | contig 17633 bp, 18 predicted proteins | sample Koala_Koa24_K3_FD_131271 | JGI IMG/M metagenome (GOLD analysis project Ga0192278, IMG submission 131271) | Enriched cells from koala feces incubated with labeled cellulose particles, San Francisco Zoo, California, United States - Koala_Koa2-4_K3 ...
AAAGCGGAGTGCGTAAAACCAAATGACAAAATCTACGACCTTGATATCGTAATGCCCGGTGAAGAAGGTGTTGTTCCGGGTATTGTCGAGAAAAATGAGGGCGTTGAGTACATCCGACTTGATGTCAGGAAACCATTTGATTTTAATTTCACTCCAACGCAGGATGACATAATCTTCAATCTGGCAGCCGTACATAGAACTCCCGGCCATGCGGACTATGAGTATTTTGAGACGAATATCCGTGGTGCGGAGAATGTGACCGCATTTGCGGAGAAATATGGAATAAAAAAGATTCTGTTTACCAGTTCTATTGCACCGTATGGTCCTGGTGAAGATGAGAAAGAAGAGACAAGACTTCCGACTCCTGAATCGGCTTATGGTATCAGCAAACTCGTGGCCGAAAAAATTCACGAGAAGTGGCAGGTACAGGACAAGTCCAGAGAACTGACTATTGTTCGACCTGGGATTGTGTACGGGAAAGGCGAGCATGGTAATATGACCCGGCTATACAAGGGACAGAAGGGTCATTACTTCGTATACACAGGTCGCAAGGACACAATCAAGGCGAGTATTTATGTCAAGGAACTGTGTCTGTTCTTTAAATATAGGATGATTGACAACGATTTCCCCGGCTGCGACCTCTATAACTGCACATTTGAGCCAGCTTATAACATTCAGCAGATTTGTGAGACGATGCAGAAAGCCACTGGTATGAAGAGACATATTCCTCTTATTCCCGGCGGATTGCTCATGACTGCTGCGAGAATCCTTGGACCAATCGGAGGTAAGAAGGTCGGTATTCATCCGGCGCGAGTGAAGAAGTTGATGGTTTCGACAAACATCAGCGGTGTAAAACTGAGCAAGAGCGGCTACAAGTTCCACTATACGCTTGAAGAGAGCTTCAGGGACTGGTTTAAAGATTGTAACGGCGAGTGCCTGGAGTAATGCGGGAGGTAGAAGCTATGAAAATATCAATCATAATGCCTGTTTATGGCGTGGAAGATTATGTAGAGAAAGCAATAAAAAGTGTATTGTCTCAGTCTTTAACAGATTTTGAGTTTTTTGCTGTGGATGATGGATCAAAAGATAAAAGCGGGGCAATTTGTGATGAGTTAGCAAAAACAGATTCAAGATTAAAGGTTATTCATCAAGAAAACCAAGGATCATCAGCGGCAAGAAATGCAGGATTGGACAAGGCTACCGGTAAATATGTATATTTCATAGATGCTGATGACTGGATTGAACAAGATATGCTTGAAAATATGTATAATCTCGCTGAAAAAAAATAGTGCTGATTTAGTTGTAACAGGATTCTCTATGGAGTATTACACTGATGGAAAGGATGTAACATATACAACGCCTTGCCCGGATCGGACATATGACTCTATTGAAGATTTCCATATGGATGCATACCATTATTTGAATAATTCGCTGTTGTCTTTACCATGGAATAAACTATTTTTGCGCGAACATATTGAAAATAATAACATTCGCTTTTTGAAGACAAAATGGCCGGATCATCATTTTTGCATGGATTATCTTATGGATTGCAAGAAAGTGGTTTTAAGCTCAATGACAAAATACCATTGGTATCGTTCTAAAAAAGATGCATCTACAATGATTATATACGCGGATCCTAATTTGTATAAAAAGCGCGCAGAACATTATCAGCATATTTTGCGTGTATATGAACACTGGGGTGTTAACGACGTTGATAGCATGGATGGAATTAGTTCATATTATGTGGGTCGATTGGTTCAGTGCGTACAGGAAATAGCTGACAATAAGAAAATGAAAATGAAGGAAAAAAAGTTTCGAGTAAAAAATATGGTAGAGGACACAATGACTATTAATGCCCTTAGAAGGGCAAAGTCTACATCGAAAATGATGAAAATCATGGCGTGGCCGTTGAAAACAAAAAATGTAACTTTGTGCATAATGTTCGGGCAAGGAATAAGCCTTGTACGAAAATTGTTCCCTGGGGTATTTATAAAACTTAAGGAACAAGAAGTACATAATGCGGGGGGGGCGTTAGTATATAGATACTCGATAATTTATCAGAACCCTGTATATAAGCAAGATACTGAATTATTTATTATGCTACCTTTTACAAAAACGAATGTCTTTTGTTTTGTGGGAGGTGCATGATGAGAAGCAGGATAAAGATAATTGTGGCTACCCACAAAAAATATGAAATGCCGAAGGATCCTATGTATTTCCCGTTGCATGTGGGAGCGGAGGGAAAATTGGATAAAAACGGGAATGCCCTGGACTTTGGATATCAGAAGGATAATGAGGGAGAAAATATTTCCGCAAAAAATTTTTGCTTCGGCTCACAAACTGGACTGTACTGGGGATGGAAACATATAGATGCCGATTATATTGGCTTGGTTCATTACCGCAGGCACTTCTTAGGAAAGAAGATGAGCAGGGGAAATGAGATGGATTGCATTCTGACTGAAAAGCAGTTGTTGCCTATGCTTGATACATATATGGTATTCGTTCCGCAGAAGCGCAGATATTTCATTGAGTCAATCTATTCACACTATTCTCATACGATGAACGGGGGAAAAGAACAGCTTGACACGGTGAGGGGGATATTAAATGAAAGACATCCTGAATATCTGAATGCGTTTGATATGGTTATGAAGCGTACATGGGCCTATATGTTTAATTTAATGATCCTACGCAAGGATTTGATGGATTCCTACTGTGCTTGGCTGTTTGATGTCTTATTTGAACTTGAAAGGCGCATTGATACTACAGGAATGAGTGCTTTTGATAAACGATTCTGCGGCAGGGTGAGTGAAAGACTTTTCAATGTCTGGCTGCAGAGACAGATTGAGCTCGGGATTGTGGACGAGAAGAAAATTAAGGAATTACCCTATATGGAAGAAGTCAAATGGTCCACAAAGGTCAAATCATTTGTTGAGGCCAAGCTGTTTCACAAAAAATATGGAGCAAGCTTTTAGATGCAATAAGGTAAGTCTATGAACAAATTATATAGAAAGAGGAATAAAAATGAATTTTAAGTATGTTGTTGTAGGAGCCGGTTTAGCCGGTATCACCATTGCAGAGAGAATTGCAACTCAGTTGCATGAAAAGGTTCTGATCATCGAAAAACGTCCTCAGATAGGGGGAAATGTGTACGATGAGTATAACGAGGCTGGTATTCTTGTTCAAATGTATGGCCCTCACACTTTCCACACAAATGATAAGGAGGTGTTTGATTACATCTGTCAATATACAAAATGGCATGAATATCAGCATCGCGTTATGTCATACGTGAATGGAAATTTTGTGCCGATGCCGATCTCATTGGAGACTATTAATCAGCTTTATAACATGAACTTGTCCGAGGATGAAATGGATGAGTTTATTAACAGTCGAAAAATTAAGATCGATGAAATCAAGACCAGCGAAGACGTTGTACTTAGTCAGGGTGGGCAGGATATTTACGAGAAATTTTTTAAGTATTTCACGATTAAGCAGTGGGGCGTTTCGCCGGCAGAATTGGATAAATCGGTTATCAGCCGTATCCCGTTCCGAAAGAACCGTGATACTCGATATTTCACGGATAAATATCAGGGCAATCCTCAAGGTGGTTTTGCGCAGATGTGCAGGAACATGGTGAATCACCCAGAAATAAAGATCATGCTCAATACCGACTATAAGGAAATCATCGATTCTATTGAGTATGAGAAGCTGATCTACACAGGTCCGCTGGATTATTACTTTAATAATGAACTAGGAAAACTCAAATGGCGCAGCATTAAGTTCATTTTCGAGACGCATGACTGCGAGTCTTATCAGCCGGTTGCAAGTACTCGTTGGCCAATGGATTATGACTACACTCGTATTACAGAGTTCAAGAAATTAACCGGGCAGAAAAGCGACAAGACGACTATTCTTAAGGAGATTCCGTGTGAGGGAGAGGAACCTTTCTACACATTCCCGACTGCTGAGTGGAAAGCGCTCGCGCAGCAATACCGCGACAAAGCGACACAGGAGAAAAATGTAATTTTCCTCGGCAGATTGGCTGAATATAAGTATTACGATATGGATGACGTAATCAGAAGAGCGCTGGATGTGTTTGAGTCACTAAGGATAGAGGTAACGAATTATGGAAGCAAAGGAAACTAAGGTATCTATAATCTTTCCCATATATAACAATGATAATTACATTGAGAGAGCTATTAGAAGCGTAATGAACCAGACGTTGAAGGACATAGAACTGATATTGATAGATGATGGTTCAACGGATAGAGCATCTGAAATATGTGATCAATTGGCTGCAGAGGACAGCCGGATACAAGTCATACATAAAAAAAACGAGGGATCAGCTGCTGGAAGAAACCAGGGCATAGATTTAGCTCATGGGGAATATATTGCTTTTGTTGAATCAGATGATTGTGTTGCGCTGGATATGTATGAGAAACTTTATAGACGTGCAAAGGAAACAGATGCAGACATTGTCAAATGCGGTTTTTATTTTTGTGAGGCAGATAAAAAGTATGAGGCAAAGTTTTTTTATCAGATTGCAGATGATAAAGAAGTATTTGCTCCGGTCGAAAAACCAGATATCTTTCTTTACCATCCTAAAGGTCGTATAACCTACATTTAAAACCTGTTTCAGGCTCCCGGAAGGGAGCTTTTTCTTCAAAAAACGTTGGATTTCCGCGTTTTTTTACTTGTATTTTATTTGAGTGTATGTTATAATATACTATAATATACGCATTCAAATAAAGGAGGCGCGCCATGCCAGCAAAACCGTCAGGAGAGATTAAAACCATTCAGGTCCGAGTGAAGCAAAAGAACGGAGATACCTACATTGTTGAACGCCAGACGATCTATGAGCCGGAGAAAAAACGTAATAAAATCCTGAGCAGTAAGCTGATTGCAAAAATCCCAAAAGGCTCTGATACCCCGGTAAAAACACGCCCGAAAAGAAAAAACGGAGAAAAAAATGAGGCTTTATCGGACGGTTTGGAGTCCTCCCGCAAGAGAATCGGAATGATGGGCATCCTGGAACATATCGGGACCACATCAGGAATAGACGCATCCCTGTACCTGTCCACTGATACCGGAACTGCCGATAAGATCATCTCTATCGCCCGATATTTGGTGGCAACAAACGGCCAGTCCCTTCCCGGCATCCTCACATGGCAGTTCAGGCACCCGATCCCTTACGAGGAAGGAATTACAGAAGATATCTATCATGAGCTGTTCAGGGAGGTCGGGCTTAACGAAACACTCCAGCAAAGCTTTTTTGCACACCGCTGCGATGGCCTGCAGGACAAAGCAGTCCTCGCGTATGATTCTACTACGATTTCTACCTATTCGGAAAACCAGATCGAAGCCAGATATGGTTTCAACAAGTCCGGGGACGGATTGAAAACGATCAAACTGCTCACCCTGTATTCTACAGAAACCGGGCAGCCTGTGGCATTCACGAAGCAGCCGGGCAACATCCCCGATGTAGTTACCATTCAGAATGCCCTGAAAGAACTGTCAGCGCTTGGGCTGGGGAACGCAGAGGTTGTCACTGACAACGGGTATTATTCTGAAGACAACATTGCGAAGCTGCTTGAGGCACATTTTGGTTTCGTGACACTCGTGCGGCCAACCATCAAATGGGTCAGGGCAGAAATAGATGTCCACAAAGAGGAATTAAACCTGGTCAGCAATACCTGCCCGTTTGATCCATCCACGAAAGGCATCACCGTGACGCTTATGAAAGAGTTTACCCGCATCCGAAAAAACGCGAACTCCAAAAGCGGGCTGCAGAAGGGAGACCCGGAGAAATTCCGGCGCCGTATATACCTGCACATTTATTTCAACCCCGGGAAACGCGCAGAAGATGACGAAGCCTTCAACGCCAGAATACTGGAACTAAAACAGCGCGTCGAGGATGCCGGAGGAATAGAAGGTCTTCCCGAACGCGAGCAAAATCAGGCGGAGAAATATCTGCTGATTCTGAAACGCGGAAAACACACGAAAGTAGAGATCAACGAGGAAGCCTGTGCCCGGGACCGGGAATACCATGGCTATTTTGCTTTAGTGTCGAATGTTGAAAAAGACCGGTTCGAATGTCTCAGGATATACCGAAAGCGGGAAAAAATCGAGGAATGCTTCAGCAATCTGAAAGAACATATGGACAGCAGAAGAATCCGGGTATGGGACACGGATACCTTACGAGGCCGGATGTTTGTACAGTTTGTGGCATTATGTTACTACGAATACCTGAGTAAGGCCCTTCGCCAGATGAAGGAAGACCTCCATGCAAAAATTCTTGAAAATTCCTTTGCAAACAAGGAGGAACTAAAAACTGCCCGGAAACTGGATAACTGGCTGAAAAACACGCCGCTTTACCTTGCCTTGCAATGGTTCGATACGATAGAAACAGTTGAGATCTCGTCAAAACTGAAATCTCACAAAATGACAAGTGAGATTACCGAAAGAGACCGTATGTTCCTAAAGCTGTTGGAGATTTAATGAATCCCCGGGGCATGGGATTTGAGTGCAGGTTTCCCGACTTTTAGGATAATAAAAAAGTCTCCATTATGCTGATTTTCTTCGCCACCTTTTTAAGCCTGTGGCGGGTTTTCCTACACTTTCAGCATAACAGAGACTTCTTAATTCTGGTCTTAACAAATCTTAAAAGTTCTTAACTGCAAACTCGCTAACTTTCATTTACTTTTTCATCATGACAGGAAAAAACAATGCAATGCAATATTGTTCCTCTGATATTTCTGTTCTCGCAAACCCTTGCATTTGATTCATCATCATGGAAATATTTTTCACACCAATTCCGGTTCCTTCCACATATTGATTTGGCACGGCAATCCCATTTGTAAAGGACATCTCTATATAGTCAGCTTCTGATTTCTCTTCCGACTGTTCCTGCACATTTTCCGCAGCTGCAATACCGTTTTTATATTCATACAGCAATTCCAGTCGGATTTCCTGCGATTTATCCGCGTATTTTTCGATATTGGATATGATGTTGTTCATGATTCTTCCAATATAATCCGTGTTGACACACACAAAAGCTGGTTGCCAGTCAAGAGAATCTATGTTGACTGTAAAGCCCTTAGATATCAGCAATCCACATAGTTCAGAAAGATAATCTCCAAACGCACTGATAGCTTCCTCCGGCTCTTCCAGCTTCACCTCTTTCTGGGAATCAATCAGGAAATATTCAAACATCTGATCAGACAACCCTTTTATCTGTAAAATCTTATCATAGGCTTTATCAATGTAATCCCGACTTACATGCCCCTCACTTTCCTGCCTTTTCAATATTTCCATATATGTCATAAGCCCGGTCAGCGGGGTCCGGATATCATGGGACATTCCCAGAACCAGTTTTTTCTGTGCCTCACGCAGTTCTCTTTCCGTCCGTTCTCTTTCATCCAAAGAGCGGCGCATCTCATCCAGTCCGACGGCGAGAGATACCAGTTCGTCAGCAGGATGGCCTTGTGCATAGCACAATTCAGTTGGCCGCCCGACCTGCCGCCAAGCAAAGCGAGGGGACGCTTCCTCAGCAGCACCGCCCAAACGCGAAGCGTTTCTTTTATTGGCGGTGCGCGTTCTGGCAGGTGCACCATCTGGTGCGCGTGCCATTTCAACTTCAGGGCGGCTTCCACTCAGAGTCACCGTCTGTGTCAGGTCTCCTTCGCGGATTCTGTTTACTTCCCTTTCCAGCTGCCGGATGTACCGCACATCCTCCTGCATTCCGGAAATAAAAACGCCAAGGCAGGCTGCAAATCCCACTATAACTGAAATTCCAAGCAGAATATTATAGTAGACAGAAACCGCTCCTTCATAGAGATAGACGTTTGCTTCTCCATCAGAAAACGTAACCGCAAAGTAATAGCGCCAGGAAAGCGCGCTGACTTCCTTTGCTCCCGGATAGAGTTCTCCATCATAAGTGATGTCGAATAGTAGCACATCTTCCCTGGAAACTGTAAATTCCTTGATGTTCCTTTCTTCTGCCCAAGCCCGAAGCTCCTCCGAATCGGTTGCTGCCAGCCTGGTCTGTGTTACATAATCCTGTAGTTCTTCTGCCCGTTCTACTTCCGCCTTATATAAATATCCGGATTGCCAGAAGTATTGTTTCATCAGATATTTGCAGCCAAAATAAAGCAAAACAATCAGAAAAATTCCGACCGCAAGTCCATGAAGCAGACGGCAGATCATCTTTCCTGTCAGGCTATTCTTACTCTCCAAACTGATACCCCTTTCCCCACACCGTCAGGATCAGTTTCGGCTTCTGTGGGTCAACTTCAATCTTCTTTCGCAGCCGCCGGATATGAACCATAACAGTATTGCCGGATGTATACACGAAGGATTCTCCCCATACACTTTCGTACAGATTTTCTACCGAGAATACTTTCTGCGGGTATTCCAGAAACAACAAAAGCAAGCGGTATTCCATATCCGTAAGTGTAATTTCCTCGCCCCGGCAAAACGCCTGATTTCTTCTGGTATTGATCCGTATTCCGGAATGCTCCAGCCATTGCTCTTTATCCGGTGTTGTCTCCATTTGCCGGTCATATACATTTCGTCTGCGCAGAAGCGCTTTTATTCTCCCTAATAATTCCGCATAAGAAAAAGGTTTGACCAGGTAATCATCCCCGCCTGCCATCAGCCCAACCAGCTTATCCGATTCCTGATCCTTTGCTGTCAGAAACAGCACCGGCACACTGGACACCTTGCGGATTTCTTCACAGGTCTTAATTCCGGACATTCCCGGCATCATCACATCAAGTATAACAATATCTGTCCTGTTATTCAGGCGTTCCAGTCCAATCTATCCATTCTCTGCTTCCTCTACAATATAGCCTTCCCCTTCCAGAAGAATACGAACGCCTTCCCGGATTGCCGCGTCATCTTCTACTATCAAGATTGTCTGTTTTTCCATTACAGTCACTTCTCCTCCCTGTCAGATTTCCTGAGCATAATATTATCCGCAATATGTATCAGAGCTTATGAGACTTCTGAATGCCTTAACTGCAGCAGAGCTGCCAGGAGCACAACCAGAAAAGCCAGTAAAACTGTCAGCCCTACTCTTACTCCATCCGCTCCGGAAAAACCAGCGATGAGCCAGTTTTCATTTTTCATCGTATAATTCCAGATTGCATTAAAATCACGCTCTGTATCAATATTCAAAATATACGTCCTGCCGTACAGCATCGAAAAAGCGGAATACATGGTTACAGAAGCCCAGATTGCTCCGGTCGCGCATGTCACCGCTGTAAAAGCCATCCCCATAACAAATAGCGTCGCTGTCATTAATATCATTTTTTTCGTAATAAAGCTTTCCGTGGGAAAGCCAAAATGGAACACTGCAAACAGAACGCCGGAAATCAAAATTGTCTCCATGCAGTTCCATTTATTTTTCATAAAACCTAATACCATACCGCAAAGCACAATTCCGTCTGTAAATCCGCACCTGAGTGCGCCAGATACAGACCAGCATATCGCATATACCAGATCTGCGGCAAGGAGATTTTCTCTGTAGAGGCTTCCGTCCGTAAATAATATGCAGAAACATATCAAAAAAACCGGCAAAAGTATAGCAGCCATATACCAACGGATATTCTGACGTATCACGCATTTTTGAGAAATACCCATATATAATTCGCCCGGCTCCATTTTTAAAACGTACCTTGCATAAAGCCCAACAGAACAGACTACAAACAGGATATCGAGAACGCAATACAAACAGGTAGTCAGTATCAAAGAATCCCACTTTATATACATAATGTCATATGCAATCTCCGAAGCTGCCGCATCTGCCAATGTCAATATCACCCATGCTGCCAATATGTTTCCTGCAAGCAATATCCATTTCTTAGCTGCTCTGCAATCCATAAGGGAGCTTTTACATTTATCACTTTTATAGTCATCATTTTTGTATTTGTCTTTCCTGCAATTCTTTCTACGAAAAAAAGGTTCTTGTTTCTTCATACATCCTCCATGTGCAATCCTATATTTACTATACAGCAAAGTTTTTATATTGCAATCCGAAATTCATCAGAAAAAAGCTGCCCTCATCCATACTTGCGAATACGGGTATATAATTCTATACTAAAATAAAAATCTTAACATGCACCTTAACAATTCTTAAAAAATCTTAACGCAGTTCTTTTAAATTCTAGTAAGTGGTCAAAGTGACCACTTACCACTTCAACAGACTTGAATATGTGTTTTTGGGTAAGGGGTCAAAATGACCTTTTACCAGATTAAACTATATCATTCAAACAGAATAGAAAAGCCGCCTCCAAAGAGACGGCCTCCGCTATCTAATAACAAATCATTGATAAATCATTTCTGTCCTGATAATTTCCTCGGCACGGTTCTGGATGTTTCCCATACGCTGCACCCAGTCCCACCAATCATGGCTCTTCAAATCCTCCGTCACACCTTCAGCATCCTTCATCTGATCAATGATGACTTCCAGGCGCGCCTGTGCCTGCTCATTCAGATCGGCAAGATATGCCCAGAGTCTGCCGGACAGCAGCAGATCATTATACGCTACCGGACGGCATTCCTTCAGATACTCTCTGTGCATCCGTCCCCACTTCCCTATGGAGTGCTGTTCTTCCGGCTCTGCTTTTGGCTTGTCCAATATCAGGTCAGGGATGTAATAATCTCCAACAAGCACGTAGTCCAGGCCGTTGCTGTCGTCATGAATCCTTTGTTTCAAATCGTTCATTTTGTTCCATCCTTTCCACCCAGTTACACAAAATTACAATCGTCTCATAATTTACATTGATATATGTACGCCACCTGTTCGCCCGCCTAAAACGTCTTTTCCAATCAAATCGCTCCACTCAAAATCCTCAATATTCTCTCTGGCAACCACAAAATTCCCGGCGCGTTGGGTGAGCTGCGCAAAATTGACCGGTGCGTCCGCCGCACCGCCGCTGTAGGTATAAATCGAAGACTCCGAACCCATAAACCCGATATCCGCCTCACCGGAAATCAGCGCAGTCATTGTCTTATCTGCGCCGAAGCCTGTCACGACCGTCAGGTCAATGCCCTCGTCTTCAAAGTAACCTAACTCAATCGCCACATACTGCGGTGCATAGAAGATTGAGTGGGCTACTTCATTTAAAGTGACTGCGGTGAGTTCCTGCTCGGTTTCTGTTATTTCAGCCGCAACGGAGTTTTCTTCCGTTTCTACTACAGCAGGCATCAGTTCTGAAGTTTCTTCCTCCATAGCAAAGGCGGCTGTGGAATTCCCGATCGCAAGCATCAGAGAAAAAGCTGCCGCCATGATTCGTTTCTTTTTCATATGATAATCCTTTAAAATGGTTTTCTTTATCATATGAAATATTGGGGAAAACGCTACTTGATTCATAACTCTCTTTATGGTATCTTTTAGTCAAATAAACAACAGGTTCGAATTGAACCAGGGAAGTGATTTAATATGGATGGACTATCATTTGCATTAAACGATATTTCAATCAAAAAAATCGGAAAAGAAGCTGCGCATGCAGTCAGACATGTGATGGCAAATGATCTTGTGAAAGTAATTTTATATGGTTCCTGTGCAAGAGGAGACTTTAATTCAGATTCAGACATGGATATTGCTTTGATCACCAAATGTGATCGACTGGAGGCCAAAAAGTACAGTGATGCCCTTGCGATGATATCCGCGGATCTTGCGTGTAGATATTTTGCTATTGTAAATTTTGTAAGTATTCCTTACGAAGAATTTCAGGAAAAGAAAAACTGGTATGGTTACTTCAAAAATATTGAAGCAGAGGGAGTGCTGCTCTATGGATAAAGATTATAATTATACTCTGGCAGAAGTAAGGCTATGCAGGGCAAGGGAATTATTAGATGACGCCAGAAATTTGCTGGATAAACAATCCTACAAATCCGCAAACAACAGAGCCTTTTATGCAATGGAAAAGGCAGTCCGTGCTTTGCTTGTCCTTGAAGACACAGAGCCTCAGACACATAATGGAGTATTAAAACAGTATAATTACCTGTTCATCTTTAAAGGAACAGGATTTTTTACACAAAATAACTATCAGATACTGGCAAAATCTGAACAAATACGAAATGCTTCAGATTATGATGACTTTTCATATAGTTTTCGAATGTCAACGTGATTTTCCCCGCTTACTCTTTTCCCATTTCGTCATCTGCCTGCTGATCTGACTACGCACTTTCTCCCCTCCTGCTTCCTCAAGCCGTTCCGTAAATTCTTCCAGATCAATATTGCCTTTCATATAAGCATACGCCGCCTGTGTGGCAATATTGGAAAAGGCACTCATTTCCTCATCAAATTCCGAATGGTCTGCGCAAAAGTCTGTCACGGTCGAATCCAGTTTTCCTATATCGTTATACAACTCCGTTATCGTCTGGGTGCTCTCTGCAGTCTCAGACAAAGTCTTAGACTCCTGGCTCGCAGACCAGATTCCTTTGTACAGCCCGGTCCAGAACTGTTTTATACTGATGCTCGCCGCCCGTTCTGTCAATGCGGTGGCTGTCCCATCTGTCACTTCATAATCTTTACCCTCTTCTCCCCAGAGCAACAGGTTCGCATAATCCTCATTTGTATAGAGCAGCGTCAAAAGTTCTAATGCCGCCTTCTGACAGTCAGATTGGCTGTTCACCGCAACATTATAGCCAAGAGTATTGGGATATGCGTAAGGCATCTGCACCAGAATGACATCATCCTTTCCTTCTTCTGAAATCTCCGTTGCGTCTACGCCAACCCAGACGGCAGCGCCGCGCTCCAGCCCCGCCTTTGTGACAGACACCGTTGTCCCGGGTTGCCAGGAACTTCCATCTTCCCCAAAATATCCATTCTCACGCATCGTACGGATGGCATCCGCTTCTTCCAGAAATGCTTCTGACCCGGCAAGGCTTCTCACCTTACCTGTCTCCAGATCAAGCAGCACACCATCTGTATATTGCTGCCCTGCCGAATACGCGAGCGAAGTCAGATCCGCACCCCAGACCACTTTCAGATTCTCCTCACCGCAATTTTCCAGAAGCTGCAAAAGCGACTGCGCGGTTCCGTCAAATGCAGCCAGATCCTCCTCTGTAAAGTATGCTTTATTAAAGGCATAATAGTCGGTTCCATTCACAGCAAGTTCTGTCGGAAGCAGGCAAAGAGAGCTGTCCACACAGGCACTTTCCCAAAGTTCTTCATAATATACGTTTTTCAACGCAAGCCCTTCGTCTGAATCCAGATAATCCGAAATGTCCGCAAGATAACCGCCGCGCACCAGCTCCGAAATCGCGTCTGAACCAATCGAAACGCAGGAAACTATATCCGCCGTTCCATCCTCCAGAACTTCTTTTAAGGAAGCATAATAATCCTCTGCCGGATAAGCCTCATTTTCCCCCGTCTCGATGAATTCGCTGCGGTTATTGCCCCATGGGATATATTTCACTTCCAGCCGGAAGCTGTATCCATCCGCTTCCAGCTGTTCATTCAGCAAATCCGTATTCAACCGTTCTGTCTCCCTATACCAGCTTTTCACTCCAGATCCGTAAAACATAGTGGTATTGCTCTCCGGTACCGCCCAGACAATTGTGGTAATTCCGCTGCTTTCTTCCGCACAGGATACATATTTCGTGCCGACAGCCGCCGCTGCAAAGAAGCTTACTGAAAAAAGTACACATGTCAGCAGATTACAGATCATTCTTTTCCTTCTTGATACTCTCTTTTTCATAACCACACAAATCCTTTCTTTTACCGCGTTTTTGCCAAAAGCCAACAGCTGCACCGGCGTCACTCTTTTCTGACTGCTGCACGCCACAAGTGTCTTTGCGTATAAAGCGCGGTCGTCGTCGCTCATATTCTTTGTCGCTTTTTCATCACAGGATAATTCCAGATCCGCGCAAAAACAGTGAAAGGCTACCCACACAAATGGATTGAACCAGTGCAGCGCCGCGATCAAAAACGCTGCCGACTTCCATATGTAATCGCATCTTTTTCTATGTACTGTCTCATGTGCAGTAACATATGAGATCTGCCATTCCTCCATATCGGGTGGAATAAAAATCCGAGGCTGCAGATAACCAAACAAAAACGGAGAATCGATATCATCGCAAAGCCAGACGTCACTTTCACCGTCTTTCCGACTCTTCCTCATACATATGCTCACTCGCTTCTTCATCACCGCATGACCAACAAGCAAGTAAAGACATAGCAACACGACCCCGACAAGCCAGATAACAGACAGGACAGAAACAATATATTCCGGCAGTTGAATTTCAAGGAGCAACCAGTTCTTCCAAGAATCTCCGGCATCTGCCGTCTCCGTTGTTGCATCAGACCTTTCTGCAATGACATTCCCTGTGTCTGTAGCCATTTCCGAATTCCCTGCGATTGTATCTAAAATCTCCGTAGAAATCACTGTATTCCATTCGCTATCTGCCTCGCTGTTTTCATCTTGTTCATCTGACACAGCCATACCTGAAATGACAGAGCCCGTTATTACTGACTCCGCTCCATCTGTATCCAGATTTATGTCATAACTCTCCGAATGATCTCCAGAATCTGAAGTCACTTTGGCTGATTTCATTTCCACCAAAGCATCACCCGCACCGTTTCCAGAAAGAAATTCAGGAATCGACAATGGGAAAAGAAGAAGTACCCCGACAAAACCCCAGAAGATGCAGCGGATGAATTTGGAGTCATTCCGAAAAATGCAGCGCAACAATAACACAATCACGATCAGTCCTATAGACAGAATGCTTCTGTTTGCAATATATAAAAATACCGCTTGCATACGCTCCTCCTTTCACCGTTTCCTGTTTCTCATAAAATTACTGCTCCTCACGGTACGCTTTGATAATTTTTTCCAGTTCCTGGACTTCCTCATCAGTCAGCTTCCTTTGCTTCGCAAAAGAGGTCACAAATGCCGGCAGAAATCCGTTAAATTTCTTATCCACGAATTCCGCACATTGTATCCCTGTAAACTCTTCCTTCGAAATCACGGAAGAAACTACCCCATTCACATTCTGAAAAATTCCACGGTTGCAAAGTTTTTTCAAGACCGTGTAAGTCGTTGATTTTTTCCACTCCAGTTCACGATTACACAATTTTACCAGTTCGCCGGATGTGATCGGTTCATTCTCCCAGATTAGATTCGCAAAATGCGCTTCTACTGTTCCAAGTCTCATATCATCCATTTTGCCCGCCTCCGATAAATTTTAAATATCGTATCATTTAGTATCTGCCTATTAGAACAAGCTTTTAGTCTATTTTGAATAGACTTCTATGAAGTCAGTCTATCAAAGATAGACTTATTTGTCAATGAAAAGTTCTGGAACTAAAAAAACGCCTCCAAAGAGACGGCCTCCACTATCTAATAACAAATCATTTCTGTCCGGATAATTTTCTCATCACGGTTCTGGATGTTTTCTCATTTAAACGCATATTTTGTCTCGAAGTATTACGTAAACATTACTGATACTGAAGGACATCGCTTTTTCCGGACTATGAGCAATTTTTTCATGCAGCAAAAGCAGAGAGAAATTATCGGTGTAGCGCTATAGTATTTTAACCAGCCTCTTGCATAGCGCCACAAGATCATAGCGAATTCCTTCCCGGCTGCGCCAGCCTCTGTTGCTCCACTCGTCCTGCGAAACGTCATCTCCGCCATATATCAATGCACCATATGCAAAACCTCTGAATTGTGAAACGGCAATACAACCTGCCTGCTCCATTTCCACAATCTTTGCACCTTCTTCTTTTCTCTGCGCTATTATGTCCGCAGTTTCCCTAAACATGGCATCGGTTGTCCAGGTCAAGCCCCGAATGTATGGGATTGAATTATTTTCTAAATACTTTACGATATTTTCAGTGGTTTCAGGATTTGTATATATGTATCTGGAAGGCTCTATGTAATGATAGGAAAACCCTTCGTCTCTAATCGCTCCGTCCACCACAAGCACCTGACCCACTTCAATGTTTTTATCAAGGACTCCACCGCCGCCGCAGAACATAACCTTAGTGATTCCCATAGCATGAAATAAATCCAGATTCCCCGCACAAGCTGGACTGCCTACCTGTCCCAGCGTAATCAGAATATCATCATTCGAAAAGCGGTATATTAAAACAGGATTCTCACCGCCAATCGTTCTTTCCAGAATAATCTTACCCTCTTCTGCTAACTTATCCATGACTTCAGGAAAAAACGTGATAATCAGCTTGTCTGTTTCAAAAGATTGGTGTGCAAAAGATGTTGGATTTAATTTTGCAGTTTTGTTATCATCAAACTCTAATATCGGGTATTTGCTTTTCGTAATCATAACAGTTATTGCTCCTCAGTCTGCCTTAAATGAGATCGTCTTTTCCCAACAAACGATAAATATAAAATTTCCCAACTCAAAGGTTCTTCCTGATACCTTCTCAGACAATTGCCTGCTCTCGATAAACTCATCCGTGATCATCACCAGGAACTGCCCGTTTTCCTGAATGCTACGCTCCGTAGCATGAACCCTTCTGGCGCCCCTTATGTTCTCTCATTCCGGATTCCGCTTGATATGAGGAATATCTTTCATTTCGGGGAAAAACTTCCTGTATCGTTTTACCTGTAAGCAAAGCACTTCCCTTGCCCTGGTATGTGGAATTGCCTCAATATAAGCCGTAAGCCCTGTATAATCAATCTCTATGTTTGTCCCCAGAACCAGTGCCTGCCGTTCAAAACTCCCGCAAAACGGCTTGCTGACAGCAGCTTCAATATTATCCTCTATGCATTCATCCGGTGGAAAAATGTTCATATTACTGAGCAATGCTGCTCCATTGTCGAAAATTGGCGCAAACCGATAACCTGTTTCAGACTTAATCAATCCCATATTATGGAAATGCCGATCAATATTTAGGACAAGCATATCAAAACTTAACAGTGTGCGCAAATATTCCGTACAATCCAGGCACGCGAACTCGTAGATAAAATCAACCACGAACTGGATGCGATCCCGAGGTTCCTGACAGGTATATATTTTATTAGTCAGGTCAGCACCGTAAGCAAAACGATAAGCTGCAGCAAAGGACGTAAAAGTCTCCTGTCTCGGATTCAGGAAATTTTTGCTCCGACATCCGGATATTCCGTTAATACGACAGGTTTCATACGGAACATAGTCCCGAATATTTGTAAAGCCAAGAACATCACTGCATACTTTTTCCGCTGTTCCTTCATATCCGCAGCTGTTCTTTTTATACCAATATCCATCTTTGTAATATTTCGTCTGCACACCGATACTGGAAAAACCTATGCTTCTTTCATATTCTTTCCCAATCGTATAATCAGTCAGCTCCACGGATTCTCACATCCTTCCATGTAATATCTTCTCCAGGAAATCTCAGCCAGAAGAAATCCTCCCACATTACCCCATGCGTCTTTTTTACTATCTTATACGGGTTGTACTCGTCCAAACCAAGCCAGTCAAGATATTCGTCCAGACAATCTCTGTTGCGATCCATACAGCGACTTTCCAGAAACAGATAAACCCTCTCCAGATCAACAGGGCCACCATAAAACGGCTGCTCATCCATCTGCATGGAATATTTGATTACGTTGACCTTGTTGTTCTTAATCTCAACATCTGTTATCTTTCGGTCTTTGTTCATCACTGTAAATGCATAATCT
>Ga0192278_1097_pt1 | contig 17505 bp, 9 predicted proteins | sample Koala_Koa24_K3_FD_131271 | JGI IMG/M metagenome (GOLD analysis project Ga0192278, IMG submission 131271) | Enriched cells from koala feces incubated with labeled cellulose particles, San Francisco Zoo, California, United States - Koala_Koa2-4_K3 ...
CTGCGGTCTGTGTTTCAGCGGCGACATTGATTCCCGTGAGATCGATGCCGATGCCGGCTACGAAGGAAGCAATAGAGGTAGCGAGCTTTACCATCAGGGTCTGCAGCGAGGAGACGACACTGTCTTCGCGCTGCCCAGTCATGGATTCACCATAATCGACGGCGTCCGCGACGAAGACGGTGGTGAGGACATAGCCGATGCCATTCGTCAGAGAGATCAGCGCGCCGGGCAGCAGCAGTTTGGTCAGGGTCAGGGTTTTTCCGAAAATCAGCCCAGTCATGCTGACATAGCCAAGAATCCCGGCTACGCAGGCGGCGAGGAAGATCTGCCGGTTTGAAAAACGTTTTCGGAAAAACGGGTAGAGCAGAGTCATGGCCGCGAACTGGATCAGGCCGGAAAAGACCATAAAGATCGTGTACTGGCTCTCATCGCCGATATCGTATTGAAACATATAGAGCAGCAGGTTGGTCGTCATGTAGATCGCTGAGTTAAACAGGATGATGATGGCGGCCAGGTTGAGCGCCTGGTCATTTTTGAGCAGAGCGTTCAGCAGATCGCGGATGGAGGCGTCATGCGGCTCATGCAGTTCATCGTTTGGCAGGTTGCGCACGGTGATGATAGTGGTCACTACATAAAAGATCGCGATTGCAAATGCCAGTATTGCGAAACCTTTACGATAGTGTTCGGTATCGGTGCCGCCGCCCAGAATCGGCAGCAGACTCATGGTTAACACCGTGGGAAGCGCCGCGCCGAAGCCGGAAAAGGTTCGGGCAAATACGGTCAGGCTCTCGCGCTCGCTGCCGGCTTTGGTAATTGCCGGGATGACAGACCAGTAAGGAATGTCAGAGAGCGTATAGGTGATCCCGCAGAGAAAATAGGTGATCGTGACATACGTTTTCAGGCTATTTCCGGACAGACTGTGCGGAACCGCGAACATGGCGTAGAGGATGAACGCGTTCAGCACCGCGCCGGTCAGAATCCAGGGGCGGTAGCGTCCGTAACGGCTTTTGGTCTTTGCCACCACGACGCCCATGAACGGGTCATTGAAGGCATCAAAAATGCGCGCCACCATCAGCAGGACGCCGACAAAGGAAGCGCTGATGCCGAGGATGGTGTTGTAGTAATAAAGGGTATAGGAGGCGACAAAGCCGTACGCAAGGTTTTTACCCAGGCCGCCGATTGCGTAGGTGAATTTTGTTTTTGAAGTTAGGTTCACGGACGGATTCCTCGATTCTTCTTTTCTTGTATCGTAACAGGTTCTTACCTTGTATCTGACAGATCGGACGGTAATTCGCTGTGCCAATCGTATCGCTGCCAATGGCAGGTGTTTGGTATCGGCTCGAACGCCGGCAGGTTCTGATGGACTACAGTGTTATCGCAATACTGTCAGGAGCCGATTTACTCAGAAATACAGTATAACATAAATTTTTCCACAGGAAAGTACAAAATAAAAAATAATGTTGTTGAGACATTCGGTTTTTTGCGGTATACTGACAGGTATAAAGGAGTTTGCTCCATCCATTTCTTCGGACGGTGCTGTATCAGGATGGGGTAAAGTTTTGTCCTATAATATATAAGTCTCTCAGGCATGTTGAGAGTCTGTCTATTGAGGACGCTTTTATAGTAAATACAGAGAGAAAGGGAAGTGAATGAAATGAAAAGAATCGGTTTGCTGACCAGCGGCGGCGATTGCCAGGCGCTGAACGCGACAATGCGCGGTGTGGTAAAGGGTCTTTCCAGTAATCTGGACGAACTCGAAGTGTATGGTTTTATGAATGGATACAAGGGTCTGATTTACGGCGATTACCGTCTTCTGACTTCGAAGGATTTTTCCGGTATCCTGACTAAGGGCGGCACGATCCTTGGCTCCTCCAGACAGCCATTTAAGCTCATGCGTGAGCCAGATGAGAAGGGGCTGAATAAGGTCGAGGCGATGAAGCAGAACTACTATAAGCTGCGCCTGGACTGTCTGGTGATCCTGGGCGGCAATGGCACGCAGAAGACGGCGAACCTGCTGCGTGAGGAAGGGCTGAATATCATTCACCTTCCGAAGACGATTGACAATGATATTTATGGCACAGATATGACGTTCGGGTTTTACAGTGCTGTGAATGTCGCGACGGACGCGATTGACCGCATCCACACGACGGCGGCTTCACACAACCGTGTCTTTATCGTAGAGGTTATGGGCCATAAGGTAGGCTGGCTGACATTGTACGCCGGGCTGGCCGGCGGTGCGGATATTATCCTGATTCCGGAGATTCCGTACGATATCAAGAAGGTTGTAGCTGCGATCGATAAGAGAACGCAGGCCGGCAAGGGCTTTACCGTGATTGCGGTAGCAGAAGGCGCGATTTCTAAGAAGGACGCGAAGCTGAGTAAGAAGGAATACGCGGCGAAGCTTCAGAAGAGAGGCAATGCTTCTATTGCACATGAGCTGGCGGATGAGATCAAGGCTGCGAACGGTCCGGAAGTACGCATCACGATTCCGGGGCATACACAGAGAGGCGGCAGCCCGTGTCCATATGACCGTGTACTGTCTACGCGTATCGGTCTGAAATGCGCAGATATGATCCTCAAGGAAGAATATGGATATATGGTTGGTATCGTGAATAACAAGATGAAAAAAGTACCGCTCGGCGATGTGGCCGGGAAGCTGAAGGTGGTTTCTCCGAAGGATGAGATCATCGCGGAGGCGAAGCTGATGGATATCTGCTTTGGTGACTGACACGGGGGCGACTCCGGGGACGGAGGACGAATCAACGTATCCTGATTTATAAGAATCAATAAGAACTCCTTGTTTTTATGCGTTGGGCTGCAAAAATCTGCAGCGCGCACAGCGGTCAAACGAAAGAATGTCTGCGGCTGAATGCATAAAGCAGGGGGTTCTGTATTTTGCTGTTAAGAAAGAATATGGGGAGAGAAGACGAAATATGGGTTATACCGCATTATACCGCAAGTTCCGCCCGTCCACGTTTGACGAGGTAAAAGGGCAGGATCATATTGTAAAAACCTTGAAAAACCAGATCCGGGCGGATCGGCTGGGACACGCTTATCTGTTTTGCGGCACCAGGGGGACCGGTAAAACCTCGGTTGCCAAGATTTTCGCGAAGACCGTGAACTGTGAACACCCGGTGGACGGCAATCCCTGCAACGAATGTGCGATGTGCCGCGCGATTGCTGCGGGTTCTTCCATGAATGTGATTGAGATTGATGCTGCTTCTAATAATGGTGTGGACAATATTCGTGAGATTCGGGAGGAAGTCGCGTATTCACCGACGGCCGGGCGGTATAAGGTCTATATTATCGATGAGGTGCATATGCTTTCGGCCGGTGCGTTTAACGCGCTTTTAAAGACGCTGGAAGAGCCGCCCTCGTATGTCATTTTTATTCTGGCAACCACGGAGGCGCAGAAGATACCGATTACGATCCTTTCCCGCTGCCAGCGGTACGATTTCCACCGGATCGGGCAGGAGACGATTCTGGCCCGCCTGCAGGAGCTGATGGAGGCGGAACAGGTCGAAGCGGAGGAAAAGGCGCTGCGTTACATCGCAAGGAAAGGCGACGGCTCTCTGCGAGATTCTTTAAGCCTGCTGGATCAGTGCATCGCTTTTTATCTGGGCGAGACGCTGACCTATGACCGGGTGCTGGAGGTGCTGGGCGCGGTCGATACGGATGTATTCAGCCAGCTGCTGCGCCGGATTCTGCACGGGGAGCTGACGGAATCCATCCGCACGCTGGAGCAGCTGATTCTGCAGGGGCGCGACCTGACACAGTTTGTAAATGATTTTACCTGGTATCTGCGCAATCTGATGCTGATGAAAGCCTCCGATGACATGGAAGATATTCTGGATGTTTCGACAGAAAATCTGGCGCAGCTGCGCGAGGAAGCGGCGATGGTGCGCAGCGATACGCTGATGCGTTATATTCGTATTTTCTCTGAATTGTCGAATTCCATCCGTTACGCGACGAATAAGCGCGTGCAGGTGGAGATGGCGCTGATCAAGCTGTGTACGCCCCAGGCGGAGAGCGATGAGATTTCTCTGGTCGAGCGCATCCGCAGGCTGGAGCGAATCATCGAGCAGGGTATGGTAATGCCAGGCGCCCGTGCGGGACAGGGCGGAGCAGCTGGTATATATGGGGCGGGCGGTGCAAGTGGAGCGGCTGGCCCATATGGAGCAGGCGACGGAACCGGACCGTATGCTGTGAGCGGAAACGACGCGGGCGCTGCCGGAGGAGCATTCTATGAAAATGGTCAGGGCAATTACGCGGACGCTGCCGGGGATGCTTCGCTCCGGGATGCGGACGGTATATCACCGACCGCCTTGCCAAAGGCAGCGCCGGAGGATTTAAAAAAGATCTGTGAAATGTGGAAAACGATCGTCAATGGCACGAGCGGGATGTTCCGGGTCGTGCTTAGCTCGGCCGTGCCGAAATACAATTCGCGGGACGAGAACGATAAGCGTTTATACGTAGTTTTTGCGGATTTTCTGGCCGAGCGTTACCTGAATAACGCGGAACGCAAAGCTGAATTAGAGCAGCTGATCGCGGAGCAGGTCGGGAAACAGGCGGAAGTAAAATTTGTCATTGCACAGGATGAAGGGCTGCAAAGAGGCACATTGTCCAGAATTGATATTGACGAGCGGGTGCGGGAACAGGTACACATGGATATTGATATCGTCGAGGATGACGCGTAAGCGGCATATGGCTTTCGAAGAAGGCGGCGCTGAACGGTCCTGCGGTCCTGCGTGCCAGTGGCACGCGTTTAGGACGGACCGAAGCGAAGCGGAGAACCAGTGGCACGCGTTTAGGACGGACCGAAGTAAAGCGTAGACCTGTGGCCTGCTGTTTTGAATCGTTGAATAGTTGCTTTAGCCTGGTAGTGCTTCGGAGGGAATTATATGCGGCACAATACAGATACACAGCGGGATTTTTCCGTTGGAAAGGTATGGAAAAACATTACAGCACAGGCGGTACCGCTGACCATTGCGCAGCTGGTGCAGCTTCTGTATAATATTGTGGATCGTATTTACATCGGCCATCTGCCGGATGTAGGCAGCCTGGCTCTGACCGGAGTGGGAATCACATTTCCGATCACTTCCCTGATTCTGGCATTTGCGAACCTGTTCGGGACCGGCGGCGCGCCGCTGTTTTCCATCGCAAGAGGCGCGAAGGAAGAGGAAAAGGCGAAAAAGATTATGGGGGTAAGAACATGACGGAAAGAGATCAGGAACTGTTAACAGCCTTTTCAGGCATAGTGGATCAGAGATTTCAGGCTTTCTCTGACATCGTGGATCAGAAATTTCAGACTTTCTCTGACACTATGGATCAAAAAATGGATCAAAGATTTCAGACTTTCTCTGACATCGTGGATCAAAAAATGGATCAAAGATTTCAGGCTTTCTCTGACGCAATGGACCAAAAAATGGATGAGAAGCTTGCGCCTGTCAAAGAAGAAATCTGTGATATCAAAACAGATCTCCGCGGTGTCAAAGCTGATATCAATGGTTTCAGATATGATATTGGCGGTCTGAAAACTGATTTCAGAGAGCTTAAGTATGAAGTCAAAGAGCTAAAAACAGAAGTTGGTGTGATAAAAGACGACGTTAACGTACTGAAAACCGATGTCTCAGAGTTCAAAAAGGAGACAAAGGATATCCGGGAGGATATTCGTGACATTCATCTGGAAATGGAGAACTCCATCGTTCCTCGCCTGCGTGAGATCGAATCCTGTTACCTGTCCACCTTTGATCGCTACAAAAAGGGCGTGGACAGTTTTGAGCAAACGCAAAAAGATGTCGAGAATATGAAACAGGTTCTCCGTGACCACAGCACACAGCTGCGTTTACTTCAGGCTCAGGCCTGAAAACCAAAAGCATTTATTTATTACCATGACTACACCAGGATCTTCACCTGATTCCTATACATAAGATAACCCCCCCTGCAGTTGACATCTTCACTGCCAACTGCAGGGGGTATAATTATAATAATTTCTTCAAACGCAACAGGCCAACTCCTTCAGGCCTCTCACTTTCCTCTTTTTACATCTCAAATGATTCCGGGTCTACCTTCACTTCCACCTTGTCCAGGTGCCAGATCTCATCCACATACTGCTGGATAGTACGATCCGAAGTAAACTTACCGCTGCAGGCCATATTCATCATGGCCATTTTTGCCCAGCGGCTCTCATCGCGGTACGCTTCCTCTACTCTCTTCTGTGCGGCCGCATAGGACTTGAAGTCGGCCAAAATGAAATAGGTATCCGCGCGGTCTGAGCTGTTGGTATTCAGCAGAGAATCATAGATATCGCGGAACAGCTCCGGATTGTTGTGTGAAAACTCACCGTTGATCAGCTGCATCAGCACACGGCGGATGTCCTGATCATTGTTGAAGTAATCGGTCGGATGATAGCCGCCCTCATTCTCAAAGCGGATGACTTCATCCGCGGAAAGACCGAAGATAAAGGCATTCTCTTCGCCAACTTCCTTTACAATCTCCACGTTCGCGCCATCCATCGTGCCAAGGGTCGGAGCGCCGTTCAGCATGAACTTCATATTACCAGTACCGGAAGCTTCCTTGCTCGCAGTCGAAATCTGCTCAGACACATCCGCCGCTGCAAAAATCAATTCACCATTGGATACACGGTAGTCCTCAATGAATACAACTTTCAGCTTGCCATTGATGGACTTGTCATTGTTGATCACATCCGCGACATTATTGATCAGCTTAATTGTCAGCTTCGCACGGCGATAGCCTGCCGCCGCCTTTGCGCCGAAGATAAAGGTTCTTGGATAGAACGGCATCTCCGGATGATCCTTGATCTGGTCATACAGATACATCACATGGAGGATGTTCAGCAGCTGACGCTTGTACTCATGCAGACGCTTTACCTGCACATCGAAAATCGAGCGCGGGTCCACGTCAACGCCATTGTGCTCCTTAATATACTTCGCAAGGCGCACCTTGTTCTGGTATTTGATATTCATGAACTCCTGCTGTGCCTTCGGGTCGTCCACATATACCTTCATCTTCGCGATCTGCGGAAGGTCAGTGATCCACTCGTCGCCGATATGCTCTGTCACCCAGTCCGCCAGAAGCGGGTTCGCGTGCAGCAGGAATCTTCTCTGCGTGATACCGTTCGTCTTATTGTTGAATTTCTCCGGCATCATCTCATAGAAATCCTTCAGTTCCTGCTTCTTCAGGATCTCGGTATGCAGCTCTGCTACGCCGTTCACAGAATAACCGGCCGCAATCGCCAGATGCGCCATCTTCACCTGTCCGTCATAGATAATCGCCATCTTGCGAATCTTCTCCTGGTTGCCCGGATACCGCTGCTGAATCTCATTTACAAAACGGCGGTTGATCTCCTCCACGATCTGATAGATACGCGGAAGCAGTCTGGAGAACAGTTCAATCGGCCATTTTTCCAGCGCCTCGGACATGATCGTGTGGTTCGTGTACGCGCAGGTCTTTGTCGTGACATCCCACGCTTCCTCCCAGGTCAGCCCCTCTTCATCGATCAGGATACGCATCAACTCCGCAACTGCCACAGTCGGGTGCGTATCGTTGAGCTGGAAGGTCACCTTCTCATAGAATTTACGGATATCGTCATGTGTTCTCTTATACTTCGCAATCGCTGTCTGTACACTGGCAGAAATAAAGAAATACTGCTGTTTCAGACGGAGCTCCTTGCCTGCGTAATGATTGTCATTCGGGTAAAGCACGTCTGCCAGGTTCTTCGCCAGGTTCTCCTGCTCCACTGCCTTCTGATAATCGCCCTTGTCAAAGGAATCCAGCTGGAAGTCGGTCACCGCTTCCGCATCCCAGACACGCAGGGTATTTACGATATTGTTGTTGTAGCCAAGGATCGGGATGTCATATGGTACCGCACGCACCGACTGATAGCCTTCCTGTGTAAAATAATTTCTTCCGGTCTTCTCATCATAATCTACGCGCACATAGCCGCCAAATTTGACGATCTTCGCGTATTCCGGACGGCGCAGCTCGAACGGGTTGCCATCCTTCAGCCAGTTATCCGGCACTTCCTTCTGATAACCATCCTCGATCTTCTGCTTGAACATTCCGTAATGATAGCGGATGCCGCAGCCGTAAGCCATATAGCCCAGTGTTGAAAGTGAATCCAGGAAGCATGCTGCCAGACGGCCAAGACCGCCGTTGCCGAGCGCCGCGTCCGGCTCCTGATCCTCGATTACATTCAGGTCAAAGCCCATCTCATCAAGCGCTTCCTTGACTTCCTTGTAAGCAGTCAGGTTGATGAGGTTGTTGCCCAGGGCACGTCCCATCAGGAACTCCATTGACATATAATAAACCATCTTCGGGTCATCAATCTCAAACTGCTTCTGGGAAGTCAGCCAGTTGTTGATAATCTCATCCTTCACTGCGTAAGACACTGCCTGAAACAGCTGCTGCTGCGTCGCTTCCTTGATCGTCTTACGGTAAAGCGTGCGGACATTATCTTTCACGCGCTCCTTAAATACTTCCTTGTCCATCAATTTGCTCATAATAAATCCTCCTCAAATCTTTTCTACACCAATTGTCGCCGTCTCGCCATTGATGCTCCACTCTTTGCTGTAGCCGATCGCCGCGCTATATTCCGCTTCTACCGCCATAGTCTCGGAAAGAATCTCCTTCTGAGACCGCTGCATCACGCCGGCAATCTTCTCATTTCCGGTCAGGGACACGCGAATCTGATCCATTACCTCAAATCCGGCTTCCTTACGCATCGTCTGAATCTTACTGATCAGCTCACGCACAAAGCCTTCCTCAATCAGCTCCGGTGTCAGGTTCGTATCAATCACCACAGTGATCTCGCCACTGTTTTCTGAGACATAGCCCTCCGCCTGCGCCGCGTCAATCAGCAGATCTTCCTCCGTCAGAAGTACCTCATTCCCGTCGACATCCAGCTTCAGAACACCATTCGCCTTCAGCTCCTTCATCGCCTGGTTGCCGTCCAGCTCCGGCAGCATCTGGCGGATCTTTCCGAGCAGCTTGCCATATTTCGGGCCGACGGTACGCATCTGCGGCTTAAACGTATAAGAGGTAAACTGGCTGACGTCGTCCGTAAACTGCACCTGCTTCACATTCAGCTCATCGCGGATAATGTCCACAAAGTATCCTTCCAGTGCATTTGCGGCCTTAATATACATTGCCGCCACCGGCTGGCGGTTCTTGATGCTCGCGGTATTGCGGCAGGCACGCCCCATCACCACGACCTTCAGCACCTCATCCATGTTCTTCTCCAGCTCCGGATCAATCATCGCCTCATCGGCCGCCGGGAACAGGCACAAATGAAGGCTTTCGCATGCAGAGGAATCAATTTTCACCACGATATTGCGGTAAATCTCTTCCGTCATAAACGGAATCATCGGCGCCGCGGCCTTGCAGGTATTCACAAGCGCCGTATACAGTGTCATATAGGCGTTGATCTTATCCTGCTCCATGCCCTTTGCCCAGAAACGCTCACGGCTTCTGCGGACATACCAGTTGCTCATATCGTCCACAAAATCCTGCAGCGCGCGCGCCGCTTCCGGAATGCGGTAAGCGCCAAGGTTTTCATCTACCGAACGCACCATGGTATACATCTTAGAGAGCAGCCATTTGTCCATCACCGGAAGCTGCTCAACATTTGCCTTCAGATAAAGCGCAGCCTTTTCACTAGCATCGCCCTTGCCCTCTTTTGCATAATCCAGCGGGTTAAAATTGTCAATGTTCGCGTACAGCACATAGAACGCATAGGTATTCCACAGCGTCCCCAGGAACTTGCGCTGCCCCTCCATCACAGCCTTGCCGTGGAAACGATTCGGCAGCCACGGCGCGCTGTTGATGTAGAAATACCAGCGTATGGAATCTGCTCCGTACTGATCCAGTGCTTCAAACGGATCGACCGCGTTCCCCTTTGATTTGCTCATCTTCTGGCCATTCTCATCCTGTACATGGCCGAGCACGATAACATTCTCAAACGGCGCCTTATTGAAAATCAGCGTCGAGATCGCCATCAGAGAATAGAACCAGCCTCTCGTCTGATCTACCGCCTCAGAGATAAACTGCGCCGGAAAATGCGTCTCAAAATACTCTTTATTTTCAAACGGATAATGATACTGTGCAAACGGCATTGCGCCGGAATCAAACCAGCAGTCAATCACCTCCGGCACACGGCGCATCGTCTTGCCGCACTTCGGACAGCGAATCTTTACCGCGTCGATATACGGGCGGTGGAGTTCGATATCTTGTCCCGATTCGCTCTGCGAATCGAGGACGCAGGCTGCGCCATCGCCCGCAGGGCGATTTTGCATGGCGCGGCTCTCCCGTTCATCCGGAATCGCCTCCGCTTCGGAGTCTTCCTCATCAGCCTTCCATTCCTTCCACAGCCGGAACAGTTCTTCCTTGCTGCCGATCGAATGCATATGGCCGCACTCACATTCCCAGATATTCAGCGGCGTGCCCCAGTAGCGGTTTCTGGAAATGCCCCAGTCCTGCACATTCTCCAGCCAGTCGCCGAAACGGCCCTTGCCGATGCTCTCCGGAATCCAGTTTACCGTATTATTATTGCGAATCAGGTCGTCGCGCACCGCAGTCATGCGGATAAACCAGGACTCACGCGCGTAATAAATCAGCGGCGTGTCACAACGCCAGCAGTGCGGATAACTGTGCTCAAACTTCGGCGCCGCAAAAAGCAGCCCGCGCTCATCCAGATCTTTAATCACATCCATGTTCACGCCCGGCTCATTTTCCAGATCCTTGCGCAGCACACAGGAACGCCCCGGCCATTTCGTCTCTTTCGTCATCATACCCCGGTCATCTACCAGCTGGAGGAACGGGAGATCATATTTTTTGCCGACCTTATTATCATCCTCACCAAACGCCGGAGCGATGTGAACCACGCCGGTACCGTCTGACATCGTGACGTAGTCGTCGCAGACTACATAATAGCCCTTCTTCGACAGCTTTGCCGGATAGAGAGCCTCATATTCCACATATTCCAGATCCTTGCCCACATACGTTCCAAGAATTTCATACGTATCCGCGCCAAGCACAGTATCACACAGCGCCTGCGCCAGAATATAAACGTAACCAGACTCTTTCGTCGGCTGGCCATCCATATCCGTCAGATCCTTCATCCGTACCAGCACATAGGTCTCATGCGGATTCACACACAGAGCCACATTGGATGCAAGTGTCCACGGCGTCGTCGTCCACGCCAGGATATAAATCTTCTGCGACTCGTCCACGCCGCCCTTTACGGCATCCGCCAGCAGAAACTCCGGCGTATTCTTCACCTCAAAACGCGCAATCGCCGAGCGTTCCTTGACATCCTTATATCCCTGCGCCACCTCGTGACTCGAAAGCGGCGTCCCGCAGCGCGGGCAGTACGGCACAATCTTGTGCCCCTTATACAAAAGACCCTTATTCCAGATCTCCTTCAGTGCCCACCATTCCGACTCAATGAAGTCATCATGGTACGTCACGTACGGATCATCCATATCCGCCCAGAAGCCAACCGTCTGTGAGAAATCCTCCCACATCCCCTTGTACTTCCAGACGCTCTCTTTACAATGCTCAATAAACGGCTCCATGCCGTACTCTTCAATCTGCTCCTTGCCGTCCAGTCCAAGCTGGCGCTCCACCTCCAGCTCCACCGGCAGACCGTGTGTATCCCATCCGGCCTTTCTCGGCACCATCTCACCCTTCATCGTGTGATAACGCGGAATCATATCCTTAATCACACGGGTCAGCACATGTCCGATATGCGGCTTTCCATTCGCGGTTGGCGGCCCGTCATAAAACGTATAAATCGGCTGCCCCTCACGAACCTTCATACTCTTCTCAAACGTCCTGTTCTCTTTCCAGAACGCGCCAATCTTCTTCTCGGACTCTACATAATTCCGATTCGTCTCTACCTTGTCATACAGCATGTCCGGCATCCTCCTGCACCCCTCATGCAGCTGTTCCGATTTTCACAGCCGCAACCATTTATAACAATTCCCGATATCAGGCCATCCTGAGATGCGTTCAACCCATATTCACACTCATTTCGACCCTATCGCACATTTTTTCATTATAGCCCACTCCCCAATGAATTGTCAATTTGTGAAACGTGAAAAAAGCACGATAATCACTGATTTTTTCTGGCAAATCGACTATATACGGCGGAATCCATCATCATCATCCAGAACCAGCTTGTCTTTTATCGTTCCACCGATTGCCTTTAAAGCCTAATGCCCTGCGCATAAAAACGGGGACGAACACTCGTCCCCATTCTCCCAGTTTTTACTTATAAAGTGACAATTCACCAATATTTCTCCTAAAGCACCTCAATCCTGCACCGATGCACTTTATCCTTACGGTAATATCCAATCCCCACCAGGATAATTCTGCCGGTGGTCTTCGGAGGTTCTCCCATTTTTCCCTGGAATTTTAAAGCATAATTCTTGTCTTTAATCTGCTGTAAGGCAGTTTCGGGAGAATCATCTACTTTCAGTTCTATAATAATTCCATCGTCGGAACGGTTATGGGGATAGAAGATATAATCCACATAGCCGATACCGGCCTGATCCTCCCGTTCCATGTTATATTTGTTTCTCGCCGCAATATAGGCAAGCTTCACACTGCCGGAAAGTTCCGCTTCATCATTGTACGCTTTTAAAGGCGATTCCGTCGTGTGCACAATTGCCAGGACTTTTCCAACCGTATCCTCGTCTCCGTCATATGTTGCCTGCAGGATGCGCGCAGATTCTTTTTCAAGTTCACGCATATAGCTGTATTGCGGCTCCTCCTGGATGATCTGGTCAAATTCCTCCCACAGTTCCCGGTTCGGAATCCGCACACAGCCATCGCAGTAATTCAGATATCCATATACGGTCATAGCCGACAGAATTTCGTTCCGTCTCCTGAGGACAGGCGCAGTCGTAGCGTATTCTGATATATTCGCCTTTATCGGCTCACCAGCTACAAGCAGCATAATGGCTTCTCTTACGCCATCCACATCATTCAGAACGTAATCTTTCAGTTCGCCATATTCACCGGCCTTTGGCCAGTAATTTTTAATTTTATTCTCTGTCAGAGCGAACACGACCGAATTTGGATTGTAAATACTGCCGCCATCATCCGTTTGGTATCATTCATTGCTTCTTGCGAGATCTTCACGCGTAAAGGACGGATGTTTGCAGTTCTTCAAGTATCGTTGATACAATTCATCAACTTCTTCATCAGTAAATCCAAAGTACGTACTATACATATCGCTGTTCGCCATATTGTACTCTGCAAAATGGTTCATTGTATCGCTGGCGGAATATTTTTTAATCGGGAGGACGCCGGTCAGATACGCCATTTCGACATACGCTCTGCCCTTGGTCATATCTCCCAGAAACGCGGTGTATTTTCCTCTGTCTGACTCCGTGAAATAGTCCTTATGGAATACATAATCCCACTCATCAAATATCAGCAGGAACTTTTCATTGCCGTACTCCAACGAGACTGTGCGCAAAATAGCGCCCATGGAATCCTCTTCATCAATCTCAGCTTCCGGAAATGCTCTTTTTAAATCACGCGTTAACCGTTTCTTTATTATCGCAATGTACTGTTTATAAGAAGTACAGTCTGCTACATCCCTGCTGAAATCAATATAAATCAGATTATGCTGGTTCATATGCTTTTCATAGCCATCATGTCCTGAAATCTTAAGATGAGCGAACACATTCGAACTGTCCGCACCTTTTCCAAAGAATGATCCAATCATCGCGGCAACCACAGACTTTCCAAATCTTCGCGGCCTTGTGACGGAAATGTAGTTTCTCCCCTGCTCCAGCAGCGTAATCAATTCCGATAGCATCCCTGTTTTATCCACAAAATACGGCTTCTCCGTTTCGCCCCTATACAATTCAAGAACATCTTCCGGATTCAGATAATATCCCATTTTTGCACCTCCTCAATTTGCCTGTTTCACCTCATCCTATACGAACATATACTTTTGCTTTTCATTTACTATAGCTTACCACGATCTTCCCTTCTATTCAACCGGAATTCCTGCAGCTTACACCAATTTTTACACCAATTTTCATAAAAGACCGCTTGCGCTTTTCTGGCAAATCGACTATATACGGTGGAATCCCTTGAACTTAGCGGACTTCCGCAACACAGATTTTACCCTTACACCAATTTACTCCAATTATCAACAAAATTGAAAACCTCGTCGGGTGGCATCTCGCACTTCGTACGAGATAAACCCTCGCCGGGTGGCATCTCGCACTTCGTACGAGATAAGCCCTCGCCGGGTGGCATCTCGCACTTCGTACGAGATAAACCCTGAGCAAAAACTCAGGGCTTATTGTACGGATACTCAGGGAGTTACCCCTTATTCATTTTTTTATATTGATTCTTTAGCTGTAGAGCTGCCCGTTCACCACCTGGAACAGGACTCCGTCATACGCAATTGTTCCATTGTAGTCAGTATCAAGAATACCATTTTCGACTACAAACCACGCGCCATCATATAGAGCCACACAGGATACGTTTTGTACCATACCGCTTCCGATGAAATACCACTGGCTGTCTCCGCCAATGGTAACGGAATTCAGCCACAGGCCGCTGTATTCGAGTACCAGCCGCCCTGCCGCTACAAGAAACTGCTCTCCGTCATACGGAATCAAACCATTTACCGTAATGTCCAGGATACCATCCGTGACGTAGAACCATGCGCCGTCATGAATAGCAAGACCGGTATACTGCAGCTGTACCTGCCCCAGAGACACATAATACCATACATCCTCATACAGGCAGAGCTCATTTGCGTCAAAATCAATCAGACCGTTTTTAATAAAGAACAGACCTCCGTCATATGGTACAACTCCTACATAATCTTTCGCAAACGCATTGTTCTGGTAATAGCGGAATGCACCATCATCATCCAGTACCAGCCCGTCTTTTATCGTTCCACCGGTTGCAGGAATCGTCACCGTTCTGGTTTTACCGCATACCGTACAGGTGTAAGTCCGTGTCCCGCTTGCAGTGCTTGTAGGCTCTTTTGTAATCACACCTCTTCCCCAGATATGTCCGGCAGCAGAAATCACTTCACCAGTCTTTACCGTTTCTCCACATACCGTGCATACTTCATCACCTGTATAACCGTCCTCCGTGCAGGTTGCGTCTTTTGCGTTCCTGATTTCTAACGTGTGCCCGGTCGCGGAGACGGTGATCGTCTCGCGACTAATTTCCGTTCCGCATACAGTGCAGTATTCTACGCTGTCATAAGAACCATCCATCGTACAGGTTGCTGCAACTTCATTTTCCTTCACGGCTTCGCCTGGTATATGGCTCGTACTACTATAGATTGCTGTATAAGTCACATTCCTAGTCACATCCGATACTTCCGGCGCCCAGCCTGCGAATGTATAGGTGCACTGCACATCCGTTGCTTTTGTCGGCGTATCCCCGTCGTAACTCGGCGTGGTTCCGTAGGCTACATCAGTATCCGTCTCCAGAACCGTGCCGTCCGCATCGACCCACTCTACCGTGTAAGTGTTGACCGTGCTGCTGTAGGTCGCCGTGTAAGTCACATCCCCGGTCACATCTGATACATTCGGCGTCCAGACTACAAATGTGTACGTATACAGCGCTTCCGCTGCCTTTGTCGGCGTCTCACCGTTATAACTCGGCGTGGTTCCGTATGCTACATTCGTATCGGTTTCCAAAACCGTGCCATCTTCATCAACCCACTCAACCGTGTAAGTATTGACTGTGCTGCTGTAGGTTGCCGTGTACGTCACATTCCCGGTCACATCAGATACTTCCGGCGTCCAACCTGCGAATGTATAGGTGTACTGCGCGTCCGCTGCCTTTGTCGGCATCTCTCCGTCGTAGCTCGGTGTGGTTCCGTAGACTACATCCGTATTAGTTTCCAGAAGCGTTCCGTCTTCATCGACCCACTTTACCGTATAGGTGTTGACCGCTCTGCTGTAAGTTGCCGTATATGTTGCATCCCCGGTCACATCAGATACTTCCGGTGTCCAGCCTGCGAATGTATAGGTGTACTGCGCATCTGCTGCCTTTGTCGGTGTGGCACCGTCATAGCTCAGCTTGGTTCCGTAGGCTACATCCGTGTCTGTCTTCAGAACCGTTCCGTCCTCATTTTTCCATGTTATCGTCCAAGAATCAGCAACGACACTGACATTCTTCGCGGTTGAAAGACTGTTTTCGTCCGTAACAATCGGAGTTCCGTCTATTGTGTACATATACCCGCTTGCCAACAATGTAGAATATGTCTTTGAGTTATCAATATCAATAGCAGCTTTAGAATCGGATGTAAATGTTCCTCCTGTTAAAGAAACAGTGCATGAATCATAAAAACATAAAGCTGAGCCTGTACCTCCGTTTACAGTTCCACCCGAAATCGACACTTTAGCAGTTCTAACGGTTATATCACCATTCACAGTTCCACCAGTCATACTAAACACGGCATTACCTGGTCTAAGTTGAATTTTACCTTTAATCACTGTATTTTCATTTCCATTTAAGGTTACAGAGCCACTTGCTACTAAAATAGTAACAATGTATCCACTAGATATTTCCCCATTGCCAGTAATGATAAGATTTCCTCCGCTGACATAAAATGATGAACTGTTGGAACTAGTGTTAGTAATGCTAAACCCATTTAAATTCAAGGTAACATTTCCATCCGAAAAGCCATAACTGGAATCAACACTTATATCACTTTGAAGAGTGATAGTTACTGTATTGCTTGGATTATTTGCCGCCGCACTGAGCGCATCACTCAATGCGCCACTACATGATGTGCTATCACCAGATATAGTCCATGTGGCTTCGACAGATGCCGTGAGAGATGGTGTAGAGCCAAGAAGGAATGTCCCGGTTTCATCCAATTCACTGAGGGCTTCCAATGCCTCACATGCTACATCGTATCTGGTCATATCCAGACTATCCACATCTCCGCCAGCCTGATATAATGCGCTTTTCGCCTCATCAATAGCATCAAGCTGAGCTTCCACATCAGACATGTTTTCTTCTGAAATATCCTCCGCATCAGGAAGTGCGTCAATCATAGCCTGAACCAAATCGAAGGTAACCTTCTCTTCATTATTGGTATCTCCATTTGATTCATCCTCTGCTGCCACCCCCATTTTGACAGCTTCTACCGCGGCTACTTCCTTATCCATCTCTGTTGCAACCGCAGCTGTCTCTTCTTCCGTCTCCGTTTCTTCTACTACTGTTTCTTCTTCCATCTCTGCTTCTGCCTCAACTGTTTCCACTTCCATCTCCATTGCACACGTAATAGTCGGTATAGTGGAAAAGATCAACAGCATGGATAAAAACGATGCCAAAAATTTTTTCTTCATTTTCTCATATTTCCTTTCTGACAAGATTCATGACTGGCGCATTGCCTGCATGTTTATTTTGTTTGCCCACTGACGTTTTTCCTGACTACATACCCCGATCAGGGCCTGGGGAGCGATCTGCCTGTAAAACCGGCAC